>Ga0209185_1000015_pt1 | contig 397873 bp, 316 predicted proteins | sample SidtaG_2_FD_187425 | JGI IMG/M metagenome (GOLD analysis project Ga0209185, IMG submission 187425) | Marine algal microbial communities from Sidmouth, United Kingdom - Sidmouth_Asex2 metaG (SPAdes) (version 2) | ecosystem: Host-associated > Algae > Red algae > Unclassified | place: Sidmouth...
TTGATCTTACTTTTTTTATTGCCTTTCCATTACGCTTGTTCTGCTTACCCAGCGTTTTCTCTTCTGACATGAAAGATTCCATCTCTCCTTCCAATACTGTATTCACCATCTTTTGCAGTATCTCGCTAAATGGACTACCTTCTCCTAATACTGGCTTCTTACTATATAGGTGTTCCTTTAGACGACCATACAATTCTGGATCCTTAATAATCTGGTCTTTTTTTCTTTTCATTACTTAAAGTTAATAAGACACAGTTATTTGAACAGTCTCATTAGCTATCCCTGAAATGTTTATCGTATCCTCCAGTAACGTCAATCCTTTTAGAACTAATAGCGTAACGAGCAATAAGGTCGATCGATCCTTAAGCTTACTATGATAATAACTAAATACTCCAGCACTAACTGAAAGCAAGAAGCCTACAGCTCCTAATGCGATGATAACTAGGTTTGATATGTTTAATGTTATTTCCAGATGTTATGTATTTAAAAAACATAATACAGCAAAGCAAAAATCCCACCACTTAGAAGCATTATCAAAAAAAAAATAATACCACTTCTTCAGGCTTTAATGGTATATCTCCATCTTCTTGAGGGAATATTAACCGTACCAACCCTGTAAACAAATCCAATATAAATGTCATTATCTCCATTAGAAGTACCTTTTATTGTTCTTTGCTTTTAAGAGAATACAGCGATCCTCGCTCGTCGATGTTTGTTGCGTCCACGCCATATGCTTATCTCTTTTTGCTTCTTTCATATAACAACATTAGTAACCAGTGATTACTATAGGTCGTCTCTTTCTTCTGATTTGTGAGATATAGTGTATTGAATTCCGATTAAGACCTCTACATTTCTTAAAATTATTCCCCCGCTTTCAGCAGCTTCTTTTAATTGATTGCTAAACCGACCTTTGTATAGTAACCAAATATTTTTGCTTAGTTTGTGTTTATATCCCATCCCAACATTAATTCCAATGTATCCTCCATTTCGAGAGTATGTTGAATTTACTGTTCTAATTTCTGGTTCATCAAGTAAAATTGGATTAAGGAAATTTGATTGATCATATATTGTAGTTAATTGATAGTCCCACTTTCCAATGTTTTCATGTATAAATTTAATATCCCAGCCAAGTTCTATAAATACATTTTTGGATTTTGTAAAGTACCTCTTTACTCCAATCATAACTTGATTGTTCTTTTCATTAAATTCTACGTTTCCAATTGTTGTCGATGTTATACCAACTTGGCTATTATATCTAAAAGTTGAATAGTTCTCTATCGTTGATTTGTTTTCCGTTCTGTTAAATTCAAAATTTAGACTCCAATTGTCAGAGACATATTTTTCGTAGTTCAAGCCTATAATCCAACCAGTTTGGAATTTATGATTTGCATTTATTGATTTGTTAGAATAAGTCATGTTGTAATTTATCCCTGATTGAATACCAAAAAGATTCGCTCCATTCTGAGAGATTAATGAACTTACTAAGACTAATTTTAAGAGAAATACTATGATGATTCTTTTCATTCTTTGTTTTTGATGACCTATAACGTATTGGTGATGTGGAGCGGACGTAGCGATAGCAAGTCTGATCTCATAGCACTTCTTATCCACTGGCTTTTTCACTTCAACATTTCTTTAATTCTATCAAGCCATTTTTTTTTGACACGATCAGTTTTGACTCTTATCTTTTTAATTGAATTAAAGTTAACTTCATATGCGGTTTCAATAATTCGCTTTTTAGATTTGTAGATTTTTCCATTTTTGTCCTCAATGAATGGATAGCAATAAACAGTGTTTTTAATTCTCGGATTGTCAATTGGGATTTCAAATTCCATTACTGCCTTTTTTATGAAGTCCAATTTAAATCCACTATTTGATAAGTCCTTCTCAAGAATTCCTCTCAACTTTTTCAAATCTGCTTTTAATGGAGTTATATCTGCTTCTTTAGGTTTGATTTTATCATTTAAAATATCAATTTCAATTTTCTTTACATTTTTATCACGAGCAATAAAATTGAGCCAGTCTGCCATATAACCGCCATCATAATATCCAAGGGTACTTAAATAGCTAAGTGCTAAATTTCCAGGTGTTCCATTTAAGTTTCTCGTTTTTCCCATTAGAGATTAGCTTTATTCCAATTATTCGCTCTTTCATAAATTTGATTTGCCAGTTCCATTCCGTTTGTTCCTACAAAATCATCCCAACTTGAAGTTGATAAACCAGATGCAAATACGTTCAAAGTCTGGTACGTTCTGATGTTTCAAGTCACTTAACTCCTCAACAAATTCTTTATGAAATTCTTTCATGTCTACACTATTTCCAGAATTTCCTACTATTAATTCAGTTAATATCTTCTCTGCTTTATCAAGGTCATTGAATAACTCAAAAAGTTCGAACTTCTTCCAAGTTTCAATTTTAGAAGGTTCCTTCTTTCCATTTTTAAAGATCCATTTAATCATTTTCATTTTTGCTTGTGGCTAACCCCGTTCCTCGATGCTTGTTGCGTCGACGCCATATGCTTATCTCTTTTTTGTTTCTTTCTATAACAACTTTAGTAAACACTGTTTGCACTTGAATTATATTTAGATTTCTATTGCTTTGCGATTTTGTACTTCAGTCATATTGCATCTCAGCTACAAGCTGAGATGAGCGGGGGACGTCAGTATGCTGTAACTGCGTTAGCTATTCAGTTTCGTTTGTCCAACATTTTGATAATTTTCCATCTACACATTAATCGTTTTATATGCTTGATCTGGATGTTTGATCATATCAGGGTATTTATATTGAATCTTTCCTTGATCGATCAGAGGCTTCAGATACTCTCTTCTAATGTGATTTTCACCTTTGTCTAATATTCCCGATAGTTCAGATGCTGTCAGTTCTTTCCATTTACAAAGTTTGATTATACAGTCATTTAGATTTTTTTTAGATGCTCTTATTCCGATATTGCTTACTTCGGCTTTAAGGTCATTGGGAAGGTCTGCTTTTGTTACCCTGCCTTGTGTGACAACAGTTTCACCTTCTGTGGTATGCCCTTTGCCTTGTGTGATAGAGGCTTTAGCTTGTGTGATAGGCGATTCAGCTTGTGTGGTAAGTCCTTCGCCTTGTGTGATAAGCAATGATCCAGCGATATAATATGTACCTCTCCCTTTTCCTCTTTGCTTGAGTAGATCAAGTTCTCGTAGATGTCGTAACTCCATGGTAGACTTCATAGAATCTGTATCTGACATCTGACGATAAGTAGGATTATCAATTGCCCCAACTTCTCTCACAAATATCAAAGCTCGTTTTTGATTATCGTTTAATTCAAATTGGGCATATTGCTCAAGCCATTGTAAGTCTTCTTTGCTTAAAAAATGATGCAACAAGAGCCGAGCCGAAAATTTGTTATCTGTACGATTAGACTCAAAAGTGGGTGGAGCCAAATGTGAGGCAGCCAGTAACCTTCTCATTGCTCTAATCCCTGATCCTTTGGTTTCTGCAAGATTTGTTTCGTGAAAAACCGCTGCGATGTAAGGGTTTCGAGTTTCAGAGCCTGGTGTACCTAATTTGTCGTCTGCTTTAAGGGAGTATCCCGGATTGATGATTTCGATTCGATTGTCGTATCTGATAATTTGGATAGGAGAATGCATCCGATAGGATCTGTGCATCAATGCGTTAGTGATTGCCTCACGTAGAACTTTTACTGGAAGACCAACTGAATCTGCTTGCAAGCCATCATCTTCTATTCTAAATGCCTTTGGTAAGTCACTATAAATCGCATCTACTATTCTATATAACAAAAGTATAAGAGGTCCTCGCATATCGATAGAGCTGAATCGATCGTCAGGATCATCTACCCATTGGTTACCAGGGACTCTTATATAGTCCGCCCTAATCATTGGAAATTCTCTCCTAAGACTACTGGACTTACCAAAAAGTAAAAGGCCAGCAATACTCAATCTTCCATTCCGCTCATTCTCCATACAACCCAATGATTGCAATAATTCAGCATCGGAAAATGTCAGCTCTTCTGCAGCAGGATTCACCTTTCCACGTAGTATTCGATATCGATTAAGAGCTGTTTCTTCCACATCTCGTATGCTTGTGCTTGCAACTAATGATTTATCATAGGTATTTCTATCTGCATAGAATACGTGCAAATCATCTTCCGTACAGCGATGGTCAGTAGGGCCAACTCTCCTATAAGCACCAGATGGTAAGCCTTCGCTTTTGAAATATAGAGGCTTTTGATTATCAGGTAGTTCTTCCACTTTAATGACAGCTACATTCTTTCCATTTATCTGTTCAATTTTGATACTTGGTCTGACTGGCATATTGAACATAGAGCCGCATTGACTGGCAAAATCAGACTGTAACTTATCTGGATCTATTACTTCATCTACAATGTAGGAAGGAAACAAACTGCCTTCATCTTCCATAGCTCCTAATAAAATATAACCGCCTCCTAATCCAGGCTCATTGGCAAAAGAACAAACCGTCTCCATCACAGAATGAGATATCACTTTACCAGGCTTAGCCTCTATGATGTCTAATTCGTCTGTGATATTAAGTTGCTCGAATATTTCTTTAGCTGTCATCATATTAATTCATTTTTACCATAGCCTAAACGTCATCAGTTTAGGAAGTGAAATATTAAGCCCAATAATAATTTTGCTCGTATTCAGTAGCATCAATTTTCTTTTGCAACTTAAACGCTGTTTTCCAAATCTGCTTCTCTATTTCTTCTTGTTCCTTTTTCTTAGCTATTATTTAAAGTCGCTTCCTAATATTTTGAGTACCTCATCTGCGTGAGGTTCGTCATTTAATATGTTTCTCACTTTGTCCGCCAACCAAAGTGTCTCCAATTCCCTTTTCTTTATACTGAAGAGTTTTGCCAAAGTTTTCAAGTGGTCTCGTTTAATAGGTTTTTCATTGTTCTCCACTTTACTTATAAAAGCTCCATCTACTTCAATGATTGCACCTACCTGTCGTTGTACCATTTGATGTTCTTCTCTTAGTTGTCGGAGTTTATCGCCTAAAGTCATAATAACCAATTTAATACTTGTCCATTTTTGGTTAAATATATGAAATTGAACTCAATATATGGGTGGCCGAAGGGAATAGATTGGGGGCAGTGAAAAAAAGCAATGACTCTAAGAGACTCTTTGCTTTTTTTAGGGTAGGCAATTTTCTATTGTGCTCTTTTTACTGCTATTTTAATTTATTGAGTTTTTGCTCCTCGCTTTTGGGTAACTACCCTTTACACCCTCCAAATTACACATTCCCACCAAAAAAAAGAAATATCCAAAAACATGACAACAAATCATCAAAAAGACCAAAACCCACATAACCATCTAATTAACAGATACTTAAGTTAATCACTAAGATAATATAAACATATATATACGTATACATACGTTAATTACACGACTATCACTTTTTTCTCCTCCCATCTTTGCATTGTCATCGATCATCACGATCATCTTTTTGTTAATATCCGTCACGTCAATAAACCGTGATACAAAAAAATTAAAATTATGAATACGATTAGAAATCAAGTACAACTACTCGGACACTTAGGAAAAGACGTAGAATTATCTAACTATGATTCTGGCAAGACTAAGGCATCCTTCTCACTCGCAACTAATGATTATTACAAGAATAATAAAGGCGAAAAAGTAGAAGATACACAGTGGCATAACATAATTGCCTGGGGTAAGAATGCAGAGCTTGTAGGCAAGTTACTCTCTAAAGGATCTAAAGTATTAGTGAAGGGAAAACTGGTCAGCAGATCTTATGAAGATAAAAATGGCGATAAGAGATATATCACTGAAATCGTTGCGAATGAGTTTGTCGGATTAGATGCTAAGCAGCAACCATTTTAATACAGGTAGCTAAAGGTATTTTTGTACAGCTTGGCTGGTCACTCAGCTGAGTTGTACAATACTATTAGCTGTCTTTCGAAAAGGATAGGATTTGTTAGTTTAGAAATACGAATGCCTTTTATTTTTCTGATACAGTTTGGCTCAGGTCTACGAAGAAATCTTTCGAGTTTGTCATTAGACTTCATATTAGGCATTTCATTCTTGTATACTTACAGAGCTTCTGATTGCATCCTAATTCTTTAGATGCTTTCTTATGGATCTCAGGTGACTCGATTGTCTTGACATCATCTATGACATGGAATATTTCTGTTTCTTTGATGGTATGAGACTTATTACCTGGCATGGCTCACTTAAGTAGTAAAACTCGCCGAACTGTAACTGCCCTATATGAGTTATAAGCCCGATAGTTAACTTATCAGCACTTTTATACATATTATCTATAACGTATGAGTACCTTCGCTTTCTAAATTCATTATACTATTAATACTCTATTCCATATAGGCAAATTTATCAGATGGCATGGACGGATATTCCGTAAGCCAGAGAATTGGTCGATGTATTACAAGGAGACCTTGCGTCAGCTGTATGATATCGGTATCGGTTCCCTCATGATCATATTTGTCGTTAATATATTCATCGGTGCTGTGACAGCTGTACAGTTCGTCTACCAACTCGGTGGGACATTTATACCTAAGTATTATATAGGTTATATCGTCAGAGATATGACCATCATCGAGCTGGCAGCGACATTCTCATCTATTATCTTGGCAGGTAAGGTCGGATCTAATATTGCGTCTGAGATCGGAGGTATGAGGCAAAAGGAACATATAGATGCGATGGAGATAATGGGAGTTAATACTTCTTCCTATCTCGTATTACCCAAGCTGATAGCGGTATTGTTGGCTATCCCTTTCTTGGTGTCTATTGCTGCTATATTTAGTATATTCGGTGGTTATATCGCCGTAATTTATTCTGATGTATTTTCGCATGAGGAGTTTGTTCAAGGGTTAAGGTCTTTCTTCAAACCGTGGAATATATGCATGATGTACATTAAGTCAGTCGTATTCGGCTACATACTTACATCTATAGCCGCTTACCAAGGATACTTCGTTACAGGTGGTAGCATAGAGTTAGGTCAGGCGAGTACACGTGCCGTGGTATACGGGATTATCGTCATATTGATTGCTGATTATTTATTAGCTATGTTATTAACAGCATAAGGGATGATAAGAGCAGAAAACGTACATAAGCAATTCGGTGAGCAAAAAGTTCTTAAGGGAATAGATTTCACCTTTGAGTCAGGCAAGACTAATCTAATCATCGGGAAGAGTGGTGCCGGTAAGACTGTCTTACTCAAGTTACTCGTAGGACTGATACAGACTACGTCTGGTAACATATGGTATGATGATGTGAATCTTATAGAACTGTCTAAGCAAGAGTTGCTTAAGCTAAGAATGAAAGTGGGTATGTTGTTCCAAGGCAATGCCCTGTTTGACTCGATGACAGTGGAAGAAAACATCAGGTTTCCTCTGGATATGTTCACTAAGAAATCAAAGGCTGAAAAAAGAAAACAAGTAGATTATTGTCTGGAGCGAGTAAGCTTAGAAGGTAGCAATGCAAAGTATCCATCTGAGGTATCAGGAGGTATGCAAAAACGAGTCGGAATTGCCCGAGCGATCGTGCTCGATCCTAAATATCTATTTGCTGATGAGCCTAACTCTGGACTCGACCCTAAGACCGCTATCACTATAGACGAATTACTATCAGATATCACTAATGATAATAACATTACGACGATTATCAATACCCATGACATGAATAGTGTTATGGAAATAGGCGAAAATATATGCCTCTTGCACGAAGGAAAACTAGCATGGCAGGGTAATAAAGATCAAGTGTTAGAGGAAACAAATGAAATTCTCCAAGACTTTATATTTGCAAGTCCATTCCTCAAAAAACTTACTGCTCGTGCATTAGCTAATACTAAGCAAGGCGAAAAGCTCTAATTCTTATTGCTCAGTTTCAGAAATAATATATATACAAGGTCTACCAAAGGTGTCACCTCAGATATCTGGTTGCTAGCTCTTGTCATGTTTATCAATCGTAGCGGTGCCATGGTGCTTCCATTCTTGAGTATCTATCTTAATCAACAATTGGGCATATCACTGACTGACTGTGGACTGATCATGATATTCTATGGTCTGGGCTCACTGTCTGGTGCATTTACAGGAGGTATTCTGACAGATAGATTTGGCTTCGTACCCGTGATGGTCACTAGCCTATTCCTTACTGGCGCTAGCTTTATTATTGTTATGGGATTCACGACTTTCTATGCACTATGTGGAGGTATATTTCTAATATCTTTCGTAGCGGATAATTTCCGCCCTGCTAATCTCACTGCGATAGAGTCTTTCTCTACTAAAGAGAATCTGACGAGATCTATAGGTGTTATTCGATTAGCGATTAATTTAGGTTATGCATTTGGACCATTTGCAGGAGGCCTGATTGCCGCATCATTGGGTTATAATTTTCTTTTTATTATCAATGCTTTATCAGTAACATTAGCAGGAATTGTCTTCGCTATATACTTTAGAGATAAGAATCAAATCCCAAGAAAAAAAGTCACTAAGAAAGTATTATCTGATGTAGATATGCCTTGGAAAGATAAGTCTTATATGCTCTACCTTTCTTTATTTTCCATTATCGCTATCGTCTTCTTTCAGCTAATATATATTGTACCCCTATTCTATAATACTGTCTACGAATTAGATGAGTCGTGGGTAGGAATTCTAATGGGTGTCAATGGTCTGAGTGTTTTCATATTAGAATTACCGCTGATCTATACATTAGAAAAGAGATACACCCCTATCATGCTTGTAATTATCGGAGGTGTTCTGATCGCAATTAGTAGTTTGGCTTTCTTACTCATTCCGTATGTTATTGTGGCATCATTGACTTATATCATCATTGGCGCCATCGGTGAGATGTTGTCTTTTCCATTTAGCAATACATATGCACTTAGCTTCTGCAATAATCTGAATAGAGGTAAGTATATGGGACTGTACACAATGACTTTTTCTTTAGCTCATGTAATAGCACCTTTCGCTTGGTTTAAGTGTATCGATCTATTAGGTTATAATATGACATGGATACTCGGGTGTGGTATGGCGATTGTTGCTTGTGGGCTGCTATATATTTTATTTGGAATTCAGAAATCGGTAGATTGTAATACTAGTCTCTCTTAATACGAATTTCTGATTGCGGGAATGGAATAGATACATTATTCTCTCGGAATAATCGATCGATCTCTAATCGGATATCACTCTTAATATCTTCTATTACCATATAGTTACGTGAGAAGAAATACAAACTGAAGTCTAATGATGATTCACCGAAACTTTGGAATCTGACAAATGGTGCTGGGAAATTAACTACATAAGGATTCTCCTTTACAGCTTCTACTAAGAGTTTTTTGATCAGGATTGTATCTGATCCGTAGGCAACTCCTATTTGTATTTCAAATCTAACCTTGTCATTATAGTGATTCCAATTGATGACTTTTTCATTCACCAATAAGTGATTCGGGACCACCATACTGATATTACTTCTTGTTTCTAATGTGCTGGCACGCAGACCGATTTTCTTGACTGTACCTACCGTATCTTCTATCTCTAATACATCACCCACAGACACACTTCGCTCAAAGAGGATTACGATACCAGATATAAAATCGTTAAATGTCTGCTGTAGACCTAGACCGATCCCGACAAGTAATGCCGCAGCTCCACCTAAGATCAGATTCATATCTATGCCTAATACATTAAAGCACATAATGATCGCCATGATATAGACGATGTATTTAATTATCTGATTGACAGCATATTGCGATCCTAAGTCTATCTGCTGGCGTAAGTATATATTATGCAGAAAGACATTAGTGACCCCCCATATCAGTAATCTAGCTATGAGTACAATCAGGATAGCATAGACAATATTGGAGAATTTGAACTCTACGATGTTACCTGACAGCTCTCTACTAAAAAGCGTAAAGTCAATCTGAAAATTATTCAATGCATAGAGCAATACAACTACGTAGAAAATAGATTGTACTAATCGCCTCGCTGACATCTCACTATTGCTATTCTGATTATTGTCAGAATTTTTATTGCCTTGTCGAGACGCATAATAGTTGTGTATAAATACATTAGAAACAAACCAATCTGACAATCTCACAATCTGAATAAATACCAAGGCCTTCAATACCAAAAGGACTGTCAAATCAAAAGATGCAAACTTATAGATTACTCGATTTTGGTTAAGAGCTAAAACTATGGCGATGATAAAAATCAGAATCACAAGTCCTCTCAATAGAGAAGTGACAATCTTACTCTCTGTACTTGATATCTCTGTGCCTAAAAATACTTTAGGAAAGAACTTCTTAAGTATAGATCTATATGCAGCAAATAAGAACGCTATGGCAACAACTGCTATAACTGCTCGACCTACAGTGATGCTTTGCTCTGCGATACTAAATAAGTGATATTGCCATAATTCTTTCATCACAATAAAGTTAAAGCAAAATTCTAAGCTTGTACGTATAAGATATGCTTATCATGGAATATAGGTTCGCTAATTAACGTTTGCACACAGACCTGCTCGACCTGATGTTGCTTGCTGACTTCTTTTATTTCTTGCGTTAAGTCTCCACCCTTGAGAGTGATTAGGCCATTAGGAATTACATTTTTTTCATCTTGATGGATAAGGGGCATAGATATTTCTATAAGCTTATCTAATCTTGTAACGGCTCTTGCTAAGACATAATCGAATTGCATCTGAAGGTCTTCTGCTCGCTTATGTATTCCTCTTACATTTTCTAATCCTAACTCATCTATAATTTCATTGACAACAGATATTTTTTTTGCCCGTGCATCTATGAGAAGAAACTGTACCTCTGGGTATATTATAGCTAATGGAATTCCAGGTAAGCCGCCACCCGTACCCAAGTCCAATATTCCAGTCCCTGCAACAAATGTAATGTACTTAGCAATCGATAGACTGTGCAGAATATGCTTAGGGTATAAGCTGTCTATATCTTTACGTGAGATAACATTTACCTTACTATTCCATTCTACATATAGATCTCCCAAAGTATCAAACTGCGCCATCTGATCTGCAGATAACTCTGAGAAATATTTCTCTATTATTTCTGATCCGATTACCATTTATTTCGTTGAGGTAAAAATATTGTAAAACTAAAAAATAGATAAAAAATAAATTGCAAGAAATCATAAATCGGCATTGTCCATAATTGCAAATTGCTTAAGAGACGGCCACGAATTCCCTTAGAGATTATCATAATAAATATTATCCTTAGTAAATATAGAATAACTACCATTGTCCAATGACCATATACGCATAACAGTATGGCGGAAATATAAAATAGCATCTGAGAGGCTGAATACCCTCCTAGCAGTAGCTTATGTATCAGCTTATATTTATGGGAGGTACTAAGGTGTCTTCGTTTCTGTCTATAATAATCTTTCCATGACGAGGGGCCATCTGTCCACATATAGGAATCAGGTTCTAAGCAGATTGTCGTATTAGTGGCAGTAGCAATCTGACTGATCGTAAGATCGTCATCACCTGAGGATACATCTTTATGGTTAAGAATATGTGATGGAGAGATGACATCAGCATGATAGAGTGTATTCCTTCCCACTCCCATGTAAGGAATGCCCGCCACAGCATAGGACATATATTGCACAGCCGTAATCCAGGTCTCGTAATGTGCCCATCTGCTCACCCAAGAGTCCTTCGTTATGGATGGGCTGTAGCCCAATACGATAGATTTACAATTAACTTGAGCTTTTTGAGTCATAATAGTCACCCAATTGTCACTTTGAGGTCTACAATCATCGTCAGTAACTAAAATCCATTGTGTCTCAGCTTTAACAATTCCCTCTGCTAATGCCTGTTTCTTACCAGTTATATTTTCCGTAACTTTATGGTATATAAGATACCTTTCTTTCTTCTGTAATCTGGATATGTAATTATATGTATCTAATTCAGAAAAGTCATCAACAATAAGCGTAAAGAGCTGATCATACTGCTGAGATAATATCGATGGTAAGTTAGCTTTTAGATTATTTAGCCTGTTTTTAGTGCATATTAAGACAGTTACTGGTTTTGGAGTATACTTATTATCCACATTAAGTGACTGTGCCTGTATCAATCGTCTGTATAGGATAGACCAATACAACAATTGCACAATACAAGAAGCAGTATAAATGGTTAATAATAAGTGATAATAAGACAATTGACAGCTTCTTTACTAATAATTACAGAACAATTATTCAACTTTCTGCATTAAGATACGATGGCTTATAGAATTATCGAAACTTATAGCCGTTATAACTCAATGACTTAATAATCTGTAATTTACATATTATGAATATATTTAATGTATTTTTACATAGAACATATAATATTACTTTAAAATGAGAAATTGGATATTCTGCTTAGCAGTGATTTTTTCATGTCTTTCTGTACAAGGTCAGATGGTTATTGATGGGCAGACGTTATACGGTAACGAGTGGATTAATTACAACAAGACTTATATCAAGCTAACTGTTGCTGAAGACGGCATGTACAAAGTCAACTACGAAGATCTGCAACAGCAGGGTCTTCCTAATGGTGTATTAGGTGCAAGAATCCAAATACATCATATGGGCAAGCAAGTAGCTACTCTATTGTCCTCTGAAGGTGTATGGAATAATGGTGACTATATCATATTTCATGGAGAGATGAATAGAGGGGAAATGGATAGCCATCATTTTGTTGCTCCTGTTTCTGATCAACTTAACCCGAGACACAGTTTGTACTCAGACGAAAGTAGCTACTTCCTTTCTTGGGGGTATGACGAGTCTACCGCTCTCAGATATGACGAATTAGACAGCAGTCTTTCTGGCAACTTACCTGTGAAAAAATCATCCTTTATCCATGTTGAAGAACAGATTTTATCAGATAATGTGTGGGCTCCTCCTTCTCCATTTGAAGCATCAGTATTTAATTCTTCGTTTACACCGACAGAAGGTTTTGGAAGTAGATTGAATTCTAAGCATAATTTTACTATTCCTGTAAGCAACTTAGCTGAAAGTGGTCCTGCGGCAAGTCTCCGTTATAGATTTGGTTCTAACAATTCAGATCACAACATCCTGATATACCTAAATGATAACTTATTAGAAACAGAGATTTTCCAAGGATACAATATTATAGATAAAGAACACCAAATCAACTTAGTAGATCTTAAGAATAATAACACATTAGCATTTGATGCTTTCAGGGGTTCTGATCTATATTTTCCTTCTATCATTTCTCTAACATATCCGAAGTTACCGACAGCTAATAATAGTGGATCTCTTAAGATGACATTGCCGGCAGCAGCAGTTAACAACTATTATGAAATAGAAGACTTCAACTCTACTGCTCAAAACTTTGTATTTGACGTCACTAATAATCAATTAGTCAGACCACAAATAGATGGAAGTACAGCTAAGTTTCTCATAGAAAGAACAGGGCCAGATCCTTCTGACTTATACCTTGTCAATAACAACTTATTTAAGACACCACTCGGAATGTCTGAGATGGCATTTACTAATATAGACGATATAAATCCTGAGTATTTAATCTTGTCCAGTAAGGTCTTAGATGTAGAAGAAAATGGTGTCAATTCATTAAGAGAATATGTGGACTTTAGAGCATCCGAAGCAGGTGGCGGATATAGAACACATCTAATATTTTCTGAAGATATATGTGAGCAATTCGGGTATGGCATAGCTGGACACTCTTATGCCATTAGAAACTTTAGTAATTATGTGAAGAGTAAATGGCCAGATTTTGAGATGGTTTTTATAATAGGAAAGGCCTTAGATTATACAAATAGAAATAAGCAGACACTAATCAAATCGTTAGTGCCAACTTACGGTAGACCGGGTTCTGACAATTTATTGTTTGCAGAGCAAGATTTGACTTATCCATATGTAGGTGTCGGAAGATTAGCTGCGGCTAATCCTACCCATGTTAGAGATTACCTTAATAAAGTTAAAGTACACGCTGGTTTATCTGATGTTGCTAACTTATCAGTCGCAGATAGATTGTGGATGAAAAACGTCATACACCTAAGTGGTGGTGGATCATCTACAGAGCAAGCATGGCTTTTCAACTATCTCAGCGTAATGAAAGGCATTATAGAAGATGGCCGATATGCAGCAAAAGTCAAAACATATCAAAAAACTTCTAGCGATCCTGTACAGACAACTTTATCACAACAAATACTAGGTGATATTGACGAGGGAGCTTCATTCTTGACATTTTTTGGGCACTCCAGTGCAGGGACGTTTGATTTTAGTATCGAGGATCCAGCTAAGTACGACAACTATGGAAGATGGCCAGTTATGCTTGCAATGGGTTGCTTCGCAGGAGATATTCATTCTAATATTGAGAGTCTCAGTGAGAAAATGATATTGACCAAGGATTTAGGAGCGATAGCATTTATAGCTTCTTCTGGACCTGCATTTCCTAATGCGCTTGCTGATATGGGTAACGGCTACTACGAGAGATTTTCTGAATCTTTCTACGGTAAGCCAATAGGTCTGGCAACGAGAGATTTATTACAAGACCAATACAAGCCAGAAAATGTCAACTTCCAATATAGAACCTTACATGAGCAGAATATCATACATGGTGATCCAGCTGTCACACTATTTGCAGCACCTGGACCAGATTATGTTATTGACTTGTCGACTGTAGTTACCAGTGATGACATTGGATCACAAGACGATTTTATAGACATTACATTTGATGTTGTCAATCTTGGACAGGGCGTAGACGGTACGATATCTAATTATATGATACATAGCTATGGTAATGATCAGCAAGATACCACTTACTTCACGATGGATGCGCCTTACAATAGAGAGCCTGTATCACTTAAAATTAAAAACCCTGGCTTTGATGCCATTGGGAAAAATTCTATCAATATAGTATTAGACTATAAAAACGAAATAGAAGAGTCTCCAGCGCCAGTTGCAGAAGAGAATAATGATCTCAAGGTGGCTTACAATAATGAAGGCTATTGTTTCTATGTATTTGATAATAGTGCATTTCCTATATATCCTACGAATTATGCCATTGTATATAAGCAAGATATTACTCTTAAGGCGAGTGCTTCTAATGCATTTGCAGATAAGCAGGTATATGTCATGGAATTAGATACAACAGAGATGTTTGATAGTTCTCTAAAACTAACTACTGAGGTAGAATCATATCCAGGACTAATAGAATGGACACCTAATATCCAATACCAAGATGAGGTTGTCTACTACTGGAGAATTATCCCTAAGGATGTAGAGAATACAATCTGGAATACAAGCTCATTTGTATACTTAGAAGATGGAACTGATGGCTGGAATCAGAGTCACCTATTCCAGTGGTTAAAAGATGATTACACGAACTTAGAAATGAAGGAAAGTAATAGACAATTTGACTTCGTAGATAATGTGGCTTACTTCAAAGTAGAGAATCTGACTTGTATAGGTAATGATCAACCGAGAGCGACCATAACAGCCCAGAATGATCCACAAGCCTATTTAGAATTTGCATGGGATTATGACGGAAATATTACTGGAGGTGTCTACATCTCTGTCATAGATGGCGTCACTGGAGTTCCATGGAAAAATAGTTTCGGAAATGCATTGTATGGCAGCGTTATAGAATCTGACTATGGAATAGATCGATTCTTCTTCCCTTATTGGACGAGAACTCCTGAGGAAAGAGAATTAGCTATGACTCTATTAGAAGATATTGTGCCAGATGGCCACTTTATTGTATTCTATACAATACAGAGAACAGATATAGCAAGAAACAATGATTGCAGCCCAGAAGAGTGGGCTGGAGATGCATCAGTCGTAGGTCGTGATTTATTTTCGATCTTGGAGAAAAATGGTGCAACTAAAGTTAGAGACTTAGAAAATGGCGCAGTGCCATATATTTTTGCTTACAGAAAAGGCGACCCATCATGGACTCCTATTGAAAAAATTGCACCTAACGCAAGTGCTACAATAGAAATAGAATTTGATGTAATCGGAAAATGGAATGAAGGTAATGTATCATCTACTGTAATCGGACCAGCAGTTGATTGGGATAAATTATTATGGAACTTAGATGATATCGATACCAGAGAAGATAGCACAAGTCTATCCATTATAGGTATTACTCCGAATGGTGATGAAGTTCTATTATTCGAAGATGTGAGAGATTTCGATTTTGATTTGTCAAGTATCAATGCTACTCAATACCCTTACATCAGACTCAATCTGTACAGCGCAGATGACAAGTCTAGATCATCAGCTCAGATGGAGTACTGGAGAGTGTTATTCTCAGTAATTCCTGAGGCAGTGCTTAATACGAGTGAGAAGTTTGTATTTAACAGTGACACATTAATGCTTGGAGAATCCTTACGACTCAATACATTAGCGACTAATGTTACAGAGACTGATATGGACAGCCTACTTGTCAAGTATACGATAGTAGATAACAGTAATAATGAAACAGTACAATATGATAGACTATCCCCACTTAAAGGCGGAGCTACTGTCGATATTGATTTCGAATATTCTACAGCTGATCTTGCGGGATTGCACCAATTTATAGTAGAAATCAATCCTGATGAAGATCAGAGAGAGCAATATGACTTTAATAATATCGGAATAATTGACTTCAATGTAACAGGAGATAATATTAATCCATTATTAGATGTCACATTTGACGGAATGCATATTATGGATGGAGACATAGTCTCTCCTACCCCAAGAATATGTGTGATATTAAGAGATGAGAGTGAGCAATTCTTTATAGATGATATTTCGAATTTTGAATTAGCACTACAAGCATTACCTAATCAACAAGAAGATCCGATAGATCTTAGCGGATCTGATATTATATTCACTCCTGGAGACTCCACTACTGGCTTTGCGAAACTTGAGTTTTTACCAGATTTGAGCTCAGGAGAATATATACTATCAGTGCAAGGAACGGATGCATCTGGTAACCTTTCAGGTGATCAGGGTTTAAAAATCAGATTTAATGTGATAGAAGAATCTTCTGTCAGCAATGTCTTGAATTATCCAAACCCTTTCTCTACATCTACACAGTTTGTATTTACACTAACTGGTTATGATGTTCCCGATGTCTTTACCATACAGATCATGACTGTGTCAGGGAAGGTAGTCAAGGAAATTACAAAGGAAGAATTAGGAAATATAAGAGTCGGTGTCAATAGAACAGATTACAAGTGGAATGGCACAGATGAGTTTGGTAATAAATTAGCTAATGGCGTCTATCTCTACAGGATATTATCATCACACGATGACGACGAAGAGATCGGACAATATAATAATCAAAGCATAGATGGATTCTTTAAGAAAGGCTTTGGTAAGTTAGTGATTATGAGATAATCGATCTTTAGATAAGATATATTTCACATGATATATATGGGGAATACTTGCAGACAGTGCAGTATTCCCCTTTTTTATTTTTGAGACTTTGTAAGTTGATTATATTCGGCGCAGAAATAGGTTCTACCTAACAATACAAAATAGTATTCTGATTATAATTACATTGTGAAAAGACTAATCGAAATCATCGGTCAAATATCATCTCCATGCAAATCATAATATCTATAACCATTAATATATTGTGGCGATAACGGAACGATACATCTTCCCTATATATCTTTCGATATTATTCGTAGTGATTGCATATCTGAATCACTTGGTTCCACTTATGCCTGGTGATGATTATATATTTCAGCTTAAGATTCCAAATGAAGGAATTATCGGATCAGAGAAGATCAGCTCACTAGCTGATCTAATGGACTCGCAAGTTAATTTCTACAATAACTATCATTACAGAGTCATTCTGCATACGGTACTACAAGTTCTCCTATTACTGCCTCAGTATATATTTGACCTGCTTAATACTGTCGTCTTTTTTATCTTACCATTACTGGTCATGAGGGTCATACCTCATGGCAGATCCTCTAACCCTAAGTTAGTATACTTATTAGTACTTTCATTTATTTGGATATTTCACTTTGCATTAGGGCGAGCTTATTTCTCGACTACCGGATCATTGAACTATTGCTGGTACCTTATTCCGCAATTACTATTTGTCATAGAGTTATATAATAGAAAAAGGAATAAGAGAAATTTTTCGTTCATATTCCTAAGCCTGCTGACAGCTAATGGGAATGAGAACGTACTACTTACATTATGTATATGTGTAGCCGTAATTTTTATTTATAAAATAATTATTCTCAAAGAAAAACCAGATTATATACTTGCTCTATCAGGGACCATCCTACTCATAGGTGGAATGATAATGCTACTATCTCCATCCTTGCAATGGAGGATTGCAGAGCAAGGTATGGACTATGCTGGCTTATCTAATAGAATTTTAGAATATGGAAAACGATTATGTTATTACTTAATTAGGTATGCTCCATTACTTCTAATTTTACTATTTGGATACAGAAGAAATCCATTAAGCAAGTTGCAGTATTACTTACTTTTCATCCTTATCGGATCATCACTGAGTATGTTCTTAGCTCCATTGTATGAGCCACGTACTGCTATATTTAGTTTTATAATTTTCTTGATGTTGGTTATATCCTTAGTTGACTGGAGCACTGGAATAAGAAATAGGCTCCTCTATATTACCTTAGGAGTAAGTCTTATCATTTCAGTTATCAGGATTAATATATTCCAGAATGTCTTCAGATATTTTCCAGATAACATAGCACAATTAGAAAGGCATAAAGGAAGCCAGATTGTAAGCTTACAACCTCAATGCTTTAGTGCCACAAGTGGGCTTGTCATCTGTGAAGAGATATCAGATAATGCTAACTTTATTGACAACAAGACATTAGCGGCATTCTATGATATTGATTCTGTGATCTTGGATAAGAAATACTCTACCGCGATAAGAAAGCAAAAATTTATAAGTAAAATAGAACAGGACAATAACTTACTGAGTACTTATGACGAACATAAAATTATTGACAATCAGATAGAAAGCATCTACTTAAAAGAAACAGACATAGGATTAGAAGTCATTTGTTCGCTGAGAAAAAATGTCTCCGTTCCCACCAGATCTACTGTTATATTAAGAGGCCGCAAATCAGGAGTGTCCAGTCATCGAATCATACAATTATTTAGTTATAAACTACAATTACCTTTTTTAGATTATTTAGAATACCAAGGAGATCATAATATTGAAAATGGCTCTATTATAGAATTAGCGAATGGACAGCGCTTATTCTATAATCATATTCTTAGACCAGATCATTACGAATGTTTTCTAATTAGCTTATACGATATTAATAATCATACGAGTGTAGGCGAGGTGCTTGAATTTCGCTATTGATCGAGAAGCAATATATACAATGCATCAGCGAAGAATTTCTGCGTCCAATTGGTATATTTGAATCGTTGATACTTTCCCCAGATTGGAATGGAAGATGATATAGCTCCTTTGTTAGCTCCACTTTTTTTCTGCCTATCTAATAGTGGCTTTAATAAAATGGTCAGTGCCCTACTCTTAACTTCTTTAGACAACTCAGATCGCAACATTAAGATTGCTAACTGTGCATTACCAGCAGCACAGGTATAATTATCCTTAGATTGCCAATCATAATCATAAGTTGCTTTTACGGTTCCCCTGTCTATAATAAGTTGTGCAATCTTGTGGATTGTATTTTGGGCACTCTTAGTGATATCATCAGATTTTAATAATTGTCCACATTCTAATAAGCCGCGTAGAGTATATGCGATCGTATGTGTTAATGCACTTTCTTTCTCATCAAAACTCCAATTAGGAAAACTATAATTCTCATGTTGACTTGTAATCATTCTATCCAAGCCAGCAATTATCTTATCTACTTCATTGTCTCCTATTAATTTTTTGGCTATTAATAAAGGCCAATATATTCTCGAATAGTAACTTGGAGAAGTATGGTTGCCATAGTTGTAATTTGTGAATGCACCATCCTTATCCAGTAGAGCATATAGCCATAGAGTGCATTCAGAAATCATCTTCCATAATAATCCTGATTGCTTTGTATCATACAACTTACATAGTCCTAACAATATCTGGCCACTATCAAAAACTATAGGTTCAGGGTTGTCTATACTTTGATAAAATGAGCCATTAGGATTCTGATATTTTTTGAAAAATGAAGTTTGCCTATGAGCTATGTCTGAATATCTAATATCAGAAAAGTAATCTGTTGCTTCTATTAATGTAGGAATAAGATATCCTGTTGTCTCCAGATATGGAGACGAGAAATTGCCAAATACATTTGAATAAGTAGAAGATCCTTGAAAATCATAAGCTATAAAACTATTGATAATCCATTGGAGATTATTCTTGTAAGCTTCTTCTAATTTCTCCTTACCTCCAAGTTCATATATAATATCACCAGTCAAGAAAAGGCAATTTTTTAAATTTGAAAATTAATTTTAGGATAGGGTTATTAATCTTCCACACTTTATAATGAGGCGTCAGTTCTCCACCAAATGCTCGAAAAAAATATTCAATTGGCTTTATCATACTACCTTCAAAATCAAAAGTCAGGGAATCAGTGTGTGTAATATTATACCACAATAGATAAGACATTGCACCGATGTCATCATAAGCAGGGTTATGATATCCTGACATGTAATACGTAGTATCATTATCATTGATACAAAAAGTTGCTCCAAAAATTTTACTGTCTTCATTTCCTATACATGCGTAGATTTTGCAATTGCCAGATAGAGAGTAATGATCATAGAGCTTGCTTAATACTTCCTTACTATAAGGGTTATTCTGCTTTTTATTAACAAATGACGTTTCGCAATGATCCCAGAATACAGAAAAGTCTATTTCTTTAATCACAGATACTTTCATCGCCTTACGTATCGTATTGCGGGCTTTTGCCTTTAGTTGATTCCACAGTTCTTCTTCCGAATTATTTTTTAGATCCAGCAGATAAGTGTATCGGCTTGTATGTTTGTACTCTAACCATGTATGTGATAATAGATTCTGTATTTGTGGACTGTATTGCTGATAGTATAGAGCATGAGTAGGTAGTGCTTTAAGTAGTTTTTCTGAGACTTGGTTCTCATAAGCGATCCTCGAGCTTGTCTTATGTTTTTCCTTGTGAAGAATATATACGCCATTGTAAGGTGTCTGCATCGGCATTAGAATTATTCTAAATCCTAAATGCTTACGCAAATGATAGACGAGAACTCCTTCTAAGTTTCCATCAGCATCTTCGGATAGTATTACATCCCAGCTACCCTTAATACAAACGATATCCATCCAGTCTGGAGAGAAATGAATTGGAATATTATGCTTGATATAAATCTGCCGATATTTTTCTTTATTACTGATCTGTTCTAACTTTAGATCAAAGTAAGCAAAGAAAACTTAGATTACCATACAAGCAGCCACTGTGTTATTAGTTCCCTCATCTATTAGGACAAGGCTACCTGTGATTCTATTCTTGCGATATGGATCTATGAATAATGGTTTAGTGGTTCTAAGGACAACTCTAGTGACATCATTCATTGTAATATCTAGGTCTTCCTGATCTCTGTGTAATGAATTTATATCTAGCTTGTATCGTATTTCTTTGACGACACATCTTATATCTTGTGTCGTATGCATGAGGGCATATTTCCCGTTAGATCGGAGGGAGTTTTCTCCATCAAACCATACAAGCATAACTTCTATATCTTGAGTCACTTCTGGAGAGTTATTAGCTCTTACAATCATATCTCCTCTACTAAGATCATAATCATCTTCTAATAATAGAGTAATAGATTCTGATGGATATGCTTCTGCTTGTTCGCCTGATGGGCCTTGGATCTTATCTATTGTAGAAGTGAATCCAGAAGGTAGAAGCATCACTTCGTCTCCTTTCTTTATGACACCTCCTGCTATTCTTCCTGCATAGCCTCTATAATCATGATATTCTTCCTTATATGGACGTATAACAAATTGTACAGGAAATCTTACATCTATAAAGTTAAGATCACTAGCTATGTGTACATTCTCTAGATAATACATCAGTGTCGGTCCATCAAACCATGGCGTCTTATCAGATCGATGTACTAAATTATCTCCCAGTAGCGCAGAGATAGGAATAAAGTGAACATCTACTACGTCTAACTTAGCAGCGAATTTTTCAAAATCATCTTGAATCTTATCATAGACTTTCTCATCGTAGTCAACAAGATCCATCTTATTGATACAGACTACTATATGTGGTATCTGTAACAGAGAGGCTATAATAGCATGTCTCTTAGTTTGCTCTACGACTCCTTTTCTAGCATCTATTAATACCAGTGCCACATTAGCTGAAGAAGCTCCAGTTACCATATTACGTGTATACTGAATATGACCTGGTGTATCTGCTATTATAAATTTTCTCTTAGGTGTAGCAAAATATCTGTATGCTACATCAATCGTGATTCCTTGCTCTCGCTCACTCTTAAGACCATCAGTCAATAGAGCCAAATTAATATCCTCACCACGCCTCTCACTTGCTTGCTTGATTTGCTCATACTGATCTTGGTAGATGGACTTACTATCGTATAGTAGTCTTCCGATAAGTGTAGACTTACCGTCATCCACGGAACCTGCTGTTGTAAATCGTAAAAGTTCGCTATTTATATCTTGGCTCATGCCGGTATTGCTTCTATAGTTATTAAAAAATAAATGAGGGGAAAATTACATTAGAAATATCCCTTCTTCTTCCTGTCTTCCATACTTGTCTCGCTTCTCTTATCATCAGTACGACCTCCTCTCTCAGTCATCCTTGTCGTAGCAACCTCCTCTATGATTTGTTCTACGGTAGAAGCATCTGATTTCCAAACTCCTGTACATGTCATATCACCTATAGTACGACACCTAACGGTTTCCTTATATACTTTCTCTTCTGGTTTCTTAGATATATAATCACAGTCTGCAAGTAATACCCCTTCTCTTTCGAATACATCACGCTCATGAGAGAAATATAATGAAGGTAGATCTACTTTTTCTGCAGCCAGATATTGCCATACGTCTAATTCTGTCCAGTTACTTATTGGGAATATGCGGAAGTGCTCGCCCATGCTATGTTTACCGTTGAAAAGGTTCCATAATTCTGGCCTCTGATTCTTAGGATCCCATTGCCCAAATTCATCTCTGTGAGAAAAGAATCTTTCTTTAGCCCGAGCTTTTTCTTCATCTCTTCTGGCACCACCAAGTGCAGCATCATACTTTCCATTTTCTAAAGATTCTAATAAAACCGCTGTCTGTAATCCATTACGACTTGCATTGAATCCTTTCTCTTCTACGACCATTCTTTTATCTATAGCATCTTGCACTGAGCCTACGATTAGTTTTGCTCCCAATTTCTCAACAAGACTATCCCTGTATGCGATCGTCTCTGGGAAATTGTGCCCTGTATCTATATGTAGTAATGGAAATGGGATACGAGCTGGAAAGAAAGCTTTGTAGGCCAGGTGTACTATAAGTATAGAATCCTTACCTCCAGAAAACATAATAACTGGATTCTCAAATTGAGAAGCCACTTCTCTAAGGATAAATATTGACTCTGACTCGAGTTCCTTTATATGATTAAGATTATAATTCATTTAATTTATTCGATTAATGAAAGTTTAGGAAGAGCAAAGTTAAAAAGATTTAGCACAGATTCTTCAATAGATTGATTTTCGGTTAATAGCTCATAGTCAGGGTTTTGTGGAGCTTCAAAAGGTGAATCAATCCCAGTAAATCCTTTGATTTCTCCAGCTCTCGCCTTAGCATATAAGCCCTTCACATCTCGAGTCTCGCATACCGCAAGTGGTGTATTCACATATACTTCTATGAAATCTTCCTTACCTATGATATCAGCAGCCAGCTCACGTATTTCTATCGTCGGACTGACAAAACTATTGATGCATATAATTCCACTTTGCACAAAGAGTTTAGACACTTCTGCTATCCTCCTAATATTCTCTTTCCTATCTTCTAATGAAAACCCAAGATTATTATTTATACCAGTTCGAGTGTTATCTCCATCTAATAACTGAATCATAAAGCCTTGGTCAAATAATTTTTTTTCTAAGCCTTCAGCAATCGTACTTTTCCCAGACCCCGACAATCCTGTCAACCATATGACCTTAGCGGATTGATTAAGAAATAGCTCCTTGTTTCTTCTCGATATAATACGATCAAATATTGGATGTATATTTTCCATTTCAGTTTTATAATTTAATAGCATTTATGAAGGTGGCAATGTGAGAAGTCATTCTGCCATAATATCTCTGTACAGTCGTCTCAAAACAATCACTGTAACTCCTAAAAACCCACCTATCAAGCCACCCAGCAAAAAATAATAAATCTTTCCCTTGTTAACAGGTCGGAGTGGCAGAATAGGTCTATCAATTAGCTGGATATAGGGTGTCTTATTCCCTAATGTTAATTCAGCTATTTGTTTTTGTTTTTCTGCTTCTCCTAACATCATCTGTAGACGTCTCTCATCCTCAGCAAGCTTGCTTTCTGCAAGCTTATCTTCACTCATGTAGAATCCTTGGTTTCTATCTTGAGATCTGGCAAGTTGATATTGAGTAGCGCTTAATGTAGTCGTGATACTATCATATTTGGACTTAATAAGTTGATAGTCATTCTTTTGCTTTTCTACAGTCTTTTCCACATAGTAATCATGTAGATTAGCATACATGCTTTCTACAGTTTCTATTGACATATCTGGATATGGGCTTGTCATTGATATGCTGAGTATACCGGTGATCTCCGAATATTCACTTTTGAAATAGCCTCCCTTTAGCTCTTTACCTACCATTGCCTTATGAGTCGCTTTGAGTGCTTTGTTTTCTAAAATAGAGAATGCTTCTATAGAATCATGTGTGAATTTGAAGTCCTTAATTTTTAATGTGTCTTTAGGCGCCAAGAAAGAGAATATATCTTTTCGGCCCCATTTATCGATGTATTTAAGAGATTCTATAAGATGATTAGCCAGATAATCTTCTTTCCCTTGGACCGTTCTTTTTTCGAATAGAGCATTCTGAGTGATCTTACGAGTACGAGATAGTTCTACTATCTTATCGAAATTAGATTCAGCACCTCCTCCACCTAATCCGAACTGTCCCAGCATACCTGCTAATCCTGCCAGACCCCCACTCTCATCCTCATTAAGCATATAACTTAGGTGAGCTCTATACATAGGCTTGACATTAAACTTAATGATGAGTAAAAATAAGGCAAACCCAAATCCGAAAACACACATCGTCAACCAACTCCTCAAGATCTCAGAGATGTAAGACTTAATCGTTAGGATTAACTCCTTTATAGAAATGTCTGATTCAGCCTTTCTTTTCATTGTTAAAATTTAGTAAGGACTTGACATTAAATAATTACAAATAATAATCATAGGATTGTGTAATTATCTAACTCAAGAGGTGCCATAATATCTTATTATGATAGAATAGAACTCATTAACTTCTTAGCTCTATCCATACTGACATTTTTCCTCTTTGCATAATCGATTGCTTGATCTTCAGATATATGACTGATGCCAAAATATTTACTCGCTGGATGAGCAAAATACCAACCACTAACCGCTGCTGTAGGGTACATGGCATATGATTCAGTCAGTGTGATATTAATATTATTCTGGACGTCTAATAACTTAAATAACTTATCCTTTTCTGAATGCTCAGGACAAGCAGGATAACCTGGCGCCGGTCTTATGCCATCATACTTTTCAGAAATTAGGTCTTGATTACTCAACGTCTCATCAGAATACGCCCAAAATTCTGTCCTTACTCTCTGGTGCAATCTTTCTGCAAGTGCCTCAGCTAATCTATCAGCAACTGCCTTTAGCAATATCGCAGAATAGTCGTCATGTTTATCCTCAAAATGCTTAACCCACTTCTCTATCCCAATACCTGTCGTCACTGCAAATGATCCAATGTAGTCTGTGAGCCCAGAAGATCGAGGAGCAATAAAATCTGACAAACAATAATATGGTAATCCATCTGCCTTTTTGACTTGTTGTCTAAGGTGATTAAGAGTCATCAATCTCCTGCCATTTCCATCATGAATGAATACCGAGTCATTATCCTCAGACCAAGCAGGGAATATTCCAAAAGCAGCCTTAGCGGTTAACCACTTCTCATCTATGATCCTACGCAGCATACTTTGTGCATCGTTAAATAATTTTCTCGCTTCTTCTCCGACTACTTCATTATCAAATATGGCAGGGTACTTCCCTTTTAGTTGCCAACTGCTGAAGAATGGTGTCCAATCTATGTAATCTACAAGTTCTTCTATGGAGTAATCATTAAAATATTTGATTCCAGTAAACTTCGGAACTGCGGGTTTCGCTTTCTGCCAATCTATCTTATACTTATTGTGTCGAGCTTCTGCAATACTTATAGTATTTTTCTTTTTAGCGTTTGCTAATCTTTTTACTCTTAGATCTGCATAGCTTTCTTTTATACCTGCTACATAATCAGTTGTCTTGTTGTCTTCTTCTGATAGCAATTCAGAAGCGACACCTACACTCTTAGAGGCATCTAATACATGTATCACTGGACCAGAATATGCGACATCGATCTTAAGTGCTGTGTGAGTCTTAGATGTTGTCGCTCCTCCGATTAGTAACGGAATCTTAAGATTCTGTCTTTCCAACTCTGCAGCTACATGGACCATCTCATCTAATGAAGGCGTAATTAATCCGCTTAGTCCGATAATGTCTACATTCTCCTGTACAGCTGTGGATATAATCTTCTCTGCTGAGACCATCACTCCGAGATCTATAATATCATAATTATTACAACCTAATACAACGCCGACTATATTCTTACCTATATCATGTACATCACCCTTAACTGTTGCCATTAGGATTTTTCCTTTACTACTTGCCTTAAGGTCTCCTTTTTCGTCTTCTATATATGGCGTGAGATAAGCCACGGACTGCTTCATCACCCTGGCACTTTTTACTACCTGAGGTAAAAACATTTTGCCTTCTCCGAATAAGTCACCTACGACATTCATTCCATCCATTAGAGGGCCTTCTATGACGTGTAGACTCTTGTCGAATTGCTGACGAGCCTCCTCAGTATCTTCGATTATGAAATCTGTAATCCCTTTGACAAGAGAATGTTCTAATCTCTTATGCACAGGCTGCTCTCGCCATGCGAGATCTCTTTCTAATTTCTTTCCGCCACCTTTTACACGAGAAGCATAATCTAATAACTCATCAGTCGCTTTATTGGATTTGTTAAATAATACATTCTCCACAAGCTGCAGTAGATCCTTGGGTATATCTTCGTAGATTTCCATCATACCTGCATTGACAATACCCATGTCCATTCCTGCCTTGATAGCATGATAGAGAAATACAGAGTGCATCGCTTCTCTAATCACATTGTTGCCTCTAAATGAAAATGAGATATTACTAACGCCTCCACTGATTAAGGCTCCTGGACACTTTTCTTTAATCTGGCGAGTCGCTTCTATGTAATTGATGGCGTACTGATTATGTTCTTCTATTCCTGTAGCTACTGCAAATATATTAGGGTCAAAAATGATGTCCTGAGGTTTGAATTTTACTTCATTGACAAGTATATCATATGCTCTCTTACAGATGTCTACTTTCCTTTCGATCGTATCTGCTTGACCGGCTTCGTCAAATGCCATAACTACTGTCGAGGCTCCATACCTTCTGATTAAGTTAGCTTGTCTTTTAAATTCTTCTTCCCCTTCTTTTAGCGAGATAGAATTTACAATACATTTTCCTTGTACTACTTTAAGACCAGCCTCTATCACTTCAAATTTTGAAGAATCTATCATGATCGGCAACTTCGCAATGTCTGGTTCTGCCATTAACAGATTGAGAAATACTTTCATGGCATCCTTAGAATCAAGAAGACCTTCGTCCATATTAACATCTATGATCTGAGCACCTCCTTCGACTTGTTGATTAGCTACTGACAACGCTTCATCAAATTTGCCTTCCTTAATTAATCGAGCAAACTTTTTAGAGCCTGTCACATTGGTACGTTCGCCGATATTAATGAAATTAAGATTGTCTCTTACAATTAATGGCTCGAGACCTGCATACATAGGATAAGATTCTACTTCAGGAATTTGTCTCGGCTTCATGCCATTCACTGCTTCCGCCATTGCTTTTATATGCTGAGGTGTCGTACCACAACAACCACCAATAATATTTGCCATTCCGCTACCCGCAAAATCTTTAATATACTGTTGCATTTCCTCTGGTGACTGATCATACTCCCCTAACTCATTAGGCAGTCCAGCATTAGGATATGCACTGGTGTGCACATTAGCAATACGTGATAAGTCTTGTAGATAAGGTCTCATCTCCGTAGCTCCCAGAGCACAGTTAAGTCCTATACTAAATAATTCTATGTGAGATACTGATATCCAGAATGCTTCCACTGTCTGGCCACTGAGTGTCCGTCCACTGGCATCCGTAATCGTACCAGATACCATAATGGGTAGCTTCACCTTGTTATCTTCGAAATACTTGTCGATAGCAAACAATGCCGCTTTGGCATTCAGCGTATCAAAAATTGTCTCTACTAATAATATATCCACTCCCCCATCTACTAATCCAGAAACTTGTAACGAGTATGCTTCTACTAGTTGATCAAAGTTTATCTTTCTGAATCCAGGGTCATTTACATCTGGAGATAAAGAAGCAGTTACATTAGTAGGACCTAAAGCTCCTGCTACATATCTCGGCTTGTCTGGTGTGATTTTGTTATAATCATCGCAGGCTCTACGAGCAATCTGTGCAGCACAGAGATTGATCTCGTAAGCATGCTCTTGCATATCATAATCTGCCTGAGATATCGTAGTACCATTAAATGTATTAGTCTCTATAATATCTGCTCCAGCTTCTAAGTATTCCTTATGGATCGCTTCTATAATTTCTGGTCGAGTAATCGATAAGATGTCATTATTGCCTTTGATATCTTTATGAAAATCTTTAAATCGCTCGCCTCTATAGTCAGACTCTTCCAGCTTGTACCTCTGGATCATTGTACCCATGGCACCATCTAACACTAATATTCTTTCCTTACAATGTTGTTCTAATGTCTTCATCTAATAATCGATTGTCGTATTATAAATATTATATCTAATACCAGTACCTAAAAAGGTCGTGTTAATATCTCCTAAGTTAGGATTGCGATCTCGTCTAACAAGCAAACTCAAGTCTATGTAAAAATCATGAAATAACTCATAACTTATATCAAAGTTGAGCATATTTATCGTGCTGAGGTTGCCTTGATGCTGATTTACTCCAAAATCCATTACTCTTGACGTATTTAAAAGTAATATATCAGAACCAAAGTTCTCATCTGGACCATTGACTCCTTTAAGAGTATAAATATATCGTACATCAGCAATTATCTTACGTATAGGCTGATATCTTAACTTTATGATAAGCTCAGAGAAGTTAGATCCTGCCGGATGTGCTAATGTTTGATTATTATGAGCATAGCTGGAGCTGGACTGTGCTTCTATGTCTTCGCTCGGTTTAAAGTGAGAATAAGTGTAAGGTCTGACACGATTATACTCCACCTGACCATCGAGATGATCTATTCCAAGTATATTAATATACTTTGCACCTATTTGTATTCCATACTTATTACCCCACCATTTAGAGGAATCAAATAATCGACTTGAATTAAATTCATCTAATAAGAGTTGGCTGTATATTGATACTCGGTTAAAGATGTTGTACTTAGCATTAAGTCCGATTAACACATTATCTGGACTGTCCAGAAAGTGCTCAGCCGATCTATATAGAATAACAGGATTAAGGTATTGGAATTCGAAATTATTCTCACGAGAAAATACTACAGACTCAAACAAACCGATCTCAAACTTAGGGCTGAATCTAAAATTCAAATAATGAGATGCCATATACTTCTTAGGAAGTAAATCATTATTAGGTACTTGCCTCGGTGATCTAGAGGAAAGCTCAGCAAAAATAGACTGGTACTCCAATTTCCATATCCGAGTATTCATCTTAAGGTAAAAATAATTATGGCTGAAGTCGCTCAATAGTAATGACCTCATGCCATTACCTATGAAGTGCTTATTGTGACCTAACTCTAAGCATACGTGCTTAGTAATCGGGTAACCGATATATGCTTGTGCATTAGAGTAATCATATCCTTCTAATTGCGATATGATCCTGCTATTATAATCTTTGTATAATCCATTTCCTGGTATGGTAAGGTACTGATCTATATATGGATTGATATAATTGTAAAAATTAGATTGTGTCTCTATGAAGCTACTGTAGAAATATAATCGCTTATCTAATACACCAAATAATTCTATCCCTCTCCTATTGAGAAAAATCAGGTCGTCTGATTCGCGATCCTTCCCAATTCTAAAATTAAAAAAAGGATTAATTACCAACTCAAAATTATCTGTCTCTAATTCAAATAGATGCACAGGGTTTTTATAAAAAGTCTTAAATAATCCTTTCTGAGTATCATCAAGAGAAGTGTCTCTATCCACCTGGAATTCTTTTCTTAGATACTGTATGTCTTCTAAGTCATTATGCGACACATCTCCATACCGATCATGGCTAAGTATATACTTAATATCCTCTCGCTTATAGTACTTAAGAGAAGTATGTAGAGGAAGGGAATCAGCATATAATATATCCATTCGATCTATAAAATGATATGCTGAATGCTGAGTGGGAACATATACTGACTGAGCATAGGTACAGCATATGCTAAAAGACACAAGAAATATCAGAACAACTTGTCTAATCATCAATGGGTATAATCAAGTAAAAAATCCTTCACATTTTGGTCGAAATTCTGACTTTCGCTGCCAATGAATTCTACTTCTATCGGCAATACAAAAATGGGTATCTGATGCTGGACGAGAAAGTCCTTATGTAACAATAGTCTCATCGCATCTTTTTCTGTAGTCAAAAATAAGCTATTATCCTCTGAAAGGTTATCGTTTATCTTTTTGAATTGTTCTAACTCTATCTCTGTGAAGTAATGATGATCCTCATACTTAATGATATTATCCACTTCACACTTCTTGTCGAGATAATCTAATAGGTAATCTACATTAGCGATCGCAGAAATTAGAATCACTCTATTATCAGTTTTTAGATCGATCGTAATTTGTGGGTCAAAAATATAGTATGGGTTGAGATACCTATACTTCGAGAAATATATCCTCTGATTATGATTTAATGATAAGTCTTCCGTTATACTTCTTATTTTATCAATCTCTATATCATCAGGACACTTCGTTACAATGACCATATCTGCTCGCTTAGCGGCGTCTCTGGGCTCTCTTAATCTTCCTACTGGAAGAAGATAATCATCAGTATATAAGTTGCTATACTCAGTAAGTAATACATTAAGATCTGGAACCACTGATCGATGCTGGAATGCATCATCTAGGAGAATAACTTGTGTCTCGATGTGATATTGCAAAATCATCGGAATTCCTATATTGCGACTCTCTGATACAGCTACTACAATATCTGGATTCTTAACTTTATACTGCATCGGCTCATCACCTGCAATCTTAGCGTTATCCGTAGATCTTATAAACCTAAAACCCTTAGACTTCCTCTTGTAACCTCGGCTTAGTGTGGCAACATTTAGATATGGGCTTAATAATCTTATTAAGTATTCTATGTGTGGAGTCTTACCCGTACCACCGATCGAAAGATTTCCTATATTAATCACTGGTATATTAAATCGTGTAGACCTCAGCAGTCCTGCATCATAGAATACATTTCTCAGAAATATTATACTGGCATATATCAGAGAAAATGGCGCTAATAAAAATCTTGCTACAGGGTTCTTCTTCATTTATACTATTGTCCTTATTTTATTTCATTCATTTAGAATAAAGTCCTTTATCATGAGAATAATATTTCTTGTCCTGCATGACATGATAGACATTTGAATTGGTTGCAGTATTGATTTTTGAGCTGAAGTAAAGCTTGACTTTCATAAGCAGATTCTGACTCTACTCCGATAGATTTCCATTTCCTTATGATAGCGTTATTTTCTGATTTTAGAGCTCTAAGAATATCTATTGCATTCTCCTTATATCTTGCGTCTGATAACCTTATTCCATAGCTAAAAAGCAATGGGATGATCACATTTATAATAATTAGATCCTGAGTCAGCAATCCTATTTTTTTTATTTTCTGCTCGCTTTCTTTTCCTGGGATGTAATGTGTATCCCAATATTCACTTGCTTTGACATCCAATAATTTCCTAATGTCAGCTATGGATTCTGCAGCCATTATCTTACTGAATAATTGTGGATTATAGTGATACATCATAGCTAACTGCGCCATACGGATAGTCGGGAAGTTAGCTGGACGTAATCTAGCAAACTTCCACTCTACACCAGTCATAGGTATGAGGTCATACTTAGTCTGCAGGTGCACATACTCCATGTATAACTGGGAAACATAAGGATCATTAGACTCAGAGAGAAGTCCTGACTGCCCGAGTAATAATGCTTCAGTTCTATTGAGATTAGAGCTTACTTTTTTTAATATCTTATAGGGGGTTACATGTGCCAATTGCTCGAATGCAGATGCATTGACTTTGAGTCCGAGGTACTTCGATAATAATTTATATAAAGTGTCTTCCCAATCATTCATATTATGATCTAGGATGTCCATTACTCTTAGACACTTATCTTCTAATCTTTCTATAAGTACCTTCTCTAAGAACATCTGAAATTTCCCAGAGTCAACTTTATGCATACTCTTAGCACATGGTATCCAGTCCAGATTCTGACTCAGATTCTCATAATTAGCTAATGTATGATCACTGATACGATCTTGTAAGATAATAGTAGGAATTGTCTGACCATTCTCATTATAGATGATTGCATCATTCTGATAGACAACATGCAGGATGACATTGTTGTAAGCTTTATCTAAATGGTGTTTGTGATCTTTCCATTCTGATGCATTGATATGCATTTCGATATGACCTACCCACTTAGTATCTCCGATCGTTACCTCACCGTTAAGGAAATCTGGTCCCGCATTATGATTATGAAACCCAAACTTATTAATGGTAATATCTTGCCCTTCAGTAGTCTTAAGATGATTAAAGTCAAACTTCTTAAGCTTCCATACCAAATGAAGTAGGTCCTCTTTTATTTTTATAGCTTCACTCAATTTTCTAAGGTCTGACGTACTTACAGAAAGTATAGTCATGAGGATTCTTCTCGTCTGACTTATGGATATCTTCTGACTCCAGAGACCACTTACTATAATCTAATTCTGGAAAGAAAGCGGTAGCATTATCGACTTGAGTTTTGATTCTAGTAATATGTAACTCGTCCCAGAGTTCCTTAGTCTGATCATAGACATTAGCACCGCCTAAAACAAATAATTTATCTACTCCTTTCTCTCTGGCATAATTAATTCCATCAGATATATTGTGTACTGTGGTGACACCTGAGTGATAGAAATCTTTCTGTCTTGTCAGTATAATGTTAGTCCTTCCCGGAAGAGGTCGACCTATAGAATCAAAACTCTTCCTACCCATTAAGACATGATAGCCTCTTGTCGTATCCTTAAAGTACTTAAGATCAGCAGGCATGTGCCATGGAAGGTCATTATCCACTCCGATAGCTAAGTTATCACTGACTGCAACGATGGCTGATAATATCATGTATGTTATAAATTTTCTAGTAAATCCATGCTTTTGATTTGCTCTTCTAAGGCTAATCGCTTTATATTTCCTTTAAGATACTTCTCTATAACTAATCCAGCTATAGGTGCCGCTATATCACCTCCGAAACCCGCATTCTCTATATAAACGGCAATAGCTATCCTAGGTTTTTCTCTCGGTGCAAATGCGAAGAACACGGAGTGGTCTTTTCCTTGTGGGTTCTGAGAGGTTCCAGTCTTACCACATATGTCTATACCTGGCACCCTTGCCTTGTATCCAGTACCTCTAGAGATTACTCTTTCCATACCCTCTATCACAGGGTCATAATGTATATCATCGATCCTGACATAATTAGGATTTCTATACTTAGAGTCTATGTCTATGGCTGGATTGCTAAAGCCCCTGACAATATGAGGTATGTAATAGAATCCTCTGTTTCCTATAATTGCTGCCAGATTAGCCATCTGCAAAGTCGTCAGCTGAAGTTCTCCCTGACCTATACCGATAGACATAATATAAGTAGATTTCCAATTTACTTTCTGCTTCTTATATAAGCCATTATAGAATTCTGGAGAAGGCACAAATCCGCCTACTTCATTATTAAGATCTACACCTAATGATTTTCCTAATCCAAAATCTACTAAGTGATTCTTAAGAATATTAAGTCCTTTCTCTGGACTATTAAATCCCTCTTTCTCTATCAGCTTTCTGACCATACTGAAGAAGTAGCTATTGCAAGAATTCTCTAAGGCAATCTGTAAATTGTATGGTGTCGCATGCTCATGACAACCATAATTAAATGTCTTGTAATGATACTCACCATCACATCTAACGGTTTGGTCAGGGGTGACGACACCTTCTTGCAGAGCAATAAGAGATAAGATGGGCTTGAATATAGAACCGGGAGGGTAACGTGCTCCCAAAGATCTGTCCAGTAGTGGCTTTTGTAGTTTGTCTGCTGTAAGTTGTCGATAAGACTCACCTCTATCCACATCGAGATTAAGCATATTCGGGTCATAAAATGGGGCAGATAACATAGTCAGGATCTCACCTGTCTGCGGGTCTAATGCAACAATACTACCTCTCTTATTCTCCATCAGGCTCTCACAGTAAGACTGTAACTCCAAGTCTAAGGAGGTATATATATCTGTACCCTGCTCTGATAGAGAATCTAAGTCTCCTCCAGCGAAGGAAGAAATTTCTCTCCCCACATTATCTCTTAGAAGAAGCTTAGTGCCTTTCTTTCCCTTAAGTATACTTTCATATTTTTTTTCTAAACCTTTTACACCTATATAATCGCCTTTTTTATACACATCATCTTCTGCTAATACTCCAGAGTCTACCTCATTAAGATATCCTAATACATGAGCTGCACTGGTATGTGGGTACGCTCTTATATTTCTAATTAACGGGTAGAACCCAGGAAATCTAAATAACTGCTCTTGAAATCCAGAAAACTTTTTCTGATCTATCTTAGAAAGAAATGTATACGGAAGGGACTTGTGATATCTAACATCCGACCAGTTTTTATTTAGATTCTCATTAAAGGTCTTATTATCGATGTCTAATAACTTACAGAACAAGCTGCTGTCCATTTCTAGATCTATATTCCTATAGACGGCTTGTATATCATAGATAGGTTTGTTGTAAGTAAGGAGCTCATCATTACGATCATAGATCAATCCTCTAGAAGGATAGATGGTCTGCTTATCTAGGATCGTACGCTCAGCAAGTTTCTTATAGGTATCATCGAGAATCTGTAATTGGAATAGCTTATAACTAAGGATCAATGATCCAACTAAGAATGCTGCCAATATGGGAGCCTGCCGTGTACTCAGAGTACTCATCTTAGGTTATAGTTTTATTTTTAATACTTAGGGTTAAAAATCAATGTCCCTATTGCTATAAAGAAAAAAGAAGCTATAAAGCTAAATACAGATCTAAAAATGATCTCCTTAATATAAACGAAAGAAAATGCCTCTATACTATATAGAATAACAAGATGGAGTAACAACATGACGCTGAGATAAGTCAAAAACCATGGCAGTCCATAATTACTTGCTGTAAGTCCACTCTTATTATAACCTTCTGTAGGCGATGTCAGATTGAGCACATAAGTTCTTGCATATGCAATGAATGTAGTCGCCGCTGCGTGGACACCTAAGGAGTCGTAAAATATATCTACTATAAACCCCAATAAAAATCCTATCAATACAATTCCTGTCTTATTCATAGAATAAGGCAAGAGCATAATGATGACACCATATACCGTAAAGTGAACATAATTAAAATCACCAAAAGTGATGTCTATTCTCTTAAGCAACAGAAGTTGTAGTAGAAGAAGAAAGATTCCTCGTATTATATTTCTCTGCCACACACTACTCATCTGATTCTATTATTTCTTGTTTCTCTACTGCTTTGTTATATGATACTACATATACGTAATCCACTGTAGATAGATCCGACATTAAGCGGACATCTATATCATAACTATTGCCTCCTAAGCCAGGTCTATAATCTGACACCTTCCCTATGTATATGTCCTCTGGAAAAGATATGGAATAACCACTTGTACTCACAGAATCTCCTATAGCAATAGTAGCATGTTTAGGGATGTCCTTGAGTGTCATAATACGTGTATTATCCTTACTCCAAATTAAGTTACCAATATAGTTCTTAGAATTTATCTTAGCACTCGTCCTACTTTCACTATTCAGTATCATAAGTACTGTGCTGAAGTTGTCAGATACCTGACTTATGATACCGACAATGCCCTTATCAGATATGACTCCCATACCAACGAATAGGCTATCTCGAGATCCCTTACATAATGTCATGTAATTATTACGCAGATTCAGTGTTTTGCTGCACACCTTAGCAGGGATAAGTCTATAATCCTTAGTACTATCCTGCTCTTCAAAAGTCTGAAAAATATTGTCTTTAGAACTTACTCTATAGTTAATGATGGTCTCTAGCAATTTGGCATTTTCTACTAAGAGGCTATCGTTATTGTTCTGTAATTGTAGGAAATCTTCTATACCTTGTACATATTCATTGATAGCACCAGTGAGACGATTAGATGAATTTGCCCATATTTCTTTCTGACTTTTATTATACTTAATGATGAGCTGGAATGATATTATTTCCAATAGGATAAATAATATGAATGCACTATACCTAATAAACAGAGAAATGACATTACTCATACTTATCGGCTTGGGGGTTTTACATTACAGACTCTGTCTGTCCATTAAGAATGGGTACTGAGCTGTATTCTTAAGCGCTAGACCTGTACCTCTTACTACTGCCTTAAGCGGATCATCTGCGACGTGCACATTAAGCTTAGTTTTTTTCGCTAATCTCTCGTCTAATCCTCTCAGTAATGCTCCTCCACCTGTTAGATAGATACCATTACGATATATGTCTGATGCCAGCTCAGGAGGTGTATCTTCTAGTGCTTTTAGCACCGCCTCTTCGATCTTAGCAATCGACTTATCTAATGCTTCTGCAACTTCTAAATAATCAGTTTTTACTTGCTTAGGAATCCCTGTAAGTAAATCTCGACCATTGATCCCTATTGGCTCAGGTGGCTCATATAGATTCTCTATTGCGGATCCCACTCTTATCTTAAGTTCTTCTGCAGTACGCTCACCTATGAGTAGGTTATGCTTTCTTTTCATATAGTCGATGATATCTTGAGTAAACTCATCTCCTGCAGTTCTGATAGACTGATCAGTTACGATTCCTGACAATGCAACTACTGCGATCTCTGTTGTACCTCCTCCTATATCTATAATCATATTCCCCTGAGGCGCTTGCACGTCTAATCCAATACCTAAGGCTGCTGCCATAGGCTCATGTATAAGATATGTTTCCTTAGAATCTACGTGATCTGCTGAGTCGAAAACGGCTCTCTTTTCTACCTCAGTAATTCCTGAAGGAATACAGATCACCATCTTAAGATGAGAGAAGAATTTTCTCTTTTCTCCTATCATGTCTATCAGTCCATGGATCAGACTTTCTGCAGCTTGGAAATCTGCAATAACGCCATCTTTAAGTGGCCTTATAGTTGTCAGGTTATTATGTGTTTTCTCATGCATCTGCATAGCCTTCTCCCCTACAGCAATCACCTCGCCCGTAATCCTATTGACAGCAACAATGGATGGCTGGTCGATCACCACTACCCCGTTCTGTACAATAAGGGTGTTGGCTGTGCCTAGATCTACTGCTAACTCTTGTCTGAAAAAACTAAATAGTCCCATTAAAGTCTTATAAAAACAGCTTAAAAAGATTAAATTATTCAAATACTGTACCTAATTCTGGTACAATTGGGGATAACAATAATTTGCAAATGGAAAATTAACTGGATTTGGTAGTCTCTTTCTCATCAATGTAAAATCTCATTGATGCCACAATATTAAGCATTATGCCTTATATCCTCCAACTATAACGCTTGTAAATGTTTCTTTGTGTAAATATTTATTAGCCATATCGATAATATCCTGAGAAGTCATATTCTTCATAGTTTTAATATGATTCTCAAAATCACTAATACTCAGCTTTTTTATGTACAAACTCTTTACTAATTGAGCAGTCGCAAAAGGACCATCTATTAGGTTAAGTGACTGACCAAGTATGTAGTTCTTGACCATTTCTATCTCTTCCTCTGGGACCAGTTCATTCTTAAGTACATCTATCTCATGCCATATTTCTTTCATTGTAGGATCTACTAAATCACTGCCTACATCAGCTGATATATAGAAGAATCCTCCTTGCCTCCATGTGTCTATGAGGGAATAGATTCCATAAGTGTAGCCTTTCTCTTCTCTTATATTAGTCATCAGCCGTGATCCAAAATAACCACCAAAGATGGTATTGGTGAAATTAAAAGCTGAGTAATCAGGATGACTTCTCTTAAATAATGACTTACCTAACTTAATAGAAGATTGTAAGTCATTGTCTGTCACTTCTACTATCGATTTTTCTAAGTTATCATGATTATAAAATGTGGGCTTAGATTGACTTGTCGGCTTAGACAGCTGAGAGATTGATTCTATGATTCTACTTCTTATGGACTGGCTATATTTACCGCTCAAAACTAAGATCGCATTATCATAATGACATTGCTTCTCATAGAACTCCTTAATGTGATCTCTCGTAAGAGATAGAATATCATCTGGGCGGGTATTATATCCATAAGGGTGATCAGATCCAAATACCTTCTCCGTAATGATCCGATAAGAAATGATCTCATTTTTAGCCAATTGATTCCTCATTTTTTGGCTTTCTATAGATTTATACTTTTCTATCTCTTCCTCGCTAAAAATTGGGTTCATTATCATATCCATCCATACATCCCACAGCTTATCGAAGAACTTACTAAGGCAAACGATAGATATAGATGATACTTCGAGTCCAGTACTTATCTTGACAGAAGCTCCATAATAATCAAATATATATGCAAGATCATTAGAGTTTTTAGATGTTGTACCTTCTCTTATTAGCCTTATTGCAGCCTTAGCTGCAGCAATCTTAGACTCATGGATCCGACCACAATCTAATATTAGTTCTACCTTGATTATATCCTGAGAGCCAGAATTCAATTCTATCAGTCTTATACCATTGGATAATTCTGAGGTCTCTACATCTTTGATTGTCAGATCAAAATCATTATGTATTATCGGTCCTTTAGATCTATCGAGCATATTGTTTATAATGGACGGCAAATTTGAGCATTATTTGAATCAATTTTATATGATGTCTAAAATTTAGGTTTTCCTAAGTCTTAGCTTAACTTTGTATCATTGCGTATTAAGCTAATTAAACAAGAAAATAGGAGATGATATTTGAGATCTCGTCCAGCGAATTACTGAAAAAATTACAAGTGGCAGGTGGTGCCATTGGGTCTAATCCAGTGATGGCCATATTAGAAGACTTTTTATTTGAGTTATCTAAAAATGAACTCACCATATCTGCAACTAACTTAGAGGTGACCATCATATCATCATTTAAGGTCGCTGGATCTGAAGATGGCAGAATTGCTGTTCCAGCAAAGATCCTCATGGAAACGCTCAAAGCACTTCCAGATCATCCTATCAAAATAGAAACCAATGCTGAAAACTTCGCTATCAAGTTAGTATCAGCTTACGGAGAATATAAACTGTCTGGAGATAATCCAGATGAGTACCCAGAGATTCCTAGGGAAGATAATACCAGCGGAATAGACTTAGATAGTGATGCCATCGTCAAGGCGATCAACAATACATTATTTGCCACAAGTACAGATGAGCTTAGATTAGCTATGAATGGTGTACTGATGCATTTAGATTTTAACAAAGTAGTATTTGTAGCTACAGATGCTCATAAGTTAGTAAAGTACACTGTCGGAGGAGTAACGAGTGACTTAACAGAATCGATCATAATTCCTCGTAAGGGACTTAATATATTCAAGAATGCCATCGCAACTTCTGACGAAGAGAAAACACAGATATCATTCAATAACAAAAACGTATTTCTCAAGATAGGTGAGACACTCATTATCAGCAGGCTTATAGATGCCAAGTATCCAGATTACGATGTTGTCATTCCTGTCAATAATGATAAGCAGATCACACTTAATCGTTCTGACTTCCAAAACTCACTCCGTAGACTTGTCATATATTCTAATAAGACCACTAATCAAGTTACATTCAGCATAGAGAAGGACAAGGTAGTCATCACAGCACAAGATCTAGACTTCTCTAATGAGGCAAGAGAGGAGGTCTCTTGTAGTTATGAGGGTGAGGCTATTACAATAGGGTTCAATGCAAAGTTCCTTGTAGAAATGCTCGGCGTCATCAATACTGACGAGGTCATCATGGAATTATCTGCTCCTAATAAAGCTGGATTATTATTACCATCAGAAGTAGAAGAAAACGAAAAACTATTGATGTTACTCATGCCTGTCATGATGAATCATTAAGGTCTGCATTTATACTTAATCACTTAATTATTTTCTTGTGAGAATAGGATTATTTTTTGGTTCATTTAATCCTGTACATGTCGGTCATATGATCATCGCAAATTATATGGTCACACATACTGAGATGGATAAATTATGGATGGTGGTCTCACCTCAAAATCCATTCAAAGAAAAAAAATCTCTTGCTAATAATTACGATCGATTGCACCTATTGCAGCTTGCTCTCGATGACAATCCTATGATTACAGCATCTGATATAGAATTTAGCCTTCCCGTACCATCTTACACGATAGATACACTTACTTATTTACACGAAAAGTATCCAGATCATGAGTATGTGCTAATAATGGGAGGAGATAATCTATACTCGCTGCACAAATGGAAAAATTACGAATTATTACTGGAGCGTTATCAAATATATGTCTACACAAGACCTACACATGAGATACCTGATATCGCAGAGCATCCTAATGTACACCTCTTTGATGCACCATTATTAGATATATCTTCTTCTTATATCAGAAATGAAATAGCGAAAGCCAGGTCTATCCGATATCTTGTGCCCGACAGAGTGTATGGCTATCTGATGGCTAACACATTGTATAAGAAGAAAACTCAATAATATAGACATGACTATCGTTTCTATGCTTATGAACTTTACTACAAAACGATTGACTATATCTTATATCCTAATTCTAATGATGGGTGGGGTATCTGCTCAGAGTGATATTGCAATCGGGGAATGGAAGTCATACCTACACCACAACAATGCACGATATATAACTCAAAGCAATGAGAAAGTAATCTTAGGAACCGAGCAATCTATCTACACCATCGATAAAGAAGATGGCTCTATGGAATACCTATCTAAAGTAGAAGGACTTACCGAGTCAGGTCTCCAAGATATACAATACGATAACTTTAATGATCAGCTCATCATAGCATATGGTAATAGTATTATAGATATCGTTAATGGATCAGAAGTAACTCCCATTTTTGACATAAAAGAAAATACAAACTTTGTCGATAGACGAATCAACGAAATATTTGTCCAGAATGAGGAATGGGTATATTTTGCAACAGGTTTCGGAGTGATACAATATAATCTGAAGCAATTAGAGTTTGGATTTACACTTAATGCCGGTAGACTAATTACTGATATCGCTGGTAATGATAATTTTCTCGTGATGAGTAGCAATGACGGCGTATACTTTTTAGACTATGCTAATGAGTTCTTCCCTAATGCATTCTCCTCTTGGCAACTGATGAGTGAAGGTCTGCCATCATCATATAGACCTGAGTCCATTGCAGTCATCGACAACAAAATATACGTCGCAGATCGCGAACACATATATCTATCTGAAGACAATAACTCCTTCAGCATTATATATGACATTCCCGCAGAGAATCGGGTAAGATTAATTAAGCCAACTGTCGATGGCTACATGGTAGGGCTTAGAGGAAATTCTGCTGGTAGCAGCGTACTGTTTTTTGATAATCAAAATATACTTTTAGAAGAGGTCAATACTTGTGTCGATCGACTAAGAGATGCTATCGTGACTCAGGACAGATCTATCTATTTCGCTGATGACTTCGAGGAAGTGAGATTTATCGATGCTAATGGCAATTGTAATAAGGAAGAGTATATGGGACCATATACGAGCGATGCTTCTGATATCGATATAGAAGATAATGTAGTCTATGTAGCTTCAGGAGGTATTACCGAAGGGTTTGCTAATTTATTTGGCCGTAGTGGTATATATATCTTAGAAGATAATAGGTGGAATAATATCAATGAAAGCAATAATGAGCTCTACAGAGATAGTAACCTTATACAACACTACCAGATAGAGAAGCATCCGACTAAACCTAAGCTATATGTCGGAACATTCTGGAAAGGGCTCATAGAAATGGACACAGAAACTGGCGAGCAAATCTTATATGATATCAATAATACAGATGGTGCATTAGGTTCTCCTCTTGGAGATGCTAATGGAGGTGTCAAAATATCTGGGTTGACATTTGATAAAAACAATAACCTCTGGATTAGCGTATTCGGAGCAGAAAACCCGATTGCTGTTCTGACAGACGAGGGTACATGGCATAATTTTCCGATCACCTCAGATCGTAAAGTTTCTGATATTATCGCCGATGACGTCGGCAATATATGGGTGGTGATAGGAGGTAACACAGGTGGTGTCATGGTGATCAATCCTGGTAATAGCATTCCAGATCCTTCTGATGATCTTCCATCTAGATTTATCAATCTCAATAATTCAGAGATACAGACTAGTTTGGTTAATTGTATCGTAGAAGATCTGGATGGCTCAGTCTGGGTAGGTACGACAGAGGGTGCTGTAGTATTCGAGTGTGGATTCTCAGCTGTAGAGTCTGCTTGCGTTGGCAATAGGCCTAAAGTATTAGAAGGCAGTGACTTAGGCTTTCTGTTAGAGACTGAAGACATCCAAGCTATAGAAATAGATGGTGCTAATAGAAAATGGTTTGGGACACGTAACGGCATATTCATTCAGTCACCTAATGGTGAGGAACAAATTGCACGTATCAACATAGACAACAGTCCACTATTCGATAATAATATCAAGACCATGGAGTATAATTCTAATACGGGGGAGATGTTTATCGCAAGTAATAAGGGCATACAATCATTTAAGACACAAACGACAGGAGGTGAGCGACGACATAGTAACGATGTCTATGCCTACCCTAATCCAGTGAGGCCTGATTATCAAGGCCCTATCGCCATAAAAGGACTTGCCAGAGATGCCAGTGTGACAATTACTGATGTAGATGGTCAACTGGTCTATAAAACAGAAGCTCTGGGAGGTCAAGCCATATGGGATGGTAAAAATCTCAATGGTAGTATGGCAGCAGGTGGTGTCTACCTTGTATTCAGTTCTTCTACCGACAACTTCAGTGATCCTGATACATATGTCACTAAGATTTTACTTGTAAGGTAATTCTTGTAGAATTGGAATTATTTTTGACTTATATTTGCATTCCTTAAGAAATTAGGGTCGCGTGGCCGAGCGGCTAGGCAGAGGTCTGCAAAACCTCGTACACCAGTTCGAATCTGGTCGCGACCTCTCTAAGACTCACTTCTGCCGAAGTGGGTCTTTTTTGTTTTTAATCAGGTGTCAGAAAGCACAGTCTTCAGGAAGTGGATCTTGGAATTCGAGGTTACCAGCAAAATGAACGTTCAAACTATCTGGTTGAAGGTCATTTCTCAATGTTCCACTAAACACCTTGGACCCATAACCCAGATTATTCATGTGTGCTCTCACATATATATACTCATCAGGACCTACATCCACTAATCCACCACTTCGAGTAAACGGCTGCTCTGTCACATGACTATGTGCTAATATTCTCCTATATATTAATACACTATCTGAAGTAAACACCTCCCACCAATCTGCATATTGATCACATCCTGTATCTGGGCTGCTTATGGTAACATTGAGGGTATATTTATTAGCCTGTCCTGTGCAGGTGACGTTGGTGATCTCTGGTTGATTATCTGCTATACTCATTGTTGCAGCCATATCTTGAGCATCATTGTTATTGCATGAGATTGCAACTGTGAGGCTGACTATGACAACATAATAGTTCCAAGATGGCATTAGGTTTTTTATTGAATTCATATAAATTGGATTTGCTATTTTAAAAATAGTGACTTATAAAGCTATAAGACTACATTATTTTGATAGGCTCGGACATTTATTAGAATTGATATTAATCAAAAAAAGCCCTCCACAATGGAGAGCTCTTTTTAAGTTGACCCACAAGGACTCGAACCTTGAATGCCAGTACCAAAAACTGGTGTGTTACCGATTACACCATGGGTCAAAAACGAAATGCAAAAGTAGTACATTTCCAACTTATAAAAAATAGTCGCGTGGTAATTATTACATAAAGATTATATACTATATCTATATGCCTTAATGTTATACTTTTAGTCGATAGATAGCTGGCAATTGCCTTGCTCTACCATCTATATCTAATCCGTATCCTATCACAAACTCCGGCCCAATCTCCCGACCTACAAAGTCCGTAGAGACAATATCATTATGTATCTCAGGCTTACTCAATAGCGTACAAGTCTTAATAGACTTAGGGTTATGCTTCTGTAGCTCTTCTATAAATACCTCCAGAGTCAATCCAGTATCTATAATATCTTCTACCACTAATACATGCTTGCCTTCTATGCTATGTTGCAACTTCAATATATGGGCGACCTCTCCCCTACTGAGCATATTATCATAGGAGTTAAGCTTTACAAATTGTATCTCGACCTGATGCTCTATCTGTCTCACAAGATCCGCCATAAAGACAAACGAACCATCTAATATGCTGATTAACATGATGTCGTCAGCTATATCACTATAGTGTGCATCGACTTCTTTAGCGATTCTGACGACGATTTCTTCTATCTCCTCTTTAGAGATAAATAATTCGAAAATCTTATCGTCATATTTTACTTCTACCGCCATTATAATCCGTATTGGTCTATTAAGAATATGAGACTTGTGATGGCTGCTGCACCCATTCTCAGCTCTCTGACATTTACAGCAGAAAACACATCTGCTTCCGTATGATGAAAGTCAAAGTACCTTTGGTTGTCGGGCTTAAAACCTATGAGCAAACCTTTCTGCGATTTCAATGGAGATATGTCTGCTCCGCCGCCGCCTGCCTTTAGATATAAATCATAAGGATCTAAGAACAAATCAAACTTCTGAAATTTAGATAAATAAGCCTCGAAAACATCTGCGTGGCCAGAACAAGCAAATCCTCTCGGCGTAAATCCTCCGCTATCAGATTCTAATGCCGCTAGGTGGAATTCGTTATTCTCATTAGATATACGAGCATAAGCCTTGCCGCCGCCGAGCCCATTTTCTTCATTCATAAACAAGACACACCTAATCGTCCGCTTAGGCTTATAAGCTAATGCCTGCATCGTCTGTATGACCTGCATGGCATGTACACAGCCAGCACCATCATCGTGAGCCCCGCCGCCTACATCCCATGAGTCAAGATGTCCGCCTACAAGAATTATCTCGTCGGGGTATTGGTATCCTTTTATCTCTGCGATGACGTTATAGGATTCTACATCTTCGAGTATCTGCGGATTATTTTTGATATAGAGCTGTGCTGATCCAGACCGTAATCTATCACTGATTAACTCTGCGTCATTAGTACTAATGGCAAGGGCAGGTATAGGCTCTACCCCTTCTCCATACACTTGTACGCCTGTGTGGGGTAAGTCATCAAGATTAGTTGTCATCGACCTTACGATAACAGCTACGGCTCCATACTTAGAGGCCTTAGTGGCACCTTGTACACGCTGATCTACAGCTTCTCCATAGGCATACATAGTGTTCGCATGTCGATTGCTCATCGGCCTATTATAGAATACGATCTTACCTCGTATCTGCGCCTCACCTAGTAAGTCCAGAGTATCTAAGCCGTGTACTTCTATTATATCTGCAATTATCCCTTCTGGACCTGTGCCGATGGAGTTACCTAATGATAATGCATGCACATCTGAGGTCTCTCCTTCTGATATCAATTGCATAACTTCCGTGTCTCCTCTGATCCATTTTGGAACCATACATGGCTGCTTCCATGCCTTAGTAACGATATCTATATCTTGCAGCTCTTGCAGCGTGTAATCTACTGCACGAGCAGCATTGTCTGAGCCAGTAAGACGTCCACCTATTGTATCAGAGAGATATGATAACCAGTGGTCACAATGACCATCCTCTAATGTGTAATCATATATTTCTTTTATAAAAAAAGCATGCTCATCTTCTTGACTATAAGCGCTATAGCTATACAGTTGACTGATAAGAAGAAGTAATAAAGTAATATTTTTATTCAATTGTAATATTTTGATTTTTAGAATATTGTGTGCTCTGTATACTAAAAAAAGGATCACGATAAATCTCAATGTCTAGCTTAATAAGATATAATGAGTGTCTTTCTGTAGGTCCGATTTTTACATTTTTCTACTCAATAACAGTAACTTTATCCTTATATAACGTCTAAAGAAAGAACCCAATTAAAAATACTCATTTTGATCAATCTACTATGTCCTTTATTAGCAACGGATATTTCAAAGAAAATATCCGACGAAGAGCTTGTTAAGCTTTATTTAGAGTCTCGCAACGTAGCATATTTTAATATTATCTACAAACGATACTCTGGTAAAATTTTCGGCAAGTGTCTATCCTTACTCAAAAGTGAAAGTGAGGCGGAAGATGCCACTCAGGATGTAATGATGAAGATATTAATGAATATGGCCAAATTTAGTGGAAAAAGTAGATTTTCTACTTGGATATATTCTATTACATATAACTATTGTATCGATTTCTTAAGAAGGAAAAAGAAAGACCCTAGTGTATATGTAGATGATTTTCTCGAGAACTTAGATAGACAAGAAGATGTAAACGATAGTTTCCTTTTAGAAGTTAATGTCGGAAGGCTGAAGACTATATTAAAAGAAATACCATCTGGAGATAGGACAATTCTGCTTATGAAATATCAAGATGAAATGTCGATCAAAGAGATCGGAGGCATTCTGGATAAGTCAGAAAGTGCTATCAAAATGAAAATCAAAAGGGCAAAACAAAAATTTAGAAAAACTTACGACGAAACGTATAAAGAAAGACTATAGATGAATAATTTTAAGAAACTACAGGAAGAAGAAGAGGAGGCCTACAAAAAAAATGTAGATAATTTAAAGCTCAAAATAGATGGTAATATGAATACATTGGGGGTCTTTTCCACTGTAATAGATATGTATTTTTCAAAAGTCATAAACTATGTTGTAAGTTTGTCAGGTGGAACAATCGAGGAAGATACTAAAGACCAAAAGAGAAAATAATTTTTAATTCCCCTTAAAAACTCCTTCTTAACTTATGTTTAATTTGAACGCAATTATAGACTCCAGTGTCATTAGAGAGCTCGTTATGAGCTTTGTACAAGGCATCCCTAAGGTTATAATGGCTATCGTCGTACTCATAATCGGTAGTATTATAGCTAAGATCATAAGAAGTATGATCAAGAAAGTCTTGATTAAAATCAATATTGACAAGATTGGTGATAAGCTTAATGAGATAGAGATCGTAGAGAAATCTAATATCAAGATAAAGTTTAGTACAGTAATAAGTAAGGTCGTCTATTTTGTATTAATGCTGCTCTTCTTGACCATTTCCGCAGCCATATTAGAGATGCCAGCTGTTACAGAACTCGTATCGGATATGATTAAGTTAGTGCCTAACCTTATAGTTGCAGGCATCATTTTGGTAATAGGTGTTATCTTTGCAGATATGCTTAAGACAGTAGCACAGACGACCTTAGAGTCATTGGGTATACCTTCTGCAAGAATGCTCGCTTCTTTCTTATTCTATTTCCTTTTGATTAACATTATACTTACTGCCCTTACCCAAGCGCAGATAAAAACAGAATTCCTATCTCAAAATATATCACTTGTCATCGGAGGTATCATATTAGCCTTTGCCATCGGTTACGGAATAGCATCTGTAGGTTCTATGTCTAATTTCTTAGCCTCATATTATTCCAGAGGTAAGTTCGATGTAGGCGATACAATCACTATAGATGATAGCAGTGGGAAAATTGTAGAGATTGACAAATCCTCCCTTATACTTATTGCTGATAATGGCAATAAAATAATTTTACCCCTCAGCCAAGTGACAAAAAGTAAAATTGAAATTCATAACTAAAACTTTATTTAAAAAAATTCAATATTATGAGACTATTACAATTACTTATGGTGATGTTGCTATGTGTTGGCTTTGCACAAGCTCAAGACATTAATGTCGAAGACCTTAAAGCAATGAAAGCTGAAAAGCTAGCTGCTGCTGATGCCTTATTGACTGAAGCCGCAGATTTAGAAAAACAAATTAAATCTTTACCAGGATGGAGCATCGGGGGCGTTGGAATAATCGGAGCTGACTTTGGTGGCAACGATAACTGGTACGCTATTAACAATCCGTTCTCTTCCGCTAGTGGATACGGTATTTCAGCATCTGCATTTGCGAATAAAAATGCAGATAAGTTTTTCTGGAATAACTTGTTCTCATTAAATCTCAAAAAAGTAAATACTACTTTAGACAGTAGATTAGATGAGGGCACTGTAGGTAATAAAGTAAGTGCTATTACTGATGCATTAGATGTATCATCACTTGCTGGTTACAAACTCGCTCCTAAGTGGGCTCTCTCAGGAGAAGCTAAGTACACAAGCACATTATTAAATTTTAATAATCCGGGGAAATTGACTGTCTCTGCTGGTGCAACTTGGTTACCTATTCCTAATGCGGTGGTTATATTTCACCCTATAGCATATGAATTTAACTTCCCAGGCGATTTTGTATCAGTACCTGGCTGTAAGATTGGAGCTACTTATGCGGCTGCAATTGTACCTGGTGTTTCTTGGAGTACTAATCTATCATTGTTCATCCCTTACGGAAGTGGCATGGGTACGTTAAATGAGTATCCATTGAAAGCAGATTCAGCAATAAATGACCCTCAGTATGATACATCAGCTGATCCAATTAATACACTAGCTGTTGATTATTCTGGATCAGGCTTAACTAACTGGACTTGGTTAAATAGTTTTTCGACAAATATCTTTAAAGGTATAGGCGTAGGTTTAAATGTTGGATTGAGACAAGATGCTCAGATTGCTAATCAATGGCAATACCAACGAACTAATACTTATGATCCTAATACAGAGCAAAATAATCCTTTACAGTTCTATTATAACTTAGGACTTTCTTATACTCTATAAGAAATAAAGACTTATACATACTAAACTAATAGCCAGGCAGTACGCCTGGCTATTTTTTTTGCCATTTTTTCCCCTAATCGCTTAACTTCACAAAAGAAAAGAGAAACAATAGATTGACATTGAGTAAGATTATTAACAAAGAACAATTAGAACAGCTTAGAAGTCAATCATCTGAGCTGTCTCAGAAGATTGTATTTACTAATGGTTGTTTTGATGTACTCCATCCAGGACATTTAGACCTACTGAAAAAAGCAAAATCTTTAGGAAATGTATTGGTCGTAGGTGTCAATGACGATGCCTCAATTACTCGACTCAAAGGAGCCAATAGACCTATACACACACTTACTGACAGAATGACCATGCTAACTGGACTTAGCTCTACTGATTATATCATTCCATTCTCAGAAGATACCCCTTACAATCTCATAAATATGCTTAATCCTGATATATTAGTCAAAGGTGGTGATTATACCATCGAAATGGTTGTAGGTGCCGAGGAGGTTATACAGAATGGTGGTAGAGTAGAGATTATAGATATCTTAGAGAATTACTCTACTTCGAGCATCATAGAAAAAATTAAAAAGTCATAACTTCTCAGATTTAGATATTTAACCCAAGGCTTTGACTGATTCGAACAGGTAACAAATTATAGTATTGCAAAAAAAGTAAAATGAAGCTCTCTGAAGTCATAGATCATTTACACAGCATAGCCCCTAACCACTACCAAGAAAGCTATGACAATAGTGGATTGCTTGTAGGGTCGTATGACTCGGATGTAAAAGCCGTGGTAGTAAGTTTAGACGTTACGGAAGAAGTGATAGAAGAAGCATTAGAGATGGGAGCTAATGTCGTCATATCTCATCACCCTATCATATTCAGCGGATTACGAAGGCTTACTGGAAGTAATTATATAGAGCGTATCGTAGCTAAAGCCATCAAGCACGACATCAACCTATTCGCCATACATACCAACCTAGATAATGTCTACACGAATGGCGTAAATACTTACATCGCTCAAAAGTTAGATCTAAAGAACGTGGAGATTCTTAGGCCTAAGTTAGATGTAGAAAGTGCCGATACGATCGGTGCTGGGGTAATCGGAGAATTAGAAACTGGACAAGAGGAACTGGCTTTCTTGCACAGCTTAAAGCAAACAATGAATGTCAATACTATAAAATACACGGCGCTAAGGCAAAAAGCGATCAGAAAGGTCGCAATTTGTGGTGGATCGGGTAGATTTCTATTAGAAGATGCAAAAGCTAAGAATGCAGATATTTTTATTTCATCTGATTTTAAATATCATGAGTTCTTTGACGCTGATAATCAGATAGTTATAGCTGACATCGGGCATTACGAAAGCGAGCAATTCACGATCAATATGCTTTATGAGATTTTGACACAGAAATTTAATAACTTTGCGACCCATTTTACAAAAGTTAATACTAACCCAGTAAATTATCTATAAAACTATGGCAAAGAGCGTCAAATCTGTAGAAACGAGGTTACAAGAATTATTTGATCTACAATTAATCGATTCAAAAATCGATGAGATCAAGATATTAAAAGGTGCACTACCGATCGAGGTGAGTGACTTAGAAGACGAATTGACTGGTCTTAATACACGTATCGAGAAGCTAGATAATGTACTTGCTGATGTGGATGCTAAGATCGCTAATCATAATGAAAACATTAAAACTTCTGAGACGCTTATCGAGAGATACAACAAGCAACTCGATGATGTCAAGAATAATAGGGAATTCGAAGCCCTGACTAAAGAAATAGAACTACAGTCATTAGAGATACAACTCTCTCAAAAAAGAATTAGAGAGGCTAATGAGGAAAGAGAAAAGAAGGTGGCTGTTAAGGATAAGAATAAAGTTCTACTCGATGCTAAAAATGCAGACCTCGATCAGAAGAAACAAGAGTTAGAGAAGATTATAGAGAAAACTGATAAGGAAGAAAAGAAGCTTACCAATAAGACAAAGAAGCAAAGAGCACTTATAGAAGATCGTCTTCTCAAAGCATATGATCGTACAAGAAATGCTTACAGAAATGGTCTCGGCGTCGTAACCTATAGAAGAGGATCATGTGGAGGATGTTTTAACAGAATCCCACCGCAAATGATGATCGAGATCGGCATGAGAAAAGAGATCATCGCTTGTGAGCATTGTGGAAGAGTATTAGTAGATCATGAGATAGCTGGAATCGCAGAAGAAGAGACAGCATAATTAAGTATTCTAATTACCTTTAGAGATGTTTAGATTTGAAGCATCACATATTCTATGGTTTTTGCTTGCCATACCTATCTGTTTTTTAATTACATGGTTCTATTTCAGATGGAAAAAGAATGCCATCGATGCGGCAGGCGACTATACTGTTTTCTCTAGATTATTTCCAGAATGGTCCATCAGCAAAGAATGGATTAAGTCATCACTAATCATATGTGGATTTGCCTTTCTACTGATCTCATGGTCTAATCCTCAGTGGGGCACCAGAAAACAAAAAGTTAAGTCTAAAAGCTCCGATGTCATCATAGCGTTAGATATCTCGCAGAGTATGATGGCAGAAGATATATCTCCTAATAGAATGGAGAGGTCTAAGCTATTTCTCAAGGAACTGATAAAAAAATTGCGTGGTAATAGAATTGGATTGATCTATTTCGCTGGTAGTGCCTACCTTCAGATGCCGCTGACTAGTGATTATGGATCTGCAATGGATCTAATCTCTGCTGCTAATCCGAGACAAGCAGGTACACAAGGTACAGCAGTCGCTGAGGCTATTAATCTAACGAGTAAGATCTTCTCCGATGATAGTCCTACTCAAAAAGCTCTAATCATAATTTCAGATGGAGAGAATCATGAACAAGAAGCTATAGAAGCCGCTAAAGAAGCATATAATTCTGGTACTTATATCTACACATTAGGCATAGGAACTGAAGAAGGTGCTATGGTTCCCTACATGCAGAAAGGTAGAAAACAATATAAAAAAGACAAAACTGGCAATGCTGTCGTAAGTGCACTTAATGTGGGCCTACTGCAAGATATAGCCGAAGCTGGAGGAGGTGATTTCTACATGATAGATCAGACACTATCAGCTCTCAAGAAGCTCGAAGCAGAAATAGAAAAAATAGAGAAACAAGAAGTAGAGCAGCGTTCGTTCACAGATTATAATAGTTACTTTCAGTACTTTCTATTCTTAGCTATACTTCTATATGTTATAGAATTTTTAATCAGCAACAAATTGAACAAAAATAATGGCAACAAGCGTTTATTAGATGTATAAATTGAATATGATAAGATATATATATATCATCTTAGTTTTTGTGTGTCTGCACATCCATGTGACAGCTCAGTCAGCACATACGCTTCTTAGAGAAGGTAATGATAACTATGCTGCAGGTGATTACGCAACTGCCGAAGACCTCTATCGTCAATCCCGAGAAAAAGACAGTGATCTAAAGTCTAATTACAATCTCGGTAATGCCACTTATCAGCAGGAGAGATATGAAGAAGCGATAGACCACTATATGAAAGCGGCTCAGAAAGCTGACAACGTACAAGCAGAATCTAATGCCTTCTACAACTTAGGTAATGCATACTTTCAGAATCAAGACATAGACGAAGCCATCGATGCTTATAAGCAATCGATTCGTCTCAACACTGATAATAAAGATGCTAAATATAATCTTGCTATGGCCAAGATGATAAAAATGCAAGCCCAACAGCAGCAACAGGAACAAGAAAGTTCAGAAGATGGAGAAAGCAGTGACTCAGACGAACAACAAGAGCAAGATCAGCAAGAGCAAGAAAAATCAGACCAAGAGAATCCAGAAGATGGAGAGAATGGTAGTCCAGAGGAAGATCCAGAAGACCAAAATGAACCACAGGATATAGAACAATCTAACTTTGACAGTACGAGGTTAGAAAAGCAAAGTCTTGATAGTATAGATGCTGCTAAACTCTTACAGATTATACAAAGTGAAGAACAAAAGGTACAGGAGAAATTACGTAAATTTAGCTCTACAAAAAAGAAACAAGATAAAGACTGGTAAGTCAAATTTCTGTGATGCAATTGATTTTTGAGAGTATGGAGAACATCAATTATCACTAACGACAAAACATCAATTTATTCTAAATCTTATAAAAATGAAAAGTAGCATTCTAATATTAGCGCTGTTGTTTGCACCTTTTTTAGCTCTTACACAAAGTTTCCAGGCGAGCGTATCATCTGATTCTATCTTACTCGGTAATTACATAGAGTTATCATTTTCTGCGCAAGACCTTGATGGCACATTTGAGAGACCTGATATATCGCAACATGTAATTATAAGCGGACCTAATACAAGCCAGTCTATTCAGATTATAAATGGTGCTTCCAGCTCTAATCGATCATGGTCATATATGATAGAACCAACTGAGACTGGAGAGATTGTCATACCTCCAGCGTATTTAGTTACAGACGATAAGACTTACGAGACCGATCCTATATATATTAATATTTACCCTAATCCTGAAGGCATCATAGAACCGCCGAAGAGACAATCTGGCTTTTCATTGTTTGATCAATTTGAAATGCCTTCGTATAAAAAGCAAATCCCAAAAAAGGATAAAACCAAAAAGAAATCCAAGAGAAAATTAAAGAGATTATAATGCAGAAATTATTAAGCGTATTTTTCTGTATTGTCGTATGTAGTCTTTCAGTAAGTGCTCAGGCTAACGTTAAATTTTTCGCTCAGGTAGATGCTTACAAGGTCGTAGAAGGGTCTTATGTAACAGTAGAATTTATCTTAGAGAATGATAATGGAGGAAATTTTAAGCCTCCATCGTTTACAGACTTCGACGTATTATCTGGTCCTAACAAATCTACCTCCATGACTATCGTAAATGGTCGTAGAAGCAATAAGATAAGCCTAAGTTACAGCATTAGGCCTAAAGGATTAGGTAAGAAGATAATAGGCAAGGCCCAAATGCAAACTCAGTCAGGTCCTCGAACTACAGAACCTATCACCATAGAGGTTGTCAAAGGTAGCAGCAATCCTGTCGGCGATGATGAGCAATTTTTTATCATTACGCAGGTGACAGATACTATTGCCTATGTGGGACAACAATTAGTATTAGACTACAAGTTATATACATTATTAGATGTAAGGTCTGTTAATATGCTTACCGAACCTAACTTCGATGGATTCTATACGGAAAGTCTTAGATCTAATCGATCTGGATACCAAAGAGAAATCTATAATGGAAAAGAATATTATACTAAATCAGTCAAAAAAATAATACTATTTCCTCAGCAGACTGGAACCTATAAAATAGAATCTGTACCTATAGACTTAGGTATCGCTTCCAAGAATAATAAGTCACGGAATTTCTTCTTTTCGTCTCAGCTAATACCTAAAAGAGTCGTCACCAACCCCATCACGATAATAGTTAGGAACACACCATCGACTGATCTGAATTTCTCTGGCGCTGTAGGTCAATATACTATGTCTGCTAATACGCCCAAGCGAAGCCTCACAACTGACGAAGCAATCATCGTAAAAATGAAAATAGTCGGCAATGGAGATAATAAAACCGTACTCTCACCGTCGTGGCCTGCTAACGAAAAATTAGAAATATATGATCCTAACGTTATAGAAGATGAGGTATATAAAGGTGGAGCTGAAATCACACACACTAAAACATTCGAATATCTTCTTGTACCTAAACAACCAGGCAGATATAATCTCACAGCAGCATTCACATATTATGACCCTGACAGCTCTCGCTATATCACACTGAAAAAAACCTTACCTTCTGTCAATGTGCTACAAGGCAGCAATACAAATGTCGTAATTGCAAAAAAGGAAAAAGTAGATATAGAAGGCATCTTCCCTAAGACAAAGCTACAAGCTATATCTCAAGAGTCTGGATATGGGTCATGGTGGCATTATTCGATGCTTGGACTAATATTATTCTCGTGTCTCGGTATCGTATTATATCATACACATCTCAATAAGTCTGGCAAAACCAACCCTGATGAGATCAGAAAGAACAAAGCTTACGGTGTCGCTATATCGAGATTACAAAAAGCGAAATCCCTAATCGCAACTGATAATAGCAAGCCTTTCTTCGAAGAAATTACTGTTGCTCTCAAAAAATATATCTCTGACAAATACAAAATACCTGCCCTGCACATCAGTAAGTCTGAGACCTTGTCTCAATTGAGTTCATTAGAAATACAAGAAGATGTACTATCCAAAATCAGTCAAATCTTTAATGATGCAGAAGTTGGATTATATGCCCCATCTTCTGATGCCTCCAGGGATATGATCTACGAGGACACATTGAAGGTTATCTCCCAATTAGAAAGCTGATAATAAAAACATACTTTTGCATCTTAATATGAATAAGATGTCTAAAAGAACAAGAATAAAAGAGATACTGCAATCTGAGAAAGCAGATTACACTGCCACAGTAAAGGGATGGGTGAGAACATTCAGAAATAATCAATTCATAGCCTTAAGTGATGGCTCGACTCTGAAGACAATACAAGTAGTAGTAGACAGAGAAAATACAGATGAGGACATCCTTAAGAAGATAACAACTGGAGCTGCAATTACTGCAACAGGCAAGATAGTTACCTCACAAGGGAAAGGTCAGTCAGTAGAATTAGTAGCTGATAGTATCATCATAAATGGTGTATCAGATCCAGAGAAGTATCCTCTACAGCCTAAGAAACATAGTCTGGAATTCTTAAGAGAGATCGCTCACTTAAGATTCAGAACTAATACTTTCGGAGCGGTATTTAGAATTAGACATTCGGTATCATTTGCCATACATCAGTTTTTTAATGAGAGAGGATTTGTATACATCCACTCACCTATCATTACATGTTCTGATGCAGAGGGAGCCGGAGAAATGTTCCAGGTGACAACCTTAGACATGGAGAATCTGCCTAAGACAGAAGCCAATTCAACTGATTACAAGCAAGACTTCTTTAATAAATCCGCTAAACTAACGGTATCGGGACAACTGCAAGCAGAGTTAGGTGCATTAGCATTTTCGGATGTGTATACTTTTGGCCCTACATTTAGAGCTGAGAATTCTAATACTTCGCGACACCTAGCTGAATTTTGGATGATAGAACCAGAGGTTGCATTTGCAAATCTGGATGATAACATGGATCTCGCAGAAGATATGCTTAAGTATGTGATTAAGTACTGCATAGAACATAACGCAGAAGACATAGAGTTCTTACAACAAAGACTCATCACTGAAGAAAGCCAGAAACCTGCTAACGAAAGATCTCCTCTACCTCTAAAAGAAAAATTGCAGTTCTGTGTAGACAATGATTTTGAGAGACTTACGTATACGGAAGCCATTAAGATCTTAATGAATTCTAAGCCTAATAAGAAGAAGAAATTCCAATTTGTCATAGAAGATTGGGGTGCTGACTTACAGTCTGAGCATGAGAGATATCTCGTAGAGAAATACTTTAAAAAGCCAGTTATTCTAACCGATTATCCTAAAGAAATCAAAGCATTCTATATGCGTATGAATGATGATCATAAAACCGTACGTGCCATGGATATTCTATTTCCAGGTATCGGTGAGATCGTCGGTGGTTCTCAGAGAGAAGAAAGACTCGATGTACTGAAGCAGAGAATGGCTGCATTCGATATCCCAGAACACGAGATGGAATGGTTTCTGGACACCAGAAGATTCGGTACTTGCGAGCATGCAGGCTTTGGCTTAGGATTTGAGAGATTGGTACAATTTATAACTGGTATGGCTAACATCAGAGATGTGATCCCTTTTCCTAGGTATCCTGGAAGTGCTGAGTTTTAAGAAGAATATAATCTTTGTTGAATAAACTATTGGATTGGTTATTTCTCATTGAATATAATTTCCACATTAGAAAATAACGGTCTCTAACCTTCTTTTCATATACATAGTATTATTGCTGTATCGCTGATTAATTAAGATACACCACACTAGCATTAAGAATGGTTGCAAAACTAACCCAAGAGATGTACGGTACTAATAGATATGAAGCCAACTTATCAACTTTAGAAAATGAAATGATCGTCAATAGGATTAATAACCACATCACCACTATGACTACTAATGCGATCAATGGCTCTTTCATACCAAAAAAAATAGGCGACCAAGCTAAATTAAGAACCATCTGAATCACAAATAATCTTATGGCTGATGATTGTAGCCCTCTATCTGACTTTTGCCAAACCCTAGCAGCTGCTATGCCCATCAAAATATAAAGCAGGGTCCACATGGGTCCGAAAATCCAAGAAGGTGGTTGGAAAGAGGGCATATTAAGATTCTGATACCATTCTGTATTTCCTGATCCAGAAAGGATGCCAGATAAGAACCCTAATATGACACATACGATTGCACACAGAGTCGATTTTGCTATTAATGATTGTGTCATAGATACTTTTAAGATAAGATGAAAAAAAAGAGCCACTGTATGTCAATGGCTCTATATAAAATTGTAGTACTCTATGTCTATTTACTTGGCAGCTTCATATCTTTTCTCGATCTCATTCCAGTTAATGACATTAAAGAATGCATCTATGTAATCAGGTCTTCTGTTTTGATAATTGAGATAATATGCATGCTCCCATACATCTAATCCTAAGATCGGTGTACCTCCACATCCAATACCTGGCATCAACGGATTATCTTGATTAGCTGTAGAGCAGATTTCTAATTTCCCATCATCCTTGACACATAACCAAGCCCATCCTGATCCGAATCTGTTCCCAGCAGCTTTAGAGAATGCCTCTATAAATCCATCTTTACTTTCATAAGCAGCATTGATAGCATCTAATAGTGGTCCAGATAGTCTTCCTCTATCGTTAGGGTTCATTGCAGTCCAGAACTGATTGTGGTTATAATAACCACCACCATTATTTCTTACAGCTGTATTATTCATGTCCAAGCCAGTTAAAATGTCCTCTATAGATTTTCCATCTAGATCAGTTCCTTCTACTGCTGCGTTGAGTTTTTTCGTATATCCCGCGTGATGTTTTCCATGGTGAATCTCCATAGTCTTAGCATCTATGTGAGGTTCTAATGCGTCATGACTGTAAGATAAGTCTGGTAATTCGAATGCCATAATGTCTATTTTTTTAATTTATTATTCGTAATCAAAATGTATACTAATGTAACAAAAATATACCCGTAGTGTTCTATATGAGACAAATTGGGATGCATCAATTGCAGTTGTCTCCAAATTAATAATTATTATAAACTCATGCCTCTATAATTATCTTGTAAATTTGCGGCTTAAAAAAACAAAGGAAATGCAAAAGTATAGAGAAGAAAAAGACTCCATCGGAATCGTGAAGGTACCAGCACATAGATACTGGGCTGCACAAACTCAAAGATCAACTGAAAACTTCAAGATAGGTGGACAGAAGATGCCTATAGAAGTCATCAGAGCATATGCAATCCTTAAGAAAGCAGCAGCACAAACCAATGCAGATCTTAAAGTACTTCCTCAATCTAAAGCTAAACTTATAGCAAAGGTCTGTGATGAAATAACTTCAGGTCTATTGGATGACGAGTTTCCTCTTGTTGTATGGCAGACTGGGTCTGGTACACAGACTAACATGAATGTCAATGAAGTTATCGCCAACAGAGCTCATGTTATAAAAAAAGGAAAACTGACAGACAAGAAAAAAGTACTCCATCCTAATGATGATGTTAATAAGTCTCAATCTTCTAATGATACCTTTCCTACCGCCATGCACATAGCCGCTTATAGCAAACTTAAAGATGTGACACTTCCTGGCTTAGAAAAACTAAGAAAAGAACTTTCTAAAAAATCAAAAGCTTATAGTAAGGTGGTTAAGATCGGAAGAACACACTTCATGGACGCCACGCCACTGACATTAGGTCAAGAATTATCTGGCTATGCGACACAAGTAGAGTTTGCTATACAAGCAATAAAAAATACACTGACTCACCTCAGTCACCTAGCACTCGGTGGCACTGCGGTGGGTACTGGACTTAATACACCTAAGAATTACGATAAGAAAGTCGCTAAGCACATTGCAAAGTTGACTAAGATTCCATTTATCACAGCAAAGAATAAGTTCGAAGCATTAGCAGCACATGATGCTATAGTAGAGTCTCATGGTGCTCTTAAGACAGCAGCCGTATCTCTGATGAAAATTGGGAATGACATCCGTATGTTAGCCTCGGGACCAAGAAGTGGAATCGGTGAGATCACCATCCCAGCTAATGAGCCTGGTTCTTCCATCATGCCAGGGAAGGTCAACCCGACACAAGTAGAAGCATTGACTATGGCAATGGCGCAGGTTGTAGGTAATGATGTCGCTATTAATATAGGTGGTATGAATGGGCAATTTGAGCTGAATGTATTTAAGCCAATGATGATATACAACTTCCTCATCTCTGCACAGTTAATCGGAGATGCCTGTGTCAGTTTTACTGATAATTGTATACGAGGGCTCAAGCCTAATAAACTAAAAATCAAAGAAAGCCTTAACAACTCTTTGATGCTTGTCACTGCTCTAAATACAAGAATAGGTTATGATAAAGCCGCAGAAATTGCCAAGAAAGCATACAAGGAAAACACGACATTAAAAGAAGCGGCGATCTCTCTATCTTATCTGACGGAGAAAGAATTTGATGCATGGGTAAGACCTGAGGATATGATAGGTTAGTGGAGATTGCTTCCGTAAGCTAGAGGAAAAACATACCTATCCTGCGGACTCATATGCTTTTTTGATCCATGCCATCACTGACTTATTGACTTTGTCATCGGCACTAAGTTTCATCTTATGAGAACACATAGAATTAGCTTTAGTGATTTCCTCTGCGAGATCATCGCCAGGTATTCCTTTAGCATTGAGGCCTATCTCATATCTATTCTTGGTAGCAGGTATCAGCATGGCGAACTGTTTCTTTCTGCGTAAGCTAACATAGGCTTTCTTAGGTGCAATTTCTATATCGGCACCCAGCTTCTGTATGTCTATTATTAGCTTATCATAGAGTGGTCTCCAGTGTTCCTTTCCCTTATATTGATTGTCTATAAGCGAGCCTTTATCTAATACAGATCCTGTATCAGAGCCTTTAGCTTTATGAGCGATTAGATTGGCAAAGCCATGAGTCAGATCATGTTCGCCTTTAAGAAATTTCATAGCACCACCATGCTTATCAAAACCTTGTTTCCGTACAATTGCTATCCACTGATCCAGAGATTTGCCGGTGTTCTTTTCCAAGTTGGCAATCATTGTTTGTAGTGCCTTATCCATGTTTGTTTAGATTATTTCAATTGCTTTCTGATGACAATTATTTCTTTGATACTACTCATATCGCAATGACTCGATAGGATCTAGTCTGGAAGCTTTTAGCGCAGGATATAGACCAGATATGACACCTACGACTATACACACAACCATACCTAAAATCATCCAATTGACAGGCACAACGAAGCGTCCCTTAATAAAGAAAGCGACAAGGAAGCCGACTATGATCCCTAAGATAATACCGACGATACCACCAAGAATTGTAATAACAATAGCTTCCATCAGAAACTGAAACAATATATTAAATCGAGTAGCGCCTATGGCTTTTCTGATACCGATTTCTTTAGTTCGTTCGGTTACGGATACGAGCATAATATTCATCAGTCCTATAGCTGCGCCAAATAGTGTCATCAGGGCTATCGCTATAGTTCCTAATCTCAGCTCGGTAGTGATATCTTTAAGTGTCTCTAGTATACCATCACTCTTCCTTATCTCGAAATCATTCTCTTCTACGGCTTTTAGTTTTCTCACATTTCTCATTACACCGGTGGCATTCGCTATGGCATCTTCTATGGTTGTCGGATCGGTAACGGCAGTCATGACGGTATAGTTTCTATCTGCATATCCATAGTATCTCTTAGCATTAAGTAACGGTATGAATACACGCCTATCATTAGATGCTGTCATGGACGAGCCCTTACTCTTAAGTACACCGACTACTTTATAACGGGTATTCCCGACTCTTACAATCTGATTGATAGCTTTCTCAGCTTTCTTATCGAATAATACATCTACTAGCTCTGCACCCAGTATAATCTTATGATCTCCATTCTCTACCTCATTGACAGAAAAGTTACGACCTACTTCTATGTCATAGGCACTTGCAGAAAGATAATTCTCATCGATACCTGCTACTCTCATATTAGGATTCGTTTTCTTGTCTTTATATTTGATTGTAGAATTCCACTTGCAGAATGTATACAGAGAAACCTTAGCACCCTTATAACCGTACGAATCTTTGAACTCCATAGCTGTCCTGAAGTCTATAGCATCTCCCTTTTTTGCCTCCTTACCACCATTACGACTACGCATGTTATCGCCACTCGGATATATATTAAATGTGTTAGCTCCCATACGATTAAAACTGTCACTCATAGAGAACAGTATCGTATCTATAGCCGTCAAGATGCCTACAAGACAGGTAATCCCCACAGCAATAATCAATAAGGTTAAAGTCGCTCGCAGAAAGTTAGCTCTTATAGAAGCCAATGCAACTTTGATATTTTCTATGATATTCATTTGATTCTAAGGTACATATTTATGGATGTAATCATTACATAATTTAGAGACATAATGCCAGACTCTCGATTAACGAATGATTCTGCCTGTCAAAATATTCTATTATGCTCTACATGGGTCATTTACATAGGCTAATTTCTAAGTCTGCTAGATCGCCAGACTGTTGCCCAGTATTCCATATGTAGGCTTTTACTCGATCACCAACTTCGAAGATATCCATAGGGATATGGAAATCTACTCGGTCCCATGTATCTATAATGGTACTGCGGATCTGCCTATCTCTCCCATCGATATCTTTCTTACCTATCTTGTCATTGATTGTAATAGATTCCCAGTATTTCTGTATTCCATTTGCATGTATTTCTATCACCATCTTATGTTGGTCATGTTGCATGAATATATGCTTACCGAACCTCATCTCAGCACTTACCTTCATAGTTTTATGGGATCTAATCTCTCTTGCATCTAAGATATGCTGCACACTCCCATAAGGGAACGTACTATCGCTCTTATTTTGTAAGTATTTTTTCTTCTGGATAGAGTCATATAAAACTGCATCATTCTGCATGTATTGTATATCCAAGGACTGGACTGTAGAACAGAATTTTCGAACCTCAGTCGATGGCTGTTCTAATGGACCATTCATCAGAAACAGATCCTTATAATCAAGGTATTTTTTGAATATGGTGGCTTTATTAAAAGCATATGTGGATTCGTCACTATGGAGTCTACCGTTGTGTTGTTTATGTGTAAATAATAGATTGACCAAAACCGAAAATATCAATGATGAACCTATAAGAATTCTAAGCCACCATTTCCTGTATGATAATAATCCAGCTATTCCAAAAACCATAATGGGATATAAGTGTATCATCGGTCGAGAACCAAATCCATTGATATAATAATAATTATACCATGCATAGGTTATATAGATATATATCGGAACGATGAGAAAGAATACCCACCTCATGTCTCTATCCACTCGCTGAGTCACAAATGGCAAAGTTGCTAATAACATCAATGGTGTATATGCAAACCAACCATTCTTAGCACCAAAAAGTCCTGCGATAATCTGAGGATCGGCCCAATTAAATCCATACCTATCATAACTATCAAAAACAAAATCACCAGTCATCATCTTCCAGTAGCATAACTGTGGTAGGATAGGTATTAAGAATATAATTGCAGAAGGGATCAATAAGCGTAAAACTCTTAGTAAGACCACCTCTCGATAATGTATGTCACTTATACTTCTGCTTACAATCATCGTAAGGGGTATCACTCCCATAATGATATCCGTAGGCCTAATAATCGTGATCAATCCAAGAACAAATGACATCAATAAAATATTACGATCTTTCCATTCCCCTCGATTCTTAAGACTTATGAGTAGTAATCCCGCAATCAACATATACTGTGGCACATGTGCCATACCCACTTGCAAAAACCCAAACCAAAGTAGATTACTGCCGAGCAAAAGTATGGCTGTCGATAGTATACACACGAGTGGAGAAAAGAAAAATCTCAGACATTTATAACCAAAAAATAGTCCTAACAATAGAGAGAACACATTTACAAAATAAAGTGCATTCTGATACCTCATCTCAAAACCTGTAGCACTTTCTCCTCGCATCTTATCATACAAATGTACCACCAGAAAAGCTGGAGATTGCAATAGCGCTAAGCCACATGTATATTGGATGATAGAATTTCCTTTATCATTTTGACTATAATTTTTCTTATAACTATCTATCCCCGAACGTACCGCAGAATCAATACGCTTGTCATCAGCTAAGCGATCCACTTCTGATAGCTTATCATGTATGAAATAGGCAGGCAGATATATATAATATCCCAACGCATCCCCATACATATTGCTGGATCGATTAGTAATCGATATGCTTAAGGCTGTGACAAATAATAGGCTGCATATAATAAGATTCTTAGCACTCATATAGAAGGATGGTCACAAACTAAAGTTGAGATAATAATTGTAAATATAATCTCTTATCGATTATTAATAGCTGAGAGTGCCTTAATGCCAGTTATACATAAATAGTTAATGTATAGGAACAAGTGTAGTAACTACTTCGACAGGTAAGTTTTTATAGCCCCTAAGAACTGACGATGTATGTCAGGATTGGCCGCCAGTATAGAGCCTTTATTTAGTGCATGCTCTTCTCCTTGATAATCAGTTACGATACCTCCTGCTTCTTCGACGATTAGCTTACCGGCTGCGAGGTCCCATATGTTGAGAGAGTTCTCATAGTATGCATCTAATTTTCCTGAGGCAACATAAGCTAAGTCAAGTGCTGCTGAGCCGAGCCTTCTGATACCTCGGCAGTTTTCTACACAGAATCTTACCATATTCATCTTTTCTGTGACTCCTTCTTGTCTCTTATAAGGAAAACCTGTAGCTACGATTGTTTCCTGTAAGTCTGTGCTATTTCTCACTTGTATACGATTGTTATTCTCGTAAGCACCTTGGCCCTTAATGGCAGTATATGCAACATCTAACATTATATCATAGACAATTCCATATACCATCTCGCCCTTGTAGCTGAGAGCTATAGATATAGAAAAGTGAGGGATCTTATATAGAAAATTAGTGGTGCCGTCTAATGGATCTATAATCCACATATGATCTTTAGTCTCGCTTACAATGGTATCTTCTTCCGTAATATAGCCAGCCTCTGGTATGAGTTGGCTTAGTCGCTTGACAATCTTTATCTCGGCATTCTTATCTACATAGGACACTAAACTATTCATATCTTTAGTCTCGATGTCAGAGGATTGTACCTTATTGATTTCTTCTCTTATAAATGTCGCAACTTCCACACATAATGTGTGTACCTGTGTCTTAATCTCAGTGAGCTGGGTAGCGTGCATACAAGAATTACGCCATCTCGGCTACGACTTCTGTAACCTCAGGCACCATTCTCTTAAGCATACCTTCTATCCCTGACTTAAGAGTAACTGTAGATGATGGGCATCCACTGCAAGAGCCTTGCAATAAGACCGTAACCTTGCCTTTGTCATATGCACTGAACTCTATATTACCACCATCCATCTCGACAGCTGGCTTGACGTACTTCTCTATTAATTCTTTGATTTTGACCACTATTTCTGCTACTTCTCCTTCGTAAGGAATGGCATCTCCCTTCTCAGCTTCTATCGCAGCCATTGCCGTTTCGAATCCTTCATTTACAACTGGCTTACTATCTGCTACATATGCTTTGATAAATTCTTTCGCCTTCATCTTAATGTCCTCCCACTGATAGTTCATCTCCTTAGTGATCGTCACAAAGTTGTTACAGATATAGAGTCCCTTGACATAAGGCATATCAAATAATGCTGTTGCCATAGGTGACCACTCCTTAGCAAGATCTACTTGTCTGAAGTCTGCAGTGCCCTTGTATAACATTCTATTAGTGACAAACTTGAGCGACTCTGGATTCGGTGTCTGCTCGGTATATAACATGACTGGTGTTGCTGTCTTAGTTTCCATATTCTACTTTTACTAATTACAATGACAACGAATTTACTCCGTAATTGTTCTTTAGTCAATAAAGCTAACTCTAATTATATCATAATCATCTAAAATGCCTTATTTCATTGCATTTCGCCTCTTAATTGGTATAAGAAAGATAAAGCCATTGTTGTAATTAAAAATATCTCTCATATATCTAAAGGGATTTAAAATATAGTTATATATGCACTATCGTTTTTTTAAATAATCCTAATAATATATCCCCGAACAATAGTTGAGTAAATCAAGTAAAATATCATCTGACGAAGAGGTACTCAATTCTCTTAATCTTAACAAGATTATATTACCTGTTATCTTAGGAATACTCGTGATCATATACATGGTATTTCGCCAGTTCAATGTAGAGGAATTCAGTCAAATCAAATGGAACCAACGCTTATGGACATATATAGGAATAGCCATATTCATATATGTATGTAGACACCTTTTCTACGCTATGCGACTTCGCATATTATCTAATAAGGCATTCTCACTTAAGCATTCATTCGAGTTAGTAGCTATATGGGAATTTGCATCAGCAATATCACCGACAAGTATCGGAGGATCTGCAGTCGCTGTTTTTTTTCTTTCTCAAGAAAAAATCTCTGGAGCTAAAGCGGTTTCCATAGTCTTATACACAGTCATTATCGATACACTATTTTTCCTGCTTTCTTTATTAATTCTTCTAAGTGTATTTGGGCCAAAACTTATACGGCCTGATATGACACATATGCTACAAGGTTATGGTGTGACATTTATAATCGTTTGGTTGTTCATGTTCTTATATGGGGGTATTCTCTTATGGGGATTATATCGCCCAAGGGTGATCAAACAAATATTACATTTCTTAGCAAAACTGCCTCTTATACGACGATTCAAGAAGTCTCTTTACCAGACTGGTATGGACGTAGTTACCACTTCAGAAGATCTAAGGACGATGCCATTTAGCTTCCATGTAAAGGCAGCATCACTTACTATAGGAGCATGGGTATCTCGATTCCTGACGGTCAATTTTGTGATATTGGCATTGGTAGAATTAGACTGGGAATGGATGCGTCAGTTTCTCTTATATGCGAGATCTCAGACGATGTATGTCATTACACAATTTAGCCCGACTCCAGGTGGATCAGGCGTTATGGAACTGATGTTTTCTGGATTCTTTACAGATTTTATTCCTAAGGGAATAGGTTCTGTCGCAGCATTATTATGGCGTATGATTACTTATTATCCTTATCTAATAATAGGCGCTATAATTATTCCTAACTGGATCCGCCGAGTCATCAGGCATAAGCGATCTCTCAGATCAAATGCTTAATCCGTATCTAATAGATACCAGTCACTAAATCCCTTGGCTTAGTCCTTATTTTAATATAAACTCAATTGCGGCTGGAGATATCCCTCAAGCTGTAGCAACCATTTCTTGACTTCTAAGCCATAGGCGTATCCTGTCAGTTGTCCATTGCTCCCGATTACTCTATGACATGGGATAATTATAGGGAAGGGATTCTTTCCATTGGCAGTACCTACAGCTCTGACAGCCTTCGGATTATCTAGCTTACGAGCTATCTGTAGATAAGAATTAGTCCGTGCATAATCGATGCTGCTGACCTCAGTCCAGACACGCTGATAGAAGGTCGTGTAAGACTCTACATCGAGTGGTAGATCAAAGATTTTCCTCTTTTTAGCAAAATATTCTTCTAATTGTTGAAAAGTTTTTTGGGTGATTGGATTAGGGGTACTTTCCTCCGTTGGTGGATTAGATGTATACCCTATCTGCAAAAGCTTAGTATCATTGGCTTTGATTAACCAATAGCCTATTTCAGTCTGCAAATAGTCATTATATATATCTAAATTATCCATGATGTGAAAAATACGATTTTAAACTACTGTAGATTAGAAAAAGAGTCTAAATTTGCGCCACCGTAGAATATTATGATTGGCATAAAGATTGCTTTTCATGATCTACTTATTATTACGAAAATATGGAAACCAACATATGTGATTGTCCTGATTAATCGGGATGATTATGGTGCCTTAGCTCAGTTGGTAGAGCAATGGACTGAAAATCCATGTGTCCCTGGTTCAATTCCTGGAGGCACCACTGAAACCTCGACAAGTGTATTCTTGATCGGGGTTTTTTTATGCTTATACACGAAATGTTAAGCGTTAGGCTGCGCCTACGCTTTAGCGATATTCTAATTTATTAGAATCATTCTGATGATGTAGCAATGTTTGATATATGATTCTCAAAATAAATTTTGATGTCACTCCGACGTAGGCTAAGCCAACGCCGAACGGAGACACTCTTAAATATTCGACGACTTATTTTATTAGTGATCTTTTTTTTTACATGAACTGTTAAGCGTTAGGCTGCGCCTACGCTTTAGCGATTTCTAATTTATTAGAATCATTCTGATAATGTAGTATTGTTTGATATATGATTCTCAAAATAAATTTTGGGATCACTCCGACGTAGGCACAGCCACACGCCGAACGGAGACAGCATTAAATATTCGACGACTTGTTTTATTAGCGGTCTTTTTTTCTATACATGAAATGTTAAGCGTTAGGCTGCGCCTACGCTTTAGTGATATTCTAATTTATTAGAAACATTCTGACGAAGTAGCGCTGTTTGATTTGCGTTTCTCAAAATAAATTCTGAAAACACGTCGACGTAGACACAGCCATACGCCGAACGATTATACTTATATTCGAAAATCCAGCAGGAACATTTATCAATTCTCCATATCCAACCATCCTTCTATGCGGTTCTTCATATCCATATTATGCATGGCTTGCATACTACCTTTGCCTTTGGATTTTTTGACACTATCGTAGATAGAATAAAGCGTCCCTCTTGCACCAGCTTTGATATCGCTGATATTGACATCATTATCTTCTGAATCCAAGATGGATCCTAATTTTTCTACATATAAGCGCTGTAGGTTACGGGAGTAAGTATCTGTCATCGCATTATTGTCAAAAACATATCGTTGGGTATTCGCATATAGGTCATATAATGTAAATGCTCCAGCTCCATTAATCGCTTCATTTTCTATGAGTCTACCCATCCGTCCTGTATCAAATAATTGATTGAGCACACTTGATTGTAGATTCTTCACTCTGTCTACGACTCCATCAGATTCGAACTTTCTTGTCAGTCCTGCATCTACTAACCATTTAGGTGTAGTAAATATGTTCTGATTTAGAAATTGCATGGCTCTGATTTGCTTATTCCTGTCTACATGTGTAAAGCTTGCATCTTTTTGATCTTGTGTCTTAGTAATTTCTATGACACCTCCTACATTGGCTAATACATGCCCCATGTATCTGCGATATTGGTTAAAGACTTGATTGTAGAGATCTTCTGTTTGCTCATAATCTTCTCCTTCTTCATAGGTCCATTCTGCTAACTTAGGCACGATTCTTTTTAGATTTTTTATGCCATATGTACTGGCAAGCATGGCATCATCTCCTAAGTCTTCCGTCTGAGAAGTAGGGTCGAGTGGTAATCCCCTTTGTCTTCCATATCTATATAACGGATCGCCTGCGTGCTCCTTAATCATTTCATTTAAGATGGGCCTTTCTTCTTGTTTGGTTGGTGTATCTGGAAACAATTTATAACCATAGAGGATAGACCAGTCATCATAAGTGCCGATGTCTGGCATCAGTCCGACATCTCCATCCTCTGGTTGCGCTACATAATTAAATCTGGCATAATCCATAATGGAAGGAGCAGTTCCCATCTTCTGAGTGAAGTGTGCAGACCTCAGCGAATCCACTGGATAAGCCACGCTGGCTCCCATATTATGAGGCAAACCCAGGGTATGACCCACCTCATGAGCAGATACGAATCTAATCAAGCGGCCCATTGTCTCAGTCTTAAAGTTAGCACCTCTTGCCTCAGGATTGATCGCCGCTGTCTGGATAAAGAACCAATTTCTGAGTAACTTCATCACGTTATGATACCAGATAATATCTGACTCTAATATCTCTCCTGTTCTGGGATCGTGTACGTGTGGCCCCATGGCGTTCTGTATATCTGTAGATACATATCTGATCACAGAATACCGAGTATCTTCTGGAGACCAATCTGGATTTTCATCTTTCGTCGGTGCTTCTTTTGCATAGATGGCATCTTTAAATCCTGCTTTCTCAAATGCCCCTTGCCAGTCGTTAACACCCTGCATGAGGTAAGGCACCCATTGTGTCGGTGTCGCAGGATCTATGTAATAGACGATGGGCTTAATCGGTTCTACTAATTCTCCTCTCTTATACGCTTCCATATCTTTAGGCTCTAACTTCCACCTTGTGATGAATCGTTCTGTCTCAGTCCTCTGATCATTCAGACTATAATTAGTCTGTCTGACAGAAAAATAACCTACCCTATCATCATAATATCTTGGCTCCATAGGCTCATCTGGCAATAAGATAAATGACTGATTCATCTCTACAGACATCGTTCCCGTGACTTGATTATCTGGCAGATCATCTCCTCCCTTAAAAGTCAAAATATGTCGGACCTCTACATTACGTGGGAAACTACGAACTGACGTTACGACACTTCTCTTGCTATCCAGTCCTTTAATTCCAAAATCTTTACGCTGCTTCTCACTGACGGCGCTAATCATAGGAATATCATCTGTAAATAATGGATCTACTTTGATCACATAAGTATCATCTCCCTCTACTTCGATATCGAATAGCATGATGATCGGCTCGAAATTATTATTGACCACAGACTTATATATCGGATCGGTAAAGCTAGCCACACTATTATATGATACTGATCGCAGAGCAATTTTCTTTCCTATCTTCTGCCAGCGGATGACTTGCTGAGGCTTAGACTTCACACCTGCTCCTCCAAAGTTTAGATTCTTAACGAATCCCGAGATACGTGATACGATAAGAATCTCCTTGTCCAATAGATCATTGGGAATCTCAAAATAATGATTCCCATCGACAGCATGCGTGACGAATAGGCCCTCAGAACTGACTGCCTTATCTGTGATAATATCGGAGTATGTTTTTTCTTTCTTTTCTTCTTCCTTCTTATCTCCTTTCTTATCAGATTGTGAGTAAGCCAGTGAGATACTTAATAAGAAAATAATGGATATGGTTAATAGACGCATCGCTTCTTTTTTATGTAATATAAAGAAAAGCAATGATGCTAAGAGAAAGATATATAGGAAAGTTTAGTCTACACCACGATGGTCGCGGTTCTGTCAGAGGACGGATAGGATCGACCTCGATCCTATGCACTGTCCTGTGATCGCGGTCTCTGACCTCGATCCTGTACACTCATCATGTATGCAAATCTCGTGGCATCCCTTTTGTCTGAATCAGATTTTGAGGATTCGATGATTTCATGATACACGGTAAGCGTTATTTACAAAAGCGTATTCTGATAACTATCAGGGTTAAGGTTTCTTCAGTTTAAAATAGGATGTATTGAAGAAAGGAAAGTCTTCTTGAAATCTAAACTTAGCTTAAACAAGCTGAAGATCACTCGACTCATGCTTCGCTCGCGATGAAAAAATTACTTCACTTTAACCACCAGAGAAGTATACACCAACTTCTCCTTATTTTTACCCCGTTAAGCGTAGTTTGCAGAAGAGCCAAGAGCTAAGCGAACTACGTTTGATAATTAATCAAGATTCTGTCTTGAGTACGGCACTCCGATGGTCGCGGTCTCCCGACCTCGATTCTATGCACTCATCATGTATGCCTGTCTCGATGCATCCCTTTTTTCGGAATCAGGATTTTGAGGATTCGATTATTTCAGAATACACAGTAAGCGTTAATTGTAAAAGAGTATTCTGACAACTATCAGGGTTAAAATAACTTCAGATTAAAGTAGTAGTTGTTGAAGAAAGGAAAGTCTTCTTCAAAACTAAACTTACCATATCCAAGCTGAAGATCACTCGACTCATGCTTCGCTCGCGATGAAAAAATTACTCCACTTTAACCACCAGAGAAGTATACACCAACTTCTCCTCCTGATAGCCATCGGGATTATCTGGTATAAATTCCACCGCGTAAGTCCCCACAGCTAAGCCAGACATATCCACCTGAATCAACCCCAGACAATCCAAGTCTCGACATTTATCGTCTGACACCAGCTGACCCTGCATATCTAAGACAACCAATTGTCCTTTCCGACCTTCTGGAATTTCCACCGTAAGCACATCCCTAACCGGATTAGGATATACGGATAGGTCACGACGGTAATAGATGTCATCCCCAAAGACACTCGTAATCGTAGGATCACACTTATCATCTTCATCTACACGGAAGCGAGGAAAATTAGGCATCGTCGCTGTGGCAGAGACGAACGGTAAGCGAATGCCTTGCTGTACAAAGTCACATGCAGTACCTTTTTTATTTGGCTTATTAATAACATGGTAGGTGTTGGTACTACTACCACTACACATATATATCTTACAATCAGGGGCAGATGCCATGAGATTAAATGTTGTATTAAATGGATCTCGTATACCATTCCACGTGTCTATCAGAACTAAGCCATCTTCTAAGTTAGATTCCCATGTGTCTATCTGGTAGAGTTCTGTCTGTGCTGCGAGGTAAGCATATCGACTATTAGGGGAGAACTCTACCGATGTAAATAACCCAACTGCATCTCCAGGTAAAATATCTAATTGCCTTAGATTAGATAGTTGTCCATTAGATCGATCAAAATCGTATAGTAATACGTTATCATCATCATTAAAATATAAAAATTGACTCCCATCTGGGGAAAACTTCGAAGTTCCAGAAGCTGACGCGTTAGGATGAAATATAATTCCTGACGCTTGGACCTGATCTAACCTTATACCTTGCATGTCGATAAGGTAAGTGAGAAAATGATCCTCCTCATTAGGCTGTATGACCCACCAATCTCGTCCATTCTCATGCTTTATTGCTGTCAGATAATCTCCTAATAATCTGACTGAGTTACTAATAATTATATTTTTCTCCGTTACATCACCAAGACCATTATTTATTGTCATGTCGACATAACTGTTCAATAACTTATCATTAAATATTTCCCCCTCGGGACCGTTAAACTCAAACTCTATTCGTTTATGAACTAAATAATAACCACTCTCATAAGCAGGATCTTGTAATATAATTACATCCTGACGACCCGGATAGTTAGAACAAGTATCTTGTCTGAAGAATTCCAAGAAATTACCACCTTCATTGATCCCACTACCATTAGACATAATATCATGATTGCGATCTACGATATGGCACCCATTGGTATAGAACAATAGATTGCCATCTGCATCGCAAATGGAGGCATTGTTACCCCTTATCCAAAGTGGTGATAGCCCCCTTATACTATCTGGAGATGATCCTTTACTGAAATCAAAAAAATAATTCTCATGACCTTCAATAAACAAGTTACTCTCATAACCAAAAAGCCAAAAATAATCCTCTTTTTGTGCAGATAATTCTGACAAGAGTACCATACATAGTACAGAAAGTATTAATGACTTTATCATTTGGCTATTACTAATTTTTTGGATGAGATGATTCCATTTTTATTTATAATCTTAAGCAAATATAAGCCAGAATTTAGTTCTATATCTATGCCTATCTCATCATTATTAATATCTAAGAAACCGGATATGAGCTGACCATCTAAGTTATACAGGATGATTCTATTAATATTATCAGCGTCAATATGCCTGTCTCGATGCATCCCTTTTGCCGGAATCAGATTTTTGAGGATTCGATGATTTCATGATACACGGTAAGCGTTATTTACAAAAGCGTATTCTGACAGCTATCAGGGCTTAAGGTTTCTTCAGTAGAAAGTAGGATGTATTGAAGAAAAGAAAATCTTCTTCAAATCTAAACTTACCATAAACAAGCTGATGGTCACTCGACTCATGCTTCGCTCTCAGTGAAAAAATTACTCCCCTGTCATGACCACCTGATAATTATCAAAAGAGAATCCGCTGACGACTAATAACTATTTACAACGTAATAGAAACACCTACGCCTTAGCTTTCGGATCCCCGATTCTGATCTCATCGTTAAATTTATTGTAGAATTTGTACTCATTAAGTAAGAAGTCGTTGTCTTGCTGTAGCTTGATCCACTTCTTATATTTCATGAACCATTCCATCTGCTTATTAACGATACCTTTCTTGAGGTATGAATAGACAAATGGATTAACCTTGAGCATCATATTTGTCTTAGGGTATGCTTCTATTACGAGATTGACATTACGTTCTATCTCATCTGGAAGTAATTGTGTAGGTTCTATCTTTCCTGATCCATTACATGATGGACAGACTTCTAGAGTGTTAATCTTAAGTTCTGGTTTGACACGCTGACGAGTAATCTGTACTAAACCAAATTTGCTTAACGGTAAGATCGTATGCTGAGCTCTGTCGCCCCTCATATATTCCTTCATCTTAGTATAGAGAATATTCTTATTCTCCTTCTTACGCATATCTATGAAGTCGATTATGATCAGACCTCCAAGGTCTCGTAATCTTAATTGTCTAGCTATTTCCTTAGCGGCTTCTAGATTGACTCTGAGTGCCGCGGTTTCTTGATCTATTCTTTGTGCCTTGGGTCCACTATTCACATCTATCACGTGCATCGCCTCAGTCGCTTCTATGACTAGGTAAGCACCACTCGACATCGTGGGTGTCTTGCTAAATGCTGATTTAATTTGTTTTTTGATACCAAAATTATCAAAGATCGGTCGCTTGCCTTTGTAGTGGTGTACGATCTTAGCAGATTCTGGAGCTACATTTTGTAGGTACCCTTTGATACTATCGTACAATGTCTTATCATCGACGACGATCTTATTAAATGAATCATTGAGGATATCTCTGATTAGACCTTTAGTCTTATCGACTTCACTTAGGATTTTCCCTGGCTTAGCAGATTTTTTTAGTTCTTCTGTTATCTGCTTCCATTTATTTGTTAGGTTGCTGACCTCATCATGTAAGTCGGCTACTTTCTTGCCCTCGGCAGCCGTCCGTATTATAAATCCAAAATTTTTTGGCTTGATACTTTCGATGAGGACTTTTAGTCTATTACGTTCTTCGGGACTGACAATCTTTTTAGATACTGAGATCATATTTCTGAAAGGCGTCATAACGATAAATCTACCGGGTAGATTAATCTCACATGTCAGTCTTGGTCCTTTGGTAGAGATCGGTTCTTTGAGAATCTGAGTCAGCACGGCTTGTCTCTTGCTGAATACTTTATCGATCTTACCATTCTTCTCAGTGTCAGGCTCCATTGCGAAGTCATCGAGAAGTCTGCCCTTGAGCTGATTATTAATGACTGCATTGGTGTACTTAAGTACAGAATTAATCTGAGGTCCTAAGTCTGTATAGTGAAGGAAAGCATCCTTTCTTATTCCCACATCCAAAAAAGCTGCATTAAGCCCAGGTCTGAGCATCTTAACGTGCCCAAGAAATATATCTCCTACAGAGAACTGTACGTCGCTGGACTGCGTATGCAACTCAAGTAATTTTCGGTCTTCTATAAGTGCAATTTCTACACTTGTGGGAGTTGAATTAATTAATAACTCCTTATCCAAAGCCTTATTTTTTAGAGGTCTGTAAACTGTAACAAGTTACACTCTACCTACTAGACATATATAATTATCTACAGGTATTTACTTTGGGCAAGCAATAATCTTACATTGATATTTATACAAAAACCAAACTTGTCTATTACAGATACCTAATGAATATTATCTGTTCTTTTTCTTATGTCTATTTTTACGTAGTCTCTTTTTTCTCTTATGAGTAGAGATCTTATGACGTTTTCTTTTTTTACCGCAAGGCATATATCTTAATTTTAATTTGAATCACAATTTTGTTGAGCTTTCTCTGCTTTAGCTGAATCTCCTGACTTATTGTAGGCTACTGCTAATAAACAATGGGCTTCTTTATAATCTGGACGGATTTCTATAGCTTGAGACAATCTTCTAACAGCACTTTCTAGCTGATTAGTTCCAAGTGCCAATCTTCCTAACTGAAAAAACACCGAAGGGTTGTCAGGGTGCTTCTTAGTTAAGTCTACAAGCATCAGAATTCCCTTCATCGGATTATCTTCTACAGGCATATCTACATAACTCAGCGCCAGATTTATTTTACTATCAATGTTGCTGGAATCTTTCTCTATAGCATTGTTGTACGCTTCTCTACTTTTCTGAGCCGCATATTGACGTCTCATCTTATCAGTGTCACTATTGTCTTGAAGAAATAACGAATAAGTTGTTCCTGCAATACTCCATGCCTGATCCGTATCCATTTTCTTAGCAACTTGCTCAGCATAGAAGCCTGATATCAAAGGATAACCTCGTCCATACCATAATGATGCCAGCGTCTTATAGTTCTCTGTAATATCAGCATCTACATCAGATTGTGTGATATTATTTTCTATTACAAGTATCTCGTCTCTTACAGCTACAGGCAATTGGTGCTTAGTCTCTCTGATGTATGCATCTATGTCAATCAGTTCTATATTTTCAGATCTGGACTTTTCCAGTTCTATGTGTTTCTTACTTTTTGTGTCACAGCCGAAATACAAAGCGAAGAACAAAGCTATAAAGACAAGTATTGTCCCTTTTTGAACTGTCTTCATCGGTTACTTATCATCGCTACCAGAATCTGGTAGAGAGTTCACGTTATCCTTGACCTGATCGATAAATATCTTAGCAGGCTTAAATGCCGGGATATAATGCTCAGGAATCTCTATTGCAAGATTCTGCTTTATATGTCTTCCTATTTTTTTAGCTCTTTTTTTAATGACAAAAGACCCAAAACCTCTGATGTAGACATTTTCTCCTGTAGATAATGACTCTTTGACTTCCTTAAAGAATTCTTCGAGAGTAACTAAAACGTCTACTTTAGGAACTCCTGTCTTCTCTGCGATCGTCGTTACCAAATCAGCTTTTCTCATTTATTCATAATTTGTTGATTAATAAGTGTTTATACACCTCTTGTGAGAAAGGGAGTGCAAATTTCGGAAAATTTATTGTTTATCGAAACTATTGAACCTGTTTTTTATAGTTTTCAAGGAATTAATCAATTTATATGCATAATTCCCTCTATTTCAGACTAATACAATTACTTATACTATGGCACAATCTTTTCACTGTATATTCTTTATCATTATAGTGTAATGTATATTCTTTATCATTATAGTGTAATAGAACACTTCAAGTAAACATCACATATGGTTTTATCAATGACTGGTTATGGTCAAGCGACAAGAGAATTGGGAAACAAAACTTACAGGTTTGAAATAAAATCTCTAAATGGTAAGACAACTGATATCCGATTTAAGTCAAGTACACCTCTTATGGCCAGAGAGCTCGAATTACGCCGAGCTATACTCGACAGAGGTCTCAGAGGGAAGTTTGATGCCAATCTTACCATAGAAAATATAGGTGGAGATGATGACCAAAACTTCAATCTGGCACTTATGAGAAGTTATTACAAGGAGCTAAAGGCACTAAGTGATGAGTTCGGTATTAATCAGGGAGATATGTTGCAATCCATCATACGTCTTCCGAATATCATGCAGAACTCAGATGGTCCTATGGATGATGAAGAGTGGCAACTGATCAAATCTATGGCAATAGAAGCAGTGGAAGCGCTCAATAATTTTAGAGCAGAAGAAGGAAAATCTCTATATGACGATGCCACTACGCAAGCAAAAAAAATACAAGCCTTACTGGTGGAAATAGAGCCTCACGAAGAAAGCAGAACACAAGCTGTCAGAGATCGGTTATATAAAAATCTGAAGCAACACATGGCTAAGGAAAATGTAGACGAAAATAGATTCGAGCAAGAAATTATTTTCTATTTGGAAAAACTGGACATAAACGAGGAGAAGATCCGACTCAATCAACACTGTAATTATTTTATGCAAGAAATAGACAGTGATAAGAAAAGTCCAAAAGGAAAAAAACTTTCTTTTATAGCTCAAGAAATGGGTAGAGAAATCAATACATTGGGAGCTAAGGCTCAGCACTCTGAGATACAACAAGTCGTCGTGCAAATGAAGGACTTATTAGAAAAAATAAAAGAACAATTATTAAACATATTATAGGTGACATCTCATAACACATATGATATGGTTGTCTTTACAGCGCCTTCTGGTGCCGGCAAGACAACTGTGGTACGCCATCTACTAAAGACTTATCCTGATTTTCTCAGCTTTTCTACTTCTGCCACCACAAGAGAAAAACGAGAGCATGAGGTAGATGGCAAGGACTACTACTTTCTCTCCAGGGAAGAATTTAAAAAAAAGGTAAAGGATGGAGAATTTATAGAATGGGAAGAAGTCTATGAAGATCAATATTATGGAACACTACAGTCTGAAGTAGAAAGGATATTAACAACTGGAAAGAAAATTGTATTTGATATAGAGGTGTATGGTGCTGAGAATATCAAACAAAAGTACGGTGAGCGTTGTTTTGTAATATTTGTAAAGCCTCCATCATTCAGAGAATTGGTTAAGAGACTGACGAATCGGAATACAGAAACACCAAAAAGTTTTAAGAAAAGAATCACACGAATCAAAAAAGAAATGCTTTTCGAAAACAGCTTTGACGAAGTTTTGTTAAATGATAAATTAGAATACACCTTAAGGAATGCAGAAAAATTGATAGACGAGAAATTATTAAGCAGAGATGACAGTAGAGACTAAAACAACCGACGGAATTACAATAAGAATAGGATCCTATTACGAAGAGGCTTCCTCCAGACCACTTAACCAATATTTTGCATTTTCATATGTAGTAGAGATAGAGAACAACAGTTCCTTCGAAGTCCAGTTATTACGTAGATATTGGCGTATAAAAGATGCCAATCTTGAAGTCAAAGAAGTAGAAGGATCTGGGGTCATAGGCCAGCAACCAATTATCAAACCTGGTGGTTTACATAATTATTCTTCGTGGTGTCCCCTGTCTACTCCTATAGGTAAGATGGCAGGTTATTATACTATGAAAAGGATCATGGATAACACCACTTTCAAGGCTTACATCCCCGAATTTCAACTTTTTGCCAGTTTCATTTATAACTAAAAAATAGCGTCTGGGTAAGCTCATAAAATTCACAAAGAAAGGAATATACATTCCAGCTGCTAATGTATATATAGATCCATGGAAGCCCGTAGATAAGGCAATTATTACTCATGGACATTCTGATCATGCAAGAAGAGGCAGCAAGCATTATCTCTGCCACGATCTTTCTGTCAATATATTAAAACTCCGCTTAGGAGACATCTCAGTACAAGGCGTCGCATACGAAGAAACAATTATTATAAATGGTATCGAATTTTCTTTTCACCCCGCAGGTCATGTTGTAGGATCTGCGCAGATAAGAATCGCTGATAGCGAAGAAGTCTGGGTTATATCAGGAGATTACAAGATAATGGACGATAATATTTCTACACCATTCGTGCCTGTAAGTTGTGACTATTATGTCACAGAATCTACTTTTGGAATTCCCGTATTCCAATGGGAACCGCAGAGTAAAGTGATCCATGATATAAATCAATGGTGGGCTGATAATGCCGCTCAAAATATCCCCAGCATTATCACTGCTTACTCGCTCGGAAAAGCGCAGAGAGTGATACATAACGTAGATCATACAATCGGACCAGTATATACTCATGGTGCTGTACATAATGTCAACAAAGCCATCCTTGCATCTGGTGTACCACTCAAAGAATCAGAGTTGCTTTCTGATCAATCAAAAAATGAAATCAACCGATCTCTCATCGTCTGTCCTCCTGGTGCAGCAGATTCTGCTTGGTCCAAAAAAATAAAAAATCATTCCCTTGCAATGGCATCAGGATGGATGGGTCTCAGAGGTGCTCGTAGACGTCGCAATGCGGATAAGGGATTTATTCTTTCAGATCATGCAGACTGGAAGGGACTCAATAAATCTATCGAATGGAGTGGTGCACATACTGTATACGTTACACATGGGTATACAGATATATTTTCTAAGTGGTTACAAGAAAAAGGAATAACATCTCAGACTGTAGAGACCGCTTACGAGGGAGAAACCTTAGAACCTGTATAATGAAATAGTATGCAGAAATTCCTCAAACTCTTCCAAGAAATAGAATCTACCAATAGTTCTAACAAGAAGATCCTTGCGATCGTCAAGTATTTTGAAACAGCACCTCCAGAAGATATTGTATGGACTATCGCTATCTTCTCTCATAAGAGACCTAAGCGTGGGGTAACAACAACACAACTCAGAGTGTGGGCAGCAGAATATGCTAACATTCCATTGTGGTTATTCGAAGAGACGTATCATATAGTTGGCGATCTAGCAGAGACTATCGCTAAGGTCATACCGAAGACTGATGTCAAAGACAATACTCAGCACAAAACACTGACTGAATGGATCGATCTCATCAAAACGCTGAAACAAAAAGAAGACGAAGAAAAGAAAGAAATCATTCTCCAATCATGGCGATCACTGCAAGCTGAGGAACGATTCTTATTTAATAAGTTGCTAACGGGAGGATTTAGAATGGGTGTATCTCAGAAGACTATTGTGAAAGCCCTATCGCAACATTTAGATATAGAAGCCCCCGTCATTGCTCATAAATTAATGGGTGACTGGGATCCGTCGACGACTACGTATCATAGTCTACTCATAGAAAATGATCCCTCTCAGAACTTGTCTAAGCCCTATCCTTTCTATCTCGCATATGCCATAGATAAGGATTTGCAAGAACTGGGCGATGTAGAAAACTGGTATGCTGAGTATAAATGGGATGGTATCAGAAGTCAATTGATAAAGCGTGGAGACAACGTCTATCTCTGGTCACGAGGAGAAGAGATCATCAGTCAGCAATTTCCAGAATTCGACGTAGTTGGTGACTTAGATTTTGATTTTGTCATAGACGGTGAGTTGCTTGTCTATCCTGACGGTCTTATGGGATCATTCAATGATCTGCAGAAAAGACTAGGACGTAAGAAGGTTTCTAAAAAAATGCAAATAGAACTACCTGCTAATATTATGGTCTATGATATCATGGAAATAGATCGTATAGATATCCGAACTCTGTCACAAGAAGAAAGAAGAGAAAAATTAGAAAAACTCATGTCGAAGATGCCTGATAGCATGCCACTGAAGTTATCTTCCATCTTACATTATGACAACTGGGAAGAATTAGAAAAACTGCGTGAATCCGCTCGTGATTATGACGCGGAGGGTCTCATGCTTAAGAGTACCAAAGGGGAGTATAAGACAGGAAGAAAGAAGGGAGATTGGTATAAATGGAAGTTAGACCCTATGACTATAGATGCTGTTATGTTATATGCACAGAGAGGTCATGGAAGAAGAGCTAATCTCTATACAGATTTCACATTTGCGGTACAGGATGGCGACAAATTAGTCCCCTTTGCCAAAGCTTATTCTGGGCTGACAGATGCAGAATTCTCAGAAGTAACCAAGTATGTCCGAAAGAATACTATAGAAAAATTTGGACCTGTGAGCAGTGTAACTCCTGGCTTAGTTTTCGAGATTGCATTCGAGGGAATTGCTGAGTCTAAAAGACATAAGTCCGGAGTAGCCTTACGATTTCCTAGAATTTTAAGATGGAGGAAAGACAAAAAACTAAGTGATATCAATACTCTACAAGAACTTTACACATTTCTATCAAAAAAGTAAAGCTTTTGTATAGGGGTATACACAAGCACCTTTGTCTATATAGTACCTAGAAACCTAACGATAAGGAAAATCTTATTGTTTCCTTATAGTAACCCCATTTTATAACCCGAAAACAATCTAAAATGAAACGACTAATCACCGTATTCACAATGGTCTGCATTGCACTAAGCTCTTATTCTAAGGCTTGCTGCAATCTTTTTACTATGACCATCCATCATTTCACTTCCATGACTCAAATAAATGAGTCTACCATTTCTAAATTTTCAGGATATAACACTGGCATTGATAGCCGGTAAATTTCTAATTGTACTTATACAAAGAAATGTTTTTCTACTCTATTAAGATGTAGATTTCTTCCTGAGTACTAATTGGAAAACAAAATTATGCTGTCACATTTAGCTGTAAAAAAAATCTAAATGGTTTTCAATTAGTTCACTATAGGGTGTTTTCTTTAATTTAAGTAGCGCAAAAAACGCTTATTTTCATAATTGATATAGATTTTACCTGTCTATTATTTTGGATAAAAATATTAGAGAGAAGACAAAAGGTGATTAAGTTTCCTTCTGTCTTGATATTACCAAACAACTAACTTTAGTATACCTAACTATAACCTTAGATGAGATTTTATCTCATTATGATCTTTGATTAATACCCCCAATTTTATTAATTAAAAACAATCTAAAAATGAAACGATTAATTATCGTAATGGCAATGGCATGCATTGCTCAGTTCTCTTATTCCCAAACTTGTAGTGGGCCACTTTCTGTAACCATCCAAGGTTCTACCGCTGGTACACCTCTTGATGGTTCTGGTGTTGCTACTGATTCACAATGTAACAACGCAAGTGGTGATCTTACTGGATCTATTGATTTGACAATTTCTGGGGGTTCTCCTAATTACGTTTTTGACTGGGCTCATGGTCCTTCATCAGAAGATCTTACTGGTCTTGGAGCTGGCACATATGCTGTGACAGTTACTGATGATCAAGGATGTTCTATGGAATTCAGTTTTAACATTAACGAACCAGATCCAGTAGCTGTATCTGGAGAAACCGAAGATCTAGCATGTAACGCTGCAGACGGAGATCCTACGGGAGCTATCGATCTACTCGTATCTGGCGGTACAGCTCCTTACACATTCGCCTGGTCTAATGGCGCAACTACCGAAGACTTAAGTGGCTTAGCTGCTGGTACTTATGATGTCGTCGTTACTGATGCTAATGATTGTACTAACGGAGCTTCATTTACACTCGATCAGCCTCAGGCAATGGATCTTACTGCTACTGTAGGAGACCTTTCTTGTAACTCAGCTAACGGTGGTGCAGACGCTTCTATTAATTTATCAGTTCAGTTTGGTACTGCTCCATACACTTATGCATGGTCTAATGGTGAGACAACTGAAGATCTTTCAGACCTTCCTGCAGGAACATATGATGTCGTCGTAACAGATGCTAACAATTGTACAGCAGAAGGATCATGGACTATCGACGATGTAGATCCTATAGAGGTTCTTGCACAAGTAGAAGACTTATCTTGTAATGCCTTAAGTGGTGCCCCAGATGGTACGATTACATTAGAAGTACAGGGTGGAACACCTCCATACGTGTATGCATGGTCTAATGGTGCAGACACTAAAGACTTAGCGAACTTAACTGCTGGAACATATACTATAGACATCGTAGATGCTAATGGTTGTCAATATCAAGCAACATATACATTATCTCAGCCTGCTGCTGTTGCAGCTTCTGGAGATATCACAGAGCCTGGTTGTAATGGTGCAAGTGGAGACTTAACTGGAGCCATTGACTTAGAAGTTGTCGGCGGAACTGGTATCTACACTTATGCATGGTCTAATGGTGAGACAACTCAAGATATCTCAGGCTTAGGCGGTGGAACTTATACTGTTGTCGTTACAGATGCTAATGATTGTACAGATGAGCAGACATTTACACTTACAGAACCAGAAGCGGTTACATGTAGCTTAGATAGTCCAGAAGTCGGACAATGTGGAACTAATATAATGTGTAATGGTGGTACAGGTACAATTAATGTAACTGCTGCGGGTGGTACACCTGGATATGAGTACAGCTTAGATGGTGTTAACTTCCAGACTTCTGCTTCATTTACAGTTGCAGCTGGAACACATACTGTTACCGTTAGAGATGAGAACGACTGTATATCTACATGTGATATTACACTTACGGAGCCAGACGCAATCGTCGGTGGTACGTGTGTAGAGAATGATGAATGTCAAGTAGATGCCGGTGAAATCCAAGTGCAAGCTGAGGGAGGATGTGCCCCTTATGACGTAACTTGGACAGGTTCTAATGGTGCTACTCTAGAAGAAACGACACAACAGATTAGTACTTCAGGTGGTTCAGTAACATTTACTGGAGCAACAGGTGGTGAGACTTATACTTTCACTATCACAGATGCTAACGGTTGTGTAATCGGAGGATAATTTATATACAAAACCAACTAAGTGTACTTCCCTAAAAGTGCACTTAGTTTTTTTTGAAAACAATCGTGAAGACAATAATCTTAAATATTATTTTAATAATGTTATGTTCAATAGGTTCGGGGCAACAGTGCTCCGGACCATTGAATATAACTCTTAATGGTTCTCCAACTGGTGAAGCGTTATCTATAGATCCCATCTACTCTCACATCTATTGTCAAGATTCTAATCAAGGCGCAATAGAACTCGAGATAAGAGGTGGTGCTCCTAACTATACTTGTGTGTGGAATACCGGTGTCGTCAGCGAAGCTCTCTACAACCTCAGCGAAGGCACGTATTCGGTTACCGTTACCGACGCTTCTAATTGTACTAAAGAAGCTATAATACATATTATACAGCAACATCCTCTCAATCAAAATCTATTTCTCGCTGACTATGATTGTTGTGGGTATTGTGACCTTAGAGATGATGGTGCTACTTTCATATATCAAGGTGCTGATTACATCATTCATATTAAAGATATAAAAGACGACAGCAATGTCGGCAATGTCGAAGCTTGCATAGAGATAACCGAATCTGAAATGGAATTTAATGGTCGCAAGCTTCTTAAGAGACATTGGGAAATAAATACTTCTGACAAAAAATCAATTGTCAAATTATACTTCAGTAAGGACGAACTGGAAAGCTTAAGAGAAGAATCAAATTATAAAGAAATAGATGATGGCTTTATAGAAAAACTTTCTGTCATCAAATTCATAGGTAAAGACAACGAGAAATTATCTTATGAAACATTAGAAACGTATCGAATCCAAACCATACAAGAGTTTGGTGATCAAGATGTACTATATGTAGAAATTCCACATCATGGAATCCAGAATAAAAGAATTGGATATGGCTTATCTATTAAGCCTAAGGCAACATTAGAAATCGATAGAATAGAGGCAGAAGCACAAGGAGTAACTATTGGAAAATATACTATCAAAACCAATCCTGTAGAAAATGAATTAGAAATATTATCAAGTATCCCTGATGAGCTCATATACGGTAAGTCATACATCGTAGATGTCAATGGACAAGAACTATATAGTCAACTTCTCTGGGATGAAGCCTTACACCGTAAGCAAATAAATGTATCCCAACTTAACCCAGGTGTATACTTTTTCGTCATTTGGGCTTTCAACGAAAGCGAAAAAAGAGTCATGAAATTCATTAAAATATAATGAAGATTATGAAAACTCAAAAGTTAACATATAGAGCTTACTTCAATATTGCCAATCGCAATTGGTCTTTGCTGATGTTCATTATGTTAATATGTATCTTGTCAAATACTGATATTGACGCCAGAGTAGATTATAACGATAAGTCCAGTACAGTAAGTCCACTATGCACTGATGAAGATGTAAATGCGATGTCTATAAATGTATCTAGGCGACAATACATTGAAGGGCAAGGCACAAACCCCTCCGCAACTTTTAGTTCTTCGCCATTGCAAGGCAGCCTCTTGGTCGTATTTGCAGGACATAGAAAGAGCAGCGGCTCTGTCAGTATTAGTGGGAGTGGTTGGCAGGAACATGTAAGTTTTGATGGCTTTAGTGGTGATAATAATAGTAGAAGAGGTATGACTATCTGGACAAAGATTGCAGGACCTAATGAGCCATCTACAATTAATGCAAGTGTCGGTTCTAGTCTAAGCAAACTTATTATACAGGAGTATACAGCCTCTGGAGGAACATTTACCTCTATCGACCAGATAGCAAGTAATTTAGGAACCACAACAGCTTCTACATCTATAAGTACGGGGTCTACACCTGCTACTTCGAGTAGTAACACCTTAGCTATAGGATTTATGTTGGGTCGATATTCTGCGGGTAATACACCTACATTTACTAATGGTATTCATTCTCCTATTGGATCTAATGAAGCTTCTTCTGACTATCCGACTATGTGGAGTGGATTTGTCCATAGAACTACCACTGGAGTTCAGCAAAGTACAGTCTCTCATAGTAGTAGCCTAAAATCATCTGCTGCTATCATTGCATATAAAATTAGTACCAGCAACAATGGGGGCAGTGGAGTAGATTGCCCAGGCAGAGTAGGTTCAGGCTTGGTAGCCCTTTATGATTTTTCAGAAGGCAGTGGTAATATAATCAATGATATCTCAGGCTATGGCTCACCACTTAATCTTGTCGTGTCCAACCCTTCCAATGTATCTTGGTTATCGGGTGGTTGTGGTTTATCTGTCAATAGTTCGACTTTAATTGAATCAAGTGGTAACGCTAATAAGATATCGACAGCATGCAAGTCTACAAATGAGTACAGTTTAGAGGTATGGGCTAAAGCCAGCAATACGACACAAGGTGGACCTGCAAGAATCATCGAGATGGGCGATGGTAATGGTAATAATAGAAACTTTGGATTTGGTCCAAACTATGGCACAGAGCATGAGTCTAGAGTAAGGACTACTGGAAATCCTTCGGGCTATGCACCTGCTCTCAATGGAGGTACACCCGACACTTATCTTAATCACTATGTGGTGACCAGAAATAGTGCTGGTGTTGAGAAATTTTATATAAATGGAAATCAAATTGCTACACAAACAGTTAGTGGTAACTTGAGCAATTGGTTGGATACGTATACTCTCCAAGTAGCCAATAGAATTGGGTTAAATAGACCTTGGCTAGGTGAGTTGTATAAAATTGCCATTTACAATAAAGATTTATCAGCCAGTGAAATCTCAACTAATTACTCCGAGAGTAACTGTTGTGGAAATAATAATGGTGGAGGTGGTAGCTGTGACAATGGATATACAATTGACCATTATGGAGCAGGATGCGATGGTGGTTCTGTAAATGTTAATGTACCTAACTTGTCAAATGTAAATGAAACAACATTAGAAATTGTATACAAAGGTTGCTATCCTGGAACAACTGTTACAGCTAGTTCTTCTATAGGAAATATAAGTTTTACCGAAGTTGTAGTTTCCGGTGGAAGTTCAAGTGTTTACATTTATAAAGCAACAGTATCAAGTGGAGTTACCAACATTACTCATACTGCCGCTTGTGGTTCTTGCAGTTCCGGTAATGGATTACAATCTCTTGTTGTCTATGCAGAAAGAAATGTAAATTCTGGACATGGTTATGAAACTCTCTTTACAGAAAGAAGTGGGTACTGCAGTATTGTAACCCTAACTTTACCGATACCGACTTCTACAGCACCACGTGATGTAGACCTTATATTACCATTTTCAGAATTGACAGATGATGGAAGATACTTGACTGTAACCGCTACCTCTAATACAGGTAATGCATCAGCATCAGAGACAATATATGGTCCTGACTTAAGCTTGGGATCTTGTTGCTTTGACTTTGTAGAATTGACACTTATTAATGTACCAGCAAATAGCACATATATATCTATTGATATTATAACTGACACCGCTAACCATCCAACAGGAAGTTCTTGTGGACAATCTTGGGTTGTATCAGGTACCATATTTTCAGAAATAGAATGCTCTTGTATAGATGTCACAGCTAATGCGGGTCCTAATAAAACTATATGTGTGGGAAACACAACTTACGAAGCACAACTCGATGGTAGCGCTTCCGCTGGTACGCAGCCATACACATATTCATGGTCACCTGCTTCTGGATTAAATAATACCTCCATTGCACAACCAAAGGCTTCGCCGGCAACAACTACAACCTATACGCTTACAGTTACCGGTGCTGATGGATGCGAAGACACAGATCAAGTTGTAGTTACTGTAAATAATAATTACACTAACTCAGGAGTCATTGCTGGTGATGAAGGATCATGCGGATCTTTTAATCCTAATATTATAACAAGTACTATCTTACCTTCAGGTGGTAATGGAGGAACAGCTATATACGTATGGCAAAGAAGGACTTACAATTGTAGAACATCATCATGGAGTGCATGGTCTAATATTTCAGGTGCTACTTCTGCAACATATAACCCCACTACTATAACTCAGACAACAGAATACAGAAGACTCGCCAGAAGAACTAATTGCTTTACATGGGTGTATTCTAATACAGTTGTCAAAGAAGTTGTAGAAAATTATACTTCTGCAGGATCTATAGCAGGAGCACAGAGTCAATGTGGAAGTTATAATCCTGCTCTCATAACTAGCTCAGAAGATCCTTCAGGCGGTTGTGGTGGTTCTAACTTAAACTTATGGCGTAAGAGAGAGTACGATTGCAGTACTGATACTTGGGGAGGTTGGGTCACCATCAGTGGCGCTACAGGATTGACTTACGATCCATCTACAATAACTGTTACAACACAATTTAGAAGACAATCAAGGAGAATAGTGGGTTGTACACCAGGGTGGGTATATGCAACTCCTGTTACTAAAACAGTAATTGAAAATATAACAGATACAGGAATTGTAGGAACTGCCGAGACTATGTGTGGAGGATACGATCCTACAACCATTGTAATTACAACATTACCATCAGGAGGTTGTGGTGCAGATATAGAATACAGATGGTATGAGAGAACTCAAGATTGTGCAACCGGCACTTGGAGTAGCTGGGTCTTACAACCTAATTCTAATACATCAACTTGGGTTCCAGGTCTTATAACAGAAACTACTCATTATGCATATCATGCTAGAAGAGGCAATTGTGCTTGGATTCCTGGTCCTGGCATAATTAAAACAGTAACAGAAAACTTTACTAATGCTGGAGTAATTGCTGGCGATGAAACGATGTGTGGAAGTTACGATCCTGCACCTATAACTTCTACATCAGATCCTTCAGGAGGATGTGGGACATTCTGGGGCATCTGGCAGATAAGAGAACTTAATTGCTCGACAAATACATTTAGCGCATGGGCTAATATTAGTGGTACAACTAACTTAATGACTTATGATCCACCTACTATTTCAAGTACTACTGAGTACAGAAGATTATATACCAGAACAGGATGTAATCCGAATTATATGATTACCAATACTGTGACAAAACATGTCATAGAACATTATACTGCAGGAGGTACAATAGCTGGGGATGAAACCCAATGTGGAGCTTATGATCCATCACAAATTAATAGTACTCAAGATCCTGTGGGTGGTTGTGGAGGTGCTGAACAGATTAGGTGGTATAAATGGGAAATGGATTGTAACACTGGAAACTGGATAACTCCTGCAAGTATCATAACTGGTGCAACTGGATTGTCATATGATCCTCCTACAATAACAGTATCTACAAGATATAGAAGATATGTAAGACGTAGTACGGCATGTACGGGTACTAATGGAACTTGGATGGTTAGTAACTACTTATACAAATATGTCATCGAAGATATGACTGATGCAGGTACGATAAGTTCTGACCAAAGCAATTGTGGGGGATTTAATCCAGCCAATATAACTGGTACAATTCCTACAGGTGGATGCCAATCACAAACTCCATACTATATATGGCAATCCAGAATAGGTGTTTCTGGAGCATTCACTAATATAACTGGCAACAATACGCCTGATTATAATCCAGGGCCAATCACAGAAACAACTCAGTACAGAAGAGCTGTAAGATATGCTCCTTGTCCTTGGGATTATTCTAACATAGTCACAATGACAATAAATACCGAACCAACAATTGACATAGATGATGTAGAATTTTGTCAAGGTGCATCAGTAGATTTAGAACCTGAAGTTTGTGTTACATTTCCTGACCTAACTATTCTTCGACCTTTAGAAACATCAGGATGGGGGACATCATTTAATTCAGGAGGAAACAAATTAATTGGCGACGGTACATTATGTTATGATCTTTTAGATTCGCCTAACACTTCATATCAAATGATGGGACTAACTTCTGACCCAGATGCTAATGGAAGTTATAATACGATAGATTATGCAATGTATATTCTCCCCAACTCAACAAATCATAGGGTAAACATATATGAAAATGGCGTCAATAGAGGCGAAAAATATAGTAGTGGATCTACATCAATGGAAGGTTCTACATTCTGTATAAGACGTAACGGGACAACTATTGAATATCTCAAAGATGGAGCAATTATCTATACAAGTACAATAGCTTCATCAGCTGATTTATATTATGATAATTCTTTTCATTCAAGTGGAGCACAAGATGTATCTTTTAATAATATCGAATTATGTGGTGAAATAGAAGCAGGGTATAATTGGAGTAATGGTAGTACTACTAAAGATATTTCTGTTTCTACAGGAGGAACATACACATTAACTCTGACAGATATTAATGGATGCACTTCTACAAGTTCTACAATCATTACACAAAATAATTTGCCTAATGCCAGTGCCTCAAACAATGGTCCGATTACATGTAGTCAAACAAATGTGATACTTACTGCCACACCTGCAGGAATGACTTACTTGTGGTCTGGAGGAGGGACCAATCAAAATAAAACTGTAACATCGCCAGGAATATATACTGCTACAATTACAGATAACAATGGCTGCTCCGCTACTGCGACAACTACTGTAACAGAAGACATACAATTTCCTACTGCAGATGCAGGAAATGATCTATCTATGTGTGATGGATCTGCAACTGTCACAATAGGTACTAGTGGAGTATCAGACGTAACATATCAGTGGAGCATAGCGGGATCGGATATAAATGGTGCTACAAATTCACTATACGAAATATCTCCTTCTACAACCACAACTTATACACTTACTGCAACTGGTAGTAATGGTTGTACCGACAATGATCAAGTCACAGTAACAGTAGAACCTGCACCTAACGTAACGGCAACAGGAGAAACCGTATGTACTGGTGAGACAGCCACAGTCATGGGAACAACTACTGGAGGTTTAGGCACGCCAACATATCAATGGCAATACTCTGCAGGAGGATCAGTCTGGCATAATATCCAAGGAGCTACCAGTATTAATTATACGACATCTGCTCTCTCTGCAAGTACATATTATAGATTAGAAGTAGGTTACACTGGCACAGGTTGTGGAATTGTATACTCAAATGCAGCACTGGTGGAAGTAGAAATAGAATCTATGCCGGTATCTATTAATGCAGAGCCACAATCTATTTGTATAAATGAAGTTACAACTCTAAGCATTAATGAAAACATTGCAACTGGCGGTCTGATCGATTATAGTACTTGGACTACTGGAACAGGAAGTATAGGACAATTTGGAGCTAATGGTAGTACTAATGAAAACCATAGAGTCAACGGAATAGACCCCTGGGGTAATAATACCGTTGTATGGGAAGCTAGACCCCAAGCAACATCTAACGCCGATGGAGGTTGGAACTCTTCACGAGTAGACGTAGATAACACAAAGCTTTATAGGTTCTCAGTTTGGGTTAATAGGAAAGTCATAGGAGATAACGGTAGGTTCTATTTGGGCACGAGAGGCTATGGTACGACTAATGGAGTAAAAAGAAGATCTAACGGATCGACATTAGAAAATGCATATTTCTATTACAGTAATCCACCTACCGCTATGCCAGAAGATGAATGGATGCTAGTTGTAGGACACGTATACCCTAGTGCAGATAGCGGAACAAGCAATCATAATGATTCTGGTCTATATACAACAAGTGAAGGAAATGTTGGAAACATATACAATGACTACCAATGGTTACCAGAAACTACAGAATCACTCCATAGAACTTACCTATTTTATTGTACAGACACAGATGTAAGACAACAATGGGTATACCCAAGAATTGATGTTGTAGATGGATCAGAGCCAAGTATAGATGATTTGCTTAGCGGTTTTGATGTGAATGCTGGTCTAGGGAATGGTGCAGATTGGGAGTGGTATACAGGAAGTTGTGGAGGTGCATCTATCGGATCTGGCACCAGCATTACAGTCAATCCTAATGTAACCACCACTTACTATGTCAGAGGAGAAGGTGACTGCGGTAACTCTGATTGCCAGAGTATTACAGTTACTGTTAATAATCCTCCTTCAGCCACAGCTATTAATGACGGACCATTAACTTGTGCTAATCCTTCTGTGATATTGTCAGCTGGACCAGCAGGAGCAACATACCTCTGGTCTAATGGAAATACGGACCATACTCAAGATGTAACAACCAGTGGCGTATACTCTGTTACAGTTACAGACTCTAATGGATGTACAGATGCTGCAGAAACTACAATAAGTGAAAATACTACTCCGACCAATATATACTGTGAGAGATATAGAGTAAGAGAAAATGATACCTGGGGATCTTGGACAAATTTCTCAGGAAATTGCACGATAGAATTCTGTGAAGGAAATGGCTTGTCTGATTTCCAATTTGATGGAGGTCCTGATATTAATACAGGTTGGGTATGGGAAGACGAAGACGGGAATATAGATAGCGAGATAGATGAAGTTGTTCTATTTTCTAATATTAAAGTAACAGATGCTGGTACATATACTGGTACACTGACCAATGAATTTGGATGTATAAGTTCTGTAACCTTTAACGTTATTGTAAATGCTAATCCTACTGCTGACGCAGGATCTAATCAAAATATTTGCTTAGGAAGTAGTACCACGCTTACTGCCACGGGCGGAAGCTCATATGAGTGGGATGATCCAGCTGGTAGCACATCTTCTTCTATTATAGTAAGTCCTAATGTTACGACTACATATACTGTAACCGTGACTGACAACTCTACCTGTACAAGTACAGCTGATGTCACAGTAACTGTAAATTCTTTACCACTAGTATCCGCCTCTAATGATGGTCCTATAACTTGTAGTAATACTTCAGTTATGTTAACTGCAAGTCCAGCGGGAATGCATTACCTATGGGAGAACGGAGAGATCACTCAAAACACAAATGTATCAGCAGCGGGTGATTATAAAGTAACAATTACTGACTCTAATGGATGTTCTGACATAGCAACAACGACAGTATCTGATGACCTAACTGAGCCTGCCGCTTCAGTAAATAGTCCTTCTATCTGCGTAGGTAGCGGAGCTATGCTTTCTGCAAGCGGTGGAGTTAGTTATTCTTGGTCTACAGGTGGTGATTCGCAAAGTATCTCGGTCGTACCAGCAAGCACAACTGATTATGCGGTAACAGTCACCGCTGATAATGGATGTACTTCCACAGCAATATCGACAGTGACAGTAAATCAACCTCCTAATAATTCAATTACCAAATTGAGAGATATGACATGTACACATACCCTTGGATATGTGTATGCCAATGCTTTCTATGCTGGTGCATTAAGTTATGCAGATCATTCTACCTATGTCTCTGGTGGAGGCGCATGTGAAGATGATTACTTAAGCATCGAGGGTGTATCTCCATATTCTATAGTTGCTCATAATACTGCGAATGTAGCATCACCGGGTAATACCTATGAGTTCACATTCAAATATAAGTCTACAGGTAGTGGTACCAAATACGCAAGAATTTTATTCTACGATGCATCATGGTCTTATATAAGTTCGTCAGTAGAATACTTAGCTAGTCCTAGTAGTTGGACAGACTTTACTGTGACAGCAGTGGCACCTGCTAATGCAGCTAATGTACAGACAGGACTAATCATAGCTGGACCTAATACAGTAGATATAGATTGTTGGGAATTCAGACAACAAGGTAATACAGCTATTTACAGTAATAGTTTTGAGACAGCTCCACCTTACAGCTGGTCTGGACCTAACGGGGTTGCTGGATCATCAAGAGGAATATATATAAGCACGCCAGGTACTTACACAGTTACAATTACTGATCCTACTACAGGGTGTACTAGTAGTAATAGCGTAGAGGTAATCGAAGATAGAGATGCACCTGAGGCGAGTGCCACTAATGACGGCCCACTCACTTGTAGTAATACCTCAGTAGACCTGACTGCAACAAGCACTACATCTAATGTTAATTACGAATGGAGTAATGGTGCAACAACTGCTGATACTGCTGTGACTGACCCTGGCGTATATACTGTAACAGTTACAGATCCATCTAATGGGTGTACAAGTATGGCTGAAACGACTGTGACAGCTAATACAACACCAACTCCAGTCTTTTGCCAACGATATAGAATAGGATATGACGGCGATTGGGGCAATTGGAATAATTTCAATGGAGAGTGTAATATTGAGTTATGTGAAGAAGATGGACTTTGGGACATACAGTTTGATGGCGGACCTGATAATAATACTGGCTGGGTATGGACAGAGGAAGATGGCAATGTAGATAGTGAAACAGATGAGTTAGTTGTATTTTCTAATATTGGAAGTGATGATGCTGGAATATATACCGGAATATTAACCAATGAATATGGTTGTACCAGTGAAGTAAACTTCGAAGTTATCGTCAATGAGAATCCTGTTGTTGATGCTGGAATAGATCAATCTATATGTGTAGGTGCATCTACCTCACTGACAGCTTCTGGTGGTACAGAATATATTTGGGATAATTCAGCAGCGAGCACCACTGCTACAATTAATGTAAACCCAAATTTTACAACTACTTACACTGTTACGGTAACTGATAATAATATGTGCAGCAGTACGGATCAAGTCACCGTTACTGTTGACTCTATCGCTAATATGACGGTAACCGTCAGTGATAGCTTATCTTGTTACACAACTTCTGTACAATTAGAAGCAACACCTGCTGGATTGAATTACTCTTGGTCTGGACCTAATGGATTTACATCATCACTGAGTAATCCGATGGCAACTGAAGAAGGAATATATAATGTAACGATCTCTGATCTTAATACATCTTGCACTAAAAGCGCTTCTATAGAAGTAATACTTAAAAGTAATATACTCATCAATTCTATCGATATGGATTGTGGTGATAATGCTATACATGTGGACTACACTGCTCAAGGCACAAGCACTCAAGGGTGGTTAGGTCTTTATGAAGTAGGAAACGCAAACTCAGAATTTATAATATGGCAATGGTTAACTAATGTTCCTGGCACAGGGACTGTCACTTTCCAAAACCACAACCTCAGTTCTGGAACTTATGAGGCAAGAATTTTTAACGGTAGTGCTTACGAACTATGTGCAATAACTTCTTTTGATTATGCTCCTCTAATGTCTATCGAAGCTGGAGAAGATCACCTCATCTGTAATGGTTATAATGCTAATATAGATCTTAGCATCACAGAGGGAACTGCACCGTTTGCTATCTCTTGGTCTGGACCAGAAGGATACGGATCGACTTCAGAATATATATCTGTGTCAGAAGCTGGCACATACAATGTTACCGTTACAGATAGCAACGGATGTAGTGATACCGATCAGATCATTATATCTATTACTGATGTCAATACCAATATAACTCTACCTGAATCTAATTGCACTGAGCTTTCTTCGGTATTTGAAGCAGAAGAAACAAGCGGCGTAACTTATGCTTGGGACTTCGCGGGTGCCACGACTGCAGATGGTGATTATGATGATAGAATAGAAGAAGTTACATGGCCTTCTACTTACTTAGATACAACAGTAACTATATCACTTACAGTCACGACAAGTAATGGATGCATCAGTACAGTAACAGAAGCTGTTACAATATATGCATTACCTGAAGATGACATACAAGGTGATATGGCCGTTACTGATGACGAATCAGGGGTCGTATATGAAGGACCTGAAGCAAGTTCTTATGAGTGGTCTATCTTATCTGGTGATGCTCAGATCATGGGATCGATAGATGGGCAGACTTGTATCGTAGATTTTTTAAGTAATGATGTAACATTACAATTAATCGTCACTAATGAGGTCGGTTGCCCAGACACGCTCTATCAGCAGGTCAGAACCCAGCCGCTGAGTACATGTAGTTTCTATGATAACTTTGACACTGGAACATATAATAATTCTAATGGATCTCAAGACTGGTCTTATACTAACTGGACAGAATATAATGATAATTACAACCCTTCCAGCGGTAAAGTTAAAGCTACTGGTCGAGTACTTAGAATGACGAATAAGTCAAACGAGCCAACCGTATATATAGAAAGAGATGTCAGCTTAATCAATTTGGATAATGCACACATCTTCTTCGATTTCCGACAGTCTAATGGAGTAGAATCTGGCGATGTATTTGAGCTACAGATATATGATGGTTCTTCTTGGACAACCATCTACTCATTAGATGGTCAAAAGCCTAATGGTTTCTATCCAGATATTGATATCTCCGCATATGCAAGCACAAATACAAAGATCAGATTTGCATTGACAAACGGTTATACTGGTAATAACGAACGTATACGTATAGACGATGTATACGTATATGGAGATTGCAACCTCTGTGCTTTCGAATTCATAGGATTAGTCAATGAGAATACTTGCGAAGGACAATGTGATGGAACAATATATATAAATCCAGACTATCCAGTCACTGGTGATTTTAATTTATCATATGACTATAACGATACTACTTATAGCTTAGGGCCATATACTAATGGGGATACTGTCTTTGTATCAGGCCTGTGTGCAGGAACATATTCTAATGTTACCATATCAAGAGTAGACAACCAGTGCTCAGAAGCATGGCCACAATCGTTGACTATCGGAGAAACTGGAGCAGAATGGGAGCATGTCACTCATACCGATGATGTGGATAATTGTGATGGAGATTGTAATGGTAGCTTCACAGTAGATGCTAATCATGGATTGACTGGAGAATTCACAGTCTCATATACTTATGAAGGAACTGTAACAACATTAGGTCCATATGACTTTGCAGGAGATATATTAATCGCTGATCTATGTCCAGGTACTTATTCTGACATTACAATCACTGGTACAGAAACTGGATGCTCAGATGTGTGGCCTGATAATATAGAAATAGTGATAGAAAGACCCGAAGCTTCTGTGGTAAGCTATGAAGATGATAACTGTCAAGAAGAAGAAGGAATAACTACTTTACAAATAAGTGGTGGAAGTACACCATACAGTATTACATGGCACTCACAAGATGGAACGATTACTGGCTCGGCCACTCTTAATCACTCTGGACAGATAGAGATAGAAGACCTTGCTGGAGGACATACATATTGCATTACGGTCACTGATTCTAATGGATGTACCAATGACTAAATACACAATATTATAAATAACAAATACCATTAACTAACCCCCTTTTAAATAATAAGTATGAAATAAAATTATGTAATAGCAGCATAGGTAAGCTGCAAAAATATTTAAGGTATGTTTAAGTTAAACTTTTTATTCATTCTACTCATTACAGTAACGGGCAGTATGTTGTATGCTCAAGAGATCTGTGACAATGGGCTAGATGACGACAACGATGGCATGATAGATATCAATGATACAGAATGCCAATGTCTAAGCTCTATACCTCTCCTAAGTGTATCAGGATTTATATGTGATAATGATCTAAAACTCACAGTAGATGATACTGATGCTGTCAGTATCCAGTGGTACAATAACGGTATCGCAATTAGCGGCGAAACTCAAGCAAGTATTTATTTAGAAAAGTTCACCTTTAATGTAGAAGGTACTTATAACGCCGTTATCACAACTACTACTGGTTGTAATATTACCGAGCCTTTTGAGCTCATCATTCCATCACAGAATGTCTATCTTGGAGAAGTAACTATATGCGAGGGTGAGTCTGTGCCATTTGGAAACTTTAATCTGACCGTTCAAGGATATTATGAAAATGGCAACTTAGATGTCGATGGTTGTGATAGTCTTACAAGTCTAAATGTAATAGTAGAACAACCACAACTTTACTTCGACACAATAAGTGTATGTCAAGGCGAAACCTATGACTGGGATGGCATGCTCCTGACAGAAGAAGGAACCTTCCACTCCAGTTATTCTAGTATAGGTTGTGATAGTATTGTCGAACTTACATTATCATACTTAGATCATATCGAAATAGACATTATAGATACTATCTGCGAGGGAAGCCAATATATATTACATGACCTTACGGCTATCGCTACAGGAATACATCAAGCACTATATAGTAACCCCAATGGCTGTGACACTATATATAATATAGACCTTACAGTATTACTGTCAAGTGAATCATTTATGCAAGAATCCATTTGTGAAGGAGACACATATACGTTCCTTGATATCAGTGAGGATTCCTCAGGAATATACACCACAACAATACCTAACGCCGTGGGCTGTGATAGTGTCATTACTGTAGAGCTTACAGTGTTAGAACAAAAAACAAATAATATTCAGGCAAGTATATGTGAAGGAGGAACATTTTCTTTATTAGACATTTCTGAATCTACAGAAGGTACCTATTCCACAATTATAGCTGCCTCTAATGGATGTGATAGTCTTATCACTGTCGACTTATCTGTCGGAACAGAAGTACAAGTTATATTGTATGAGACAATATGTGAAGGTGACACTTACGCCATCTATGGTATTGTAGCAGATACCTCTGGAATATATACAACAACAGTAGACGGAACGGGTGCATGCGATACAGTTGTTACTTTAGAATTGTTCGTAGCTATTCCTACTTCTTATAACTTAAGCAAGAGCATATGCGAAGGAGACAACTTTATTATAGATGATATAGTGGCAGATACTACAGGTATTTATACAACTATCCTGACAAATGTCTTTGGTTGCGATAGTACTATTATTGTAAACTTAGAAGTGATATCTACAATGACAACTTATATATCAGAATCATTCTGTGAAGGCGACACCTATATCATGCACGACATTAATACAGACGTCGGTGGAGAATATGCAACTACACTAATAAGTTCTCATGGTTGTGATAGCATCTTAATCGTAGAATTAGAAATGGAACCGATTCTAAGAAAAAAAATATACAAGACAATATGTGAAGGAGAAAGTTATGGTTATGCTGATATTACGGCAAATGAATCAGGGATATACGAGACAATTGTAAGTAACAATGTTGGATGTGATAGCATAATCACATTAGAGCTAACTGTCAATCAACCAGCTGACGGCATAGAACTGGGAGAAAATATTCTTACCAACTTAGGTGAGACAATAGATATCATTCCAGAATATATAGGTGAAGGCACTCATAGTTTTATGTGGTTAGATGAGAATGGAGAAGTGATCAGCGAGGAAAATTATCTTTCGGAAATACAACCTACAGAAGACACACACTTCGAAGTGTTTGCCATCGATGCAAATGGGTGTTATAGTTATGATATCATCTTCTTAGAAGTTGAGCTCAATATAGAAATATATATTCCGAATGTATTCTCACCAAATTTAAAAAATGAAGAATCAAGATTTACTGTTAATTTTAATGAAGCAGTATTAGGAGTGAGTAACGTTCAGATATTTGATAGATGGGGAAGCAATGTATTCTCTTTAGAAAATGGAGATACCTATGGTTACTTAGGTTGGGATGGCACCAGAAATGGAAATCGATTAGAATTAGGCGTATATACTTATAAGATCGTATTCGATATACTCGATGGTACTCAAGTCACTAAAGCAGGATCGATAACAATGTTATAGATCTGATAATAACAAACATACATACCCTATAAAAGCGCTGCATCCCTAAAGTGGGTTGCAGCCTTTTGTAATTTGACTTATAAGCAGATTGGAATAAAGAGAATACACAGATATTTTTAATTAATCAAAACAATGGATTCTGATAGTTGTTATTATTCTCTACTTTTAAAACTCCTATGCCAAAAGATCTCGTCATAAAAAAATACGAAGAGTGGTTTGACTCCATGGGTTGGACGGCATTTCCTTTCCAAAAAAAGACATGGAGATCTTTCAAAAATAATAAGTGTGGTATAGTCAATGCTCCGACAGGGAGCGGCAAGACCTATGCACTCTTTCTCGGTGCAGCACAGCAGTGCATCAGAAAACCTGCAACCAAGTCAAGAAAAGGACCACTTATCATATGGGTGACACCCATCAGAGCATTAGCCAAAGAAATCAAAATATCTATAGAAAAAGCCATCGAGGGATTAGGTCTTGACTGGCAAGTAGCAGTCAGAAGTGGAGACACCACTACCACAGCCAGAAAAAAGCAATTTACCCATCCGCCTGAGATTCTGATTACGACACCTGAAAGTCTGCATGTCATACTGGCAACAAAAATATATCCTAAATTCTTTGGTTCTCTAAAGAGTATAATTGTGGACGAATGGCATGAGCTAATGGGCAGCAAACGAGGTGTACAGTGCCAACTGGCCATCTCCAAAATGATCGGACTCAATCCCGACTTGCTTGTCTGGGGTATATCTGCAACCATTGGAAATATAGAAGAAGCGGTAGACGTACTCCTCGGCAATCATAGCACCGATAAGCGAGAACTAATCATTGCAGGTGTTAAGAAAAAAACAGAAGTAGAAAGCATATTTCCAGATGATATATCAGAATATTCTTGGGCAGGACACTTAGGTCTGAGACTAGCAGATAAGCTGATACCCATTATACACAAAAGCAATACCACACTAATATTTACAAATACCAGAGCGCAGAGTGAGTTATGGTATCATAAGTTATTAGAGATCGACCCATCTCTCGCTGGTGTGATGGCTCTCCACCATGGATCTATTTCTAGAGATATCAGATCATGGGTGGAAGATGGATTATACGACGGAAGTCTTAAGGCGGTTGTGGCTACTTCTAGTTTAGATCTTGGTGTAGACTTCCGACCAGTGGAGACAGTTGTTCAAATCGGAAGCCCAAAGAGCGTCGCAAGATTCATGCAGCGTGCTGGTAGGTCTGGTCACTCACCAGGGGCTATAAGTAAGATATTCTTTCTTCCAACCCACAGCTTAGAACTAATAGAAGCTGCTGCTCTAAGAGATGCACTAAAAATAAAGAATGTAGAAAAACGTATTCCTTACATACGCAGTTGGGATGTTCTTATACAGTACCTGATGACCTTAGCAGTATCACAAGGATTCTACCCAGATGAAATATATGCAGAAGTCGTCAAAACACATTGCTACCAAAGTATGGATTCAGAGGACTGGGAAAAGATTCTCAGCTTTCTAGTACATGGCTCTCAATCACTCAAAGCTTACGACGAATTTCAAAAAATAGAAATTATAGACGGACTATACAAAGTAACCAACAGAAGAGTCGCTCAGCGTCACAGGCTCAGTATCGGTACCATCACTAGCGAAGCCATGCTAACAGTCAAGTATCTTAAAGGTGGTCGAATAGGCACTGTGGAGGAGTGGTTCGTCAGTCACCTTAATATCGGTGATAGTTTCTGGTTTGCCGGTCGACCATTAGAATTTGTGATGATGAAAGACATGCAAGTTCTAGTCCGAAGAACTAAGAAAAAAACAAAACGGATACCATCGTACTTAGGTGGTAGAATGCCCCTCAGCACCGAGATGTCTGCCGTTCTAAGATCTAAGTTGTATCAATATGAAAAGAACCGAAAAGGAGAGAAAGAACTCAATAAGCTCTCTCCCCTATTAGAACTACAAAAGAAGAAAAGTTTACTCCCGTCAGAAGAAGAATTCCTTATAGAATATTTCCAGACTAAGGACGGATATCATCTACTCATGTACCCATTCGAAGGGAGATATGTACATGAAGGTATGGGAGCACTCATAGCACAACGAATCAGTAAAGAATTGCCGATCTCTTTTTCCATAGCGATGAATGATTATGGTTTTGAGTTATTAAGTGATCAGAAGATAGACCTCGACTACTGGATAAAAAGAGAACTCTTCTCTCCAGAAAATCTAACCAGAGACATACAATCCAGTATCAATGCTGCCGAACTTGCTAGGCGAAAATTTAGAGATATCGCTCGCATATCAGGACTTATATTCCAAGGCTTCCCAGGAAAAATAAAAAAGAATAGACACTTGCAAGCTTCCTCTTCACTACTCTTTGATGTATTTAAAGATTACGAATCTGATAACCTACTGTACCTACAGACATTTGAGGAAGTTATGACATTCCAACTCGAAGAAGCCAGAATGAAAGAGGCACTCAAGCGAATACAAGCTCAGCAGTTTGTGATACAATATCCTCATAAGCCGACACCTCTGGCTTTCCCGATCATGGTAGATCGACTGAGAGAAAAGATGACAAGTGAAAAATTAGAAGATCGTATCGCTAAGATGACTGTGCAGTTTTTGAAGTAGCGTAATTACATCTATTTGACTGGCTTACCGCAAATGTAAAATGCTGAATAGATATAATTATTAAACTAATTAATGAGCTTATTACCCATTATAGAATCACTACCTTTGCACCATAACAAAGATCTATCCTTCCTATGTCAGAACAAATAAGCATCAATAAATACATCAGCTCTACGGGCTATTGCTCTCGTAGAGAAGCCGACAAGTATATAGAGCAAGGTCGTGTGCATATAAATGGCAAAGAAGCTAAAAAGGGTAATCGAGTCAGTGATGCAGATGATGTCACTGTAGACTTCGAAGCTGTCAAAAAGAAGAAAAAAAAGAAAGCTAAGGACGCCATATACATAATGGTCAATAAAGCTGACGGTATTGTATGTACGACGGACAAAAAAGAAGTAGACAACATCGTAGATTATGTCAACTACCCAAAGCGAATATTCCCGATCGGTCGATTAGATAAAAATTCCACAGGTCTCATTCTGATGACTAATGATGGAGATATTGTCAATAAGATTCTACGCCAAGAAAATAACCACGAAAAAGAATACATCGTTAGCGTGGATAAGCCTCTCACAGGTGAGTTCTTAGAGAACATGCGAAAGGGTGTCAGAATACATGGCAAACTGACCAAAAAAGCTAAATTAAAAAAGACATCTAAAACAGCATTTCATATCACCCTTACCCAAGGACTTAATAGACAGATCCGTAAGATGTGTCTTACATTAGGATATCGAGTCCAGTCTCTACACAGAATAAGAATCATGAATATCCACCTCGGCAAACTCAGAATCGGTGAGTATCGCCATCTGACTAAGGATGAACTGGAGGTGCTTAGGGGAATGTTGTAACTTAATTTCCACTTTGCATTAAAACGTTTGTTCTTCCTCATTTAGTAAGATTCTAATATAGCGCCTAATAACATCACGATACTCATATTATTCAATAATTTCTGGCACTCTAATAGAGGCTGTAATTTCGTTAAAGAGAAAAAGAAACAAATTGATTTTTTTACAATTTTTGCCTAACCTTATCTGTGTTTTCCAAATTAAAAGTAAACAAAACAAGAGAATGAATTTTGTAAATATTAAGTAATCATTGCAACGTTTTCAATTATTATGGAATATATATAGAAGAACACATTATCTAATCATTTTCTAAAAAATCATTATCATGAAGAATTACTCTTTAGTGATCCTGCTATGGATCGCAAGCACAACCTTTGCCATATCTAATGACCAAGGCAACGACACTCACAATCCTGAAACGATAGCCGTATTAAGTTCTAAGAAAGTAAAACCTGATAACAATGTACGCTTCCAATTTATCTCAAATAATCAAGGCGTCTGCATCACAAATGCTTCGCCAATTAACGAAATTCGCGTATATGACAATGAAGGTAAGTTAATTGATACCTGTAGTCATATTTATAAGAACTACGAATACGACACTTCTAAACTTGTGCCTGGGAGGTATGCGTTTAATATCCAAATTTCTGACGAGATTGTAACACATATTTTCCAAAAGGAATAATACAACTTGGAGAGGTCATCTCTCCAGTAACTGATTTTTAAATATTGCTTGAGCCAACCCATTAGGGTTGGTTTTTTTTGATCAACTATATTGTATGAGCTAATAGGCAATGTAGTTAGTATACTTGCAGTAACCATTTACAATTATTACATTATACAGTCCTAAAAAAAATATGAAACATAAAAACTGGAGGTTTTTTAAACCTATTGTAATACAAAATTGCATATGAAATTTCCATTATCTAATACTTCCCCTAGCTCTTCTCATACGCATGTCTGCACCAATATCCCAAGCTACCGTAAGTCCGATCCTCTGTCCTTGCCACTTGCGCTCATAGGAATTCGTGAAGGTAGGTAAAGTGGCGCCACCTCTATATACAGCAAGTTCAAATAAGTTTCTGATATTAAGTGATACTTGCAAACGATCACTTAGAAACTTACGACTGAGACCAGCATTAATACCATAATAAGGATCTTGATATGATTGGAGATATCGCTGACCACCATAATAAAAGAAATTAATTTGGCATCTGACTTCTTGTGGTAGCTTACCTCGGATACCTAATTCGCTGCTGAAAGTCGTAAATGAATTACCGAAATCTACACCATCATAAAATCCTGTCTGTCTAAACTCTGCTGCCCTTGCTTCACCTGTAATTTGCCAACCTTTAATAGGTGCATAAGTCAATATCAAACCTGCTTGTAGAATGCGTTCTTGATCCAAATTAATAGGGAAATATGTCACCAATCCATTACTGTCTTGAAGTACCTGAGTGTCGTAGAAGCCATCTATGTAATGTGCATCTATGAAAGGTGAAATGGTAAGCTTGTCATCACTATACAGTAATTTCAATTCAAAATAATCTCTAAAGCTGGGATCTAAATCTGGATTACCAAATCGAATTTCATTCGGATTTTCAATTCCTCCAAATGGATTGAGTTGCCAGAATCCAGGTCGCTGTATTCGCTTGCTGTAACCCATGCTTGCATTAAGTTTGTCAGAAAATTTATAACTAATTGTTGTCGAAGGAAATATCCAGTTGTAGGACTTCTTGATGTCTTCAGTTGCACCCTTAGCCTCTTCGACTTTGACATTAGTATACTCACTTCTTAATCCTACTTGTAAGCCCCACTTATTTTTTTCTATTGCATACTGTACATAAGCTGCTGCAATACGTTCATAGTAGTCTACTTGGTTTTGTAGATCTCGATAGACCATGAAATCCGATTCCATCTTTTGCTCTGCTAAGTAGTCACTAGAGATAATTCTCATCTCCCCTCGCATACCTAACTCAAGCTTTCCGTTTTCACCTACCTTTTGTTCATAGTCTCCTTGCAAGAGATAATCAGTACTGGATTCTTTGTTGCTGGTTCTAAGCTGAAAAGCCTCAGACATCAATGGAAATTGTTCTGTGACAATAGTCAATTCTTGTTCATCATTATTCCAAAAGTCATTCTGAAAAAGTAAGAGGAATTTACTGCCTTCGTTATGAAAATCTTGCGCCCATGTCGCTTCTATCTGGTGATAGTTCTCTGGCTCTAAATAATCATAATTCTGTAACCAATCTCTTTCAAGATTATCGGTGTCATCTGTATATTTATAATTGACAGATGACAGATCATCGTTAGTCTGATGATAATATGAATATGAGGCACTCAGTGTAGTTTTATCCTTAGGTCGAAAATCTAAACCAAAAAATGCATTGCCAGCTTTATCATTTCGTTCTTGCACGAGATTTTCATTTAGTATCTGGGTACCAGTAGGTAGTTGGCTGATACGCTCTGCATTTCCTGTACTGAAAAAGTCAGAATATCGTATTCCTGCATTACCAAAATAAGTCCATTTGTTTTCTGTTCTAGAAAAGCTCCCATTGAGGCGATAGTCAGTTGGCGATCCTACGGAAGCGCTCACCTGCCCTCCCCAGTTTTTTGCAGTTTTATCTTTGAGTATGATGTTAATGATTCCTGCATTACCTGCTGCTTCATATCGAGCAGAGGGATTGGTCATTATTTCGACTTTTGCAATATTAGCTGCAGGGATACCTTGTAGTGCATTATTGTCAGCCAATGCTGATGGTTTTCCATCTATCAAAACCTTGACAGATGCATTACCACGTAGACTAACGATCCCTTCAGGAGAGACATTGACCATGGGTACATTATCGAGTACCTCGTTGGAAGTACCTCCTTGTGAAACGATATCTGCACCTACATCAAATATTTGCTTATCAAGTTTCAGCGTCATCCGACTCCGCTCTGCTGTGACTGTAGCACCAGTAAGTTCATAGGCTAAGCTCGATAATATAATATCTCCAAAATTATAATCAGAATTGAGCTGAAGTGTAGTATCGCTCGATGTGTATCCTATAAATTCAAATTGAAATCTAAACAATCCTTTAGGTAAGCGTAATGTAAATACACCATTGCTGTCAGTAATGCTTCCTGTGACTAATGCATCATCAGAATCATAAGCAGATACGGTGGCAAATTCTAATGGAATGGCATGATCTGCATCGACGATTCGACCAGTTACATCTATCTTAATAGGCAAAGCGGTGGCAGAGAGGCAGCTAGCTATAACCAGCGCCAATAAGGCGAAAATAAATTTCATATGGTTAATTTGTTTTTCTTAAATAAGTGAGTTCTTTACTTGAATAACGAGAGTATTGTGGCGTCGTCGGATATTAAAGCTTGATTATAAGGGGTCCATTTATCATAACTAATTTGGAGTTCCGCTTGCTCCAGAAAATCAGTATCTATACCCATCACTTCGCTGCCATACAAATAAGTTTTCCTACTCTGGTTTAATTTATATTCATTTCTCACAAGAATATGGTTCTGATTAGCACCTGCATCCATCAGTATTGATATGACTTCTGTATTTTTAGATTCTACAGCTATAAGCAAAGGCGTTGCTCCGATGTATTCCCACACAAGTGGGTCTGAGCTAAAATTTCCATCCGTACTAGAGTATCGCATGGTAGCATCTACGTTCGCATTATTTTTAATAAGCAAAAGAGCCATCTCTCCATGATTCTCTAATGCTGCATAGTGTAATGCTGTGAGTCCAGAAACAGTACTGCTATTTACATCAGCTCCCATCTTAATTAAAAACTCTGCGATGTCTAATCGATTTGATCTAGCAGCTACCATCAGTGGCGTTTGCTTTGTGTCATCTTTAGCGTTTGCTGACATGCCCACCTCCAATAACTCACTAAAGTCTTCTACTGTTCCACGACGAGCAGCTTCCATCAGCTCTCTATGGTTTACTTCTATGTTGTATTGTCTCAAGTGAGAACCACTCTCCGTTACATGGAAAGTCTCTTCTTTCTTTTTTGTCTTCTGTGTTACTATTGCTTTTTCTTTTTGTACAATTTTTTGATTTCTCTTCTGTCTGCTATTCTCTATCTCGCTTTCAAAAACATCACTGTAGTTGTCGTTGTGATTATTATCAGCTGAAGTAATTAATCCAAGAAACTTTTCTAATTCGCGGTTATCGCCTTTTTTACTCCAATCATAAGCTCTCATACCATTTTCGTCTTCTATATTGACATCAGCTAATCTGGATACTAGTAATGCGGCTGCATCTCCTTCCCCAGCAGCAGCAGCGTACATAAGTGGCGTTCGACCTTGATAGTCTTGCCTATTTATATCAGCTCCTAAGTCTATCAAAGCAAGCATATCTAAGTTGTAATTTTTACCAGACGCAATATGTAGTGGTGTTCTTCCGTCATCATCTACCGCATTGATACTAGTTCCCTGTTCCACCATACTCTCCACCTTTTCTATTAGCCCATCTAAAGTTGCTTTATGTATCGCTGGTAAATTATTTTTCGTAGAATTATTAATTAGCTTATCGACTCTATATCCATTATCGGGATAGTACTCTCCTTCTTCATCAGCATATTCTTTAGCTGTGGCACCATTTTTATCTTTGATGGAATTATTAGCACCAGCGCTTAAAAGAATATTTATAATGTTGGTTTTCCCTTCAGAAGCTGCGTACATTAGAGCAGTTCTTTCATATGGATCTTTTTTGTCTAAGTTTACCTTTTGAGAAATTAGATAATCTATGATTTTACTATTTCCTTCTTCTGCCGCAATATGTAGTGGTGGAATACTCGTACCCAATCCATCTATATTAGCCCCATTTTCTCTGAGCAATTTGAGACATTCGAGTTTCCCCTCTGATGCTGCCATTGTAACAGCAGTAGGTCCATATTTTCTATAATAATTGACCTTCGCTCCTGCCTCTAACAATAGCTTCATACATGATAATGATCCTTCATCTACTGCTTCTATAAGAGCTGTCCAGCCATTCACTTCAGCGTTGACATCAGCGCCTTCTTTTATTAAATATTCTACAATCTCGGATGCGTTTTCACTTGTGGACATCATCAATGGTGTAAATCCTTCTGAGCCTACTTCATTAATATCTATACCAGAATTTACCAATAGCTTTACAAAGTCAATATCACCTTCCTCACAAGCCATAATTAGAGCATCTATTCTAGATACATCTGGAAAAGGTGGAGCAACAGGTTTCTCGGGTCTATCGATTGGATTATCATTTGCAATAGGGTTGTCTTCAGTTGTTGTGGATGTTGTAATTGTAGTTCTTCTTACGAGTGGATTAGAAATTTTTATATCTCTTTTGACCAAACCTCGTTTAGCTTCATTACCAGAATCATATTCAGTGATATGATTTTCTTGTATAATTCTAGAATCAGTTGTATCAACTGTCTTTCCAGTAGCAACGGCTCCTAAAAATAAAGCTGTCATTAATATACAAGCTGTAGCAAATCCTTCTCTAAAGGTTCCCGTCCCATTATCGACCATAAACAATCTGCGTATTCTACTCGAAAATCCACTACCTTTCCCATTTTTAGATTTACCTGATAGAGCTACCGCCAGGGCAGGATTCGCTCTCATTGACAATTGTAATTCAGAAACATTAATTAATGTCTTAGCATAAGAAGTTACAGCTCCAGTCGCTGCTACTGCCAAATCATCACAGCAATGTTCTCTCTCGTCATCTATGCGATGACTCATCCACCATACTCCAGGATGGAAAAAAAAGATATTGCATAGAAATGTCTGCATGAGATTTACAATAAAATCTTCTCTGCGTATGTGTGCTAATTCATGCGCAAGTACCTCATATATTTCAGTTTCTGATAAGCTATTAAAAAGTTGTTTAGGCAATAGAACGACTGGCTTTAACCATCCGATGACCATCGGTGCCTCTACTCTTATGCTCGTTAGATAACTTACTTTCTTTTGTATTCTTAGTTTACCTTCTAATTCTTCGATCTTATCACGCCAAACATCTGGGAACAAATGCGTGCCATAGTGCTTAAGCCTCTGTACATAAGCTAATTGTCCCAAGAATCGCAATTGTAAAAACAAGATTCCTAAAAACCAGAATGTGACCAAGAGTGGTAAATGATAATTAAAATATTCCTTAAATGAATGAACCCAGCTCGACTTTTCGATTGATGAAACATTAGTATTCACGAGTAACTTTGGTGTGTTTCCTTCATTATTTTGCAATAATTTGTCGTGTGTATTGCTCAAAATTTTGGTAGCAGCTACAGCCTTACCGTTATAATTGTTTGCGAATAATTCTATAGAGTTATTAGCCTGCTGACATTGCTGCCAAAAAGTGGCTGATACTGTCAGAAAAAATGTGCAGAGTACACCTACTGAGACTATGTATCTTGATTGTGCTGAATATTTACGTAATCCAATCAATATCAATACTAACAATACTGCAAATGCAGCTCCTTGCCAGATACTATGTAGTAGGGTCCAGCCCAATGATTCTATTATTTGCGGATTTAATATATACTCGATCATTTCTTAGGGCTTTTCTTATTTTCCAATGAATCAATGTACAACCTTAGCTCCTCCAACTCAGTTGCATCAGGGGTATGTTGGCCGAGTGCTCTCATCACAAGTTTCTTAGCAGAACCGCCAAAGGTTTTATCCAGAAAAGTATCTAACAATTTATCTTGAGTTGCTGTCTGAGCGATCACGGCTCTATAGATATGCCTTCGACCCTCTGAGGTTCGGTCCAGCATCCCTCGCTCCATCATCACTTGCATTGTCTTAAGGACCGTAGTATATACAACTGGTTTATTGTGGTTTAATGCAAGGTGTACATCTTTTACTGCCAGTGGACCATTGGACCATAACAGTTGTAGTATAGATAGTTCTGATGCCGTGGGGGGGTTATTTGACTCCTTATTATTCATGTTACTACGATTTTACTCGTACAATACTACGATAAAAATCGTATCTAAGCAAGAAGTCGATAACTTATGGAAAGAAAAACCTACAATACGATAAGAGTGGAAAGGGTCATTTAAAAAAAATGCCACCTAAATGTTATTGCAAGTGGCACATATTATTATTCGTCACAGTTATTATTACATCGTATAAAAGAATTGCTCTTTCACAATTTTTCCATCCTTTACTTCATACACACAAAGCTCATCCATTTTCTGTCTTCCCCTTCCTTTGAATGCGGCATCCATCATCATCGTCATACATATATGATTACCTGCAACGATCGGATCACCGACAGAAGAACCATGAAAAGCTTCCATAGATTCGTTCCAAGCTTTGCCCTTAGCCGCCATAGCTTCTAGACCTTCACATACTTCCATATCGGCTCCTTTAGGTTCTATGCTTACACAATCTGGTGAATAGAGTTCTTCGTATACAGTTTTAAAATCTCCATTACGGCAGAGGTCTACAAGTTTTGTTGCAATTTCTTGTGTAGTCATGTTGTTTATAATTTAATAGTTTATGAAAAATTAGAATTTTATAATAGGCATTTTTGATGGTGTCATATCATATTAGAGGGCTCTCGACCTCATAAGGATGATCCTGATAATGTTTCCTGAAGTCAAAGTTTCGATCCCCAAATTTTTTGTTTAGTAACTTATACTCGATAATTCTATCCAGTCTAAAGGTTCTGAAATCATTTCGTAAATGGCACCAAGCAATTAGTAACCACTTTTGATCAAAACTAAATATTGCTGTAGGTTCTATTTCTCTTTCGCTGACTTCTTCACTATCTACTTTTTGATACTTTACTTTTATCATATAGAAGTTTGTCATAGCGGATTGCACAGCAGAAAGATACTTCGTTTCGTATGTTGTTTTAGCGGTAGAAAATACACGCATTTTAGCATCAAGGAATTCGCTTTTGATTTGCATATTGTTTTGAAAAGTGGACTTGATTTTTACAAGTGCATTTCCAAAGTTTCTTTCGTTATCGGGATGCTCTACCCTACCAACTCCTCTATTTTCTTTCTGGATTTCCATGACTTAATTTGTCGCTCTCTTTCATACGCTTCAGCTTTTGTGTCAAAATTTTCTTTGTACACTATAACCCAATCTTTTGCCTTGGAAGTATATCCTTTATGATTGCTAAGGTGCTTCTGCATCCTATCTTCTATATCACTTGCGTAGCCGACATAATACCGATCCATCTCTGCGGAATATAATATGTATACTTTGTATGTCATGAACGTTGTTGATTTGTCACACTTTATGGCATAAAAAAAGCCTCCATTAGTGGAGGCTTCTTATAGTGGGCGATGAGAGACTCGAACTCCCGACCCCCTGGGTGTAAACCAGGTGCTCTGAACCAACTGAGCTAATCACCCTTCTTTTTTATCGTTCTAAACTCAAATTCCGACCCTCCCGATATCATCGGGATGCTCTGAAACAACTGAGCTAATCACCCTTCTTCTTTATAGTTCTAAACTCAAATTCCGACCCTCCCGATATCATCGGGATGCTCTGAACCAACTGAGCTAATCACCCTTTTTCTTTATAGTTCTAAACTCAAATTCCGACCCTCCCGATATCATCGGGATGCTCTGAAACAACTGAGCTAATCACCCTTCTTTTTTATCGTTCTAAACTCAAATTCCGACCCTCCCGATATCATCGGGATGCTCTGAAACAACTGAGCTAATCACCCTTCTTTTTTATCGTTCTAAACTCAAATTCCGACCCTCCCGATATCATCGGGATGCTCTGAAACAACTGAGCTAATCACCCTTCTTTTTTATCGTTCTAAACTCAAATTCCGACCCTCCCGATATCATCGGGATGCTCTGAACCAACTGAGCTAATCACCCTTTTTCTTTATAGTTCTAAACTCAAATTCCGACCCTCCCGATATCATCGGGATGCTCTGAAACAACTGAGCTAATCACCCTTTTTCTTTATCGTTCTAAACTCAAATTCCGACCCTCCCGATATCATCGGGATGCTCTGAACCAACTGAGCTAATCACCCTTCTTTTTTATCGTTCTAAACTCAAATTCCGACCCTCCCGATATCATCGGGATGCTCTGAACCAACTGAGCTAATCACCCTTCTTCTTTATCTTTCTAAAACTCAAATTCCGACCCTCCCGATATCATCGGGATGCTCTGAAACAACTGAGCTAATCACCCTTCTTTTTTATCTTTCTAAAACTCAAATTCCGACCCTCCCGATATCATCGGGATGCTCTGAACCAACTGAGCTAATCACCCTTCTTTTTTATCGTTCTAAACTCAAATTCCGACCCTCCCGATATCATCGGGATGCTCTGAACCAACTGAGCTAATCACCCTTCTTTTTTATCGTTCTAAACTCAAATTCCGACCCTCCCAATATCATCGGGATGCTCTGAACCAACTGAGCTAATCACCCTTCTTTTTTATCGTTCTAAACTCAAATTCCGACCCTCCCGATATCATCGGGATGCTCTGTAAACTACTGGGCTAATCACCCTTCTTCTTTATAGTTTCAAACTCAAATTCCGACTCTCCCGATTTTATCGGGATGCTCTGAAACAACTGAGCTAATCACCCTTTTTCTTTATAGTTCTAAACTCAAATTCCGACTCTCCCGATATCATCGGGATGCTCTGAAACAACTGAGCTAATCACCCTTCTTCTTTTATAGTTCTAAAACTCAAATTCCGACTCTCCCGATTTTATCGGGATGCTCTGAACCAACTGAGCTAATCACCCTTTTTCTTTATCGTTTCAAACTCAAATTCCGACTCTCCCGATTTTATCGGGATGCTCTGTAACAACTGAGCTAATCACTCTTTTTCTTTATAGTTCTAAACTCAAATTCCGACTCTCCCGATTTTATCGGGATGCTCTGTAAACTACTGGGCTAATTATCCTATATTTTTTTATTAACTAAGCTTTTCATACAGCTTTCTGTATATATCCGCTTTTGAAGGATTGCAAATATAGATTGCTGATATGGCAGATGCAAATAGTAGACCATTTATTTGTCGCATATAACTTGCATCAAGCGTTTTTCTTAAGTTTTACTTGGTTTTGGCATGAAAAGAAGACAATTATTGACATACTTAGGAAGAAGAATGGGCCTACCTTATCTGCTTCTAAGAGATCATTAATAAGTAGAACTATGTTAATCAGGATAAATGTGATTGTTGCAGCAATAATCAACCATTTAGATTGTCTGTCCTGAAGGGTAACCAAGCATCTTTCACCATATAGGATAGTCAATATAATAATCGACATCAGTATCAGAAAACCTGGTATACCCTGCTCTACTGCCGTCATCAGGTAATAATTATGGATGCCCGATTTCTCAGGATTGTCACTAACATAGGTCTTATAACTTGTTACAGTGTGTTTCTTATACTCAGTATAGAATGTAGAGGGTCCGTAACCTAATATTGGCTTATTCCCTACCATATAGAAGCCAGCTATCCAACGGTAGAATCGCTCTACCGTAGATATATCCTGCATCTTAGTCGTCGCCTCCACCAGATTATCAAATTTCCTATGCTGAACCGCTTTCTCAAAGTCTGGAGCAAAATCTAAGTAACGATTGTCTGTACATAGGAAGCCAACAAATAGGATTCCAAATATAAGTCCTAGTCCTATCGCATACTTACTTAACTGCCATCGCAACATCAGCCATATCATAATAGCCAATACAACTGATAGTTGTGCTGCTCTCGTATAAGTCAAGTATATCGCTACAAGCATGATTGCTACAGCAAAATATTTAACCCACCTATATGAATGTGTACGCAAAGTCAAATAGATCAGGTAAGGTAAGAAAGACAAGAGGAGAATCGCATAATTAACATGGTTACGAAAGATTGGTCTGACCACCTTGTTAGATGAATCAAAACTGAAACCCTTACCTGCATGCTTTACTAATACAAATGTGATGGCTATGAAAACCCCAGCACCAAGATACATAAACAGTTTCTTGTAATCTTTCTCTTCTTTAAACAATAAAAAAGGCATGATGAAGAAAGGAACTACATACCAAATCTTAGCCATAAAGAACTTAAAGGAGATAAAAGGATGCATCGAAAATATGGCTGTCACAAATATCCAAGCTACATGAGCATATAATAAGATAGATATTGGATGTACAAAATATGCCTTTGGTAATGTGCTTAGATTTTTAATAAGCAATACTATACACAAGCCAGTCAACAATATCATAATAGGCTCAGAAGGTAGGTCCGTGCCGAATCCACCTGGCAATTCTACCTCTATAGAGAATGGAAGCAAGAAAAAGAATAGATAATACAACTGCTTAACATTAACCAGCGCATATAACCCAAAGAGTACACCCGCTGGAAGTAGGGCAATCACAGGTGCATCCATTAATAAGGCTGCACCCACACATATAATACATGCTGTAATGAATAACCAAAAGGGACGCTGAGAAACTTTCTCTCCTGATGGACCAACTATGGGGTCCAATGTACTAAGCATTTCTAATTTCTTCTTTCCAGTTTTTCTGACGGAATTGATCTTGTAACAAGATCCACAGTGATGCTAATATAAATGTCATAATAGCAACACCAAGTACGATAATAGTCCGCTTAGGCCTGGACTTGTACACTGGTGTTTCCGCTTTTTCTATGAGGTGTATCGTAGAGAAGTCTGAGTTATAAGCTGCTTGCAGTAATTTCAGTCTCTCTTGACTTGTCGAGAGCTGGACACCATAATTTTTAATGTCTCTTTCTAAAGTTATAATCGTAGGATAACCACTGTTATAATCGACTATGTCTTTCTTAATCGTGGTGAGCTGTTTTTGATATCCGTTAGCTTTTGCCTTTAGTAAACTTATACTATCTCTGGGAGCATTGACTGATTCTAAATAAGATGCCTGAGCTCTTGCATTTTCTAATTTCCCTTGTACGCTAACTAAAGTAGTGCCATATGCTTCACCTTGTGATGCCGTACTAAAGATATTGTACCTATCTCTAACTTTGAAAAGACTATCCACTAATATTGATAAATTCTTTTGCTTTTCAGCAATGTTCTTTTTGTGACTATTGATAGAATTAAGTTGGCTTTCTTTAATAATATTCTGAGCGATATCTCTTATTGTTTCTCGAGCTCCATTAGCCATATTTGCAGATCGGTTGATATCTTCATCTTCTATCGATAGATTGATCGCATCGTATTTTGTCTTTGTTACTTGGTATAGCTTATTGAGTTTTTGTAATAGTTTATGTTTAGCATGTTTGGTGTCTGGCTTGATATCATAATGCTCAAATAGACTATAGTTATCTATTAGATAATCTGTTATGACATTAGACTTGGCAATAGAGATCAGTCGATCTACGTCTTCATCATTTCCGTATATACGGATCTTACTTTCTGAGTCACCGATCGGACTGGGTCGAGCTAGATCTGGGCTGGCAGCATAGAATTGTGTACTTGCTTGATAATAATTAGGCATCAGCAAGCTGAGTCCCGCTGCAACTATGGCAGATATTATTGTGGCAATCAGTATATGTTTCTTCCACTTATATAGTAAGACCACTACATCAAGGAGGCTATCGTTATTACTCATTCAGAAAAGATTCGACGTATCGTCAGTTAGTTGGTATTTTGTCTACAAAACTCGAATGTAAACGTAAAAATCCACTTAAAAATGATGCCAAAAGGCTAATAAATGCAAATATCACAATTTCAATTATCCAGAATAAGGAAATGTATTGATATAATAACGTAGCTGTTGCAAAATATATGCCCAGTAATATGAGCACTTTTATAATAGTAGTAGCATTAAAGCCAATGTCGTATCTGGAATACACTAATATAAACTGACCAACAAATACAAATACTTGTGTAATCACCGTCGCTATGGCAGCTCCGACGCAAGTATACTTAGGTATCAATAGTAGATTAAGACCCCAATTAATTATGATTCCTACTATAAAGATCATGTTGAATCTTCTCAGTCTGCCCGATGCGGTAATTAATGATCCATAGATATAGGACATTGCCATCGCCCAGAATGAAATCATCAGAAATCTGAAAGAAATCACCGTCTCATCATTTACATTTACATATAATAGATCCAATATTTCTTGCGCATAATACCAACAACTGATTGCTAATATGCTTGTTATGCAGAACTGTAGTTGCGCTGCAGTACTAAGCAGAGGTTTGACTTTACTTTTCTCGTGCAATAGTCTGGCGTACATAGGTAATAATAACATAGCAAACAAGAATCCGATCATGTTAGCTGCATCCATCAGTCGGAAACCTTTCGCATAATAGCCTGCTGATAATCCTTCGTCATGCAGTAAGCGTTCCAGCATAACGCCATCCATACGTGTGTAGAGCGTCATCAGTATAAATACGATAGAAAACGGTAATGATTTCTTAAGTATGGCTCTCCATTTTCCTATAGAAAACGAAAGTCCGAGTGAGAACTTTTGTCTAAGAAAAACAAAAGCAACAACAATAGCCAGACATAATGCAACTACCTGAGCCATCATAAATCTATGTATCGTCACATCCCTAAGAACATATAACATATAGCCAATTATCGCTATCATCAATAACTTATCTAAAGCTGAAAGCAAAGAATCAGTCTTGAAGAAACCAAGTGCCGATAAGTGGCTCCTGAGATATACGTAGAATGTCTGGCAAGTCATAATCAATCCCATCAATAATATAATCGGAAAATAGCTCTCTGGATATCCTAAGACATAAGCAGCTGATATAATTGCCACAAAAAAAACGAGCAGTAAGAAAATCTTTAGCCCTAAGACAATCGAAAAATGCTCTGAGACAGTCTCTCTATATTCCGAGACATGCTTAGAATTATAATTTTGAATTCCAAGATCCAGTAATACCTGAAATAAAAAACAAAAATCGAAGATGACAAAATACAATCCATAGGCTTGGTCCCCGACTGCATTCTGGACCTGTGCATCTATACCAAGAATATAGAATGGTTTGATCAAGATATTGATCAATAATAGAAAGAAGATATTACTTAAAAACTCTTTTTGCACCTGAGCTAGTATTGCTTAGGACATAAACATAGGAAAGCTATAATACAATGTGTAGTAATCTCTTTTTTTGTTGGAATCTAACTAGCAGTAGGGGAATAAAAAAAGACTGCCAGTAACACCCCAACAGTCTAAAAAAACTTTATTAACACCTCTTAAATATCATGTAAATATACAGGCACTAATTATAGGATGTGGCATCTATAGTAGACATAATGAATACTCTTATTCTACAAGGAAACTACCCCACCCCAATAAATGGCAATTAGCTTACACTCAGAGGCACACACTTATTGCTTTTTATAATTAACTGCTGAGAATTAGGGTATTCCATGAGGTAGAGCAGTAGATATAAACTTATATTTATAATAGATAGATAACCTCCCAATCTTTTCCACTTTGTATAAGTAATATCGCGAGAAACAAAATTGATATGAAAACGATCGCAAACATCATTTTTTCTTTTCTATGTGTAACACTAATCGCTCAGAGTCCTCATATACATGTGGACCAGTTTGGCTATTACCAAGATGCATCTAAAGTTGTCGTCCTAAGTAATCCCATCACAGGCAATAATAGTAACCTAAGTTATACGCCAGCTAGCCAGTTGGAATTGAGATCATATCCATCTGATAGTCTCATCGGTACATATGCTCCGACTATATGGAATAGTGGTGCAACACAGACTGACTGGTCTGGGGATCAAGGCTGGTGGCTAGATTTTACATCTATGACGACGCCAGGTACATATTATATAGCCGATCCTAATAGCTTAGATACATCAGCCATATTTACAGTAGGTCCCACAGTGTATGACGAAGCTATGAAAGCTGCTTCTCGAATGTTCTATTATAATAGATGTAATATGAGCAAGTCGGCGCCTTATGCAGAAGCTAATTGGGTGGATGCTTCTTCTAACTTTGATAATGCACTGCAGGATGTAAATTGCAGATATATATATGATCAAGCTAATGCTACATTAGAAAAAGATCTCAGTGGTGGCTGGTTCGATGCTGGAGATTATAATAAATATGTGACATTCACCATGTCGACATTACATAACCTACTATGGGCATACCGTGATAATCCTCAAGTGTTTGGAGATAATAACAACATTCCAGAATCTGGTAATGGCATTGCAGATATATTAGATGAGATCAAGTGGGAATTAGACTGGTTGCTTAAGATGACTAATCCTGATGGTTCGGTACACATAAAAATGGGGAGCAAAAACTATAGCGAAAATACAAGCTACCCACCTAGCGTTAACACTGATCCAAGATACTACGGTCCTACATGTACATCTGCCTCTCTTACTGTGGCATCAGTATTTGCCCATGCATCTAAGATATATGAAGACATACCTGGTATGACAAGTTATGCCACTCAGCTGAGAAACAATGCAGAATCTGCTTGGAATTATATACTACCTTATTATACTAACGGTACTCTAGAGTACAACTGTGATGATGGTAGTATTGTATCTGGTGACGCAGATTTTAATTCAGATGATTATCAGGAAGGAATGATCTCTGCGGCTATCTACTTATTTGATCTTACTGGTGATAATAAATACTACAACTTCATTAGCAATAATTATCTTAATTCAGTTGTTTTTGGCGGCAATGCTAATGACCCTAATGACATCTCGACTTATTACGATGACTGGTGGGACATCAATCATGTAGAATCTCAGGATGCATTCTTGCATTATAAAAATATCGCAGGACACGATCCACAAATTGCGAGTGATTTCTTTGACTCATTCCAAGCGATGGTCAATAACAATTGGGAAAGTTTCTATGGTACATCGACTATAGATTTATACCTAGCACATATGCCTAATTATTATTTAGGATGGGGCAGTAATTTTGGACAAGGTAGTATGGGGGTAATTAATTTTATGGTAGAGAAATATGGTGCTGATAATGGATCTCCAGATGATTATATCATCAAAGGATCTAACCACATACATTACTTACATGGCAATAATCCACTCGGCAAACTATACCTATCTAATATGTATGGCAAAGGTGGTGACCGATGTGCTGATGAGATATATCATACATGGTTTGCCCACAATAGTGATTATGATAATGCACTCAGTTCTATATACGGACCTGCACCTGGTTACTTAGCGGGCGGCCCTAATCATACTTATATGAGTGGCCTTACGCCTCCACAAGGAGAACCTTATCTTAAGGCTTATGCAGATTTTAATGATGTACCGAATGAGTCCTGGGAAATAACTGAACCAGCCATATATTACCAAGCTGCATACATCAGATTATTATCTAACGTCATGGCATTAGATGATAATACGACAACTGGAACTGGGCCACATATCGCCGTCTCAGATATAGACATAGAGATATTTCCTAATCCTATAGATCAGTACTTTGTAATAGAGGGAACGCTATCTTTATTTGACATTGACATTCTGGATGCCTCTGGACAAGTTATACAATCCATTGTAAGCAATGCTTTACAGGAGACCATTAATACATCGAACCTTGGATCAGGACTATATTTTCTGAGAGTTACTCACAAGACTAACGGTGACTTGTGTGTTAAGAAAATTATTAAACTCTAATTTTATATGGAGTTTTTATTTATAAAAGGAAGAGGATAGTGTATAAGATGTAAATGTTATGATTAAAAATTAGCATCAAAATGTGACTGCACACTTTTTCTTTTCGACTGTAGCGCAGCGGAATGGAGAAATCTTCGGATAGTGAGAAAAGGGATGTTCAGAAATTGATTACCTCTTATATTGGTCGAGTATCTCAGTGCTTACCCAATAGATATCTTTGTTGCTTGTAAAAAAGAGAAATTTTCCATCGTTAGTTACGAAAGGACAAAGTTCGTGGTGATGTGTGTTAATTGTAGGACCCATATTAACAGATGGCATCCAATTTCCTTCCTTATCTTTGAAACTTATATATAAATCACCATTGCCTAAGCCTCCTCTCCTTTTGGCACAGAAAATTATATACGACTCATCGTCTGCGATGAAAGCATCTGCTTCATATCTGCTGGTATTAATCTCTTGTGGAAGTACATTTGGTTTTAAATATTTACCATTTTTATATTTAGAATAATAAATATCATAATTATACTCTTTTCCTTTTTCTGCATTTGAATTAGAAGAAAAATACATTGTCTCGTCATTTGAAAATGAAATGAAATATTCATTCCTTGAACTATTTATCTGGTCACCAGCATTGATAGGATCAGACCATCCATCACCCTCGCGTTCAGAATACCATATATCTATGTCGCTATTCTTTTCTATTTTATGAGAAACTGTATCTGAGATAAAGTAAAGTCGATTTTCATTGGGTGATAGCATCGGATCATTTGAACTATAAAGAGCATTTTTATACAAAGGTTCCGGAGAAGTCCATATACCATCCTTTAATTTAGTATAATATATTTCTGCTTTTTCTTCACCTTCTATTCCAAAGAAGAACTCTTCGCCACTTTTGGAAAACGTACATCCAAATTCGTATCTATCTTGCTTTGAAATAATGTTAGGAGCAAATATTTCTGGTTGGTCTGATGGCTTTTCCTGACCTAAATATGTCATAAGGTAATTGTCGCTTGAGGCTACCTTAGTCCTTTGCTCTAAGCCACAAGAACTAATCAATACTATAATGCCAACTAAGATATGAATGACGTTCATTACTCTAATCTTCCAGAAGTATATCCAATATATCAATCGCAGCCTTAGATATAATAGTCCCTGGACCAAACACCGCCGCCACACCATTGTCAAATAAGTACTGAAAATCTTTTGGTGGTATCACGCCACCAACTACTACCATGATATCCTCTCTGCCTACATCCTTAAGCGCCTGCATCGTCACTGGTACAAGTGTCTTATGACCTGCCGCCAAGGATGATATACCTATGATATGTACATCATTCTGTACAGCATCTCGGACCGCCTCACTAGGCGTCTGAAATAGTGGTCCTACATCCACATCAAATCCCAAATCGGCAAAGCTTGTCGCAATGACCTTTGCCCCTCTGTCGTGACCGTCTTGTCCTAATTTCGCAATTAGTATTCTTGGTCGACGACCGTACTTCTCAGAGAAAGCATCTGTTTTAGTTCTTGCGGAATTAAAGTATTCGTCCATTTTTATTTCCCTTAAATATACACCAGAGATCAATTTATTATTAGCCTTATATCTGCCAAACACTTTCTCCATAGCCTCAGATATCTCTCCCAGTGTTGCTCTTGCTCTTGCAGCATCTACTGCCGCCGCTAATAAATTGCCACTTTCTTTTTCTGACAACTCCGTGATGTGATTTAGTTTCTTTAGGACTAAGTTATTATCTCTTTCTGATTTGGTTTTGTTTATTCTATCGACTTGTTCTTTTCTTACCTTATCGTTATCGACTTCGAGTAATTCGATTTCTTCTTCGTTATTATTCTTAAAAATATTAACACCGACTACTTTTTCCACGCCACTATCGATTCGAGCTTGTTTCTCCGCCGCCGCTTGTTCTATTCTCATCTTAGGTATGCCTTCCTCTAGTGCCTTCGTCATGCCGCCATAGGATTCGATTTCTTCCAGAAAGGTCTTGGCTTCCTCATAGATATCATCTGTTAGTCCCTCTAAGAAAGTACTCCCTCCAAAAAGATCTATCACATCTGTTATACCAGATTCTGCCTGGAGATACTTCTGTGTATCTCTTGCAATCTTAGCTGAAAAATCTGTCGGCAACGCAATGGCTTCATCTAAAGAATTAGTATGTAATGACTGAGTACCTCCTATAGTCGCTGCCATAGCCTCTATAGTCGTTCTGGTGATATTATTATAAGGATCTTGAGCTGTCAGGCTATATCCTGAAGTCTGACAATGAGTTCTTAGGGCCAGAGATTTTTCTTTCTTAGGGTCGAATGAACTAACAACTTCTGCCCACAATTTTCTTGCAGCTCTCATCTTAGCCACCTCATTGTAGAATTGCATTCCTATTCCCCAGAAAAAAGAAAATCGTGGTACAAAATCATCTACTGCTAATCCCGCTTTCTGACCAGCACGTATGTACTCTACCCCATCTGCAATGGTGTAAGCTAACTCGAGAGCCGCAGGGGCTCCGGCTTCATGCATATGATAACCAGATATACTTATAGAATTAAACTTAGGCATGTGCTCCGCCGTGTAGGCAAAAATATCTGAGATAATTCTTACGGAATGCTTAGGTGGGTATATATAAGTATTCCTTACCATGAACTCTTTCAAGATATCATTCTGTATGGTCCCTTTTAGCATAGAAGATTCGACTCCTTGCTCCTCAGCTGCTACTATATAGAATGCCATAATAGGTATCACGGCACCATTCATTGTCATAGACACTGACATCTTATCTAATGGTATCTGATCAAATAACATTTTCATATCCTCCACCGAATCTATAGCTACTCCTGCCATACCTACGTCACCTGTTACCCTTACGTTATCAGAGTCGTAACCTCTATGTGTCGGCAGATCGAATGCGACCGATAGACCCTTCTGGCCAGCAGCAAGATTCCTCCTATAGAAAGCGTTGCTCTCCTCTGCTGTGCTAAATCCGGCGTACTGACGTATCGTCCATGGACGCCCTGTGTACATAGACGCATATGGTCCTGCCTTATAAGGCGGAATACCAGAATATGATCTTTCTCTTCCCACAGTATCGTTTTACATTAATAAAATAATTATTATCTAAATACCAATAACTTCATCATCTCTCGTGCTGCAATTTCAGCCTTCGACTTGAGGAATTCTCTATCCGTCTCATCTCCGACTTCATAAGTTATTCCTTCTGCATCAAGCTCGAGATAGAACCACCCTTTGCTTATAGGCGTATTAAGATCGTAGGGAGCATCATCAGGATCATGTCCAGGTATCGCATCCTTTAGACTTTGGACCCATATGTCTTTAAATCCATACACCGTAGACTTTCTATTATCGGATAGAGTATATAGTATATCTTCCTGAGTAGAATGGAAATCTAATCCTATGAGCACTTTGTTTTTATTTTTCTTTATGGTCCTTACACAATGTTCTGCGACAACTTTATTCTCTTGTTGTCTATAGTGGGACCAATCTCTATTAAGATCTATACCACCAGCATTATGTCTCCAGTGTCCCATGTCCACTCCATCGGGATTGACCATCGGATATATAAGAATTCTATGCTTCTTTCGGAATGCACTGCTAAGTGGGGCATCTCTTAGCAGCTCTGCTACGAATGCCTGCATCGCCATATAACCCGATACTTCTGGTGGATGAAGGCGACTCATTATCACAATTGCAGGACTTGACTTGGTCTTGGGCTCATTGATATCAAGACATAAGATATCTCTGCCTTTTTTGGATTGGCCTATAACTTCTAATTGGACATTTTGATGATCACTAGATAATGTCTCCGACCAAACTTTGTTGTCTGCAGAGTTGCTGAGTTCTTGTCCACATACGTGTTGGTGTCGAGCACTCAGTTCTATCTTTAATGTAGCTAAGTCGGGACTTATTAGTGTATCAAATAATGTCGTGTCCATTCTTTTCCATGCTTCATTTCCTTCTAATCTTATTTTGGGCACATACCGATGCTCGTGACCTGGATAGTATAATTGTAAGTCTATAGCTCTATCTGCATCAGACCATATCTCAAAACAATAATATGCACTTTCATTTATCGGTTCGTTTTCTGGTGTGATCGTAGCTCTATAGGTGGAGTCATTTATCTTTTCGAAGTCATTTAATCTGGCACCATCAAATTCATTAGACGCATAGACACCATCTATTTCATAGCTTGTCTTTGTCTGTTCCTGTATAATCACAGATCTTGTGTCTACTGGCTCAGGAAAATTGTGTTGTTTAGGTAGATAGTTACCACAAGATATGATAGCAAGTAGTCCGATTATTATAAGGATTTTATATTTTGATGGCTTACTTCTTATCAATTCGTATGTTTTAATAAATATAATTATTTTTTCAATTTCTCCTTTAGGAACTTGGCAGTATGAGACCTCTTAGCCTTCTTCATGTCCTCGGGTCTTCCTTCGAACAGAAGTTCACCGCCTCCCTTACCTCCATCGGGACCGAGATCTATTATCCAGTCTGCAGACTTAATAATTTCCATGTTGTGTTCTACGATCAGTACCGTATGTCCTTTTTCTACCAGAGCATTCATGGCATCCAGCAGCTTATTGATATCATGGAAGTGCAAGCCAGTTGTGGGTTCATCGAATATAAAAAATATACGTTCTGTACTCTGTTCCTTGCCTAAATAAGAGGCTAACTTTACCCTCTGTGCTTCTCCGCCTGAGAGTGTATTAGAACTTTGTCCTAGTTTGACATAAGAAAGTCCCACATCGTCCAGTGGTTTTATTTTTTTGAGGATGTCTCTTCTCTCTTTGAAGAAAATTAATGCCTCATCGATGCTCATATCCAATATATCATAAATACTCTTACCCTTATACTCCACATCTAAGACTTCTTGCTTAAATCGGCGACCTCTACAGTCTTCGCATATGAGCTTAACATCAGCTAAGAATTGCATCTCTACAGTTTCCTCTCCTTCTCCTTTACATTTCTCACATCGACCTCCATCTACATTAAATGAAAAATGCTTAGGCGCAAGACCTTTAATCTTAGCTGATTGTTGCGAGGCAAAAAGTGAACGGATCGCATCATATGCTTTCACATAAGTTGCAGGATTAGATCTCGAGGATTTTCCTATTGGGCTTTGATTGATCAGTTCGACTTTTGTTATCATCTTAAGGTCTCCCTTTAGATTATCAAACATCCCTGGAGCTTGCGAGACAATCTCACCCATTTTTTTCTTCAGTGCTGGATAGAGTATCTGCTTAACCAGTGTCGTCTTACCAGAACCTGAGACACCTGTCACAACTGTCATGACATTAAGCGGAAAGGTAACTGTTACATCCTGTAAGTTATTCTGACGTGCCCCTTCCAGAATTATTTTATTGGTAAACTTTCTTCTTCTTGCTGGTACCTCTATAGACTTCTTACCGAATAGATAATCAGACGTTAGACTTTCCCTCTTATCCTTTTTGAATGCCTTGTAAGGACCTTCGTATACAATCTCACCACCGAATACGCCTGCTAGCGGACCTACGTCTACTATGTGATCAGCATTAGTGATGACTTCTTCCTCATGCTCTACCACTATGACTGTGTTCTTTAGTTCACGCAAGTGTATGAGGACTTTGACCAGCTTGGCTGTATCCTTAGGATGCAGTCCTATGCTCGGCTCATCTAAGATGTAGAGAGAATTCGTTAAGTTGCTGCCGAGTGTTCTTGTTAAGTTAATCCGTTGCGTCTCACCGCCACTTAGTGTGGAGGATATTCTATCTAACATCAGGTATGACAGCCCTACATCTATCATCGTCTGTAGTCTTGCGGTGAGTTCTGTCAGGATACGCTTAGCGATATCTTTATCATGCTTATTAAACTTTGCTTTTTTAAAAAATGCTAATAACTCGTCTATGGGTAGATCGATTAATTCTTGTATGCTTTTGTCTTTGACTTTTACATAACTGGCTTCCTTACGTAATCTGCCTCCGTTGCAGTCAGTACATATTGTACGTCCACGATATCTTGCCATCATGACTCGATTTTGGATCTTATAACTTTTAGCTTCCAGCTCTTTAAAAAAGTCATAGATGCCCTCGACATTCTTATCCCCATTCCACAAGAGATCTTTCTGCTCTTTAGTAAGCTTATTGTAAGCTCGGTGGATAGGAAATCCATGCTCGTGAGTATCTCTGATAAATCGATCCTTCCACTTACTTGTCTTCTCCCCTTTCCAGCATGCTACTGCTCCATCATAGACAGAAAGCTTCTCAAAGGGTATGATCTTGTACGGATCTATTCCTATTATTCTACCGTAGCCCTCACAAGTCTTGCAGGCTCCATATGGATTATTATAATTAAACAATTGTTGTGAGGGCTCTAAGAATATAATACCGTCTAACTCGAATCGATTATTGAAATATTTACTCTTATTTGTATCTAACATTTCTAAAGTCAACTCGCCTCCACCCTCGTAGAAAGCTGTCCGTATGGAGTCTGCGATTCGCTTTATATTTTCCTCATCATCAGAGATGACGAATCTATCCACTAAGACATTAATCTCACCATGCTTTAGCTTATTAAGTTTCTTTTGTAGCCATTTAGGTTTCTTTTCTACAATGTCTTCTATATAATCTAAAGTCTTTCCTTTTATTATTCTTGTAAATCCCTTTTGGACTAATAACGCCAGTTGCTTGGAGACGGTCCGATCTTCATAAGCTAAAGAAATCGGGAAAAATAACTGAATCTTAGATCCATCTGGTAGTGCTGTCAAAAAATCTACTACATCTGATACCTGATGCTTCTTGACCACTTTGCCTGACACCGGACTATAAGTCTTCCCAACTCTTGCATATAGCAATCGCAGATAATCATATATCTCTGTCATAGATCCTACTGTGGATCTCGCATTTCCAGTAGTTACCTTTTGCTCTATGGCTATGGCTGGGCACAGTCCTTTGATGAAGTCCACCTCAGGTTTTTTCATTCTGCTGAGAAACTGCCTTGCATAGGAAGAAAGACTTTCTACATATCTTCTCTGACCTTCTGCGTATAAGGTATCCATGATCAGGGACGACTTGCCTGATCCGCTGAGTCCTGTCACAACGATCAGCTGATTCTTAGGGAGTATTAATTCTATATTCTTTAGATTGTTAGAGTTAGCCCCTTTTATATGTATCTGATTTTTAGCTTGTACTTCGGCTTTAGTCTTCTTATTCTTGGTAGTGGCAACGGTCATTTATACCCTTTAGATTAATATACTTAGCAATAGAAAATATAGATTCTATAAGCCCGAAAAGGTACGAAAACTAGTAGGCTTACACTGAATCGTAATAAAATTATGTTATCGTGAAAATTACTGTCTATTTGACTATTTCTACAATCGTTTGAATATCATTCAATGTATATAGGATTTTTATTCACTTTTGTTCATGAAAAAGGCAATTTGGAATTCGACTATTAAGTTAAACAATTGTTAACAAAATTAAGAGGGGTGGCATTTGTCATCGAATACCCTTTTTTTTACACTTTATTAATCGTTTAACTAACATATTACACTGCCTATAAGCTAAGTACTCTACACTAAACAATTTTTACATACAGAATTCCGATTTAATCACAATTACAATTGTTAGTTATGAGTGTGCAGCAGTTAAACGATAAGGATCTTATCCTTAATTACCTCCAGGGCGATCAAAAAGCATTTGAAGTATTACTAAATAGACATAGAAACAAAATCTATACGTCTATCTACTTATTTGTCAAGGATTCAGATCTTGCAGAAGACATCTTTCAGGATGTATTTATCAAAATAATCGATACGTTACGTAAAGGAAAGTATAACCACGAGGGCAAGTTCCTACAGTGGGCTATGCGTATATCCTATAACATGTGTGTGGACCACTTCCGAAGATCTAAAAGAAGAACGAAAGTGTCTGCTAGTGAAACTTTTGACATATTCGATGTGTTGGAAACTCATGAAGACACTATGGAAACAACGATTATCAAAAGTGAGCTTCATACAAGGGTAAGAGGTCTTGTAGACCAATTACCACCTGAGCAGAGAGAAGTGGTGATACTAAGACATTATGCAGACATGAGCTTCAAAGAAATATCCAAGCTCACAAGAGTCAGTATCAATACAGCATTAGGAAGAATGAGATATGCTCTTATTAATATGAGAAAAATGGCTGGGAATAGAGAGTTACTTCTTAGCAGCTAAGATTTAGTATAATCGAAGATTACTGTTTTAGAGACAGGAGACCACCTTCAAGAGATTGAGTTTTGAGATAGGTCGCCTGTCTTTTTTTTTGGTACCATCCTATCTACACTTCCGCCAATCATTTGATTATCTCATACAATCTTGGACATACTTTATGTTTACACATATACATCAACAGTGTAATAAAGGCCCCATCACCAGAATGCGGTATTCTGGCATTGAAGATATCAGATCTGCTTTTCTGAGAGTGCCAATTGTTAATTATATCTTATGCAATAGATAGTTACACAGATCTATCCATAACCAAGAACAGGGTAACTACGTTAACGTAGTACCCTGCATAACCCCAAAAAACCAATTGAAAACAATCTATCTTTTGAGTCTTGTCTCAATTAAGAGAGCTCTTTGTGTTTTCTACAATATGATTTAAATAAAATAGGGTGCCATTAAAAACTAATAGCACCCTATACCCCAAAAAACCAATTGAAAACAATCTATCTTTAGCCTTCAAAGATTTTCTAAAATAGGGTGCCATTAAAAAATTAATAGCACCCTATACCCCAAAAAACCAATTGAAAACAATCTATCTTGAAAACTTCTATAATAAGAAGTTATATAATCTTGAGATAAGTGACTCGAACTGCATCGAATCTATATTTAGACCCAAGTCACATAATTAAGTCACATTTTATGTGCAATAATTCTTAAATTTTTTATAAAATATGTATAAATCGTACATTATCAGGTAGTTAATGAAAGAAAGAAAAGTATTTATTTGTGCTAATTGTGGTCATAATTCATCAAAATGGGAAGGAAAGTGTGTCAGTTGTGGCGAATGGAACACATATAATGAAGAAATTGTTGCATCTCAGTCAGCTTCTGAGAAAAAAAAGAAGCAATGGCAAGGAACTCAGGTCAAATCGCATAGACCTATCCTTATACAAGATATTGTGCACAGCGATACACCCCGCTTAGCATTATCTGACTCAGAACTCAGCAGGGCACTCGGAGGGGGCATTGTCCCAGGCTCTATTACATTGATCGGTGGAGAACCAGGTATCGGTAAGAGTACATTGATGCTGCAATTGGCCATAAAGTCTAAGTATAAAGTCCTATATGTATCAGGAGAAGAGAGTGGAGAACAAATAAAGATGAGAGCCATCAGGATAGGTCTGCTCAATCAAAATTGTCACATACTAACAGAAACCAATCTGACAAAGATTTTAAAAACCGCTAAAGAACTGATGCCAGATATGGTCGTCATTGATTCTATACAAACCATTAATTCTCCACATATAGATAGTACGCCAGGAAGTATCACCCAAGTAAGAGATTGTACGTCTGATCTTCAGGCATTTGCCAAGGAGAGTAATATACCCGTTCTGATCATCGGACACATCAATAAAGAAGGACATATCGCCGGACCTAAGATTCTGGAGCACATCGTAGATACTGTGTTACAGTTCGAAGGAGATAGAAATCATGTCTATAGAATACTGAGAACTAAGAAAAATCGATTCGGCTCTACTGACGAGATGGGCATATACGCCATGGAAAGCTCTGGACTTAAGCCAGTAGCAAACCCATCTGAGCTATTACTCTCACAGAGTGATGAGCAACTCAGTGGAACCACCATTGCCTCCACGATAGAAGGTCTGCGCCCAATGCTTATAGAGACACAAGCACTTGTCAGCCAGTCTATTTATGGTACACCACAGAGATCTGCTACAGGATATGATCTGAGAAGGCTCAGTATGTTACTGGCTGTATTAGAAAAGCGTGCAGGACTATTCTTTGGACAAAGTGATGTATTTCTTAATATTGCGGGTGGCATCAAGGTACAGGATACTGCTATCGACTTGTCTATATTGGCCTCACTGATATCGTCCTTACAAGATATCAATGTCAATAACAAAATCTGCTTCTCTGGAGAAATCGGTCTCACTGGTGAGATAAGAGCAGTCAATAGAATAGAAAACCGAATAGAAGAGGCTGCACGATTAGGATTCAACGAAATCTACATATCTAAATATAATATGAAAGGCTTAGCCAAGAAGAACTACAAAATAAATATCAATCCTCTCACTAAAATAGAAGACTTAGTCACTGATGTGTTCAGTTAAAAGTCTATTTCCACTATAAATATCATATCCGGGCAAGTGATTAATAATTTCGTCTTTATTCTATCATAGATTTTCTTTTAATTTTGAGCATGATGCGAGTTGCGCTTATTACACAAGATGATCCTTTTTTCTTAGCAGAAAATATAGATTACCTTATCCGTCAGCTACCTCAAGATGCTGAGCTGGTTGCTTGTATACTTTTCGAGGTATCTGCATTTGGAAAGAAAACTTCTTTTGTAAAGCAAGCACTTGAGACAAAGGCTATATTTGGTACTAAATTTTTTCTGCGGTATGGTATGAAGTATGTACTGAATAAATTCAACAAAAATAAAAAGATCAGTCATGTCCTGCGGAAGCACAATATCCCATTAGTCAGCTTAGAAAAAAATATTAATCACAATTCTTCAATCACTACAATCAGTGATTATAGTCCTGACTTACTCGTCTCCATCGCCGGTAATCAGATATTTAAAAAACCTATTATCAATCTGGCTCCTAAAGGTTGTCTTAATCTCCACACTGCTCTACTGCCTAAGTATAGAGGTCTGTTGCCAACCTTCTGGGTAATGAAGAACAAGGAAAAAGAAACTGGTGTCTCCGTCTTCTTTGTAGATGAGGGTATCGATAGTGGACCTATATTGGTGCAAAAGAAAGTGACTATCGGAAATCTGACACAAGAGGAACTCATACAACATACAAAGAAGATCGGTATGGATTCTATAATAGAATCGATCCAGAAAATACAATCTGGCAATTACAAACTGATAGATAACCCTAATGAAGAAATGAGTTATTTTTCTAAACCTAAGAGAGCGGATGTAGAGGTTTTTTTGGAAGGTGGTAATCGGTTTTTTTAGTGAGTATTATCCTACAACTATGACTGCTCTTATTTAGGGATGTTCAGAGATATTGCAACCTCATTGTAATCAGGAATTTATAACAAACCTATTCAAGCTCTTTATACAGAAATTGACCGTATTTGAATTATAACTGGGTAATGCATCTCCATAATTTGTCATAATTTTTGGTCAAAAATTCCGCCAATCCCCTCAGATTTCATATCCTAATCCCTGCATTTCTTGCAGGACTAAAATAATGTAATCCCTCTGGGATTATAAGCGCTTACTTCTTAATATCCATATTTAAATAATGAGCGAAAACTATAGGTTTAATTCTATATTTTTAGAACCACTTCTATATTTTGTTTTTAGAAATATTTTGCCATTCACGGAATCAATATGTTCTATCTCTATATATTCTCTGACTCCCATCATGAATAGATTTTCTTTACTGAGGACTTTAATTTGATTAGCATATTTTTGAAAATAGATTTTACAATCCATTCCATTACAGTTGTTTGATTTCAAAACCAAGATTTGCCCACTACTATTTGATGGCTTCACTTCTGGATGGTTAATAAGTTTTTCTATTAGTTACTCTTTCATTGTCATTTCATTGTGCTGATTACTGCATGCAATTATGAAACTTAAGCAAATAAATAATGAAGTTACAGTACGGTATTTCATGATTCTGATATTTACATTATTTAAATAGACTGAAATGCTATCTCTAGGTCAGCAATTAGATCTTCCTTATCCTCCAATCCCACAGATACTCTTATGATGCTTTCATTAATTCCCATGGCGTGAAAGTTTTCTGGACTTAGTTCTTTTAAGTAAGAAATCACTGGTGCATAGACAAGGCTGTCATGACCTCCCCAACTGACACCAAGCTTAAATAATTGTAATGCATTGACGAAGTTCTTAATCTTGCTGATGTCTTTAGTTGCTAATTCAAAACTCATCAAGCCTCCATATCCTGACATCTGTTCTTGTCCAAGATCATACTGTGCAAAACTTTTAAGCCCTGGCCAAAAGACTCTTTTAACTTCATTATACCTTTCTAAAAATGCAGCGATATGATGAGCATTCTCTTGGTGAGCCCGCATACGTAATGCCAGCGTACGTAGACTTCGTGTGATCAACCATCCTTCAAATGGTGCCATCTTAGCACCTAATAATTCGTGCTCCGCAGTAATGATCGCATCTATGATTTCTTTGCTACCCACGACCACACCAGCGACTACATCACTGTGCCCACAGATATACTTAGATACAGAATGTATTTCTATATCAATACCCAATTCCAAAGGCTTCTGAAATAAAGGCGATGCCCAAGTATTATCGATGGCGGTTTTTATATCATGTTGCTTGGCTAACTTGGCCACAGCCCGTAAGTCTTGCAACTCAAAAGTCAAAGAAGCAGGACTTTCAAGAAAAATCAATGTTGTATTATCTCTGATAGCATCTTTAAATTCTGAAACCTGCGTACCAGATACATAGGTCACAGATATATTAAATTTATCTTTTAGGTAGCTACTTATAAATGTATTAGTCGGACCATAGATGTTACTGATGGTTATGATGTGGTCACCTGCTCTCACACAATGTAAGATGGCACTCGTGACTGCTGCTATACCTGAGGCACACAATTTAGCTTTTTCTCCTCTGCATAACTGTGCTATCTTATCTTCTGCTACCTTAACCGTAGGATTAAGCAATCTGGAATATATAAAATTACCTGCCTTATCATCGAAGGCCCTATCTATCGCATCCCAATCCTTAAATGTAAACAATGAATTCTGATACAGTGGTGGGACCACAGCTCCGTGCTGATCTTCGTAAGTATCATGATTAAGTATTGTCTCGTCTTTCATATTATGGAGAAGTTATTTTAGCAATCAAAAGCTGAAAAAAATTAGATTATTACAACTGGACTCGAACTGTTCCTTCGGTTTACTCAGGATAGTTTGTTTTCTATTTAGAATAAGATATACTTGCTCTAATCATCCCTAAGAAGTAGCATCTCGCTTAGGAAAGAAACAAGCAATTCCTGTAAATGCAAAAATGTATGCAATCAAAATATTAATCAACGACATAAACTGATAAGGCGCATACTCTAATGCCGTTACACCTAATGTGCTCGCCATAAATATGCCTGATGGCGTCCATGGCGCTAAGTTTTCTAACATGGTTCCTGCATCTTCTATAGATCTACTGAGGACTTTTCTAGGCACTTTCATCTGATCAAAACGACTTTTAAAAGCTTCTCCGATTATGAAACTTGTTGCATACTGATTAGACGTTGTCAGATTAGTGAATGCCGTTGTCGTAATTGCCGATGCCACTAAGTGTGTTCTCTTTTTCAGATTCGACATCATCTTAGTAATTGTAAGCTGAATAGAATCCATGACCTTCAGAGTTCCTATGTATACAAATATCAAAAAGGAAATAACGATCCCTTCTATCAAGTTATATAACCCTCCTCGGTTAAGAATAGAAAGCACTTCTGCAGGAGCATTCTCAAGTGCAGCCATCTCAGTGCTGAATCCCTTATTAAAACTTTGGAAAATATCAGTAAAAGAAAATGGCTGGAATATAAAAGCCAATATCATAGCCAACCATGAAGAAACAAGTAGTGTGAGAAAAATTGGCTTCTTCTTTATAGATCCATAGATAACCACAAGCAGTGGCAAAAGCAACAATGCATTAAACGAAAATATACTTTCTAAACTGACTAACGTTTCCTGTATCTGATCTAACTCCTGAGTCCCTATCGACGAAGAATCCCCTTGTATCGCAGGCGATAGTACAATGTATATGATAGCGGCAATAATTGCTGATGGACCAGTTGTATACATCATAGATCTGATATGGTCAAATAAGGGTACATCAGTTGCCAGAGAAGCGATGTTAGTTGTATCAGAAAGAGGAGACAACTTATCACCAAAAAACGAACCGCCTACAACAGCCCCTGCAGTTATGCATATGTCTGCATTATAGACTTGCGCAATTCCAATCATAACGATACCTATTGTACCAGCTGATCCCCATGACGTACCAGTCAATAATGAAAAAATTATGCAAATCATAAATGAAAAAATATATATCCAATCAGGGCTAATAGCAGATATGCCATAATAAATCAGCATAGGAATCGTACCGCTCACTATCCAGCTTCCGATGAGTACGCCTATTGCAAATAGTATAAGAAGTACTGGTACCGACTCTCCTACTTTCTCCACAATGTTCTCCAGGATATGATCCCAACTATAGCCTTGTCGCATTAGATACAAACTGCTAAATGTAATAGCCAAAATAATCAGTACCTCAACTGGTAATCTGTCTCCTTCGAACAGCAAAGGATGTATAAATAAACCGTATGCTAAAACTATGATGAAAAACAATAGCGGTATAAATGCCTTTAGAAAAGTTATATTTTTTGGTTCTCCCATATCGTGGATCAAGATGGAAGTTAGCTAAAATATTAATGTAATCAGAATAGCTCTATTGCACTAGATTATGAATGTCCTGTATCTCTATTTCTACCTGGCCAAAGTCCATCATTGCATTAAATAATCGGCAAGATTCATAGTTATGAATTTCAGTAACAGGCATTTCTTTAGTGGTAATAACGCCCCCTTGTAACAGTTGTGCTCGTCTAGTCCCTTCTAATAGTGGAATATCTGGTGTGTACCATATACCTTCTGATAAGAATGCAACATTGCAATAACTTGTATCTGTCACTCTCCCATTTCTAATAATTAAGACATCATCATTGTCTCCTCTTGTTCTGAAGAGACTATTAATAAGCTCTCTATCAAGATACTTTTCTGAGTAGTCTATATTATCGTCATGCACGACACGCAAGGTCTTGATAGATCTTAGTGCATATGGTGTACACGTATAAGAAAATTCCTCATCACTATATTCGATTCTTAGTTTGTGTAGTGATGAATCTAATTCTGAGATGTGTCTTTCTATTTCATTATAATCTATCGGATCTTTCACATCACTATGATAACACCGATCTAAGCTTTTGCGTATCCTCTCCTTATGATAGGATAGGTTATGGAGTAGATTGCTCTCCACTTTTATACTTTCAAGAAGTAGGGACATATACTTTCTTTATCATTTCATCATACTCATCTTGCATCTTACTCATGGCTGTGATCCCGCCTCCACTGCGATAGTATAGCTTATCATTCTCTCTTTCGATATATCTTATCATCACGAATGAATCTAAAGAATCGCCATTATAGATTCCTCCTATTCCTGTATACTGGTTTCTCGGGTACTGTTCTACCCTATTGATAATCTCTACTGTCTTCTGCTTAGGTGCTCCACAGATACTTCCGGCTGGTAGTAACTTGTATAATATATCTCCTAAGTTATAGTGATAATCTTGTGGCAATCTACCGGCGACTTCTGAGCTTACTTGTAGTAATTCTCTTTTCTGACTTTTGATTTTTTCTATATAACGGAATCGTTGAACCTGTACATCTTTAGCAACCATACTAAGATCATTTCTAATTAGATCTACTATGGTGTTATGTTCCGCTTTTTCTTTTGGATCATTGAGTATAATGGCTTCTGCATTCTCGATACTTGCATCGATGGTTCCTTTCATAGGATATGAGGAGATCACATTCTTTTTTATTTGTATAAATGTTTCAGGTGAGAATACGACAAACTGATCTTTGAAGTATAATTTATATTTCGCTTTTGCGATTAAGAATATTTCTTTTAAGCTTGCATCAGTGACGAACTCATGTCTTGCTGCAAGATTAAGTAGAAAGGAATTACCATAATTAAGTTCGCGGACGACTTCATCGAATTGGTCTCCATACTTTTCTTTAGAATATGGTATGCACTTATATTCTATGCTTGTATCCTTAGCTGAGTAACTGTTGTAATTCGTGATACCATTTATATCATACAATATATCTGCTGACATTTCACCGAGCGGAATTACAATAGGTTCCTGTAGATCAAAATCTATCATGAAAAAGAACGGAGTCCTTTCCCTGCCTAATTGGTTAATATATGTTTTGCTATCTTCTATCGACATCTAAATACTTGCAATGATATCCATATCTATCTACAAAAAAAACCAGCCATAGTTCCCTATGACTGGTTATTATTCGATTATAATAATATATATTATTTCTTTTCTTTGATTATAACTCGTTTTTCTAATTTTTTAGTGTGCTTTCCATCTTTTTCTTCAGTAGATTCTACAGTTACTGTTCTTGTGTATTTCTGTGTCATATCTCTTTCTTTAAGGGTCACCTCTGTACTGCGAGCTATATTATCTCTTAAGAAATGTACAATTATAATTTCGCTTGGCTTATAATTACCTATTTCTGTCACTACATCGTGCATCGTGGCAACTAACTGATCACCTATAGCAGTTATCACATCGCCTTTTCTTAGGCCTGCTCCTACAGCTGCCGAGCCTTCTATAGTGTCTATTATCCTTACCCCCTTCTCTGTACTATCTAAGAATACGCCTAATTGGGCTTTGTTATTATTCTGTTCCTGATCGTCATCTTCTGCTACGATCATGAATTTCTTTGCATCACCATTATCGATTATTTCTATCTCCATACCATTTTCTCTTAGGAGCTTTTCTACATCATCGCCCATTTCTCCATTTTCGATGTCAAACTCGATAACTTCTTCATTTGTATTTTTCTCATTAATAATCATTACTCTTGACCTGGCAGTACTCATATTATCTTTTACAGTAACAGAAATTTCTTTCTCTTTATTCAAGATTTCTACATCATTTTCTTCTAATGTCTTTCTTAGATCCGCTGGCATCTCACCATCTCCTTCCCATTCGATTACGTCTTCATTACCATCATCATCTTTAGTTATGATTTTGAGTTTACGCTTTTGGCTTTTGATGTTGGGCTTAGAATCATCTTCTTCATTTTCTATCCATTCTATCACATCACCATCTGATATGTTCATTTTCTCCATGTAAGCTTTAGCTTCCTCTCCCTCTTTGATAACTTTTGTTTCTTTGATCTTTCCATTTTCATCTATCGTTTTTTCTATGACGACCACTTTGATTTTTTTTTCTGTCTGAGCGGATGAGTGATTGACATAAAACAATGAGACAAATGCTATTAAGCCTAAGGAAATGAATTTGTTAATCATGTTTTTTATTATTTGTACAAAAATATACAAGCGTTTTTACATTAAATCTTAATAAAATCCAAAAATTAGCGTTATACATCCAACTAAATTTTATCTACATGCCTTATTTGCGCTATCTATTTATTGTTATTTCTCTTGCTATCTTCGGTTGTAAGAGTGAATATATCGAGACAAAAGACGAAAATGGAAATGTAATAGAAAAGTATCAGGTAAACACTGAAAACCAAAAAGATGGTCTCTTAACCATATACTCAACGGATGGTGTCATTGGAGAAACTGCTAATTATAAAAATGGAAAACTATCTGGTATAAGAAAAATATTCTATGCAGATGGCAATCTCGAAATAGAAGAAAACTATCAAAATGATATAGCCGATGGACCATATAAGGTCTACCACCCCAACGGCAAAGTCAACTTCGAGGCAAACTATGCCAATGGTGTCCTGCAAGGGATTACGAAAACTTACAATGATAAGGGACAATTAAAAGAAGAAGTTACATTCTCTAATAATGATGAGAATGGACCATTTAAAGAATATTATGATAATGGCCAAGTAGAATGGGAGGGCACATATCTAAATGGGGACAATGAATTTGGTCTTCTCAAAAAATATGATGATTCGGGTGAGCTCGTCAAAAAAATGATGTGTGACAGTATGGCGATCTGTCGGACTATCTGGACAAAAGCTGATGGAGACATTACACCTAAGTTCTAATCTATGCCTTTGATTAATATATTATGTTTGCACCAATAAATTACGCAAGCTGAAAAACCTATACTCCATTATCTGTCTTTGTTTTCTCTTTTCCTTTTGTCATGGACAGATCGGAGGGAGATTTGCCTTTGAGTCGACCTCACTTCCCGCTAATGCAAGACTCACAGCACTCGGAGGATCGCTTATCTCTGTTATAGATAATGATCTGGCATTGGCACAAGCTAATCCTGCTCTCAGCAATGTATTACAAGATAACCAACTCAGCATTAACCATAACTTCCACTTCGCGGGAGTATCATATGGGAATGTGGCATTCGGTAAGTCCTTAGATTCACTCGGATTATCTACTCATGCCGCTATACAATATGTTAATTATGGCAGTTTTGATAGAGCAGATGAGATCGGAAATATTAACGGGGAGTTCAGCGCAGGAGAAGTTGCTGTAACCTTGGGTGCTGCTAAGCAGCTTAATGAGCGAATAAGAGCTGGTGTCAATCTTAAGTTTCTCAACAGTAATTACGAGTCTTTCGGTTCGATAGCAATAGGTATGGATATCGGTCTCCAATATGCTAAACCTGGCTCTACTGGGGCCTGGGGATTGGTGTTACGTAACATTGGTACTGAAATAACGGCTATCGTAGATGAAAAGCGAGCTCTGCCATTTGACCTACAATTGGGTTACTCGAATAAATTACAACACTTGCCATTTCGATTTTCTATTATAGGTCATAATCTGCAGAAATGGTATATCCGATACGATGACCCAGATTTTGATGTTACTTCCAGCTTAGTCGGAGAATCAGAAGTCAAAGGCAGTTTTAGCAAGAATGCGGATAACCTATTTAGGCATCTTATATTCAATGGGGAGTTCCTGATCGGTAAGCGTGAGCAGATTAGAGTCCGATTCGGATATAATCATTTGCGTAAGCAAGAGATGCGAGTACAATCATTTAGAAGTTTGTCTGGATTCTCTTTTGGTGTCGGATTTAATATTAAGAAGATTATGATCGACTACGGTATCTCTAATTATCACCTCGCTGGAGCTAATAATCACATCAGTATTAGGCTTAATATGGATAGAATATTCAATAAAGTCTAAAAAACGAAACGTTTCGTAGATAACCTTCCGTTCCTTTTACCTTATTTATTAATTTTACATTCAATTAATTAGATAAGAATCATATGCTCCAAATAAATTCCTTCAAACAAGCGAAAAGTATATTCAGTTGGATAGTCTTTCTCGTGGCTCTCGTTGTGTATTATTTCTCTGTAGAAAGGACTGGAAGTCTTTGGGATGTAGGGGAGTTCATATTAGGTGCATACAAGTTAGAAGTGGTACACCCTCCTGGGGCACCATTATTCATGTTGATCGGTAGAATATTCGCTTGGTTCGGTGATATATTATCGTCAGATCCAGCTAACATTGCCTTTGCAGTTAATATGCTGTCGGGCATATGTGCCGCATTCGGAGCTTTCTTTGTAGCCAGAATTACAATGATGTTAGGTAAGATGGCATTAGTCGGAAGAGAAGGCAACACAGACACTTCTCAGAATATACAACTTGGATTCTCTGGATTAGCAGCGGGGTTAGCTACTGCCTTCTGTTCTTCTATATGGTTCAGTGCAGTAGAAGGTGAGGTATATGCGATGTCTACATTCTTTACCATTTCGACATTATGGTCAGCGATGAGATGGTATTCTGCCCCAGATACTCCTAAGACAGATAAGTGGTTAGTCTTTACAGCATATTCTGCTGGTCTCTCCATTGGGGTTCACTTACTGAGCCTTCTTACATTACCAGCTATAGGTATATTGTACTACAATAAGAAATGGAAGAACCACACCCTGTTCGGATATATATTGAGTTTTATCGGTGGTGCAGCAGTTATCGTATTTGTTCAGAAAGTTGTCATAGTAGGAATTCCTACACTATGGAAGACCTTAGAATTGCCGATGGTTAACTCTTTCGGTATGCCGTTCCATTCTGGTCTTGTGCTGGCCTTAATACTGATTGCAAGTCTTATGTTTTTCCTAATTAGGTATGCACATAAAAACAGAAAGAGAAACTTACAACTGATCACTATGTCAGCTCTAATGATTATGATCGGATTCTCGACGATAGGTGTTATCGTGATCAGAGCTAATGCTGATACACCCATTAACATGAATGCCCCGAGTGACGCTATGAGAGTGTTACCATATCTTAATAGAGAGCAGTATGGTGAGAGAGCTTTACTCTATGGTCCACACTTCGAGGCACAACCAGAAGATCTCGAGAGAACAGATAGATATGGAATAGTCGGAGATAAGTATGAAATTGTAGATCAGAAACTTGACTACGTCTATAGGAATAAAGACAAGATGCTACTTCCGAGGATAGGACACTCAGAAGGCTCTCGTCCTGCACTACATAGACAGTGGCATAAGCAACTGACTGGCAAGGAACTTAGGGGTAGACCTGGTTTTGGATATAATCTCAAGTTCATGATGAAGTATCAGATGGGCTGGATGTATTGGAGATATTTTATGTGGAATTTTGTCGGTAAGCAGAATGCATCTCAGGGCTTTATGCCATGGGACGTGAGTAGCGGACACTGGCAATCAGGTATCACACCATTAGATGAGATGCGTCTACATGAGATGAGTGAGATGACCGATACGATGAAGAATCACAAAGGAAGTAATTCTTATTATTTCCTACCATTAATCTTCGGGATAATAGGATTACTCTATCATGCTCGGAAAGACAAGAAGACATTCGCTGCAATATTTATACTATTCTTAATTACCGGCTTGGGGCTAATTCTATATTCTAATCAGCCACCTAATGAGCCAAGAGAAAGAGATTATGTACTCGTCGGGTCCTTCTTTACTTTCTGTATATGGATCGGTATGGCAGTACTTGGAATCACCGAATTGCTCAAGGAAAAGGCAAAACTCAGTCCATCATTAAGTCCTGTCATTGCAGGTGTACTAGTGATGTCAGCGCCGATAATTATGGGTTTTCAAAACTTTGATGATCACTCACGATTAGGCATCTATGCCTCACGAGATTATGCATCTAATTTCCTCAATTCGGTAGAGCCTAATTCTATCATATTCACATATGGGGATAATGATACTTATCCATTGTGGTATGCTCAAGAAGTAGAAAATATAAGAAGAGATGTCAGAGTTGTGAACCTCAGCCTGATCGCTGTCGATTGGTATATAGAAAAACTGAGGCGTAGAGTCAATGAATCAGCACCACTTAAACTCAGCATACCCTCAGAAGCTTATCGAGGCAACAAGAGAAATCAAGTTTTCATCTTTAACCCTGCTAAAGGGAATAGTACGGATAGACCCATGAATCTGAAAAATGAATTAGACTTCATCGCTAATCCAGAAAATAATGTGCAAGACCAAACCATCATGCGTTCTCATAATCTATTTATACCTATAGATAGAAATAAGATGCTGTCTAAGCAACTGATGCCTCTTAGGGACACAGCTAATATGGTCAGTAGAATCGATATTAAATTAAATAAGAGCAAGAAATACATTACTAAAGATGAGTTAGCAGTTCTAGATCTGATTACATCTAATATACATGATAGACCTATCTATTTTGCTGTAACATGTAAGCAAGAGAAGCTATTAGGTATGAATGATTATATGCAGATGGAAGGCCTAGGGCTAAGAGTTATTCCAGTCAAAAGTAGAAGTGTCGGTGGGCTATCCATCTATGGAAGTGGAAGAGTCGATGTAGAGAAAGCTTATAATAATATTATGACAAAATGGAAGTGGGGTAACTTGGATAAGAAAGAAGCATTTGTAGATGAAAGTTATGCCGCGGAGTTACAAGCTATGAAAATTGTCATGATGAGAACTGGCGAAAAATTGAAAGATATGGGTCAATCTGCACAAGCTGCGGCTATTGGTAAAAAATACTTTGAAGGATTCCCTCATTTTAATTTTCCTTATGACGAGAGTATCGTTCCGTTCATAGAATTAATTGCTGAAGGAGGAGATAATGAAGAAGCTAAAAAACATTTAGAAATATTAGGAACAGAAACTATACAAAAGTTGCAATTCTTTGATTCTCTGGATGAGGATGACTTACCGAGTTTCAGACAAGAATATGGTTATACATTAAGGGCGGTCCCTGAGCTGATCACATTAGCAAGTAGAATAGGTGATAAAGAAATGCAAGACCGATTCGATAGAGAGCTTAGTAAATACAATAACGCTGGTATAAAGAATTAATAGTCAGAAAGTGTAAATAAGAAAGAGGTCGGCAGACCCTTTCTTATTTATTTTCAATACAGATGTTTTTTATGTACCCCAGATGGATTCATTTTTTTTGTTAAATAACAACAGTTTAAGTCAGCTATATGAAAATTGCTATAGGATCAGATCACGCAGGATATGAATACAAAAGTTTCCTTGTCGAAAAATTAAAGGAATGGGGTCATGAGGCTATTGACTGTGGAACTAATTCTGCTGATTCTGTAGATTACCCAGATTTTGCTCATCCAGTAGCTGACAATGTCAGCGAAGGCACAGCGCAATTAGGAATCCTAATATGTGGAAGTGCTAATGGCGTCGCCATGACAGCCAATAAACACCAAGACATCAGAGCGGCTATCTCATGGACAAGTGAAATCGCTCAATTATCTCGAGAACACAACGACGCCAATGTCGTCTGTATCCCTGCAAGATTTATAACTAAACGTATGGCTTCCTCTATTGTAAAGACATTCTTAGAAACCCCATTTGAGGGAGGAAGGCATGGTAGGCGTGTAGGCAAGATCGCCTGTCAGTAATTTTATATCTTTGGGCACTTATAATATATACACTGCCTAATGAAAAACTACATAGCATTTACATTATTATTGGTCTCACCACTATTCTGCGTAGCACAATATATCAGCTCAGTCACATATCCTGATAGCACAGTTGTAGTCAACACCGATACAACTAACAACTCTTATAAATATAGCCTCACCATCACCAAAGAAGATCTGTCAGACCATCTGCACATCTTAGCATCCGACGAATATGAAGGTAGAGAAACAGGAACTGAAGCTAATGATAAAGCAGCAAAATATATATCTGACTATTTCCAATCACTTGGGCTACCAGCCATAGGAATAGAAAATAGTTATTATCAAAATGTAGCATTTAACAGAACAGGCTGGAGTAAGAACGAAATGACTGTCAATGGTAATACATACAAGCACCTATGGGATTACATGACTTTTGCTACTATGAGTGATGATATGCCTGCCTTCGATCCAGAAGAAGTTATATTCTTAGGATATGGAATCGACGACGAAAAGTATAGTGATTACAAAGGTAATAATCTCCGTGGAAAAGTCATCATGATCAATAAAGGGGAACCCTATGACAGAGACAGCTTATCATACATAACTGGCAGCAATACTCCTTCTGAATGGACCACTAACATGTTTAAAAAACTAGAGGTCGCTCAACAAAAAGGTGTGAAATATGTCCTTGTCATAGAAGATGAAATCAAAAAGTTCTTAGATCAAAATCGACGATTCTTAGTCTCACCATCATTAGAACTGGGAGACGGAGAAATAAAAGAAAGAAAGTATGCCAATCATGCATACATATCATCTACAATCGCGAAAGATATCATCGGCAAGAAAAGCAAGAAAATAAAACGCTGGAGAAAAAAAAATAAGAAAAAAGGTAAAGCTTGTGATATCAAGTTAAAGCCCAAATTAAGTTTAGACTTAGTCAGAGATGTCTCTGTCATCAAAGGATATAATGTCTTAGGATACATCGAAGGAACTGATAAGAAAGAGGAGCTGATTGTGATATCAGGTCATTATGATCACTTAGGAAAAAAAGGTCCCGATGTATATAATGGAGCTGATGACAATGGCTCTGGTACATGCACTGTCATGGAAATCGCAGAAGCCCTTACCCAAGCTAAGCGTGACGGTAACGGTCCGAGAAGATCCGTCTTGTGTCTATTGGTTACTGGAGAGGAGAAGGGACTCCTGGGCTCAGAGTTCTACGCTGAGAATCCATTATTTGATATAAAGAACACAGTGGCAAATGTCAATATCGACATGGTCGGAAGAGTCGATAAGACTTATGCCAGCAATCCAGAGTATATCTACGTCATCGGATCTGATAGGCTCAGCACAGATCTACACAAGATCAATGAGAAAGTGAATAATGAATATTCTCAGATCACCTTAGATTATAAATACAATGATGAGAATGATCCTAACAGATACTACTTCCGATCCGATCATTACAACTTCGCTAAGAAAGGGATTCCTGCCATATTCTTCTTCAGTGGTGTACATGAAGATTATCATAGAACAACAGATACTGTAGATAAGATCTTATTTGATAAGATGGAAAAGGTCGGTCGTCATATCTTTCACGTGGCTTGGGAATTAGCTAACAGAGAAGAACGTATCGTTGTAGACGGTGTAGTGAAATAGCACATTTGACTAAGTTAATTCAACCACATGGTTGTTGTATTTTGATGTAATTGCTTTCTGATTTTCAGATATCGACTTAAGTTGACTATAGAATCGTAAGGTCAGCACATCCCAGTCAAAGCCCTGTGCATAAGACAAAGCATTATCTATCATATCTTGCCTTAGTGTGTCGTCATTCATTAGGATTTTAATTCTGTTTATATAGTCTTGGACATCGAACGGCTTGCATAAGAATCCGTTAACGCCTTGCTCTACAAAATGCTTAGAGCCTCCACCATCAGCAATCACACAAGGTAGTCCACTCGCCATTGCTTCTAAGACCACATTTCCATATGTCTCACTGATAGACGGAAAAAGAAAAACATCTGAAGAAGCATATAACATACCTAACTCATTCTGATCGACATTTCCTAAGAAGATAGCGTTAGGCATTTGTTTCACCATAGACTGATAAGCCGTGCCATCTCCTGCTAATAGAAAGTTAACTTTCAGGTCTTCTTTCTCCGCTTGCTTGTATACATCTATAAGGACTTGTAAGTTCTTTTCCCACACCAATCGGCTGGCGAATAAAATATTAAAATGATCATTGCCCACCATCTGCTTGATCTTATCTCTATCAGATTTTTCTGTATTAAATATTCTTCTTTCTATGCCTCTCTTCCATATTGTCATCAATGATCGGCGGACTCCTACTTGCTCCAGAACATCTACCATCTCCTCTGTAGGGACAAGCACCAAATCGCAATTATTATAAAAATTGCGTGTGCTGTTTTTAATGAGATGCTCGGCCAGTGGAACGATGGATTTCATCTTGCTTAAGTAGTAATTGATATAAGAAATGTAGTGTGTGTGATAGATGGTGCTTACAGGGATCGACTTTTCTTTAGCCAGCTGTAAGGCATAATTGCCTAGCATGGACGGTGATGTTATATGCACCACATCGGGTTGGAATTCTTCGAGTTCTCTTTTGATCTTTTGCTTTGCTAACACTGGCAGAGCCATTTTGTAGCTTTTGTTAAATGGTATCACAACATTAGGTATCGAGACAACTGGCTTATTAAGACCTTTGACTGTTCCTTGTCCGCAGAAGTATTTGATCTCTACATCTTCTGGTTTTCTATCTAAGATATGGAAGACGGTACGCATACAGCCGTCATAATCTCGCATCAGCATATCAGAGAAAAAAGCTATTTTTAGTTTGCTCATAATATTTCTTTTTTATTAATTTCTGTTATACGATCAACTCATGGCTTGCACCACTTTTCGGTCTTGATCTACTACTCCGATAGCTGAGAAAACATCAGCATAATCAGACACCATCCTGTCCCAGCTATAATTTTGTGTTGCGAATTCTTTACACTTTATCAAAGGTTTCTCAGATAGGTAATGACTTATAGCTTCTATCCAACCATTAGCATCTTCTGACTGCATCAGCCAGCCATTCTTTCCCTCTACCACGGCAGATGTGATACCCTCTATTCCTGAAGCCAACACAGGGACATCATACATGTTAGCCTCCAAAGCCACTAATCCAAACCCTTCCATATCACCTGCAACTGATACGTTAGGCATGACAAATAAGTCAGCTTGTGACAAGAGATAGTTTTTGTCTGTATGATTAAGGTTTCGATGCCAGACAAATTTCTCTTTAGAAATATCAGACTCAAGTAACTGCATCAGCTCTGTATGCTCTGTAGATAGCCCTAACAGAAGTTCTATTTGTTTCTGCCAGCTCTGCGGTATTCTTTTAAGGAAGGCTGATATTACCTTGTTATAATCAGGATAAGGACCGATTAGTGTAAACTGTATATCGTCTGGCAGCTGAGGTAGCACGTTTTTGACAAACCAAACAAATCCTTTTCGTCTAACGGGTCTGCCGATTGCAACAATCTGTTTTTTTGCTTTCGTTTTGGCAATTGCAGCTTGAGCTATGATATGATTAGAAACCGATTCTATATCTTGTTGGTTGACAATGTGATCTACTCCATTTTTAACTACATATATTTTTCCCTTAGAGAATCGTCGAGCCACACATTGCTCTGCAGTGTATGTACTAACGGCAATCACTGCATCTGCATGTCGGACAAGTGGTAATAGTATCTTCTGATATATGAAATTAGGGAAGACCAGATCAAGCCCATGATAAGTCACGACTACTTTTCTGTTAGTAAAAAGCTTAAGCCATATACAGCATAATCCACAGACGCCATCATTAAGATGTATCAGTTGGATATTAGGATTCTTGTATAGAAGAGTAGGTAGCTTCCAAAACAGTGAAAGAAAGAAAAACAATAATGACCCCTTCTGATCATAGATGATACTGTGAGAGGTATCTATAGAATTATATCCTGTGATCAGATGATAACTTTGCATCTGCATACCACCGATACTCGGCGGATACTTATAACTAATGAATAGTACTTCCATTGGTTGATAGTTTTATATTAGAAATGTGGCTATTCGCCTTTTTAGAACATGCGACGTATGCGATAATACCGAACAGTAACCACCACAGTTGCCTTACTCTACGCAATACGCTTACGGTTACCCATAAGCTTTGGTCTTGGACACCGATGAGAGACAGAAAGTATTTATTTCCATACTCTTCTACTCCGATTTGTCCTGGTATAAATGACAGGATGCTCTTAAGAAAAGAGGTGCCGATCTCAAGATAGATCGCCGAAGAAAAATCAATAGGTGATTCTAATAGGTAGAGAATATAATAGTACTCCGAAGCACCTACTACATAATGTATTATGAATAAGAATATAGCGAGAAGAATATGGAATTTCTTATGAAGCCAAAAGCTATGCAACTGCTTGTTGTAATCTTGTAAGACTTCCAATTTTGTGTCTAGATATTTAGATTTAGTTACTCTTGATAGATACCTGGCTAATCTATGGATCCATAAGCTTCTATGAAATAATGTCATTAGCAATAAGAACCCTGCAGCAGATGCCATTAGATATAAAAACACAGAAATAAAAGGTGACGTGACAATTTCTCTCAGAACAAAACCAAGAATAAAAAGCAGTAAAACAACATAACTAAACCAAAGCAAGAACCTAGATATGATAACTGATTGTGATACATCATATTTACTATATCCTGACTTGCCCAGAAGAATTACCTTCAGTGCATCGCCGGCAACGATACCTGTAGGATTGACTAAACTTAAACTCTCTCCTATCTGTCTTACTACAAAGAATCTGGAGAAAAACTTCACCTTAAATGTTGTACTGAGGCATAACATCCATGCTGCCGTACCTAATGCATAAGATATAAATGATATCATTAATAGACCAATCATCTTCTGATAACCGAGTGTATTTAGCTGGTCATATAGCAATGTATAATCTATATCTCGAAGGAAGAGAAATAGTAGTACTGCTGTAATTACGATGATAATATACTTCATAGATCTTGCATAACGCTTAATTCAAATCTATGCTATACTGCAGTGTTAATAGTCTCAATACCCTGTAGTTACGGTCTCAATTAGGGATCATGAGACAATATCATAGAAAGTGATACCTTATAGATCGTATATCAACGATGCCTTAAGATTAACATAACTAAGTATTGAGAGAAAGGTGATCTTATTCCATTTTAACTTTAGAATGTCGGATATCTTATAATAGAATTAGATTCCGTAGAATGGATAAGACGTTGTTTGTGCTGTGTAATCACATATTCTTCTGGTAGTAATTTTTTCTATACAGAATTATACAATTGTATTTCGAGAGATTGTATGCCTTGTAAGTTTTCCTCTCTACTGTATTGTTGTATCTCAAAAATATAATTACCCTGATCAGCAAATTTAAATTTGTCTAACAGATAGACCTTTATAATACAAGAATTGCCAGAACACGTGCCTTGCCACTGACCATTAATAGAAGCTAAGTCTATATTGAGTTGTTCTTCTTTTTTTTCTCCATTTGGGAAGGTTGTTACAATTTTCAGATACAGGTTTTCGTAAGAATAGTTTGCATCATGCACAATATTAAGATGCATATCATTGAGTCCTAATGTATCTGCTGCGGCTACTTCATAACGAATGGTGTTTTCGTAGGACCATCCATCCGCTTTGACATCATAAGATTGTGTGTAGTAAGGCTTGTCAACACATGAGATGCACGTTAGTGTAGATAATATAATGAGTAGATACTTAATCATCTACTCAAAGTAATCTTTCATCCTTGCAAAAAATCCTTTCTGACCTTTTCCCTTCTGAGGTTGGAAGTTCTCTAATTCTCTCATCTTTTCGAGCATCTCCTTTTCATCTTTTGTAAGTGTCTTAGGCGTCCATATATTGACATTTATCAGTTGGTCACCTTTCCCATAACCTTGTACACTTGGTAAGCCTTTCTCTCGCAATCTAAATATCTTTCCAGCCGCCGTACCTGCTGGTATCGTAATCTTAACTGGCTTACCTAATGTCGGTACCTCTACAGAAGATCCGAGAGCTGCATCGGCAAAATTGAGAAACAAGTCATACATAATATTCTGCCCATCTCTTGTGAAGTGTTCATGATTTTTAATCTCTATCATAATGATAAGATCACCATTAGAGCCTCCATTAGGGCCAGCATTACCCTTACCTCTCATAGACAATTGCATGCCATCTTCTACACCTCCAGGTATTTCTATTTCTATTGTTTCGTCTTGAGCGTATCTGCCATCACCTTTGCAAGAAGAGCACTTAGCTTTGATCTGAGATCCAGATCCATTACAATTAGGACATACTGCAGTGGTCTGCATCTGACCGAGGAATGTAGACTTAATCTGTCTAACATATCCTGAGCCATTACACGTACCACAACTGGATACAGAGCCTTTGTCTTTTGCGCCAGATCCACCACAGGAATCACACGTACCTTGTTTTTTTACTTTAATCTTTTTCGTCACTCCATTAGCGACTTCTTCCATGGTCATACTGACCTTAATCCTTAGGTTAGAGCCCTTCTGGCCTGAGCGACGCCTTGATGATGTGCTCCCTCGAAAGAAGCTATCAAATGGCCCTCCTGAATCTCCAAATATATCTCCAAAGTGAGAGAAGATATCCTCCATATTCATATTGCCACCACCGCCAAATCCAGCCTGTGGATCTACACCAGCATGGCCATATCTATCATACTTAGCTTTCTTGTTCTCATCACTAAGTATCTCATAAGCCTCTGCCGCTTCTTTAAATTTTTCCTCTGCTGCCTTGTCATCTGGATTCTTGTCCGGATGATACTTCATTGCCACCTTGCGGTAAGCTTTTTTAATCTCGCTTTTATCCGAAGTCTTCGTTACACCTAATATCTCGTAATAATCTCTTTTTGCCATTGTTAGTATTTGTACTCTTTCGAGTTTTTACTTGCCTATCACTACTTTGGCAAATCTGATAATCTTATCATTGAGATAATATCCTTTCTCTACTGTATCGATGATGATGCCTTTCTGGTCATCGCTTGCAGCAGGTATCTCGCTAATTGCCTCATGTAATTCTGGATCGAACGGTAAGCCCGTGCTTTCCATAGGTGTGAGACCTTTAGTAGATAATACATTGTATAACTTATCGTAAACCATAAGAATACCCTCGCTGATGGTTTCTGAATTGCTGTCGTCTTCTGCCATCATCTTTGCACGATCAAAATCATCGAGCACTGGTAAGATATTTACAATAGTATCCTGCGCTGCCGTTTTCATTAGGTCAAATCGCTCCTTGGTATTCCTTCTTTTGAAGTTCTCGAATTCTGCAAATAGCCTTAGGTATTTGTCTTTTCCTTCATCAACTTGCAGCTTGAGTTCCTCTATTTCCTCTTGAGGAGTCACCTCTACTTCTTCTGCTTTACTGGTCTCTTGTATAACTTCCTCTTCTGTCCCTTCTATTTCCTCAGTTTTCTTTTGTCCACTCATTTTCAACTTATTTTTCCATTTATTAATCAATTCCTTTGCCATAGCTTGTTTACAGACATTTTGGCAGTAAAAATGCAGCTTTTATAGCCATATCGTGCATAAGTTGTATGATTATACTGACGCAATGTGATTATATAGTAGTCTAAGAATAGAGGCTACTCTGATATATGATTTTCTAAGTATTGTCTAATGTCCTCAAGGCTGACCTTATCTAGTAAGATATCACCTTTGGGACCTATAAGAAATTTAGCGGGTACATCTCGGACACCGTACTTCATTGCTAGTTTTGAAGTCAATACAAATCTTGATTCTTGGACTATCTGTGTTTCCCAAAAAAAGCCATCTTTCTGAGCTGCTTTCTCCCATCGACGTCCATCTTTCTCTAATGCTATGGTCACAATTTTTAATCCCGCTGCATCCTCATATTTCTTGTCTTTGTATTTCTTATATAAATCAACAAGCTTAGGGTTTTCTTTCCGACATGGTGGACACCAGCTACCCCAGAAGTCTATGATAACATAAGAGCCTAAGTCATCACTTAGACTATAAGCATCTCCGTTAATCAGGTCGGCTTCTATTTTTGGAGCCATTGATCCATTAGCATCATATGATTTCTTAAAAGCGAAATAGTATATCAGCACCCCTGCTAATACGATTATAAATGTTTTAAGTATTCCTTTAAGCTTCATTTACTGCATTTGTTTTATAATCCCGCGTATAGGTATTTAGTTCATTGTTACTTGCCAAGATTTGATATTGAAGGACCATTATGTAAATGAAAAAGGGCATTCCTTAATTAAAAGAAATGCCCTTTGGTATATATCTTTTAAGCAGATAAATTATTCCACAACTGCTTCTGTTCTATCTATTAGTCTGAATCCATTTCCATGAATATTGACTATCTCAAGATCTTTGTCTTTGCTAAGGTATTTTCTAAGCTTAGTAACGAATACATCCATAGACCTCGCGGTAAAATAATTGTCTTCTCCCCATATCTTAGTCAATGCTACTGATCTCGGTAATACGTCATTCTTATGGATGCAGAACAATCTTAGAAGGTGTGCTTCCTTAGGTGATAAGTTATCTTTAGTAACAACACCATCCGACTCAGTATGCCTTAAGATTCTTAATGGATAATTAAAGTTGAACTTACCTAAATCAAATTCCTTAACCTCTTCTTGTGGATCTTCTTTGGTGCCTGACCTTCTGAGAATAGCCTGCACTCTAAGTAGTAATTCCTCAGAATTAAATGGCTTAGTGATATAATCATCAGCGCCAATCTTAAGACCTTCTAATATATCTTCTTTTAATGATTTTGCAGTTAAAAAGATTAGTGGGGTAGTCTTATCTTTTTCTCTGATTTCTTTGGCAAGAGTAAATCCATCTTTCTTTGGCATCATTACATCCAGAACACACAGATCATAACTTCCTTTATTATACTTTAATAGCCCTTCTTCACCATCTACTGCGAGTTCCACCTCATAATCATGCATTTCTAAGTAAGATCGTAAGACGTCTCCAAAATTCTGGTCGTCTTCTACCAGTAATATGTTTTGTTTTTCTGACATTTTTATAGTATTTGTATGATAGCTTATATATTTTAGATGCACGTTTTAACATTTAGTCACTATGTATAAACGGAAAAAACAAAATAAATGTACTGCCCTTCCCGATTTCCGAGCTCACTTTAATGCTTCCTTGGTGAGCATCAATGAGTGCTTTTACGTAACTAAGCCCTAAACCAAAACCTTTCACATCATGCCTATTACCAGTGTGTACTCTATAAAATTTATCAAAAATGTGCTTCTGTGACTCAGGAGTCATACCGATTCCGTTGTCAGATATAGATACTTTTATCCCATCGGAAGCATCACTTGTCACTACTTTAATTACTGGTTGTTCGTTAGAATATTTCTCTGCGTTGTCCAGGAGATTATGAATCATGTTAGAGATATGGGTCAAATCTCCTTCAACAATTGGCTTTGAAGCATTCAGGGCTACGTCTAATTTACCATTTCTTTTTAAAATTTTCAACCTAGCGTGTTCTGAAGCTTGATAAACCACGTCATTAACGTTGACTTCTGTCAGCTTAAGCTGAAAGTCCTTACGGTCTATCTTGGCCATCTGAAGTACCTTCTCCACCTGATTAAGCATCCTATGGTTCTCCTGCTTAATTATACCTGCAAATCGTCTAATCTTATCAGGACTATCAATGACTGTACTGTTAGTAATAGAATCAGACGCCAATGATATCGTCGCTATGGGTGTCTTAAACTCATGAGTCATATTATTAATAAAGTCAGTCTTCATTTCCGAAACCTTCTTCTGTCTAAATATCACAAATATGGTGTACGCAAAACAAAATAAAACGAGACCTATGAAAAGAAATGATGTCAACAGGGAAGGCAAAACTCTCGCCCATAAAAAACTTCGCTTACCTGGAAAAAATATCTTAAGGTGCCCCGGTGATTCCTCATCTATCCCATATATCTGTACCTGATAAGGTGATGAGTTGAAATCTTTCTCTTCGCCTTTCGGCTTGCTGGCATTACCTGCTATCGGAACCGAATAGTGACCATTTCTAAAGATGTACTCTTTCTCTTTATTAGAATATACACCATAGTCATATTTTATCTCTATTCCTTGATCTTTGAATTCATCCTTTAGATACTTGTCAAGCTTCTTGATATCCATATTCTCGAGAAGATAGACTGGATCTTCAATGTTTTGCATGATACTATTAAACTGATGCTTGTTGTTGAAGTAGTTTTTGTTATCAGGCGAGAGCAACTTAGGTATTGTAGATATCTGCTTACCAAACAAGTTCTGGTCTCCCATTGCTTCCAGAACCCTCTTCTTATCATTCTTCTCCTTCGCATCCTTGGCTAGCCTTACCTTTACATTATTGAGTGCCATGAAAGTCTTATCTCCGAAACTCTTAGAGTCTAGATCGACTTGTGTTTTTATCCATATAAATTGGGTCACTGCTATACCAAATAAGGCAACAGACATGAGAATAATAATACCCCAGATGAATTTTTTATTCATTTATAATTTGTATTCCTTCCAAAAATAAGTTTTAACATTCTCGCTTGTATGTGTTTAACTACAATTTAACCGATTCAAGATTCTTGATAATGGAGTATCTTTTCATATCGTTCATTTATATCTTGTTGTAATATTTAATGATATTTCTTTGCTATCTTCATATAGAAAACAATTCCCATTCATGATTCCCTTTTTCGAGGGAAGCTAAATCCAATTCTCTACAAATGAAAAAAATAGAACATATAGGCATAGCTGTAAAAGACATCGAGGCCAGCGAAAAATTATTCGGTGATCTGATGGGTGTAGAAGCTTACAAGAGAGAACTTGTAGAGTCACAAGGTGTTCTCACTTCTTTCTTACGATTGGGAAATAATAAATTAGAATTACTGCAAGCCACACATGAGAATAGCGTAATACATAAATTTATAGAAAAAAAAGGCGAGGGATTCCATCATGTGGCTTTTGCTGTGACAGATATATACTACGAGATCGAAAGACTCAAGGGAATGGGCTATCGATTACTGAGTGAGAAACCATCTGTAGGTGCCGACAATAAACTTGTCGTTTTCTTACACCCTAAAGCCACTAATGGAATGCTTGTAGAATTAGTGCAAGAGAATGATGAGAAACTATCTTCTTAAGAGTCAGTATGACGAACTTCTATAGAAACTTTATTTTTTTTTGAGTTACTCAATTAGAACAAAACCCGCCCAATTATAGGGGTCAAAGAATCGATCTCTCATCTCTAACTGTGTCTTATTAAATGCTTCTCTGATCGTCATATTTTCTTCAAGATAATTCTCATAAAACCTGGTCATAAAAACGGAAGTCGCTCTGTCAGGAACTTGCCAAAGCGACATTATGAGATACCTTACACCAGCCATTTTAAAGCTTCTCTGTAAACCATAGACACCTTCGCTTCCCTCTATATCCCCGAGTCCTGTCTCGCATGCTGACAATACGACCAGTTCTGTATTGCTTAAGTCCATATTACTGATCTCATAAGCCGTAAGGATGCCGTCTTCTGCTCCCTCAGGCATTTCTATCCCTCGCCAAGACTGATTTCCTCCAGCTAATATCAAGCCTGATCTCAAGAGTGGTTGCCTTGCCAACGCAAATTTATTTTTGCCTGCAATATCATTCTCATTTTGGGGTTCTGGAAAGAAATATCCATGTGTCGAAAGATGTATAATACTCGGCGATAACCCGACAGTTCCTATTGACTTAAAGTCCTCTTCAGTTGCAGCAGTTTCTGTTCTATAGCTTACGTCATATGAAGCATTTGTAAAAAGAGTATTGATGTTTTGAGATTCAGTCAGTGTCCATTTCAAATAATTCCATGATTCGCCAGTTAGTGTCCGGTCTGTGATATCTTCTGAAGTCTGCTCCTCCAAATCATAAACAACACCACCAACTAAATATGCATTGTTGCCAGATTCTATCTCCTTCTCTAACAAAATATCACGAGTACTTAATAATTCTACAAAATCATATCTATCTGCAAGTACATATTCATCGTCTAATGCAATCGCATTAATATTCATCCTGTTAAGTAAACCTGAGGGAGCAAAATAGATTTTACTTATATCAGACAAAAAAGGATCCAATGGTTGCCAAATCATCTCGTATAAACTTGGTAAAGTTTCTTCTTTTACCTTTATCCCTCTTTCAGAATATCCATATATACTATTTATAAATTTGGAATTACTACTACCATCTAATTTTAGTTTTTTATTCAGGTCTAACTCATATGTCAGTGGAACAATGTTGATTTTCTCATCACTATTTAATATACATGCCATATAAATAATACTATCATTGGGCAACTTGAAATGGGTGAACTCTATGGCCACTTCTCCTTCTTGCAAATGAGCTGCTATTGTTTGATGGTCAATATTATTTGTCATTTGTTTTCTTCTGAATGATGCAGAAACTCTCGCCATTTTCTTTTCGTATTGCTCAATATCATTTTCTAACAGATCAATAATTTTCCTGTTAGAATCTGGTTTCTGATATTGGACATATAGTTTTTCTTTTGCATCCATTAGGTCTTGATAAGTTTGGTAAGCAGTACCATTTCCTTTTTTTTGTACAAAAGCTTTTGTTTGGATATTAGATTTTAAGTGTATCCCTTTCTCAAATAATAGAGTATTATATATTTCTTCTGCAAGTTCTGGTGAATCATGTTTTAGACCTAAAGATTTCAAAATACTGGTGGAATTGATTATTCTTTGGTGATATTTTAGTTTCTCATTTTCGGAAAGAAAATCAAATGCAGCAACCAACAATTTTTTGGATATATCATTAGCTTCTAATATTAGCTGTGCTGCATTCTTATAGTCCCCTGTGCTTTCGTACAAGCTTGCCATATTGCTTAGCGTACTGGCATAGTTAGGGTGAGTTTTGCCCAATGTTGCTTCTAGTATTCCTTTAGATTCGACATACAGAGGTTCTGCTTTGTCATTATGCCCCTTACTTGTATACAGATTTGCTAAGCTGTTTAATATTGCAGCATAACTCGGATGCTGGCTTCCTAAGGCATCCTTCCTTATATTTTTAGATTCAATATATAATGGTTCTGCTTTCTCATATTGATTCATCTTTTTGTAAAGGTCTGCTAGATTTTTTAAGCATGTAGCATACTCAGGATGCATTACACCATTAGCTTCCTTTTGTATACTTGTTGCTTTCATCATGAGAGGTTCTGCCTTTTCGTATTCCCTCATGCTTTCGTATATGATAGCTAGATTATTTAAAGTAGCAGCATGCTTTGGGTGGTCATTTCCATGTACTGCATAACTTATGTATTTCGCTTTTATTAAGAGGCGTTCTGCTTTCTCATATTGACCCATAGAATGATACAGAGAAGCAAGATTCGAAAGACTCGTTAGATAAGAAATGTTTTTTTCTCCTAAGGTTTTTTTTCTTATTTCAAGAGCCTTAATAAAGAGTGGTTCTGCTTTGCTATACTCAGCGAGCTTGATGTATAATGAAGCTACATTATTTAAGGAATTCATATAGTCTGGATGATCCTCACCAGATTTTTCTTTTACAATATCTTTAATTTCAATAAATACAGAAATCGATTTCTTATACCTACCCGTACGGTAATAATTGAGAGCCAATTTATTTAAAATGGACAAGTCAGTAAAGTGATCTTCTCCCACAAGTTTCTTGCGTATTTCTATCGACTGTAGATAATATTCTGCCGCATGCAAATCGTCAGAAATATCACCCTTAGTCTCCAGTAACTTAGCATAAGAGAAACCACTGGTGTCATGGGTAGATTCCAAGTAGAGTTGTTCTTTTTCTATTATTATCGCCGCTAATGAATCTTCTCCTTGTAAGGCATAATGACCTGCTTTAATAATGTCTACATAAGATTGCTGATGGGTACTTAGTGAAAATGAAACACTGATGCTATCTATATGATCTACACAGTTCTCACTTCCATATCTCTCTAAACTATCTATAGTATGAAGCTGAAGCTCAAAAGATGCCGAATCCAATTCTTGAGATAATAAACTATTAAGTCCCAAACCACAAATAAAAATCATTAGGATTTTTCCTTTCCACCTGATTCTATTTCTATTTAATTTCATTAATCTAAATTCGGTTTTGAGATTTGATTTTCTTATTTCAAGTATATAGTTGTTTTTTGGCTATGTCATATAGCTAAAACTAAAACCTTATTTTATAATATTAAAATACTTAGTGGTTGTACCGACTTCTTCTACGTTTGGTTTTTTGACTTTGGCTCCTCTCGTATTATTTTGGAATGTCGCTGAAAATAAATTTTCAAAAGGATGGCTCCTGTCGATTCCTCGTGATAATGATCCATTAGTAGACATAATATTAGCAAGATCTAATGGCTCATTTGTTGCGATTAATTTCATAACCTCCGCTCCATAGGGTTCGCCTATTTCTATTGAATAATTGGTCTCGAATTCTTCTCCTGGTTCCAAGTAATATTCAGAGGCGGTATATCCTAGTGAAACTGCTGGTATAACTAAGTTAATGACGTTATTAGGCTGTATGTCGATAACTGAAAAATATGCTGGCTTAGTGCCTGTATTCTTTGCTTTTATCTTTATACATGATCCGACAGAAATACTATTGTCATGAATAGATTTCTTTTCTATTCCCTTATCATTACAATCAACTTCTACCATGTCAAACTCAACGAATAGGTTCTGACTTTCACTTTCGAAATCTCTCATATAACCACCTTGCATGTAACTTAAGATGATTTTTTTTATTTGGAAGTTGTAGCCTTTGAGTCGGCTTTCTCTGTAAGGCTTTTGATATAAAATGGTGCCTTGCTTATCTTTTAGTTTTATAACATCGTCTTCCGAGGTAATAAATATTTCTGCATTTGTTTCTACACTTTTAATGTATGGTTCAATTATAACTTCTTCCACTATTTCTGCCCAGTTTCCTAATTCAGATAACTCAGCACTGACCTGGCAACTAATAGGTGCAGCGACACGCTCTATAACTTTTACTTTAATTAGTTCATCTTGCTCTACTACAATAGTTCCATCCATAGTAACCTCACAACTGGTAAGGTATGATGCTGTAACCTCTCCTGTACCTATTACCTTAATCTGATCGATAGAATATAATTCTATGACGCTACCCTCATAGACCTCACTAAGAGTTCCTACAGATACAATCACTTTCTTATCGCTAATACTCTTCACAGAATATAGGACCATTTCTTTTGTAGCTTGCCCACCTAAAAAGTATCCATCACTTGGTCCCTCCCACTGAGGGTTCTGATTAGGGGCTATAGATTTCATTTTCAATTTTATCCTCTCGTACAGCTCGCTATACGAAAAGGTGTTTTTCATTTTGCTGATAACAGAGGCAAATGCATAGCTCAGACTTCCCACAGGATTAATCTGATCATCTAGAGTCTCATAGTTTAACTCTCTAGAGCTTGCTCCAAAAAAACTGGCCATTGGAGCTACATTATCGTCATCTATAGTCACTCCCATATTGGGCTCACTACTTCCTGATTTTGGCTTATAGTTGTCTGGAGCCATCACCTTATCAGTCCCTCTCGACCTTCCGCTACCTCGAGTGCCAGACCCTGAGTGACAAGAATCCATTATTAGAAGAAGTTGGCCCTCTGTTCCTATTTTTTCTCGCAATCTGAATGTGATATCACTAATCTCGTCATCGGTAATTAGATTCTCACCTCTATAGTGTAGATCATCATAATTAAGAGGAGAATTAAAAGGTACAATGGCTTCGTCTAATCCATCTATCTCATCACCGTTAGCATCCACAGTTTGCTGTCCGTGTCCAGAATAATGTATAAAAACTAAGTCTCCAGGTTGACTATCATCCATCAGCTTCTGAAAAGCCTTAAGGATGCCGGCCTTTGTAGCTTGGCTATCTTTGATAATCATTATATGATCATCTATAAATCCTATGCTATTAAATGCACTCTTAATATGAGGAATGTCATTGACACTAGAAATTTTAGGCCATAATCCTTCTGATGGATAGTCGCCAATGGCAATAATCAGTCCTCGCTTTTCCGCTACCAAAATACTCGAGAGGAGTATACACCCAATGAGTAAAAATGTCCTGCTTAGTATCGATTTTAGATTTTTCAAATTTATTTTTATTGGTTAGTTCAGCCCTATTGAAAGATGTGATCACTTAAAATAAGGTTACTTATTATCAGTTACACCTAAGCAAAACTCACACCTATAATGTATAAGTAATATACAATATACCTATAACTAACTAGTCATACAATATAGGTAGTCTATCCGGGGGATGCTTAGGTGCAGTATGTGAATTCAATAAAAAAATATTAATCAAAAGAGTTCTTGATTATAGAATGAAATTGAAAAAAAGAAATTGAAAATTGATTACATTAGGAATACAACTTGTACTAACTGGCAACTACTTTAATAGAAAAGTCTAAAAAAGTAAAGTTTTTTATTAAAACATTTATTCAAATAAACATTTAAAAATCATGAAAAGCATTAACTTATTTTCATTAATCCTGACTTGTTCTTTTATTGCCCTATTCACTTGTCAGGTTTCGGCTCAACTCGACGAAATACCTTATCCAGATCGAATACTAGATCGTGTTGTGGATAAACTAGAAACCGTACAAGACGATATGGATGACGCAAAACTTACAGATTTAAAAACTGAAAAAGGTAGCGATAATGACTTAACTGATCTTATGGACAAGTTTGATCTAATGAACGACTACATAGTCGAAGAATTAGAGGAAATTAAAGAAGTAAAAAACATTGATATCTGGGAACACGCCGATAATATTACTTTAAGTGAATTAAGAGATATCGATCGTGAAATTGAATTTATCAATGACAGAGGACAAGAACTTGTAGTCATAGAAAAAAAAGCTGTAAGAATGGCCGAGGATTTAGTTATGAAGTATAAGCAAGATGAAAAAAATACTAGAGATTCCGGTGGAAGAGATTCTGATGCGAGAAACGTAGACGAAAGAAATTCTGATACGAAAGACCCAAGGAATAACGAAACAAAAGATTATCTGGCAGATGTGGCCAATGACTTAGAAATATTATTGGAAAAAGTAGATCCGATAAAAGGAGATATTAATGACTCGAAAATGAAAATTATGGAAATGATTAAAAGATAATTTCCTAAATCAGGATACATTGAAACCCCCTTTCCTTAGTCTCCATCTTGGAAAGGGCGTTTTTTTTTACATACTAAAAATACAAGAAATGACTTACCTTATCCCAATAGAAAAATATTTATGTTGTGTTACAATATTCCTTTTTTCTTTCTCAATGCTCTCTGCTCAAGTCAATGGTCTTATCGTAGAGTATGACCTATATGAAGATAAGGTAAAGTACATTAAGAATGGTGTAGAACTGGAAAAGCCTAACGTCAAGAAAGGAGAAAACATCTATGTAATCGTCCAAGAATTTAATCCTTATATTACTAGAGCTCATTTAGATATCTTGAATAACAATTATGATCAATATTCTAAATCTAATGGGAGTGGCGATAGCTCTGGGGGTGCCTTGGGGTTTAGCCTCACTGGACTTCTGGGCAGCCTATCAACTGGAAATGACATTACAGAATCATTAAATTTATTTCCTCAGTCAAGAGGTATTTCATCGGCAGAAGCATCACAATTACAAAGCCAATTTAATGCTCAGTTAGCTAAGCTTAAAAATATTGAGGCGGAAGTAAACAAAAGTGCTGAGAAACTGAGACTATTTCAAAAGGCTGAGCTAAGCAGGAAATTGGCATTGTTTGATATCGAAAAGCTTAAACAAAATTCTAATATCAGACCGTCTCGAATAAGAGATATGATCTCTGAAGAAATCCGTTTTGCCTTTGCAAAATTACCAGGAGAAGAGATTAACATAGATGACGTAATTAATGACGCAGAACAAAAGGAAAGTATACGAATCACTGTAAGAGAATATGAAGCAGCAATTAATGAATATGAATCTACTACTTCTGACTGGGTAAGTCTCAGTAAGCGATTACACCTCTTGGATATAGACGGCAATGAGCGATTAGACTTTATAAAGACAGCAACGGATTCTATAATTACTGTTATAAATGATAATGTCAAACAATCAGAGTTCAGCAATCTAGATGAAATTATAGATCTCTCTTTAGAACCTAATTTAGAGTTGTTAGCTGAATTACGACAAGTATATGAAGAACTGGAGAGTATTAATTTCCAACACTCATTTGCACCTGTGCAAGCTTTTAGTGATGATGTACACCTAAAGTTAGATTTTGAAAGAAAAGATGATAGAGGAGACTATGTCGATTACAAGTCTCTATCACAAATCATTCCCGTCACCGGAGGATGGAAGGTCAGTGGATCAGTAGGTATAAGTTTTGGGAAGTTATTTGGCGAGAGATACGATTACGCTGTAGAAAGTGATGTCATTGTAGGAAATTCTGTGGATGCCTTCGTTCCATATTTAACCTCATATGCACACTTCCATAGACAAACAGAGGCTCCTGTAAACTTCGGTGCTTCGTTCGGCTTAGGAATGCCATTACAAACTTCTGGTAATTTGCAATCTATATCTTTTTTTGTAGGGCCATCTGCTTATATAGGTCAATCACAAAAACTGATCATCACCACGGGGCTTTTAGGAGCAAAATCACAAAATCTGGGTAATGGTTATGAAATTGGGGATACTTTCGATGGAGTGACAGAATCACTGCCATTGTCAAGTAAGTATAAGTTTGGTTTGTTTTTCTCCATGTCATTTAGCATATTCTAAAATTATTATGTGAATAAGCTAGATAAGCAATAACAAATCAAGATCTTAGTAAAAGACAATATCATAACAATGTATACAGACATCGAATTAATAGAAGGCCTGAAGTCACGTGATGAGACTATTATAAAGTTCTTCTATACTAATAATAAGGTTAAGGCATTCTCATTACTATTAAAGTATGGTGTCAGAGAGAGTGAGTGCTTATCCATTTACAATGATTCTGTAATCAGTCTGATAGAAAACTTGAAGAGAGGTAAATTTAAAGAGCAGTCTAAACTATCTACCTATTTGTTAAGCATAGCTAAGTTTAAGTGTTTTAAAGAATTTAAACGTCAGAAAAAAACAAACTTAGTTCTCAATGAAGAAATTAAAAATATTGACATTCAGGATGATCCGTATGACTTCGAAGATTTAGATAGTTCTCGTATTGAAAAAGCAACTAATGCCCTACAAAAGGTTGACGAAACATGTCGCAATATTTTAGTAAGCTTTTATTATGAAGGTGTAAAACTTGCAAAGCTTGCTAAAGACTTGGGATATTCTCAAGATTTCATTCGAGTTAAGAAAGGAAGGTGTCTAAAAAAACTAAAGAACTTAATCGCAATATAAAATGGAATCAGATAACACAAAGGAAGAGAACCTGATCATAAGTTATCTAGATAAGACTCTAGATAAAAATGAAGCTGCAAAAGTCGAGCAAAGAATGCTCAAAGACGAGGACTTTCGCAATCAGGTGATGGAATATAAGCATGCTATATCGGGGATTATCATGCATGAAAGAAAAAAAATTTCCAAAATCATAGATGAAATAAGCACCTCGTCATCTATGGGTTCTGAAACTAAATCTCAGGACGAAAAAATAATTAAATTAAAAACTTCAAAAGAAACTAAAATGGAAAATAAGGTAAATAGAAGATCATACATAGGAATAGCTGCCTCAATGATAATATTACTCGGCGCTGCTTCTCTCTTTTTTCTAAATAAAAATTCTGATACTGATCCTGCTAAGCTTTTTGCACAGCACTATAATAAAGAGGTAGGTTTCTTAGACAAAGACATCAAGACCATAGCTGCAAAAATGCTTGGTACCAGAGGCGTAGATCCTAAGGATACATCGACTGTCGTATTCCTAGGTGAGCGAATTACTTCTGCCGAGGCCGCCGAGAAGGAAAATGCAAGAGTCGCTTTACTAACTACTGGTCTAAAGCAGTTTAAAAAATCAGACTGGACGAATTCTATAATCACTTTTAACAAGTACATAGAAAATTATGAAGAAAATAGCTCTGATTATAATATGGCATTATTCTATTCTGCGAAGTCTAAATTAAATGACAGTCATTATCTCAAAGCGATCAATGACTACGAAAAATTTATTCGTCAAAGCGGAATAGACAAAGAGATGAAATTTACAGCCGAATGGGATAGAGCGATTGCTTACTTGGTTGTGGACCAATCTAAAGTAAAAACTTACCTCAATGATATCGCTAAAGATGGAGGTCATAAGTTCCAATCCGAAGCCAAGGGGTTATTGGAATATTTAGACTAACTCAATCCTACTTTTCAATACGAAAAGATCACCTAAGCTTAATTAGGTGGTCTTTATAGTGAAGTCAAATTTTAGTATTTCGCAACCCGTAACTCTGCGCTTAGGGTTCTATTGTTGCATCATCTTTTGAACAAAAAAAATGAAGACCAAAAAAATTGTGAGAAAAATAAAACAGCTATTAGTTTTTACCTTGGTTACTTGCTTAGTAGTCGCTTGCAGTAACCCGAATGGCAAGAAAGGAAAAAAGTATTCGCCGCAAGATTTTGCAGAAAAATTAAACCTTACCCAAAAGCAGAAGTTAGGGAAATATTCTCTTAGAGGCAATGACGATGACAATCCCACATTTCAAGATTCTCTATCTAGTGCTATAAAGCTGAGTATTTCAGGAAATTATGATGATGCCAAAAAAGCCCTCATAGAACTAAATGAAATGAATCCTGATAACGAAGTTGTCATATTACAGTTGGCCATACAAGATTTTTATACTGGTAACTATTCTGAGTCTATGGATAAGTTATCTAAAGTTATAAACTCAGACGATCCCGATATTCGCTATGAAGCAGAAATTCTTATGGCAAACGCCAGTCTCTCAAAGGACGATAACAATAAATCTGCGATAAAATGGTTTGATAAAATAGCAGATGATTCTGGTCATGCATACCAAAAGGATGCTAAAGACCAAATCGTAATAATCTTAGAAACTTACTAAACCGTCCGTACAAAAAACTTTGGAGCGTCTACTCCTTCTACCGTGGCTACCATAATATGGTGTCACTTATATGATCTATGAATTCTATAAGTATGAAACTTTATACAAAATATAATTGAAAATCGACTTATAAGGCACTGTTTTTGATTCTATTATAAATTAAATAAATATTTAATATGAGAATCATAGTATGTACTATAGTCATTTGCCTTATGGGACTATGCGGATACAGCAATAATCCCAGCTTAGCCTATATCAATAAGTACAGAGATGTAGCTATAGATGAGATGAATGCTTCAGGTATTCCAGCTAGTATCAAGTTAGCACAGGCACTATTAGAGTCTGGTGCTGGCAAGAGTACATTAGCTAAGGAGGCTAATAATCACTTTGGAATTAAGTGTGGCGGTAGCTGGCATGGTGATACATTCTATAGAAAAGATGATGATTACAACAATAAAGGACAACTGATAGAAAGCTGCTTCCGACAGTTCTCTAGTCCCCGTGAGTCATTTAGGGCACATACAGAATTCCTAACTACTCAGCCGAGATATGAGTTTCTATTTAGCTATAGTAATACAGATTATACAGCTTGGGCTTATGGGCTTAGAAAAGCGGGCTATGCTACCGATAAGGCATACCCTAAGAAGCTGATAGATATCATCGATAAATATAAGTTATACGAATTTGATAATGGATATGAATCAACTCCTATCGCGGAGCATATACCAAATACAGATAGAAAGACTAAAAAAAGAAATACAGATTCTGTATCTGATACACCCAGGGATTATTCTGTAGATAAAAAATCCAAAAGAAACGCCAGATCAAAAAGCAGAAAGAATACAAAAAACAAAGGGACATCTAAGAGAAAATCAGCGTCTAAAAAATACCATATAGTAGAAGCTAATGAGTCGATGGCAGATATAGCACAAGCTTATAGAATAAAAGAAAATAAGCTCAGACTCAGAAATCGATTGCCTAGAGATGCACAACCTAAGGCTGGAGAAAAGATCTACCTTAAGAAAAAGATCAGTCTATTACAAAGACCTAAGTTTGTCAGAGTACCTGACAATAATGCTATAGCTTCTTCAGAATATATCTTTTAAATTAGAGGTACTAAGTCTATATCTATGTATAAAAGTATTCTTATCTTATTCTGTCTGATAACTTTCTCTTCTTTGCATGCGCAGGAAGATGATGAGCAAGTAACAGGTTTTCACTTTGGTCCTAAGTTAGGACTGACAATGGCTAATCAGAACTGGAATGGTTTCCAGCGTCGACCATTGTTTGATTACCATGGAATCCTTTTCGTAGAGAGTTTAGATCCATATTATAAAGGTTCTCTTTTCGCTCAGATAGGCTACCATTCACGTGGCAGTTCACTGATCGTTAATAATATCACACAAGGTTTTAATTTTTCCGAAGGTGTTGTCTTTCGTAACCTTGGCGTTACTTTAGGCGCTAAGAAAAGATTGTATATCCCTTCTATGAGCAGCACCCCGTATTACTTTGTAGGTGTGAGAGCAGAATATAATGTATCCAATAATACAGAAGAGATCCAGACAAGGTTCTCTGCTACTGCCTCTTCCCTATTCTACCCTTTCCCTATATATGTCAATAAGATCGTATACGGATTGAGTTTTGGTGGAGGCTTTGAATTTGCCGGATCAGAGTTTATATCTCCTGCCATAGAGATTAATGTTAGTCCAGACATCGGATTTCAATATATGTCTCCAGAGATTTTTCCTGTAATCAATCCTCGTACTGGTATGACAACTACTCTTCAGGAAAGAAGTATTAGAAACATAACCTTCGAGGTTTCTTTTGTTCTAAGATTTAAGCGAAAGGTTATTTTGTTGGATTATTAGTGTCTTGCTTTTTCTACAAATAAAAAGAGCCTGCATTGCTACAGGCTCTGTATGAATTTTTCGGTTTTACTTTTCTATTCTATAATCACTTTCTGTGAGCGGGTCACATCATTGAATGATATAGTTATATAATACATGCCTGGTGTCCAAGAGGACGATTCCATACGATGGACATTCATACCTTCTATTATCATCATGTCATCTGCAACTATATGTTGTCCTGCGACCTCGATGAAATACACTCATCTCTTTATCTCTTAATGCTTTAGTCTATTCTATTTGTTCTTTCGTTCTCATAACTTCTCTATTCTTTCTTCCTATGTTACAAGTGCATTAGATCGAGGTTATAAATCTCGACCATCGTGGTACACTGTCCTTATGAGAAACATATAAATTAAAAAACCTGATGCACGGCAATACATCAGGTTAATCTAATTGGTTTTTTATTCTTCTTCTAAGAAACCGTCTCCATCGAAAATCTTTGTGTCGCCATTAATGTATGGCATTCACATTCATTATCATTTGTAAGAAAGACATCGCCTCCAGAATTATATACATTCATTATTACATCGTCTATTTTCTCCTTATCCGATGCACTTAAGCTATCTATGTAATTTCGATTAATAAGTATCTGCTCTACATTATTATGCTTGGCAGATGTGGCAATATCGTTAATGTCGTTAATAGCTAAATTCTCTCCTTTCTTGATACCATAGTTATTCATCACTTCTTTGATATCATTCTGTCTTATTTCTAAGAAAACTGGCCGTATTTGTTCCCTTAGTTCTGCAGGAGATAGATTCTCTGGATTACCTACGACCATGTGCTGTGACAAGTATTTATACTTAGTAACTTCTTTGTATACTGGGTAATACTCCTCTACACAAGCCAATACGAGAGGGACTCTCTCATCGTGGATTATTTCCATCAGACCGTCATCTATTCTTCTCAGGTATTGCTTAAGCCTTATATCGTCCATATCTGTACCTGGTCCATTAGCATGAAAAACTGCTTTGCCACCGGCGCTGTGGTGCTGAGTAGATACGGTAGGGTCATCTACGTTAATGGCTTCGTCTATATCATCTACAACAACATCTGATATTTTGACAGGATATATCCCATCTGGTACGGCCTCGAAAAATCGAGTTTCGTTTTTGCTTATAGCTAGTATAAATATTCTTTCTTTGTTAGTGATTTCACTAATCAATGGACTTGTGAAGAAATTGTTGCCAACACTGACTACCTCCATGTTAACTCTTGGTATCTGTAAGGTCTCATTATAACCTTCTGTATAAAAGCCTGCGAGGCATGGTCTCTGGTATGCCCAATAGTCTGCATTGTCAATTAAATCTAATGCTGGCTTCATAAATTCTCCTGAACAATTATGTTCTGATTCTAATTTATTGATTGCTTTTTGGCAGGCATTTTTCCACTTAATTCTATTCTTCTCGTAATCACCAGTTACTTCCATCGGAACGTATAGTGATACACACGGTTGTCCATCTATTGTCGTTAATTTATTGAATACTTCTTTATTAATCATATCTAATTTTTTATGGTTTTAAAAATTGGAATTTTAACATATTTATTTAACATATTTGGACTGGATCATCACGAAGAGTTATGATTCTAGAAGGTCGATGCCTGCACCTTCGTCTGTCATATGCTTCCGATAATCATTTTCTAATTCTGTTTTTTGAATTTCCGATAAGACCCTACCGGCTAACTGAAAGGATGTGTGCTCCTCATCCTCGAGATGATGGTAGACTTTCGCTCTGAGTTGCTTAGCAGATGTCAGCCAAGCGGAAGAGTCCATATCGCTGTCATCTATTTTTGATATCAGCTCATCCATCTCGTGGTGTTCTGCAACGCCATGTCTTGCATGCTTCTGGGTCATATCTTATTTTATAAGCGGTACGTAGAAATATCTTTATTCTGCATCGGCATGGATTTTAAGTTCTTTCTTAGGAGCTTCCCACGCAATTTTTCTGTGCTTAGTTTGACCGCTCGTTTCTACTATAGTATCACATAGTCCTCTTTGTATATCGTGGTCTTTCCTGATGGCTTCCAAAAAAATGTTCATATAATTATTCTTTTAGATTGCATTGTGTGGCATACAGAATGTATATAGATAATACTCTATTAACGGACTCTCTGTTCGATGATCAGATTGTAGCAGAACTTCGTATATGCCAATCCATATCGATAATAATATGATATAGATAAGTATCTATGCCATGATACAGGCATTATAGATTACATGAACACTGATATGGAGCTAGTAAAAGTCTATTATCACTTACATTTTAAAATATCGTGTAAATATTCTGAATTAAATTTGTTAAGATCAAGGCAAAAAACGCAGTCATAGCCGTAGCTATGGGGAGTATTTTTAACGCTGAGATTAGCTAATTTCATCGGATTATATGCGACATTCTAATGTGTAAATGGTATAAAATATATGCGTCCAAATATGTATGAGGTCATCACACTTATATCGGAAATACAAAAAGCCCAGACAAACTTACGTTGTCGGGGCTTTATACTGTTTATTGGAAGTTATTCTATAATGATATTATCTGGCTGTGCCATTGACGTCGCCGACTTTGACAGCTGTTATTTCTAAGTTGGTCAATGGAAATTCTGACTTTGCAAATTTTAGATCAGTGTTATCTACAAATAGACTTTCCGAAATCACTTCTGACACATAAAACTTCCAAGATGGCGAATTTGGCAACTCAGAATATATACCCAAGATAAGTTTACGCATTTCTATCATATCTATTGCTGTTATAATTCCATCAGAATTGACATCCGCAGCAATGATACTACAGTCTTTTTCTATTGGCTTACGATTAAGTATATGTCTTTGGATAAGTAACATATCTAAAGTACTCACACCATTAAGAGGTTCTCCCTTCTCTATTTCTAAGAAGAAATTATTGGCACTCGGAATATCGTTGTTGTTTGCTACACAATTAACAAAAGAAGTCAGATCTGTAGTTGTTGCGGCACAGTTACCATAATCCACTGTATAACCTGTCACATCTGTCAGAAGCTTGATATTCTCTACTTCGATTACGGAGCCTGAGCAACTGCTTAACTCTATCGAGCCTGAACCAATAGAAGTTAGTTCTGCTGCTTTTATTATTTGGACATGCTCTTCTACCTTAGCAGTACACCAATCAAGGAGGGTCCAAGTTCTTAATATTTTTACCCCATCACCAGCATTAATAATAACATCATCATAAGCTGAGAGAAAGTTAGTCTCTCCGTCCTGCAGAAACTCATATGGTTCTAAATATCCTGTTATAGTTGGCTTAAGGTCTTCTAGTGTTGATTGGTTAGTGTCGTAGTCTGCAGGGAATGTCCAGTCGGCAAATATTGGTCTTGTAACATTAATAAGTTGCGTACAATTATCTAAGGCAGATCCAGTTGCCTGATTCTCTAAAGTATATTTTATACTAGCAATCTGACCATATTGTCCTTGGCATGAGTTATCTATAATAGTTATCTCTTGAGATACATTGTACATATCAGGACCAGTAGTCTGTGGTTCTCCATAGGATTCGTAATCGGTATCTAAATCAAACAAGTGAACGATTACATCGTCTGGGCATAAGATGTCCTGCGAGTACACCGCAGTAGTCATCATAAGTAGGAGTAAGCTAAAGATTTTCATAATTACTTGTTTTGTGTTGTCTATAATCGGATAATAAATATTAAATGATCTAAACTATAGACGCATGCAAGTAAGGATGCGTTGCAAGAAAATCTAAATATATATTATGACTGGCCTCCGAATACTGCTGCAAAGTAATATCTATTCATATCTGCTATATTCTTAGTGGATATCTCTTTAGGGCATTCTACCTCACATGCACCCACATTAGAGCATTTACCAAAGCCTTCTTTATCCATTTGCTTAACCATATTTTTGACTCTCATCTGATGCTCTACTTTACCTTGAGGTAACTTCTCGAGGTGATTAACTTTAGCAGCAGTAAATAACATTGCTGATCCATTAGGACAAGCGGCTACACAAGCACCACACCCGATACACGTTGCTGAGTCAAAAGCATCAGATGCTTGATCTTTCTCGATAGGGATCGCATTGCCATCTGGTGCTTGTCCTGTATTGATACTTACATATCCTCCTGCCTGTATGATTTTATCAAATGATGATCTATCTACTGCGAGATCTTTAATCACTGGAAATGATCTCGCTCTGAATGGCTCTACCGTAATCGTATCTCCATCCTTGTATGACCTCATATGCAACTGACACGCCGTGGTACCTACCTGAGGTCCATGAGGTCTTCCATTAATGACGAGACTACAAGCACCACATATCCCCTCTCTACAGTCATGATCAAACACTACAGGAACTTTCTTCTGAGCTATCAATGTCTCATTAAGAACATCGAGCATTTCCAAAAATGACATATGCTCATCTGCTTCTACAGCATAACTCTCAAAGTGACCTTTGGTATTATTGTTTTTCTGTCTCCAGACTTTTAATGTCAGCTTCATATCCTCTAAGTTTTTATTAAGTCTATTTGTATGACCTTGTTTTTAATTCTACATTATTGAAGACTAAATCTTCTTTATTTAATACGGGCATATTGTTTTCATCCCAACCCCATGCGGCAACATAGGTGTAGTCTTCGTCATTTCTCATCGCCTCACCCTCTGGTGACTTATACTCTTCTCTAAAGTGTCCTCCGCATGATTCGTTTCTCTCCAGCGCATCTACCATCATCAGCTCACCTAGATCAATGAAGTCTTCTACTCGCATCGCCTTCTCCAATTCTGGGTTGTACTCATCTTTAGATCCTGGTACATACAAGTCAGAAGCAAATTCTTTCCTCAACTCTTGTATCATCGCTCTACCCTTCTTAAGTCCTTCTGCGTTACGAGACATACCACAGTATTCCCACATAATTTTTCCCAGTCTTCTATGGAAACTCTCTACTGATTGGTTGCCATTTACGGAAAGTAAACCAGAAATACGTTCTTTTGTTGCTTTCTCTGCTGCCTCAAATTCTGGTGTATCTGTAGAAATTTTTGGCGTTCTTATTTCGTCTGCTAAAAATTGTCCTATTGTATATGGAATAACGAAGTACCCGTCTGCTAATCCTTGCATCAGTGCTGATGCCCCTAATCTATTAGCACCATGATCTGAGAAGTTAGCCTCTCCTAATGCAAATAGTCCTGGGACATTAGTCTGTAAATTATAATCTACCCAGATACCACCCATCGTGTAGTGGACAGCTGGATATATTTTCATAGGATACTTATATGGATTCTCTCCTGTTATCTTTTCGTACATCTGGAACAGGTTACCATACTTAGCCTTGATGACACCTTCTCCTAATTCTGTTATTTTCTCCTTACTTGGATTATCTATGTTCTGAGATAGTGCCTCTCCTTTTCCATATCTCTCTATGGCTGCTGCAAAATCAAGGAAGACTCCAAGACCCGTTTTTACAATGCCCTTATTCTCATCTGTTGCTATCTTTGCTGCCCTCGATGCCACGTCACGTGGGACCAAGTTACCGAATGCAGGATATCTTCTCTCCAAATAATAATCTCTGTCAGCCTCCGCTATATCAAGACCTGTTTTCTTTCCATCTCTGATTGCCTGCGCATCTTCTACTGTCTTAGGTACCCATACACGTCCATCATTACGCAGTGACTCTGACATCAATGTTAACTTAGACTGATACTCTCCCGATACCGGAATACACGTCGGGTGTATTTGCGTAAAGCAAGGATTGGCCATAAGGGCTCCTTTCTTAACTGCTCTCCATGCTGCACTTACATTACAGCCCATCGCATTAGTAGATAAGTAGAATACATTACCATAACCACCAGTCGCTAATACTACACAGTGTGCTGCATGTCTTGTTATTTCTCCCGTTAATAAGTTTCTTGTGATAATGCCTCTGGCTTTGCCATCTATCTTAACTAGGTCAAGCATCTCATGTCTATTATACATCTCTACTTGCCCCTTTCCGATCTGTCTAGATAGCGACTGGTAAGCACCTATTAATAATTGCTGTCCTGTCTGTCCTCTAGCATAGAAGGTCCTCGATACCTGTACACCACCAAAAGATCGATTAGTCAATAGCCCACCATATTCTCTTGCAAAAGGAACACCTTGTGCAACAGCCTGGTCTATTATTTCTCGACTACATTCAGCTAGTCTATGCACATTGGCCTCTCTTGATCTGTAGTCACCACCTTTTATCGTATCATAAAAAAGTCGGTGTACACTATCGCCATCATTCTGATAATTCTTAGCTGCATTAATACCACCTTGTGCAGCGATACTGTGTGCTCTCCGTGGACTATCATGAAAAGTAAACGCTTTTACATTATAGCCTAACTCTCCGAGTGTAGCTGCTGCAGATGCACCTGCTAATCCAGTTCCTACTACGATGACATCTAATCTTCTCTTATTGTTAGGAGCTACAAGGTCCATCTTGCCTCTATAGTTGTCCCATTTTTCTGCTAATGGTCCTTCAGGTATGTTTGCTTTTAATTCCATTTTTCTGAATTTAATATTGCCACAAGTTTCTAAAAAATACATAAAGCGGGATCGCCGCAAACCCTAAGGGTATCAATATAGAGTAGCTCCATCCTATTATCTTGATAAGAGGTGTATACTTCTTATGCGCTAAACCCAATGATGTAAATGCACTAGAAAAACCATGTATAAGATGTAGTGATAATGCGACAAGTCCTATAATATAAATGATCACAATCCACCATACTTTAAATGCCGTCATGACTCTTGTGTACAGATCCTTTACTTGGTAGTCATAGCCCTCATAAGAGACACTTATGATACTATCTGTAAATTTCATCTTCCACCAGAAGTCTCCGATATGTATACACAGAAAAGCAAATATCAGAATGCCTAATAATGCCATGTTCTTAGACATCCAAGTACCATTCTTATATGTTGTGACTGCGTAATTACTTCCTTTGGCTTGCTGATTCTTCCAGGCTATCAACATGCCTTGGATAGCATGTAATAATATAGTTGCATATAACCCAAATGATAAAAAGAAGACAAGCGGATTAGTCGTCATGAAGTGAGCGTATACATTAAATGAAGCACCACCATCATTATAAAAGAGCTGAAGATTACCTACAAGATGTACTGCTAAGAATAGTACAAGAAATAATCCACTTAGAGCCATCACCAGTTTCTTACCGATGCTGGAAGTTAGGAATTCGATTAACCAACCCATTTATTTACTTAATTGTTATCAAAATTGTCAAAACACCCCAATATATAAAACCTTAATAAGGTATACGACAAAAATATGTTGCTTTATGGCACATATGAGCACTCGTCAGTATTTAGACTGAATCTAATTACGGTAGTCTTCACAGCTGACTTTAAGTAAATAAAACCTGTCAAGTCTAATAATTGCAATAAATTTGCAGCCGATGACAGCTATCGACCCACAACAAATCAATTTACTACTAAGTTTTTTTCCTGAAGTAACGCCACCACTGGTTTTATCTGAAGACTTAGCGCTAACATTTAGTAAGAGCAATACCCCTCTGCCTATTGACCTGATCGACCAGACAATAGCACAATGGGAAGAATTAGATGAGTACACTGAGATTATTCCTTGCCTGAGCCTTGTTATAAATGATAAGCATAAGGGAATTATATACTGGAAGGGATCGTTACTCAGTTATCAATACACACTCATCACAATATTAGAAGAGAAAGAGATCATATCTCGCAAAGTCATTGCTGGAACAATAAGCAATGGCAAGACTATAAAAAAATCAGTTGCTAATATAGACGAAGACCTTGTTATCCACAGCATGGTCGGAGAATCTGAAATCAACGAAAATTATAATCCTCACAACAGCAAAGCATATAGCTTTGAAATCAGACCAGATGGACAAATTATTACATCTGAAGAATACAACACAATATGGGAACAAGAAATAAAGTAAAAGGAAAATCCTACAAACCAAGTAAGCTAAAAACCATCATATTCAATTACTTCCTGAAGAATCCTAAGAAAAGAATGGATGCAGGAAGTCTAAGAAAAAAACTAAAACTAGCAAATCCTAAGGATGCTGTTAACCATGCTCTTAAATTACTTGTAGAAGAGAAAGCTGTTAGAACAGTAGGCACTGGAAAATATATACTTAAAGCTAAAGAGTCCAAACGAAGGGACAAAAGCGAAGATAAAGGCAGCTCTAAGTCTAAATTATACACTGGTAGAGTCGACTCCATCAAAAGTGGCGCTGCATATATCATCGTAGAAGGCTTAGAAGATGATATCTATGTACATGCCCGACATCTCAAAAGTGCCATCGATGGTGATATAGTAGAAGTAGAAGCTCGAAGCTCCAGATCAAGAAAACCAGAAGGTCGAGTCAAAAACATCATCAAGCGTAATACGCCACAAGTCATCGGTACACTCCGTAAAGAGAAAAAATACGGTATTGTAACACCCGACAGTAAGCGTATAAACTTCGAGGTATACATCAAAAAAGGTCAGCTCAAAGACCTCTCTGATAATGATAAAGTCATAGTCACCATTACAGACTATGGACAGGTAGATAACCCTACTATATGGGGTAAGGTCGAGAAGGTTCTTACAGACATGGGTGATCACGATTATACGATGGAAAGCATCTTGGTTGAGAATGGCTTTAGCTCAGATTATCCTGAGGACGTTCTTAAGGAAGTAGCTAAGATATCAGACAAAATATCCGAGGAAGAAATAAGCAAAAGAAGAGACTTTAGAGAGACACTTACATTCACTATAGATCCAGATACTGCTCAGGATTTTGATGATGCCATATCTTACCATGTCTTAGAAAATGGAGACATGGAAGTCGGCGTACACATTGCTGACGTTACTCACTACCTGAGACCTAAGACGGCACTAGATAAGGAGGCTTTTGAGAGATCGACATCAGTCTATCTTGTAGATCGATGCATCGCTATGCTACCTGAGAAGTTGTCTAATAACTTATGTAGTCTTAATCCAAAGGTGGATCGGTTAGTGTTCTCAGCAGTTTTCACATTTGATAAAAAAAGAAAGCAGGTCGCAGAATGGTTTGGTAAAGGAATCATACATTCTGATCATCGATTTACTTACGAGAATGCACAAGAATCACTTAATGATGAGAGCGGTCTCTATCATGCAGAACTTACTGAGGTCAATAATATCGCCAAGAAATTACGTAAGCAAAAGTTTAAGAATGGTGCCATTGCATTTGAGTCAGATGAGGTAAAATTTATCCTAGATGAAGAGAAAAAACCTGTTGGCGTATATGTCAAGGAAAGGCTAGATACACACCTCTTAGTAGAAGACTTTATGTTGTTAGCTAATCGTCGTGTCGCTACTTATATGGCCACTAAAAACAAGGGTAAGAAAGTACCTTTCGTATATAGAGTGCATGATCTGCCCGATGTAGACCGACTGACAGATCTTGCATTATTCATGCACGAATTCGATGTGAAGTTAGACCTAAGTACACCAGGTAAGATTGCGGAATCATTTAACATGTTATCCAAAAAATCTAAGACAGAAGAGAAGTATAAGTTGCTCATGCAACTCGCTATAAGGACCATGTCTAAGGCTGAATATACCACTGACAATATAGGGCACTATGGTCTACACTTTGATTATTATACACACTTCACCTCTCCTATCCGGCGATACTCTGATGTGCTGGTCCATAGAATCTTAGAAAAAAATCTTAAGGAAGATCATTACATGGATAAGGAAAAACTAGAAGCGATGTGCATCCATATCAGCAAACAAGAAAGACGAGCAATGGAAGCGGAACGAGAATCTATCAAATATAAAAAGGTAGAATACTTAGCTAAGCATGTCGGCGAAGAATTTGACGGAATCGTATCTGGTATGATCGATCGTGGATTGTTCGTAGAGTTGTCAGATAGTAAAGCAGAAGGTATGGTATCGTTTGACAAGTTTAATGATCAGTTTGCACTTACGTCCGGAAGATATAAAGCCACTGGCTCGAGGACTGGACAAGAGATCAAGATGGGTGACAAAATCAGAGTAAAAATTCTGTCAGCGGATCTACAGAATAAGCAGGTGGAATTGGATATTGTGGAGTGATTGCATTAATGCATGTTACCCAGCGTCAGATTGTTGGGTATACGGTCTTATCGAAGTGGAAATCTGTAGAGATAATAATAATTATGAGGTTCGATTTGTAGATAGTGATATTATTTCTGTAGGTAGGGATTGTTTTGAAGATCCGAGTGAAAAACCACCTGGTTTTAATTCTGATTGCATAAGAGAAGTTGCTTATAATGACATGATTAATTCTGCCATGCCTTTTGTAGTTAGCAACTTAGGCGGTAACTCGAGTTGCGAAGATGGATATATAAGTTATACATCGGTATACAGTAGAGAACTCTGTCAGGTTCCATGCATAACTGACTTAAATGGAGAATTGGTAATAGAAATAAAAGATTGTGGTGAAAGTACTGCTTGCTGTATAAAACTCAAGAGTGGTGTTCTGACAATAACGAAGTTGTCAGTATTAACACTTCCTATGTCACTTTTGGGACTTGTACTCCTGAGCAATACCCCAGAAGTTGCCGTGGACTATATGATAACCCAAAAGAATGCGAACCCAGAAACTGCTTCATTCATCATTAAACTGTAAAGAATGACACGTTATAATTTTTTGTTCCTAATGTTTTTTTCTACCGCTTTAGCTGGGCAGGTTGGTTACTTTAATTATATACCATTAGAGTTCCGAGATGTAGAACCGCTATGGATACACGTAACTTCTGACAGTACGATAATCGGAGCAGAGACAGGTAATGCTATTAGGTACGATGGACATAGCCACGTTCATAATACCACTAGGGTAGAAGATTCATTTATAATTCATGATGATTTTATATATGTAGTGACACCCTCAAGGTTTGACGGTGACTTTTCTGGTGGTATCATAGAAAAAATAGATCTCTATAGTGGAGAAATGATTTGGAAAAATACTTTTGATTATAGGAATACTGAATATCGTGAGGATATTCGTCGTGCTGTCATTAAGAATAACAAACTAGTAATATATACATATAGAATAGTTTCTGATGAGGTCGAAGAGTTCCCTTTACCAATTATATTTTTAGGAGCTGCAGAAGGATTTCTCAAAATCAGAGAATATGATCTAAGTAATGGAGAGCTTATCTACCAATCAGAACCTGACCTTACTGATCCCAATAATAAAATTATTCCTAATGAAATATTTGGAGGACAACAACTCCATTTTATTAGTGAGGATTCTTTTCTTCTATTAGAAAAACATATTGATACAACAGGCTCATATTTTATTACTGATACAATAGACGCTTATGGTAGACTACTTAATGATCCAGACACGACTCTTAGCTGCTTAGAGATAGATGATTGGGGGGACTCATATTGGAGAGATAGTCATCTATATAGGATAGATCCGAATGGCAAGTTATACTGGCTCGATTTTTATATACCTGGTGACTTTACTTTGGATACCGCAAGAGCATTTATTAATGTATACGATCATGGTGTCATCACGGAAAAACTATCTCTTAACTTTTTAGACAAGGATAATGCATCCAACTGGAATCTGATTGATGTAACAGACGCTTACATTTATTTACAAGTCAGTTATTTTGGTGAAAACGGTCAATGGCATGTAATACTGGATAAAGAAGGTAAGCTCATTAAAAAAGTAAAAGATGAAGGTCAGTTGTCTACCTATTCTGAAATGGACGAAGACTATAATTTTATCCTTGGTAGAACCTCTGGTTTTGTAGATGGTTCTTATCCTAATGGACATTCCCAGCTTTCTTTATATCGATCTCAAGGTGAGCGAATGGAAAAGATATCTACTTTTACATTCGCATTTCCTAGCTATATGATAGAACTCACAAGAGTTAAAAAGCTATCTGACGATAATTACTTAGTTTCTGGAATATATTACGAAGTAGAAATTAATAGAAGAAAAGGAAGATTTAATTTCATGATGAAGCTGACTCCTGAGATGATGGGTTTAGAGACAGTGAATACTATGCATATTATTGCTGAAAAAGATCAACTAAGATTATACCCTAACCCTGGCTCAAGTATCTTGACTCTTGAATTAGAAAAACCATCTAACATAAATATTAAAGTCTTTAATTCAAACAACCAATTTATGTTCCAAAAAATCGAAAATACAACTTCTATGAAAATAGATATAAATCATCTTGAACCAGGCTTTTATTATTTGATAGCGAATATTAATGGTCAGACCAAAAGAAAGAGATTTGTTAAAATATAAAATCAACTACTGCTTAATTATTTTCCTAATCACTGTAAGCTCATTTACATCCCTAATCTTAAGTACGTACATTCCTGGATCATAACTTTCCATATTGATCATGTTATTTTCAGTCTCTAAGATTTTTTGACCACTTAAGTTGTATGCCTCGATTCTTATGATTTCGGAATTCTCTGATTCGACTCTTAATATATCAACTACTGGGTTAGGATAGATGGACAATTGAATAATTCCTATTTCCTCTATGGAAGAGGTAAACTCACACATAGGGAATCTGTATGAACCAAGAGTAAAGTCCTCCGATTCGTAACAAACAAAACCCCCGTAACATCCTGAGCCTATAAATAGATCGTGGTCTCCTAACAAACCGTTAGTGGGTCCAATGTTCTCGACAATAGTGCTATAACGTCTTACCGCCCCTGTATTTTGTAAATCTGGATGGAAAACTTCCGTGGACCACCGCTTAAGCTGTCGACCATTCACAACTATTGTATCTAAATTGTTTATCAGAGTATATATGGTATCTACTGTGTCGAACTCCTCTTGCTGAAATCCAAAAAAATCTTTTAACGAATGACTGTCTGCGTTACTTGGCCTAAACGAAATCACCGTATCCCCTACTGAGGCAGTAAAGTCATAAAGTTTGTAAAATTGTGAGTTTTCGTAAAAATATACTTCACCATTTTCTTGATACATAATAAGACTATCATTCGTTTTGTTAGATGTAATGATTCCGCAGTTAATACCGTCGATCATTAGATCATCTACTGTTTCGTAAGTGATCATGTTCCCTTGACAATCTCCTTGCCAGTTAGGCTCCCATCCCGATCCCTCACTCCATCCTTCGTAGGTCCACCTATTTCCTAAGGTGCCAAATGGACTCTGTGCATAACTTACACTTATCAATAATATCTGAATACATAAAAAAAAAGTAAGCTTGTGCATAAAATATTTTATCTGAATATATAGCTTTCTCAGTTGAGATACAAAATACTATTATCCATCTGTCGCATTTGACACATAGCAAAAGAATGGACTCACTTACTGCCTTTCGTCGAGGTCTATGATCTCGATGTGTTACACTCGTCACCTTGAACAATAGTTTTATTTTATGTAAAATATCGTTTTCGATTTGCATTATACATTCTGAAAGTTGTCCTATTGGTACATGATTATCATGGTAAACCCCCTTTGATACAGGGGGCTTATCGAACAGTATTAGTTAAATATACCAAATCTAAGTCCTCTAAGCCTCTCAAAAAATCTATATCTTTGTCCAAAATAATGACACTTGGAGCTTAAGAAAAGACACATCCTTACTGCCAATCAAAAGGCACTCAATATTAATCTGAACAAGAAAATCTACGGCACATTCTCAGAGATCGGTGCTGGACAAGAGGTCGCTCGTAGCTTCTTCCAAGCTGGAGCTGCCGCTGGCACGATTGCTAAGACCATGTCTGCTTATGATAAGACATACTCTGATGCTATATACGGTCCTGAGGAGAGTGGAAGATATGTCTGCGAATCACGATTGTATAAGATGCTCGATCATGAGTATGCATTGATGGAAGATCGCCTGGATCAGGAAAGACCTGAGACAACCTTTTTTGCATTTGCTGATACCGTAGCCGCTATTAATTATAAGCGGACTATAAAAGGTAACGGATGGATGGGTCTCAGATTCCAAACTCGCCCCGATGGTCCGACCAATGATCTCATCGTACACGTAAAGATGACAGATCAGAATAATCACCTACAGCAGGAAGCCATCGGTGTGCTGGGGGTGAATATGGTGTATGCATGCTTTAAGCTGCAAGATGATATGCATGAGTTCGTACAATCTATGACGGATGGTATTGTGGGTCGTGTAGAGATCGATATGCTCAGGCTAGAAGGACCAGATTTTGATCATAATGATAACAGATTACTGGCTTTATATCTGGTACAGTTTGGTCTCACAGATGTGACCATTATAGGTAGTAATAAGAGAAATATTCACGCCTCAGAATTTCTATGGAAGAAAGACCTTATGGTTGTCCGAGGTCACTTCAGACCTCCGACGTTGGTAACTTTAGATGTTTTTGACTCCGCATATAAGCAATTCGTGGCAGAAGATAATGTGACTGACGATAATGCCGCTATTATAGCAGAAGTAACCATGGAAAACTTAAAGCTCGAAGGCGAAATAAATGAAAATGATTTTCTGGAAAGAATCGAAACACTCTGTGCCCTGGGTCATAATGTCATTCTTTCTGACTGCAGCAATCATCAGAACTTAATTAATTATCTTTCTGATCATAAGATCGGCCACCTTGGTCTTGTCATTGGTGTAAGAGAATTGTCATATATCATAGAGGAAAAATTCTACAATAACCAAGACGGTAGATTGCTCATCGCATTTGGAGAATTATTCAATAGGAATATCAAGGTCTATGTCTACCCTGCTCATTTAGAAAAAGATGGACCACTTATTAATGCTAAGTCACTGATGGTGCCAGATGGCATCCACTTCTTATATAAGCATCTGGTAGATGCAGAGCAGATCGTCGAGATAGAGGAGTATAATAAAGAGATATTAGAGATCCTACCTTGGAATGTCTTAGACTCTATACAAGATGGCTCCGATGCTTGGGAGAAAGCATTACCAGAAATCTTGGTTAAGTTGATCAAAGAAAAAGGATTATTTAATTATTCTAAATCTTCTAACCTTGTGTAAGACTGTTCTATACTCAATAGTTGCTGTGAGCTTATTATTAGCTGCATGTACGCAAGAAAAGTCGAAAGCTGATGCTACAATTATTCCTAAAATTGAGCCAGAAAAAAAGAAGATTTCATACCCGAAAGATTTGACTTTAGATTTCATTATGGGTAGGTTCGACCCTGTACAGGATAGCAGCTTCTCTCCTATCATGACTCAGCATGCTGATCGAGCGGGGATGCTTATGAAGACCGAAGCCTATGAAGCATTCCAGAAAATGTATAGTGCTGCACTCGATGATGGTGTCCGTCTTGTCATAAGATCTGCTGCAAGAAATTTTGATTATCAGAAAGGCATATGGGAAAGAAAATGGACAGGAGAAACCATCCTCAGTAATGGAAATAACGCAAAGACTACATACGCAGAACCTAATGTAAGAGCTCGAAAAATATTAGAATACAGTTCTATGCCTGGTACTTCTCGACATCACTGGGGTACAGATATTGATTTTAATAGTTTTGATAATCGATGGTTCGAATCAGGAGAAGGCCTTAAGTTATTTACTTGGCTGGAAAAAAATGCTGAATCCTACGGCTTCTGTAGACCTTACACTGCTAAGGATAGTCTACGACCTCACGGATATAACGAAGAAAAATGGCACTGGTCCTATACGCCATTATCTGATATATATACTGCTTACGCAGCAGAAAAAATGAAAGCATCTAATGTCCAAGGTTTTGCCGGTAGCGAAGTTGCCGAACAACTGGACGTCGTTAACCATTATGTATTAGGTATCAATCATAACTGTAATCATAAATAAAATAACCTATGTCTCTCAAAGAATCTAATATGCTGGCACTCGGAACTCTGGCTCCACCTTTCTCACTGCCTGATACTGTATCTGGATCTACGCTTACTTATGATGATGTCAGAGGAGAGAGTGGCACTTTAGTTGTATTCAGTTGTAATCACTGCCCATTCGTTATACATATCAATCAGGAGCTGGTCAGCATTGCTAATCATTACCAAGACAAAGGAATCGGTTTCGTTGCCATCTCATCTAATGATGTCGAAAATTATCCTGAAGATAGTCCCGAGAAAATGAGTCTTGTAGCGAAAGTAGCCCAGTATTCTTTTCCTTACTTATACGATGAGGATCAGTCCGTAGCGAAAGCATACGATGCGGCATGCACACCGGATTTTTATTTATTCGACAATAATAACGAGCTGGTATATCGTGGTCGGATGGATGCAAGTAGGCCAGGTAATGGCATTCCAGTCACAGGTGCCGACTTACGATTTGCCTTAGATGCAGTATGTCTCGGAGTGAAAGAAATCACACCTCAGATTCCAAGTGCTGGTTGTAATATAAAATGGAAATCATAGTTTGATAATTCTCTCAGTATAAGAACTGTTATCACTGTTGACTTGCACGTAATATATTCCAGTTCCTTGCTCACTCATATCTAACTGGACACTGCTTGTGTCCGTTACTGCTTGGTCAGTAATAATTGTTCCGCTTGCATCTAATAATAATATCTTTGCATCAGATACTTCTGATTCGAATTGCACCTGAGCGATATCGACAGTTGGATTAGGGAACACCTCTATATGAGCAATGACCTTCTTGACAATTTCCTCGTCTTTCTCTGCTGTGCAATTGCTTTGGTTTGTATAGATAACAAACTGATCACCTGTTGTAATATCTTCCACATTGATACTTGAGAATTGTACTTCGGACTGTATCCATGCCAGCTGGTGCCCTCTACATCCATCAGTATAACTTGCATCACCACCTTTAGCTAAGCTGCCTTTGTAATTATTTTTCGCCATCCAGTTATTCACATCCGTGATAAGGTAATCGAGCTCATACTCTCCGCTGGCACAATAAGTAGAAGCTCCTATACAATAAGGAAAACCAAATCCTACCGTATTATAATCTAACATCATTTCTTCGCCTGTCGGCAATACTATGGAAAGAGAGTTAATCACCGGCACACCTCCTGCTGCATCAAGACATGCTGTGTAGTTACAGTCTGCTTTCTGAGTTTGTGTATCTCCTATGTTTACCGCTTTACATAAGCTTGCACAAGCACCTCTGTCATCTTTTATATCTAAGCACAACTCGTAACTACCTTCTATAAGTTCTATGATCTCACTGGCTTCATTACCGACCACTAACCCGTCTAGTTTCCACTCATGTTCTACTCCCGATAATTGTTTATTTAGCTTAGGCATTATCTCATATTTGTCACCGGATAGGTTTTCTACTTTAAGGTCTATAAGTGCATCTGTCTGACATGTCACTTTTACATTATCGATCATCAGTCCACAATCTACAAAACCTCCTGCTGTGTGAAGATACTCAGTGAATATCCACAACTGCGAGTAAGATTGCTCCGGAGTAACTATTGTATTGTGTGTAGTCATACCGATCGTTGTGAAGTCTGACTCTTCGTCTAATGTTATAACATCTACTTTCTTAGAATCTTCAAACCATATGCCGTGGGTCTGCTCTGTCGGAAACATGAATCCATTAGCGCCTCCTTGCGATACGTGATTCGTCAAGTAGATGTGTGCTTGTCCATAATTCTCAGATGGGCAGTGGCTTCCGTAATCTAATGATACACAATATGTAAGATCTTCGTCAGCCAGAATTTCTACTGGTGTATACATGCCCTCACTATGATCATGTGTCGGTCTATTACCATAGCATAAGTGCCCGTAGTTGCTGTCAATATCTTGTATTCCATACCAGTTCCAGCTACTGTCAAAGTAGTCAGCTGTCCCATGTGTGTTATACCAGTTTTTGATTTCTCCTGTTGCTACACCGTTAGCATTTTCTGTTCCGAGAATATTATTTTGTGATTCGAAGTTGCCATTTTCATTTACCGGAATGCAAGTGTTGCATTGAGCTGTGATGTTGATAGTTATCAGAAAGTAAGCAAGTAGTGTAATGTATTTCATGGCCTTCACAAATTGAGTTGAGAAAAATATTCTATCTAAAGAGGAAGGGTGGAAAAGAGGTAGTGTGTTTGATTCTGTGATGTAAATGTATACCCTTTATGGAGTGGAACATCGCGTATATGACTACAGGCTGTAACCGTACATCATACAGAACACCTACACGTACTCAATACGTGTAAGGTAGGCGACAAAGCAAAAGTAGAATTAAGAGAAGATGTCTTTTAATTGAGCATAGAATATAGGAGCTTTTGCAGCGAATGTATCTGCATTAAGGAAATAACAAACGATTAGAATAGGAAGTGGGTCTAAGCCCTGGAAACCCAATATGTTCTGTAATCGTTCTTGTGTAAATCCTGATATCTCTTCTATATCGTGCCATATGTGGTTGTCTAGATCTGGATATTTCTGATTGGGATAAGCTTTGACATAAGCATCAGTATATGCCCACCATGCTACATTAAAGTATTCCTTTGGATTAAAAAAAGCTTGCTCCATATTCTCTAATGAGAATATAATCACGCCATCTTCTACGTCTGTCTCTGCCGTATGAAGAAATTTATACTTTGGACTCGGGAACGGATGTTTATAAATAATGATTCTTTCAAATTTTGCAAGATAGCGATCACTCTTATTCCACATCATTGTTACCGGAATCTGTCCTGTCATCATTTTTACATCATAAGGCACCTCGAAATCTTGTTCCATTCCTTTTGCTATAAATGCATTGCCCTCAGCATATAGACCCAGTCTATTATTAAAATCTTGCTTTTCTTCAGCATTCATCTTTACATAAGTAGGGTTAGTGTTATTAAGCATCGTGATGATTTTCTCATCCAGGTCTAACGGGTGGCGACTGATCCACCAGTAATTAATCTGAGGCTGGAAGAGATATATTAATACCAATATCGCCACAGGTATCATAGCATATATCAGGAAGTCTGAGTTCTTGTTAAGAAAACTCTCGTATAATACATAGCATACCATCAGAGCAAACGGTACTGCGATGACATGTGACAACTTATGGATTCTCATATAATTGTATTACTAATTGGTTGTAAATGCGAAAAATAAATCTAAGAAAATCTAAGTAGAAAACCATTTAATCTACCTTTGGTGTCTTATGGATTTTAATATATCACACAATGACCCAAAGTCTAGAGCTCGGACTGGTACACTGACCACAGCTCATGGTAATATACAGACACCTATATTTATGCCAGTCGGTACACAAGCCACTGTGAAGTCAGTAGATCAGTCATTCATAGAGAACGACATCAATGCACAAATCATTTTGGCGAACACCTATCATTTATACTTAAGACCAGGAATGGATATCTTAGAAGCGGCAGGAGGTGTGCATAAATTTATGACTTGGAACAGGCCATTACTCACTGATTCTGGTGGTTATCAGGTCTATTCTCTGAGTGATCGCAGAAAGATAAGCGAGAAAGGTGTCAAGTTCTCATCTCACATAGACGGGAGTAAGCATTTTTTTACCCCAGAAAATGTGATGGATGTCCAGCGCCAGATCGGTGCTGATATAATAATGGCATTCGATGAGTGTACCCCCTACCCTTGCGAATACAATTATGCTAAGAAGTCCATTAAGATGACACACCGATGGCTGGATAGATGTATCAAGCAATTCAGCGAGACATCTCCATTATATGGATACGAGCAGACACTAGCACCGATCGTACAAGGCAGTACTTACAAAGACTTGCGTATAGAATCGGCTGAGTATATCGCTCAGACAGACATGCCTATTAATGCTATAGGCGGGCTATCTGTAGGTGAGCCGCATGAGGACCTCTATGCGATGACTGATGTGTGTACATCGATATTGCCAGAAGACAAGCCACGGTACCTCATGGGTGTAGGACTACCAGAGAATCTAATCGAATGTATTGCATTAGGTATAGATATGTTTGACTGTGTATTACCGACGAGAAATGCCCGTCACGGTATGCTATATACGTGGGAAGGTATTATCAATATTAAAAACGAAAAGTGGAAAAGGGATTTCTCTGCCATCGACAGTCGAGCACAATCGAGTCTTAGTAGAAGATATTCTAAGGCATACCTTAGGCACTTATTTCAAGTCAAAGAAATGTTGGGTTGTCAGATTGCAAGTGTCCATAACTTAGCATTCTATCTTGACCTTATGGAGCAATCTAGAGAAAAGATTAAGGCTGGAGAATTTGCAACATGGAAAGAGCAGATACTACCTGCGCTTAGAACTAGGTTATAATTCTGTAGAACTTAAGCATGGAAATCAAAAAGTAAATAGTTGAAATTTTGGTATCAAGTAATAATCTTTTTTTACTAAATCATTAAGATCAAAAAATTAGATATCTATATCATTAAGAAGTATCTCTCCAGCTTCTTTTTTACCATGTTCTTAATCAGTATGGTAGGTATCGTTATAGACTATAGTGAGAAGATAAATCGATTTATCAATGCTGACCTCAGTTTCTTAGAAGTGATGAGTCAGTATTATCTGTACTATATCCCGTGGATCAATGGCCTTATGTGGCCCTTGTTTTCTTTGATTGCTGTGATATTTTTTACATCTCGTATTGCACGTAATTCTGAAATTATCGCAGCACTCAGTGGAGGCGTTAGTTACTACAGGTTGTTAGTGCCCTATATGATTGCGGCATTTATTATCTCGTTCTTACTGTGGTATGGTAAGAACTACGTCATCCCACACAGTAGCAAAATTAAGCATGAGTTCGAAAGTGAATATCTCAAGAAAAATCATGAGAGAACCCTCAGAGATGATATACACTTCTTCCTTAATCCCGACGAAAAGGTATATATTAAAAGATACATCAGACGTGATAGTTCGGGACGAATATTCCGGATAGAAAAATTCAGAAATAGAAAGCTTGTAGAAGTTCTTAAGGCGGAAAAGCTAAAATTAAAAGAAGGACCTAATCTATGGACTGTAGAAGACTATAGCATTAGGACTATAGATGGTATGGAAGAGTCCATAGAAGTATCTTCTGGGGAATCGTTAGATACGCTTCTCGATTTGACTCCAGACGATTTCGTGAGGAATACCAAAGGAATGGAAAACATGAACACCACCGATCTAAAAGATTACATCCAAAGGAAAAAAGAAAGAGGCGTCGGTGCAGAGAAGAATTACTTGGTCGAGCTACATCTGCGTACATCACAGCCATTTGCTATAATTATACTTACGATCATCGGCTTCTCATTAGCTTCTCGTAAGGTACGTGGAGGGATGGGTCTTCACTTAGCCATAGGGGTTATCATAGGCGCTACTTACGTCGTAGTCTCTCAATTCTCCTCTACCTTCTCTAACAATCTATCCTTAGATCCATTTTTAGGTGCCTGGATACCTAATATTCTCTTCGGAATAGTCGGTGGAGTGCTTCTTTTGTTCTCTCAGAAATAAACTTTCAGTAATAATTGAAACTTTAACTATTACAATTTCTTGTGATATATATTTGATTATCAATGTTTTATAACGATATATTATCATCTTGCTCCTCAGACGTGTCTCCCTTATGACCCAAAAGTGGTTTTTTGTTTAACTCTTTAATATATTTGTGTAACAAAAACATCAGAAATGTCCAATAAAGAATTTTACTGTGAGATAACGACGATTAATTCTTCTTTGAATGCATTTGCCTACAATCTCACAAAGAACACAGAAGACGCTCAAGACCTTATGCAAGAGACTAAGTTCAGAGCAATATATAACAAAGAAAAGTTTCGTCCAGGTACTAATTTTAAGGCGTGGATGTTTACGATAATGAAGAATATATTCATCAACAACTACCGTAAAAAAGTAAAAGCGAATACCATTATCGATTCTACAGATAATATGTATTATATCAACTCTAGTAAGAATTCTATTTCTAATGATGCTGACGGAAATATTTTGATGGAGGAATTGACTCAAATGATAGAAGACTTAGACGAGAGTATAAGAGTCCCTTTTGTGATGCACTACGAGGGCTTTAAATATCAGGAAATAGCTGACAAGTTTGCATTACCTCTCGGTACTGTAAAAAGTCGAATTTTCTTTGCTCGAAAAGCGCTTAAGGAAAAGCTTAAGAGATTGTACGGGGATTATAATACAGTTAGACTGAAGTTAACTGCCTAAGTTTTCTCTGTAATGAACTAATTAAAAAAAGCTGTGCTCAATCCTGCACAGCTTTTTTTTGTAATCATACCGCTCATAGGTACTCAAGACTTATTCCTTAGTATTATAATAAATCAGCTAAACATTAATTATATAGCTTTGGGTTTACTTATTATTCTTTATCTAATATTATCTAAATGAAAATACAATTCACATTCCTATTAGTCTGTAGTTTCTTAATGATGCTAATTACGGCACAAGCTCAGGAATCTAAATGGCCTAAAATGGACAAAAGTCCAATGCAATTCTCATACTACCCAGCCGAGGTCGCATGGAGAAATTATCTACAAGATGACCAAAGAACCATGAGTCCTAAAATAAAAGTGAGTTACTCTGCTCCAGCAATGAAGGAAAGAAAAATTATGGGTGCTCTTGTTCCTTACGGTAAAGAATGGCGTATGGGTGCTAATGAAGCAACTGAGGTAACCTTCTATCAAGATGTGGAAATAGGAGATGCAATATTACAAGCTGGTAGATATACAATGTCTGCTGATGTCAACGAAAATGACTGGACCATACATTTTTCTACACAGAGGCACATCTGGGGAAATGATAATAGAGACAAATCAAAAACTGTCGCTTCTGTCAAAGTAATCACATCCAAAACAAAAGCAACACGTGAATCTTTTGCTATTGGGTTTAGAGAAATAGATGATCATACAGCACACATGCTCATAGAGTGGGAAAACACAAGTGCTGCAATTCCGATTAAATTTAATGTCGCTTCATTTCCAGACGAGGACGTGAGCCCTGGAGACATGGTGCACTATCCAGATAACTCTGCTTATGTTAATTATCTTAAGCCAGAAGAACTAGATGCCGCAGCACCTAAGGTCAAAGTTACGTATGCACGACCTCAAATGAAAGATAGAAAGATATTCGGCGAATTACTTAAGTATGGTAACGTATGGAGAGTAGGCGCTAATGAGTCTACAGAAATTACTTTCTTCCAAGACGTTATGATCGGTAAGGAGTCTATTAGAGCCGGTAGCTACAATCTATATGCTATTGTCAATGAATCAGAGTGGACATTCATACTGAATACAGATAGACCTGCATGGGGTTCTGCTAATCGAGATGAAACAAAAGACGTTGCAACAATTAATGTACCTGTCACTCAAGGTAAAGAAACCTTAGAGGCATTATCTATGATGTTCAAAGAAATAGATGCTAATAACGTGCACCTTGTTGTAGGTTGGGATACAACCAGAGCAGCTCTACCGATACAGTTTAAGTAGTTATCTTTACAAAAGGTAATAGAGATTTAAGTACATAATTAATAAGCAATAGCCTTGCCCCTTTTTCGCAAGGCTGTTGTTATTTTACCCTCTATCCTACTCTACACAATATTCGTTTTACAATTACATGTCTCTATAACAAATGAAGCGACTCATCTAATATCGCATATCTTATCTTGTTAAAAAATAAGCAAATGAGTATCATAAATGTTTTTGCAAAAGTTATAACCGAAGTAGCCAAAAGAAACATGGCTAAGAAGGACGTCAAAACTGCTGATCCAGTTGTCTTTAAAGAAATGACTAAAGAAATAGAATCCTACGAAAGAGAAGAAGATCCTAAAGCCACTTCTGCATACGTAGAATATGATAGTAAAAGAGGCTGGATTCTCGAAAGCTAATTGAACTTCAATTAGAATATAGGTTGCTAATAATCGTTTTTAGAAAAAAATAGAAAGACTCTAGTTCATCGGATCTGTTGCCTTTTTCTTATTCTACATATTTATCTTTATTTATAAATTGTAATATAGTTCTGAGAGTGAAGACTCAAAAAATAATAGCGAACAGCATTGTAAACTGGTATAGGAAAAATGCCCGAGATCTTCCGTGGAGACACATAAGAGACCCTTACACTATTTGGATATCAGAAATCATATTACAACAGACCAGTGTTGCACAAGGCACTTCTTACTTTCTACGATTTATGGAAGCATTTCCAGATGTGCAATCTCTTGCTGAAGCACCGGAAGATGATGTATTAAAGTTATGGCAAGGGCTAGGGTATTATAGCAGGGCAAGAAACCTACATTTTACAGCACAGCTAATCATGAGTAACTATGGCGGTCAATTTCCAAATACTTATAAAGATATTCTTAGTCTTAAAGGCATAGGCCCTTATACTGCTGCTGCTGTTGGAAGCTTTGCTTTTGATCTTAATCATGTGGTTGTAGATGGTAATGTCCTGAGATTCATGTCTCGCCTACTAGGTATACAAAAAGCTATAGACACAACTGAAACTAAGAAGCTCATCACGGTCCAAGCACAAGCCTTATTGGATCACGCTAAGCCTGCAGAATTTAACCAAGCCATCATGGAGATGGGTGCACTTGTGTGTACATCTAAGAAACCAAATTGTGATTCCTGTCCAGTTGCCACACATTGTATTGCGAAAAAAAAGAACATAGTACCAGTCATTCCATTCAAAGAAAAGAAAATCAAAAAACGTCATAGATACTTTCACTTCTATTTTGTTATAGATTCCATCGGTAATACGCTTTTGACCAAAAGAACAAAAAAAGACATCTGGCAAGGATTGTATCAGTTCCCAATGCAAGAACTCACTTCTTTTGACGAAGAAGCTTCCATATCTGATTTTTTAGGATTAGATACTTATGGTATTAGTGGTGTATATAGCTCTGACATTATGAGACAGACCCTCACACATCAGAGAATCCATGCCAAATTTCACAAAATAGAGCTACAGGGTAAGATAAAAGCAAAAGATTATGACGACTATATCTTAATACCGGTCGATAATATGAACAAATACCCCTTGCCGAAAATTATGGATTTGTATTTCAATGATTTATCCATAACTTTATTTTAATAATCAATAACTATAATGGTAAACAAAGTAACTCTTATCGGTAATCTGGGCAAAGACCCTGAAATCAGAAACTTAGAAAGTGGTGCCAAAGTCGCTAATTTTTCTGTAGCTACTAACGAAAACTACAAAGACAAAAACGGAGAGTGGCAGACAATCACTGAATGGCATAATGTCGTTGCATGGAGGTCACAAGCAGATATCGTCGAGAGAAATCTAAAGAAAGGCGGAATGGTATACATAGAAGGCAAGATAACTACTCGTAAGTGGCAAGATAAAGATGGTAATGACAGATATAATACTGACATAGTAGCACAATACCTTAGGTCATTAGAAAGAAAACCATCAAGTGATTCTGCGGGATACAATAATATGCCATCCGCAGACGACGAGAAATCTTTTCCAAAGTTTGATGCACCTGCTTTAGACACAAATAGTCCGTCTTCTGCTCCAAAGCTCGAAGTAAAAGAAGACGACCTTCCATTCTAATCAATCATTAACTTAGAACAATAACATTATAAGAATTTGGAACCAGAGCCTCCCTCGCCCATAAGTATCGTCTTAAGTAAAATAACACCTGCACCATGACAGTAGCACTGCTTGTTTTACTATTGTGCATATTGTTATGTTGCTCTGCGATGGTCTCTGGATCAGAGGTTGCCTATTTCTCCTTGTCCCCAGCTGACATAGAGTCTCTCCAGACAGAGGAAAACAAGGTAAACAAGGCTATCTTAAGGCTGACCGAGAGACCTCGTAAGTTACTTGCAACTATTCTTATCAGTAATAACTTTATCAATATTGCGATTGTAATTTTATCAGATTACATCATTCGACAATTGTTAGGAGAGGCATCCCTTATTAACTTGGGAAAAACAATAACAGAGTTTCTTCCTTGGTCCACGGGTGATACAGCAGAGCAGATTACCGCGTATGCACTTTCCATTGGTAAGATTATAAATTTTCTAATTACTGTAGTGGGTGTAACCTTCATCTTAGTTTTATTTGGTGAGGTAGCGCCAAAGATTTATGCTAATCTCAATAATGTAAGATTCTGCCGGATCATGTCTGGTCCGATATCTTTAGTGTCTACCATGCTTAATCCTTTCTCTAAACTATTAGTGTTGTGGGGCAGCAAATTAGAGTCTCGTTATATATCTAATAAGTCAGGCTTAGATGACACCAGTAAGGAAGATCTTGACAAAGCCATACTGCTTACTGTATATAGTGATGACGAAGAAGCAGATATATTGAGAGGCATTATTAAGTTCGGAAATGTATCGGCTAAGCAAATTATGAAATCACGTGTCGATGTCATAGCGGTAGAGATCAATGAAAAATACCATGATGTCTTAGCATTAATTAAAGAAAGCGGTTACTCCAGAATTCCAGTTTACATAGAAGATTTTGATGAGCTGGTAGGTATCCTATATGTCAAAGATCTATTAGAATTTTCTAAAGAATCTAATGATTTTGAATGGCAAGCTCTGGTTAGAAAGAACATACTTTACGTTCCTGAATCCAAAAAAATAGATGACCTTCTGAAAGAATTCCAGCAAAAGCGTATGCACATGGGTGTTGTTGTTGATGAATTTGGCGGTAGTGCAGGAATCGTCACCTTAGAAGATATAATGGAAGAAGTCATCGGGGAAATTAAGGGAGAGTTTGATGAGGAAGAAGAGGTGGACTTTATAAAGATCAGCCCGGGCAATTACATCTTTGATGGTAAGACCTTGCTTAATGATGTCGCAAGAATTATAGGCGTAGAGAAAGGCTCTTTTGATAGTTACAAAAAAGAAGCAGATTCACTAGCAGGACTTATACTTATACAGCTCGGTAGTATACCAAAGAAAGACAGAGAAATAACCATTGGACAATTTCGATTGAAAATAGTATCCGTTAGCAAACGACGAATAGAAAAGATACACTTAACTATTTTGTAAAGGCGTCTATGACGCAGATAGTTGATATATATTTTGAATATAACGCTATGCTATTGTACACATTCTTACCTTATGCAAATTTTGATATATGAGACTCATTTCTTTATTACTGATTATATTATTTTTTTCGTCGTGTAAAGAAGAGATAATAGTTCTTCCTAAGCCACGAATGTATCCTAAAATTGATTTTCCTGAGAAGTCTTATCGATCTTTCACAACACCTGACTGTCCCTTTAGCATGGACGTGCCGGAATACTTTAAAGTTATTGCTGACACTGATACATTACATCAGGACAAGAACCAGTGTTGGTTTGATTTACATTCTTCTGAACTTAATACTTATTTACATTTAAGCTATTTGCCTGTGGATGATCGCAAGCACTTTGATAAATTAATGGTGGATGCATTTGAGATGGCAGATGAGCACAACATCAAAGCCAACTATAGAGATGAAATAAAAATTTCTGATTCTGACAGAAATATGCACGGCATCATATTCGAAATAGATGGTCCTGTAGCAACTCCAATTCAGTTTTTTGTCACAGACTCTACATCCCACTTTCTAAGAGGCAGTCTATATTTTAAGTCACAGGTCAATCGTGATTCTATTGCACCTATATATGATTTTGTAAAAACAGATATTAACAAACTGTTAGAAACTTTTCAGTGGGGTGAGTAGATTGCTTTTACCTTATTATGATTATGATTTTAGTATTAAGATATTCCTATAACAGTTATTTGATAATCCTATTCGCAGAAAGCTTGAAGTTCCTCAAGTGACCAAACTTCTTGGTTAAGCTTCAATTCAAAATCCTCATCAGCAAAAAATCTTTCAAATTGACACAATTGCTCTTTTGAGATATTACCACTTAATAAAACTTCCTTTAAAACCTCAAGATTATTAATTATCGGACTTATATCAAACCCCCCTTCCTCATCGGTAATGTATAGATAATTATTAATCTCCTTAATATTTCCTAAAGCGTTATCGTCTAACTTTAGACTACCATGTTCTATATTCAGTCTGAGTAGATCTATTTTTTCCAACTTCTGAAAACCATCTATAACCAATTGCTGCCCTCCTAACACATAAAGATTTAGAACTTCTAATTCCTTCACTTCGTGATAACCAATTATGGATTCTAATGATCTACATAGTGAAACAAATATGACTTTCTCCGCTTCTACAACTTGAGGCGCCAAAATGCTTTTAAATTTGTTAGTCCCAAACATTGCAATGTCATTTACAATTCTCAAATTGGGTAATGATAGAGTCTCGTCATCTGTATCTGTGATAGATAATCCGTAACCACCATGATTTCCTATTTCCTCGAAATATTGCAAAGCAAAACTTACACTTGTTCCTGACAGGGAAACATCATTGGATTCCTTTATCGGCTCTAAGCAACTATAATTCATTCCTGGAGTACAATTAATTGTAATTCTTGACTGCCATCTGCTGTACTGATCACAATAGATATCGATATCTGCCTGTGAAGTGATTCTAAGTGATGCAGGTATCTCTTGTATCTCATCACCAGAACAAGATAATAATGTAACCAACATCAAAAAATAAGAAAAGAGAGATGAAACACTCATAACAATTATATGTGATTTCTAAATTTAGTAAAATAAATTGATATAAACTATCTACTACTTATTCGAAGATAATGGCATTTTCAATTTAGCTCACATCACCAAAGAGTTGGATTGAAGAATTTATATAATAAAAAAGAGCCCACAACATGCAGGCTCTTTTACTTTAATCACTTACCTATCTGTAGATAAGATATTCTAATTCTTAACGTCCATCGTCTTACTTAGCTTTCAATATTTTACCTGACTCTACTTCTTCACCGCCAATAAGAAGCCTGTACATATACGTACCGTTAGGAAGATCTTTTGTGTCTATATCAGTTTCACCATTTGGTTCGATTGTAACTTGTCTTACTTTCTTACCTGTCAATGCGTAAAGCTCCGCTGACATTCTTAGATCCTGGGTATTTCTAATTTGTACATTTGAAGAAAACGGATTAGGGAATACTTTAGCTTCAGTCGTTGTATTCTTAGATCTATAATCTATCTCTTGGTCATTAGATATACTAGACTGTGCTTCATACTTTGTCAGGTTCCCTTTCATGATACCCATAAACTGTACCTTATTGCCTGTTCCATATAATTCTGGCACTTCTACCATCTCAGACATATCATCTTCTATCGGTATATCAGACATGGCTTCCATCCCATCCATGTTGTAGAATAACCACTGTCTTTCTTTAGGCCACTCATCTTCTTCGTCGTTGATCAAGTCTTTCAATAAATAGAAGTCTTCTTCATCGATAATTTTATCTTCATTGATATCCGCTGCGATATATGTATAAGGATTTTGGAAAGCATTTCCACCAAAAACATAATTAGCCAATAGGGTTAAGTCCGCATTGTTAATGCCAGCCATATTGTCTGTCTTAAACGCTGTGAACTCATAATTTCTTCCAATAGGAATCTCATTAGATTCGAATCGTCCTGTCTCGTCTGCATATAAGTGGTGTACATTTATTCTTGCAAATGAATCCACGACCACTGTGTCTAAAGATGTTTCTGTATCGTATATATATAATAATGTCCCTTGCGAATTATAGAAACTATCTATTGTAATGTACTCCACTGTTTCTACTATGTCAGTAACATACTCATATAGAGGTAGTCTGTCTTTAGCTGTGATTATTACTTCTGTTACTGCTTCGTGATTCTCATCTTCTATATTCCCATATACCACATTTCTTGCCCCAATGTCGGGTGCACAATTAGGAATATTAGCTGCATTGTTTTGTACGTTTATATTGACAAGACAGTACGATTGATTTCCTAAGTAATCAGTCACCCACATCTGAACGGTATTGTAACCTACCTCATCACAAGTAAAAACTCTGACGTTGTCATTCACGTCAGAAGAAAAAGAAAACAACAACATTCTATCATTGCACGGATGATAAGATCCTATATTGACGTCTTTAGCCCACACCTCTACCATTCCATTATCTACTGTTCCGTTCAGGTCAGTGTCCTGTGGCATCAATACAACATTAAGATCTGCAAGACAGTATGGTACTGGTCCTGGCTGTACGACCTTTACCTTTGTCACACATGCGACTTCAGATCCACATCCGTATTGCACGGAATATCTTACCTCAGTAATTCCTACTGGATATGTACCTGATGCACTTCCCGTAACCAATGTATCGAAAGGAGAATTATGTATCACTGTGTAATCACCATCACACCCTTGACCCTCTAATGAGATAGGGGGCATCTTTACTGAAGAGCTATCACATTTAATTGATTTTACAACAACCTCTTTAGCACATGATAATATTGGGGGCTCATTACGTCCTACTTTTATCGTTTGAGTAAAATAAAAGATTCCCTTACTACCGCCAGCTTTATATGTACACCAATCTATAACTGTCCATTGTCGTAATATCTTTTTGCAATCCGGTCCAAAGTTAAAAACTTGGTCTCTATACGACGAAGCGATCTGACTGCATGATACATAATTCCATGATGGTCTTTTGTAGCCTGCGGGTAATGCATCTGGAGAGGCGTCGACTGCACAACCTGATATCTCAAGGTGATCGAGTGGCCAATGTATATCCGAATACTTAAAGTTCCCTCCTGCGACATATATATACTGTGTACACGAATGAATACCCCAATATTGGTCTTCTACCGTCCATGTTCTAGTAATGTAACCTGTGTTACAAGAATTAAGGTGATAATTCACATGAGCTAGGCCAGCACTGTAGGTGACATAATTGACCTTATAATGTGCTTGTCCGAATGCTGATAGATCCCATATCTCTGCATTACAATTAAGGTAATAGTCCTGAGGACATAGCATTTCAAATGCCTTAGATTCGGTCGGAGCAAATCCGAATAACATACTTACAAATATTGTTATAGTAAGACGCATATCAAGGTGTTTTAGTCAGATGTTCTAATAATTAATAGCAATAATAAGGTTTCATGCTTATACATATGCACATTTATACTTATTAATTATTTAACAATATAAGTAAGTGATTCGCTGCGTCATATTTATTTTTTTTATAATATGTTTTTGCCTATATTTCTCAGCGTTATATTCCTTTTAATACTCGGTACTTACACATTAAATTTTAGTTTATATATCCAATACCTCTGATTCATTGCTCTCTTAACAGATCATATTATAAATAAATGAAATATGGCATAAATTCTGTTATATACCTTCTTAGGATAATGAACATAAATGAAGGTGCTAAAATTTGGAGGGACTTCTGTAGCTACTGCAGAAAGACTAACTAACGTAAAAAACATTGTAGAAGATAACCACAAGTCTGGCGACAGCCTGTATGTGGTTGTATCAGCATTTGGTGGTGTAACTGATGATCTAATAGAAATCACAGATAATGCAAAGAATAGTGTTCCTTACATCGGTGGCTTTAAAAAATTTAAATCTAAGGTCAATAAAATTGCTGATAGCCTTCTGTCTGAAGGTCTATATCAATCTATCAAGTCCGATCTGGAAGAAAACCATAATGTCTTAGAAAATTTACTTTCTGGTGTCGCTCTTATACAAGAGGCTTCAGTCAGAACGATGGATTATATACTAAGTTTCGGAGAGCGAAATTGCGCTTATATACTTTCTCACTTTCTCATACAAGAGGGCTTACCTGCACAGTATGTAGATGCCCGTAAGTATATTAAGACTGATGATTCATATGGGGCCGCCAGGGTCAACTTTGAAGAAACCCATAAGGCAATCCAGGCAAAACTATTAGATAAGAATACGATATATGTTATTACTGGCTTTGTAGGTTCTGATCTTGTATCTGGACGAACAACAACATTAGGCCGAGGAGGCTCTGATTATAGTGCTGCGATATTTGCTGCAGCTCTAAATGCAGAAGTATTAGAAATATGGACGGATGTAGATGGGGTACTTACAAGTGACCCACGAAAAGTGAAGAAAGCATATCCGATAGATGAATTAAGCTATGCTGAAGCGATGGAGATGTCACATTTTGGAGCAAAAGTGCTCTATTCCCCTACCATCAGGCCCGTCAGAGAAAAAAACATTCCTACTAAAATCAAAAATACATTTAACCCAGATCACCCTGGGACTTTGATACATCATAAGAAAAAGCTGGATAATAAATTTATTTCTGGTCTATCTGCTGTTGATGATATTTCACTTATAAGTCTTGAGGGGACAGGTATGCAAGGAGTATCAGGTATTGCTTCTAGATTATTTAAGTGTCTCGCCATCGAGAGTATTAATATCATTATGATCACTCAGGCGTCTTCTGAGCATTCTATTACGATCGCTATTAAGGATTCTGAAAAAGATAAAGCACATGATTGTATATCCGTAGAATTTGGTTTTGAAATAGATAGAAAACTTATCGATCCGATTAAGGTAGAAAGCGAAAATGCATTAGTAGCTATCATAGGCGAAAACATGAAAAACTGTCCAGGTGTAGCAGGCAAGTTATTCAATATACTTGGCAAAAATGGTATCAATATAGAAGCTATAGCACAAGGTTCTTCTGAGCTAAATATCACATTTGCTATACATCAGAAAGATCTGACTAAGGCTCTAAATACGATCCATGATTCTTTCTTTCTCTCTGAATATAAGACTATCCATCTATATATGATCGGTGTCGGCCTTATTGGTACTACCCTACTCTCACAGATTGCAGAAAACGGAAATCGTATCAAAACCAATAGTGGACTGGAATTAGTATTTAATGGATTGTCTAATAGTAGGAAAATGGCATTCTCTGAGGATAGTATACCGTTAGATGACGTAAAGCAATACTTAACAGAAAATGGAGAAACTGCTGATATAGAGGCATTTGTAAATAAAATGATCTCTGATAATCATGCTTCATCTATATTCGTAGATTGTACCGCAATTGCTGAGACAACTAAGTATTATGAAAAAATATTATGTAATAATATTGCAATTTCTACACCTAACAAGATAGCATTATCGTCAGGCTTAGAAAACTATCTATCGCTTAAGAATGTAGCACACAAGCATAAGGTAGCTTTCAATTATGAAACAAATGTCGGTGCTGGCTTACCAGTAATTTCTACGCTTCATAACCTATTAGATAGTGGAGATAATATTGTGAAAATCGAAGCTGTTCTATCTGGATCGCTTTCCTATATATTTAATACATTCTCATCTGAGGACACATTCCACTCTATCGTAAAAAAGGCACAAGAGAAAGGATACACAGAGCCTGATCCAAGAGATGACTTGTCTGGTTCTGATGTAAAAAGAAAATTATTAATTCTATGCAGAGAAGCTGGCTTCCCAATAAGAGACTCAGAAATCAATATCAAAAGTTTCTTGTCTGATAAAGCCATCAATGCTAAAGATGTAGAATCTTTCTATTCAGTTATAGAATCAGAAAATGCATACTTCAGAGATTTATTAGAAAATGCTGAAAAAGAAAATAAAAGGTTGCGATTCATTGCTGTCTTTGACAAAGGTGTCGGAAGCATCAGTCTTCAGTCCGTAGATCCATCAAGTCCGTTCTATGGTCTTAATGGCAGTGATAATATGATCTCATTCACAACAGAAAGATATAGCTCTACCTCTCTAGTTATAAGAGGCCCTGGGGCAGGTGCAGAAGTAACTGCCGCAGGTGTATTGTCTGAGATAATAAACATGGGAAAATCAATATAACTAACTGAATATCAACAATTTATGTCTGAAAGATATGGTGTAAGAGTATTCGCTCCAGCTTCTGTAGCTAATGTTGCAGTAGGTTATGATATACTGGGGTTTCCACTCGAGGAACTGGGTGATGAGGTAATCGTACGAGACGGTACTAAGCCAGGACTAATTATTACCAAGATTATAAATAATAAAAACCTTTCTAAAGATATTTCTAAGAATACAGCTGGTTATGCTGCTCAGAAATTGCTAGAATCATTAGGTCTAGAGAACAAACCTATTGAAATGGATATCTTCAAAAATATGCAAATCGGTACAGGTCTCGGAAGTAGTGCCGCTAGTGCTGTAGCGGGAGCATTTGGTGTGAATGCATATTTAGATTTTCCTTATACTAAGGCTGAGGTTCTTAAGTTCGCCACATTAGGAGAAGTTATTGCTGATGGTTCCTATCATGCTGATAATGTCGCCCCTTCCCTACTGGGAGGATTTATATTAATAAGAGATAATGAAACTCTGGACTGGAGTAAGCTGCATTGTCCTAAGGGACTTCTATCTGTTATTATATATCCACATGTTCAAGTGTTAACAAAAGACTCTAGATCTATACTTAAAGAAAATGTAAGTCTAGAAGATCATGTCATACAATCTGGTAATCTAGCTTCATTTGTAACTGGAATGTTTACTTCAGATTTCGAATTGATTCGTAGAAGTCTTAGTGATGTAATTATAGAGCCACAGAGAGCACAGTTAATTCCTCATTTCTATGATGTTAAAGAAATGGCACTAAATGAAAATGTGTTAGGCTTTAGTATATCTGGTGCTGGTCCATCCATGTTTGCCTTATGTAATAATACGCTGGCAGCAGAGAATGTGGTAGAAAAAGCGAGACAGATATATGCAGATAATGGGATAAAGTGCACTGCATTCTATTCTAAGATTAATCACGAAGGCGCAATTAAGATGTAAGAATGGATCCACATAGAATAGTTATCATCATATAAATGATGCAGAATTAAGAAAAATGAAATTATACAGCACAAATAATAAAAACAATATAGTAGATCTTCAAGAGGCAGTAATTAGAGCTTATCCTAAGGACAAGGGCTTGTATATGCCTATAGAAATTCCTGAACTGGATGCTTCATTTTTTGAATCTATACAGGACTTTACTTTTGAGGAAATATCTTATAAAGTTGCTCAGTGTCTAATCAGTGATTACATCCCTGAAGACAAATTAGAATCTATCATATACAAGGCTATAAATTTTCCTGCTCCTGTCGTATCGCTTACGGAAAGAATAGGCACCTTAGAATTGTTTCATGGCCCGAGTATGGCGTTTAAGGATTTTGGTGCTAGATTTATGGCAGAGTTAATGTCTTATTTCTTAAGAGGGGAAGATAAGATAACAACCATCCTCGTAGCCACAAGTGGCGATACAGGAGGGGCTGTAGCTGCGGGATTCCATAATGTACCTGGGATAGAAGTTATCATATTATATCCAAGCGGTAAAGTGAGTCCATTGCAAGAGAAGCAGTTGACGAGTTGGGGTGATAATATAAAAGCTATAGAAGTAGAAGGGGTTTTTGATGATTGTCAGGCTATGGTTAAACAAGCATTCATAGATGACGACCTAAATCCTAAGTATAAATTTAGCTCAGCTAATTCTATTAATATAGCTCGGCTTATTCCACAGAGCTTCTATTATTTCGAAGCTTATAAGCAAGTTGTAGATAGATATGATAACATAGTATTCTCTGTGCCTTCCGGTAATTTTGGTAATCTAACTGCCGGATTATTAGCTAAGAGAATGGGTCTTCCTATTCACAAATTTCTGGCAGCTACTAATATAAATGATACAGTGCCACAATATCTTAATACGGGTACATACAGTGCCAAGCCCTCTGTTGCTACCATCTCAAATGCCATGGATGTCGGTAATCCAAGCAATTTTGATCGTATACTGAAACTATATGAAAATGAAGGTTCCACGTGGAACAATGTGAAGAAAGACATTGTAGGTTACAGTTATGACGATAAAACAACCTATATGGCAATAAAATATATATATGATAATCATCAATATATTGTAGATCCCCACGGTGCAGTTGGATATCTTGCTTGTAAAGAATATCTATCAAGTAATCCATCAGAATACTGTATATTCTTAGAAACGGCACATCCAGGAAAGTTTTCAGGTGTTGTAGAAGAAGCGCTAGGCGTTAGTTTTGATATGCCCGAAAAACTGGCCTCTTTTATGTCTAAGGAAAAAACAAGTATATTTTGCTCTAAAGATTATAGTCAATTCAAGGAAATTCTATTAAATATGTAGAATGTTCCACGTGGAACACTTGTACATATTATGATTATTATAACAGGCCAGACTTGTATTTACTCTTATATTTACTATTCATAAATAAAAACACCTAAATACACATGCGTACACTTTTTACTGCACTAATACTAAGCATGGTCATATGCTTAACCGCTCAGGAAAATTCAAATCAGAACAAATTCAAACAAATCGAGGAAATGCTTCCGACTCCTAATACATATCGGACAGCATCTGGAGCTCCCGGCCATGAATACTGGCAGCAAAGAGCCGATTATAAGATGAAAATTACCATAAATGATGAAAATCAAAAACTATATGGTGATGAAACCATTACATACCACAATGAATCTCCAGACCAACTTAAGTATCTATGGATACAAATGGATCAAAATGTAAGGTCTAAGGATTCTCACTCACACGATATAAGAAGCAGCTCGATATCAGAGAAAATGAGCTCAGGACAACTAGATAGAATAGATCCAAGCTTCGAAGGAGGATTTAATATCCAATCTATTAAGAACAAAGATGGCACGGACCTTAAATACACTGTTAATAAAACGATGTTGCGTATAGATTTACCTCAAGTACTTAAGCCTGGGAACAATTATACCTTTTCTATTAAGTGGTGGTATAATATCAATAACACCCGAGAAATAGGTGGTAGATCTGGTTATGAGCATTTCGAAGCAGATAGCAATAATGTATATGTAATAGCTCAGTATTTTCCTCGTATGTGTGTGTACAATGATGTGAATGGTTGGCAGAACAAGCAATTTCTTGGAAGAGGGGAGTTTGCTCTCGTATTTGGTGATTACGAAGTAGAAATTACAGTACCATCTGATCACTTAGTTGCTGCATCAGGAGAACTACAGAATGCTGGTGATGTCCTTACAGCTAAGCAAAAGAAGAGACTTAATGAAGCTAAGAGTGCTGACTTACATCCTGTGACGATTGCTACCATGGAAGAAGCGGAAGAACGAATGAAGGAAAAGTCAGGCAAAACCAAGACATGGAAATTCAAAGCAGATAATGTAAGAGACTTCGCATTCGCTACATCCAGAAGATTTATATGGGATGCATTAGGTGTGCCTATGTCAGACGGAAGGACAGTGATGGCTATGTCTATGTGGACTAAAGAAGGTGATTGCCTATGGAACAAGTACTCTACTAAGTCTGTAGCTCACACTGTTAAGTGGTACTCACACTATACATTTGACTATCCGTATCCTGTTGCATGGTCGATAGATGGTAATATGGGAATGGAATATCCAATGATCTGCTTTAACTTTGGTAGATGTGAAGACGACGGTACTTATACACAAAGAATGAAATATGGACATATCGGGGTAATCATACATGAGGTAGGACATAACTGGTTTCCAATGATCATTAATTCCGATGAGAGACAATGGACCTGGATGGACGAGGGACTGAATACATTCATGCAATATCTAACAGAACAACAATGGGAGAGGGACTACCCATCGAGAAGAGGCCCTGCTAATAAGATAGTAGATTATATGAAGGGGGATAAAGAAAAGATATCTCCTATAATGACGAACTCTGAGTCTATATTCCAATTTGGTAATAATGCTTATGGAAAACCTGCTACAGCACTTAATATTCTAAGAGAAACGGTCATGGGCCGTGAGCTATTCGATTATGCATTTAAGGAATACTGTAATAGGTGGAAATTTAAGCATCCTACGCCAGCGGATTTCTTTAGAACAATGGAAGATGCCTCTGCTGTAGATCTTGACTGGTTCTGGAGAGGATGGTTCTACACTAATGATCATGTAGATCTTGCACTTAACGAAGTGAAACACTTCCAAATGAAATCTGATGATCCAGTAACAGCAAGTAAAAAGAACAAAGCCAATCGTGATAAAGAAAGGGTCAATATTAGTATCTTAAGAAATAGAGAAACTATCAAACAAACACAAAATGAATTAGATCCATCTATAGATGATTACTATACTAATTATGATCCTTTAGAAGTAGACATAATAGATTCTGAGGAGCATGATAAATACTTAGCTACATTATCAGATGAGGATAAAGAACTCCTAAAATCTAATAAGCACTTTTATCAGATGAAGTTTGAAAACAAGGGAGGTATACCCATGCCGTTAATATTAGAATTCCAGTATGCAGACGGTACTACTGAAGTAAAAAGAATACCTGCTGAGATATGGAGATTTGATGCTAAGGAAATAACGAAAACTTTCGTAACAGAGAAAACAATAACTAATGTTGTGCTCGACCCATTCTTAGAGACTGCTGATGTAGATACTGATAATAATGAAATAGTACCTCCAACGAAAGCAGATCGTTTTGAACTATTCAAAAGAGGACAAAGAAGAAGTGGAGAGAACCCAATGCAAAGAGCTAATAGAGCAAAAGAAAAGCAATCGGATAAACCATAATTACTAATTTAACGGTATGTATATAGCCGTTAGCTTTAGTTAAGTAAAATAGAAAGGGTTTCACTATCATTTTAATAGTGAAACCCTTTCTTTATACATCCAAGTGAAAGTATATTATATATCTAACTTACACTTCTATTCTTAAAAATATACATTTGATATAGCGAAATACTAAATATAAATATGGCAACCGCTTGATGCATTACTCCATAGAAAACAGGTACCACATCTGTTGACTTCAGTAAAGTCATGATTCCAAGTACAACCTGCAGATTAAGAAATAAAAAAAGTGAAATACAAAATACATATATAATCTTGGGCAAAGGATATCTCAATGTCCTATAGACTGTATATAAACCTAAAGCATAAACAAAGTATCCTAAGTTACGATGTAACACATGTATAAGAGCTGGCATCAATGGACTCTTATCATAATTCACCAGATTATCAACAGTCCATATTTCTGAATCAAACAGGATAGACGGTATAAATGATCCACCTATATCTGGCCAAGTAGGATAATAAAGAGAAGCTTTCATTCCAGATACTACAGCACCAAAGAAAATCTGTAAACATAGAAAACCAAAGAAATATTTAGATAGCTTATATAGTCTATCATTTGATATACCATTCTTGTTACCATAGAATGCATGAAAGACAGACTGCCACAGAAACATCAAAGTCAGTAAAGCAATTCCAAGATGTAGAGACAAGTTATATGCATTAACCCAAGGTCTTTCTTTCAGACCACTAGCAACCATTATCCAACCAAAAAAAGCTGCCATCATCGCTCCAAGAAATACCAAACTTAATTTCCTTATCATCACCTTATCTATCCACTTCTTATAAATGAAAAATATAAACGGCAACAAAAAAACAAATCCCATAGTACGTGCCCACAACCTGTGAAAATACTCCCAGAAATAAATAAATTTAAAAGATTTAGAATCTGTTAAAGAGCCCAACTCCATATTTCTATTTATCTTCTCATACTGTGGTGTCTTCTTGTATAAATCAAACTCTTCCTGCCATTTAGACTCTGATAACGGTGGAAAAGTCCCAGTCACAATTTCCCACTTCGTAATAGATAATCCTGACCCAGTTATTCTTGTCACACCACCTATTATGATTTGAAAAAATAACATGACACATCCGATTAAGAGCCAAGTCTTTACTATTTTATTGTACTCCACTTATACCATTTATATTAAACTATACAATCTCAAAAGACAGAAATAGTTTTCTAATTTTAGAAAAGAAACAAAGTTATTCACATGCCTAGATTATTATAAGTTTTCTATAAATAAAAAAGAACCTTATTATTAGAAGTGTTGGTATGATCAATACTCAGACTTGTGGATCTATATTTATATTGCTAAGTATTTATTCACATAAAGTGTATGACTTATTAACACATAATACATTGAATGTTACGATACTAACACAAAGAGAATATAACTGTGGAATGACCTATGTTAATTAGTAGTCTTAAAAAAGACTGTTAATAATCTCAATAAAAGACGACGAAAAATATTAATAGTTTTTATATATTATTAATTTTAATATGTAATTAATTGATATTTTAATTTTGAGTAATTTACTGTGGAAAAACCTGTGCAGTATCACAAATAACTAACAAGTTGAGAGCAGTTATACAGCGAGTCATGCAAGGGGCAAAAGTAGAAGTCCTTGGTAAGACTATCGGGCAGATAGATAAAGGCTTATTAGTATTCTTAGGTATAGGCACTGAAGATACAGATGATGATATCCGTTGGTTAGCTAAAAAAATTTCTGGCTTACGTATATTTAGTGATACGGACGATAAAATGAATCTATCTATAAATGAAACTGATGGTTCTTTGCTCGTTATAAGTCAATTTACATTATTAGCCAGTACTAAGAAAGGTAACAGACCTTCTTATATAAAGTCAGCAAAACCAGAAATATCAAAGCCCTTATATAGATCCTTTATAGATCACATCAAGAAAGAGCATGGATTACATGTAGAAGAAGGTATTTTTGGAGCTGATATGAAAGTGCATTTAATTAATGATGGACCTGTTACAATTATAATAGACTCTAAAGTAAAAGAATGACGATAACGGTGATAAGTCAGAGTTTATAATTTCTCCCTTTGTAAATTATAATCTTATGAATATTAAGGAGTGGCAACAACAGGTAGACAATTGGATTAAAGACTACGGAGTAAGATACTTTTCCGAGCTGACGAATATGGCAATTCTTACTGAAGAAGTCGGTGAGCTTTCACGTTATATATCACGCAAGTATGGAGAACAATCATTTAAGAAAGAAATATCTGATAAAGAAATACAGACAAGCATAGCAGATGAGCTAGCGGATATAATATTCGTAACAACATGTATGGCTAATCAGATGGGAATAGATATGGAGGAAGCACTACAGAAAAACATAGAAAAGAAAACGACACGTGATAAAGAAAGACATATATCAAATAAGAAACTATAATTATTGAGAAGCAAATTGGACTTACTAGAAAAATTAGAAAAAGAACTTAGTCTTAAGGAGCTTCAGATTAAGAGTCTCTTGACGATTACGCAAGCCATTAACGATAATGTGCCAGAAGATGGCTTATTCAATATGTATAGATCTTTTCTGAGTTGGGAAATGGGTATATCGAAGATGTGTCTATTTGTCAAAGCAACAGAAAGTTGGAGAATAGTAACACAAATTAATGTTGAAGAAGATTACGAACAAGAATTAATAGATGAGTGCCTGCTTCACAAACGCTTACATACTGTTAAAGAAGATGATCACGTATATCTTCAGATGTTTGATATTATCATACCCGTCTTCCACAAAAAAAACCCAATCGCATATGCTTTGATTGGTGGAATTAAGGATAAAGAAGACATATATAACAAGATACAATTCATCACAACTATTACAAATATTATTGCCGTTGCGATAGAAAATAAAAGATTATTCAGAAGACAGATTAAGCAAGAAAGATTTAATAAGGAATTAGAATTAGCCAAAGAATTCCAGCAGATGCTTATACCCGAGCATATGCCAATTAGTGATCAGTTCGAATTAGATACTTACTATAAGCCACATTATAATATTGGAGGTGATTATGTAGATTTTATAAAATTTAGCGAGACGAGATTTGCTGTAGTGATAGCCGATATTTCTGGAAAAGGAATAGCAGCTGCATTATTAATGTCGAATTTTCAAGCGATGTTACATAGCTTGATATTTCAGTATCGAGACCTTGAGACTTTTGTCTTTGCACTTAATCAAGCAGTATATAGAATTACTAAGAGTGATAAATTTATCACATTTTTCATAGCTGAGATAAATCTCGATAACAGTGAATTAACTTATATTAATGCAGGTCATTATCCCCCAGTTTTGTACAATAACCATGAATTAAAATCTCTCAAAACTGGAAGTAGTGTCATAGGAGCATTTGAAAAGTTACCATTTATAAAAGAAGAAAAAATACAACTTAGTAAAGACGCCTTATTGTTTTGCTTTACCGACGGACTTATAGACCTTAAGAACGAAGCTGGTGATTATTATGATGAATTGAGATTAATGAATTTTGTTAAAGACAATTCCAAAATTTCAGCTAAAGAATTTAATACAAAGTTGGTTAAAGACTTAGAGTTATTTAAAGGAGAAGAAGAGTACGTAGATGATATTGCAATCCTAACAACAAAAATCACAAAGTAGATGAAAGAAAAGTCTCGCTTAGTTGCTGCAGCACTCGCATTCTTTGGAGGATCATTGGGCATACACAAGTTCTATCTTAATAATTTTGGTACGGGTTTCTTCTATATATTTCTAACGATGGTAATTTTCTCAGGATTTAAGTTTCCGATTACTATGATACTTGGTATGATAGATTCTATGAAAATTCTATCAATGTCTGATAGTCAATTTGACGAAAAATATAATAAAAATCAAAAATCTCGGTCAGGTGATAGAATAGAAAGGCAAAACAGAAATGCTTCTCAAGGACAAAATGCAATGGATCTGGAGAGAAAAAGATACAATTATAAAAAGACAAGTAAGCAGAGGAATAATCCGTTTATAATTTCTGGTAAAAAGAAATATAAAGATTACGACTTGGAAGGTGCATCTAAGGATTTTAATGAAGCCCTTTCTCTCAGTCCTGTTGATAAAGAATTACATTTTCTATTGGCTGCAGTATATTCATTATTAGAAAAAAAAGATAAGAGTTTTTACCATTTGGAGGAGTCTGTAAAGCTAGGATATAAAGATTATGAAAACATTAAGACTTATGATGATTTGGCATATTTAAGGATACAACCTGAATTTGATGCATTCCAGAACGCAGGCTACAAAACCATTGATATCAAAGGGATTGCGCCTCCGAAACAAGATCTGTTACAAGACGATTTGCTGTTAACTCAACTGAATCGATTAAAGAAAATGAGAGACAAAGGTCTATTATCAGAGAAAGAATATGTCATAGAGAAAGAAAAATTGCAGCAGCGGTAACATATATACCATTACCTTTGTTTTATAATTAATATGACAGCAAAAGAACTCATATCAAACGACATCATGCCACTCTTACCTAGCGATAAGATAGGCCAGGCAATGTCCATGATGAGTGTATATCGAGTGAGGCATCTACCGATTGTCAAAGATGGTATATTATTAGGTACAATCTCTGAGGAAGAAGTGTCATCGATGGATATAGAAACATCGATTAGGGATGCTAAAATAACAAGTACCTTTATACAAGTTCATTCTAATGATCATGTATTCGAGTTATTGTCGACTATGTCAGAAAATAACTTATCGATTGTACCTGTAGTGGATTCAGAGGATAGTTTTTTAGGAATTGTATCACAGGAAGATTTGATTAAGTTCTTTGCGGGTACCTTTTCATTTAAAGAGCAAGGAGGTATCATAGTCATAGAAACAAGTAGACAAGGATATAGCCTCTCTGAAATAGCAAGAGTGGTGGAGCTCGAAAATGCAAGTATTATTGCAAGCTTTATAACATCCCACCACGAATCAGATGTTACTCTAATTACTATAAAAATTAGCCAGAGAGAAATACAAGATATTATCTCTGCACTTGAGAGATACAGTTATAAAATAAGAGCAACATTTACAGAAGTAGAACATACAGATGATCTGAAAAACAGATACGATCACCTGATGCGTTATCTGGATGTATAGGATAGCTACACTTTTACTGTTCACTTTTATGACAGTTAATCTACTCTCTCAGAGTAGTGACATCATTATCGGTACTGTTATAATAGAAGGTAACCATCACACTAAAGATAAGGTGATCCTGCGTGAGATGAACCTGACTCAAGGAGACACGGTTCCGTTACAAGAAATTAGTACAAGATTAGAAAAGGATAGGTTGCGTATTTTAGGTACAGGCTTATTTAATTATGTAAGCATCAATCTTAAAAACTATAACCCTGAAACATTGGCAACAGATATATCTCTTACAATAGAAGAGAATTGGTATTTGTTTCCAGTACCTATTTTTGAGTTAGCAGATAGAAACTTTAGTGTCTGGTGGCAAGAGCAGAATAAATCATTAGATAGAGTTAATTACGGCTTCCGATTATCACATTATAACTTTACAGGAAATAGAGATCCCCTGAAGTTAAAGGTACATTTTGGTTATACCCGAAAATATGAATTGAATTATCAGTATCCATACTTAGCTGTGGATAACAAGTTAGGCATAGGTGGTTCTATATTTTACTCTGAGAGAAGAGAGATAGGTTATAAGACTGTAGGCAATAAGACACTCTTTGCGCAGACTGATGACGAACGCAAATTATTATCCAGATTTAGGGTAGGGCCAGAGCTTAAGTATAGGCCTAATACATATGACTTCCATGCCATAAGAATAGAGTATCATCATAATAAAATAGATCAGTTTGTAGCGGAAAATCTAAACTCTGATTATTTTTTAAATGGTAAGCTGGGGATACAATTCTTTTATTTGGAGTATGATTTTAATCATGATAAGCGTCCATACACAACCTATCCGTTATCAGGTCATTTAGTATTTGGAAATATTAAGAAAGAAGGATTAGGGGTGTTCGGAGATTTTGATAATCTCAGCATCACAGCCGGAATAGAAAAACACTTTCCTATTATTGAGAATAAATTGTCTATCAGCACAAGAAATAAAGCCAAAACGAATATCATACGTAAGGCAGTCTCATTTGCTAACAACACTGGCCTTGGTTACGGGACAGATATCGTAACAGGTTATGACTTGTATGTAATGGATGGAACAGATTATGGTATTAGTATGAATGCGATTAAGTATGTACTATATGATAACAATCTTAATACTGCTAAGTGGATGCCACGTCAGTTTAGAAAAATGAACTTGAGTCTTTTTCTTAGATTTAATATAGACTTCGCTTATGTGAATGAAAATAGATACACTGCAACTAATTCTCTCAATAATCGAATAATATATGGCTATGGTCCAGCATTAGATATGATACTGTTTAATAATTTTCTGTTTAGCTTTGAATATAGTTTTAATGATATTGGTGAGAGAGGCTTATATTTAAGTAATGCGATTTCCTTTTAATAATATATTGACCTAAAATGAAAGTATTAGTTTTTTCTAAAAAATGCCGAGAAGATAACAAGAGCTACTTTGTACAGCTCTTTAATGACTTAGCTAAAGAAAAAATAGAGTATGCTGTCTATGAGGATATATATAAATCAATTCCTGAAATAGTAGACCAGGCAACCGTCATATCTGAGCATCAGGAATTAAAAGATTATGCTCCAGATGTAATTATAACATTAGGTGGTGATGGCACCATTCTCTCTGCGACTGCATTGATAATGGATTTGGAGATACCCATATTGGGGATCAACTTAGGCAGACTAGGGTTCTTAGCCAATATAGAGCAGGAGAGAATCAGCCAAGCAGTTAAGTTGTTATCCGAAGAATCTTATGTCATTCATGATAGATTCATGATAGGTCTGATTACTGATAATCAATTATTTGGTAAGAAGAACTTTGCTTTGAATGATTTCACATTAGTAAAGCGGGATAACTCTTCTATGATTGTGATACACACATATATAGATGATGAGTTCTTAGTTTCTTATTGGGCGGATGGATTGATAGCGTCTACACCTACGGGTTCTACAGCATATTCGCTCAGTTGTGGTGGACCGATTATGTTTCCCTCTTCTGATAACTTTATTCTAACTCCTGTAGCGCCACACAATTTGAATGTGAGACCAGCTGTCATATCCAGTAATCATAAGATTACATTTAAGATAGAAGGCAGGTCAGATACCTACCTTTGCACGCTAGATAACAGACACGAAATTATCACAGCAGATCATTCTATAGAAATCAAAAAGAATGATTTTGTTTCTAAGTTTATCACCCTTACAGGAGATAGTTATATGAGAACAATCAGAAACAAGCTTAACTGGGGACTAGACAAAAGAAATTAATGGAGATTAAGCTGACACATAATGGTAAGGAATATATTGCTGACCTTCATGAGCCGTTAGATATTTCTATACCATTGGAACATGATAACACACCGATTGCCTTTGGTGCACCAGCTTATCATGCGACTCCACTTAAGGCAGGATCCTTCATAGGGTCATTAAAAGAAGGCTCATCAGTTAATTTTTACAACTTAAAAATAAATCCTCATGGCAATGGTACACATACGGAAAGCGTTAGACACATTGATCTAAGAGGAAAAAGCATATTGGAAACGCTCCAAAAGCAACATCACATTGCTAAACTAATTACCGTCAAACCCCTACAAAAAGCAAATAAAGATCTTGTCATAACCAAATCTTTATTAGATGTCAAAAAACAAGATCTGCAAAATATTTCAGCGCTTGTCATAAGAACAAAGCCAAATAGAAAAACTAAGAAAACGAAAAATTATACGAATACCAATCCCATATATTTTGACCCCAAATTATTAAGCTTTTTGTCTCAGCATATAGATCATCTATTGATAGATGTCCCAAGCGTAGATAGAGAGCAAGACGGCGGCAGACTCAAAGGTCATAAGGCGTTCTGGCAAACGAATGACGACATAGCATTAGATAAGACAATCACAGAAATGGTATATGTAGATAATAAAATAAAGGATGGTTTATATTTGTTAAACATTCAGATAATTCCTGTTGTTATAGACGCCAGTCCCTCTAGACCCGTTTTATATGTATTACGAGAAGCAAAATGTTTACAGAGTCAATAAATAAAGAGATATACAAGGAGTTCTTGATGATAGACGTTAAGTCTTATCAGGAGCAGATACGCTATTATGAGATGAATAAAGCGGAGATTTTTCGCTTACCTGAAGAGCATAAGATACGTATAGAGTGCAGATACGCTTTGGCATTGTACGAGGTGGAGGACTTCTACGGCTACCTGACTAAAGCAGATAGACTGATTAGAGCTGTAGTAAAAGAGAACATTTATAAGATTGATGATAAAGATATCTTCCAAGAGCTCTTGTATCGCAAAGGTATGGCAACACATAAGGTATTGGATTATTATAAGGCGGACTACGTATTCACGGAATTGGTAAAAATTGATTCCACTAATAAAATATTTTGCAGAGCCTACATTCGTAACTCGATTAATAAAAGCAGATATGAGATCAAATATCTTAATGCCATAAGTGTTTTACTCTTCTTTGTATCCGCAGCCATTATAGGATTAGAAATTCTGATGATAAGGACTTTCTATCCTGAGTATACTCAATTATTCGAGTGGACCCGTAATGTTATTTTTCTGTGTGGTGTTGCAATAATTATTTTCTTAGAAGTTTGGATAAGGTTAAAGACTTATCGGTCTGTCCATAAGCTAAAACAAAAAAAGATTAATGTCCTACTCTAGAAGACCACAGTATAAGACAATGCGAGAGAAGAATAACGAAATGAAGCGTAGGCTTAAGGTCGGCGCCATAATCGTATTCATTGCCTCGACAATCTATGCTTACATGAATCGATTGCATATCTCAGAATATCTTAGTTCTTTTTGAATCTGAGTATATTATTCCATTCTTCTTTTTCGGCATTATAGACATACCACAGATAAGCTAAGAACAATACCGCTGATAATAGATAATAAGCTAGGTTAGGCATTAGGTCCTTAATATTTGACATACTAATTATGACCACAGCTATAATCGCAATATTAATTATCAATTTAGAAACAGGATAAGAAATAGGGTAATGCTTCTGTCCTAAGAGGTAAGCTATACTAAGCATCAATAGGTAAGTAAATAATGTTGCCCAAGCTGAAGTAACATAACCATATCGTGGTAAAAATATCACGTTAATTATAAGAAAGAAAACAACACCGATTGTGCTGATAATTGCACCATAGGTCGTCTTGTCTGAGAGCTTATACCATATACCTATATTGTAATAGATTCCTAATAGCAAATAGGCAATGAGAAGGATAGGTATAACGTATATACTTTCTCGGTAATTAGTATCTACGATATACTGAATGATATCGAGAGTAAAAAACATTCCTAAAATGACCACACCACCAACGAGTGTAAATAGGTGGCAGATCTTACCGTAATAGAGCTTTCGATCTTCTTTAGTTGCGTTATTAAAAAAGAAGGGCTCAGCAGCATAATTAAATGCAGTGGTAAACATGGCAAAAAGACTTGCGATCCTACGTGAAGAATCATACACACCGCCATCTGCAAGATTATCAGCAGATGAGCCTATTAAGAATTTTTCTTGTAAGATGACTGCAAAGTATTGTATAAAACTGTTAGCGATTCCGACGATTACTAATGGCCAAACGTAATAGATCATCTTCTTAAGTAGCGGCCAGTCAATAGTCAATTTCATGCCTTTACTCAGGCTAAATAAGATGACTAATATTAAGAAGCTTGCAATAAGATTAGAGATAAAAACATAATCTATCAAGTAAGGATACTGAGGAAATATACTTTGTAAACTCGGACTTAACTGCGGTAATACCCAAAGGAAAAATAGAATGAGTAAGCTCGATATTAGAATATTTAAAACCTTACATATGGCAAATGCCTTCACACGATTATCTAATCTAAACTTAGCGTAAGGTATTAAGCTAATGACATCAAATGCTAAAATATAAGAAAACCAACGTACATATATATGTCGATCAGGGACAGTAGTTATTGTAGCCAATTGTTTGCTAAAGAGAGTTCCTCCCAAAATCACTAAAAGCGCAATAAATATGATTGCAGTAAAACTGGTGCTAAAAGCATTCTTCTTAAGTAAGTCATCACTTCCATAACGAAATAGAGCAGTATCAAGTCGAAAGGAGAACAAAATTATAAGGACAGAAACATAAGCATAAAATGATCCGAATATGCCAAACTCTACTTGTTGGTCATCTAAGATGTGGGTAAGAAAAGAGGTAATAAGTAGGTAGTACACAACCCTAGAGAGAATGTGTCCTCCTCCATATATTGCAGTCTGTCCGGCAAATTGCTTAATACGACTCATCTGTTCTTACCGTTAATAATTTTAATCGCCGACAAGATAATTAAAACCTATGCTTATATTACATTTGCATACTTTTCACAATCAATTAGAACAGTAATGATAGACATTAAATTGTTAGATAAGATCACACAAATTCCTGGAGCACCAGGACATGAATATAGTATTAGATCATTTGTAACAAGCGAAATAGAGTCCTATGTAGACGAGATGTACACCGATAGAATGGGTAATCTTGTAGCGATTAAGCGGGGTAAGTCTGATGAGAGGGTGATGGTTGCGGCACATATGGATGAGATCAGTTTTATAGTTAGCCACATAGATGATTGTGGCTTCATCAGATTTCACCCTATGGGAGGATTTGACCCCAAAACACTTACTGCACAAAGAGTTATTATCCACGGGAAAAAAGATATCATCGGGGTAATGGGTTCTAAGCCTATACACATTATGTCTTCCGAAGAGAGAAACAAGCCTCCAAAAATAGAAGACTACTTCATAGATACAGGCTTGAATAAAAAAGAACTAAGCAAAATTGTAGATATCGGATCACCTATAACCAGAGAGAGAAGTTGCATAGAGATGGGTGACATGATAAATTCTAAGTCCCTCGACAATAGAGTGTGTGTATACATTTTGGTAGAGGTACTTAAAGAACTAAAGAAAACTAAATTACCCCACGACTTATATGCAGTATTTACAGTACAAGAAGAAGTAGGACTTAGAGGTGCTAAGGCTGCTACACTAGGCGTAGATCCAGATTATGCGATTAATCTGGATGTAACATTAGCATGTGATGTACCAGGTTCTCAAAAGCATGAGCGGATCACCGACTTAGGAGCAGGTACTGCAATCAAGGTAATAGACGGTATGACAATATGCGACTATAGAATGGTAGAGTTCATGAAAGGCATAGCTAAGAAGAATAAAATTAATTATCAACTAGAAGTTCTACCTAAGGGAGGTACCGATACAGCTGCTATGCAACAGATGTCTACGGGCGGATCTATTGCAGGTGGGATATCAGTGCCATGCAGATATTTGCACCAAGTTATAGAAATGGCCCACAAAGAGGATGTCAGAAACTCTATAGATCTGCTTAAGGTTTGTGTGAAAAACTTAGATAAACACAATTGGAAGCATAAGTAATTTTCTGCCACACGAATTTATATCTAACAAGTATAACTCTTATAGATCAGCGTGAACACAGTTTCACTACACCACATGCTCAGTTAATGTATTGTTAAACCAAAATTGAGTGATAACTTAGTATTGTTAACACCGTTTTCTTATTTACAAAACGATAACAATGCAAAAACTGATTTCCCTAATATTAGCAGGCATTATCGGAGGACTTATTGCGGTCGCCGTGACAAGCTACATTCCAAAAGAACAGAGCCAACAAAGCAATATGTCTCCACATGCCGTTCTGACATCTGCAGGTTATGATATGAATGTCGAAGCATTTGATTTTGTGTCGGCTGCTGAAATAGTTACACCCGCAGTAGTCCATATTACGGCATCAGAGAGTCAGGCATTGGCCTATCAGAGAAAGCAAGAAAGACAAAGTAATAGAAATAGGAATTTTTGGGATCCATTCGGAGACTTCTTCGGTGGCCCAAGAGAAGGAACGGGCTCTGGAGTAGTCATATCTGAAGATGGTTATATAGTGACCAATAATCACGTGGTAGCGGATGCAGATATTATTAATGTAGCTCTAACAGATAAGAAAACATATCAAGCAGTAAAAATTGGAACTGACCCAAGCACAGACTTAGCTCTTCTCAAGATAGATGCGACAGGTTTGCCACACGTCTTACTTGCAGATAGTGATAAGGTAAAAGTAGGTGAGTGGGTAGCGGCAGTAGGTAATCCATTCAGTTATTTAGAGTCTACAGTTACAGCAGGTATTGTAAGTGCAATAGGAAGAGATATAGACATCATAAAAGACAAGTACAACATAGAAGAATTTATACAAACAGATGCTGCAATTAATCCAGGAAATAGTGGAGGTGCATTAGTTAATGTAAATGGAGAGCTCATAGGAATCAATACCGCTATAGCGACACCGACTGGAGTCTACGCCGGATATTCATTTGCAGTACCGTCTAATATTGTTAAGCGTATTATTTCTGATATAAAACAGAACGGAAATATAGAAAGAGGAAGATTGGGTATAGAAGGTTTTGAGATCGATGCAGAAAACCAATCAGAATTAAATCTGAAGAAAAGCAAAGGTTTCTATGTAGAAAATGTTCTCAAAGGTAGCGGAGCACAGTTTGCAGGCGTTCTTCCAGGAGATATTATAACTAAAGTAGATAGTAAAGACGTCAATACCTTCGATGACTTGTATGAAATAATAGAATACGCAAAGGTCGGGGATAAGATAAAATTAGGGGTATTCAGAAAGAACAAAGAGTTAGAAATAGATGTTTATTTAAGGAAAGGAATATAACACTATAAAAAAAAGTTGGTTTTTCGTTTTGTTTTGAGACGCCTACCTACCCACTTGGTAGGCGTTTTTTATATTTATATATCAAAACAATTTCTTCATACGTCAAATTTCTTGCTCAAGGCCTATTAGGTCTTATGTATCCTCACATTTGCTATGCTTGTAAGATCAATAATGCAATTAAGAATAATGCATTTTGTATAAGCTGTCTGGCAGACATCAGCTTTACCGACCACTTCCTGATACGCGATAATGAATTAATACGTCGGATCATGGGCCGTGTAGAAATAGAACACGGAGCAGCGCTCCACTATTTTCATAAGGAAGGAAAAGTCCAAGAAGTAATCCATGCTCTTAAGTATCGCAACACACCTCAGGTAGGTATTATGTTAGGAAGAGCGTTTGGATACTGTTATCAGGATTCTGATCTTTTTCCAGATGCAGATATAATTATACCAATTCCGGTACAATACAAAAGATTACAAAAGCGAGGCTACAACCAAAGTTTTATGATTGCAAAGGGTATAAATGAAGTCACCCAGATTCCGATAGGTCAGAAGTTCTTAGTCAAGAACAAAAAGCTCGTATCACAAACAAAGAAAATTAGATCCGATAGATTTGATAATGTACTGACATCATTTGTATTAAATAATGGAGACCTGCTAGTAGGGAAAAGAGTTTTGATTGTAGATGACGTATTGACAACAGGCGCAACTATAGAGGCAGCCATCACTAAATTACAAGAAGTAGATGACATCACAATACAAGTCGGCGTACTCGCATTAGCTCTCGACTAAAACCACAATTATGTTACTATCAATTATAAAAAATGAATATCACAGGAGAATTATAGAAGAAGGATTAGCAAGGATAACCTACTGTCTAAGTAAATTATCTGAAGAAGAAATCTGGTATAGAAATAATGCCAATTGTAATAGCATAGGGAATATTATCATGCATCTGGAAGGTAACGTAAGACAATACATTTTTGCAGGTATCGGCGTACATAAGGATATCCGAACCAGAGACATGGAATTTGATAACAAGAACAGGCTTGACTATAAGGCACTATTAGAAAAGCTCAGTAATACCCTCCACGATTCTTATGAGATCATAAACAATCTAAGCATAGAAAACCTAACTGAGAATAGAAAAGTACAAGGGTTTAATGAGACAGTAATGAGTATCATTATACATGTGATAGAGCACTTTTCTTATCATGTAGGACAGATAACATTCTATACTAAATCAACTAAAGACATAGACACTAAGTACTATGATGGATTAGACCTTAATGCAACCTAAGCTTGTATCCTTTCTATATTAGCGCCTAGCTTATTAAGCCTTACGTCTATCTGCTGGTAACCGCGATCTATCTGTTGGATGTTATCTATTCTACTGGTTCCATTAGCGCCTAATGCTGCGATAAGGAGAGAGACACCTGCACGTATATCTGGAGAGCTCATCTTAATGGCTCTAAGTTGACTTTTTCTTTCTAATCCGATAACGGTAGCCCTATGTGGGTCACATAATATAATTTGAGCTCCCATTTCGATAAGCTTATCTACGAAGAACAATCTACTCTCAAACATTTTCTGATGTATCAATACACTACCTCTTGCCTGTGTCGCTAGTACTAAAATTATACTTAATAAATCAGGTGTAAATCCAGGCCAAGGTGCATCATAAATAGTGAGAATAGAGCCGTCGATAAAGTTTTTTATCTCATAAATATCTTGCTGAGGTACGATAATGTTATCATTATCGAAAGATAACTCTATTCCTAATTTCTGAAAGACAGAGGGTATAATACCCAGTGCTTTTAGATTGACATTTTCTATTGTTAGACTCGATTGTGTCATGGCGGCCAGTCCGATCCAACTTCCTATTTCGATCATGTCAGGTAGGATTCTATGACTACATCCGCCAAGAGAATCTACACCATTAATTGTCAATAAATTAGAGCCTATGCCTTGTATATTTGCTCCCATGCTTACGAGCATACTACAGAGCTGTTGTAAGTATGGTTCGCAAGCGGCATTGTATATAGTCGTTGTTCCTTCAGTCAGTGCAGCAGTCATCACAATATTAGCTGTCCCAGTAACTGATATCTCTTCCATGTGGATGTAAGTACCTTTGAGGTTTTCTCCAGATAGAAAGAACTCGTCTTTGTCTTCTATATAATTGAACTCAGCTCCAAGGGCGATAAATCCATTAAAGTGAGTATCCAGTCGTCGTCTACCGATCTTATCTCCACCTGGCTTAGGTAAGTATGCTTTTCCAAATCTGGCAAGCAGGGGCCCCATAAGCATAACAGATCCTCTTATCTTTTTGGCTTCATTTAGATAGTCTTTAGAAGAGAAGAAGTCTAGATTTATATCATCCGCTTGGAAGGAATAAGTATTGGTGTCTTTTCTGATAACCTTTACTCCAAGACCCTTAAGTAGTGATATTAACTTTTGGACATCGATGATGTCTGGAATGTTGCTGATTGTAATTTCTTCTTTGGAAAGAAGGACTGCACTTATTACTTGCAGAGCTTCATTTTTGGCACCTTGAGGTGTAACATTACCGGAAAGACTACAATTACCTTGTACTAAGAAAGAACCGTTTGACATATTGACGCTTGATTATCAGTGTCAAATATATTAAATAATTATTTAATACGAGTCTTATCTTCTTCTCTTGTTATTGTAATTCTTACGCCCGCCGCGATTATTTCTAGACTTGTGATTATTGTTAGGTTTTCTACGTGTCTTGTGTCTGACTGCTGAGGTTAGTGAATCCAGAGACCTGTTTTCTTCTACTTGTAGTTGTCCTTTAGATAGAGACTTCAGATCTTCTAATATGATCTCATCACTGACATAGTGTTCACGATTCCAGTTCTTGTAAGCTAACTTCATGAATGAAGCGATGACTTCTACGAATTGTTGTTTCTTTTCGCCTTCCTCCATGGCAATGGCCTTCTCCATAAGGAGTCTGACGTTATGACCATAGTGGCGAAATTCTCTTTCTTTGACAGGATAATCTAATGCATCCGGTTTGACAGCAGCTTCTTGTGGGGTAGGTTTAGGACAGTCAGGAGGTGTGACATCTATATCATATCCTGCTATCATGAAGAAATGCTTCCAGAGTTTCGTCTTGTATTCCATAACGTTTTTAGACTGAGGATTCATCTGATACATTAGATTTATCATTTGCTCAGAGAACTCTTGTCTTTCTTTCTGATCTTCTATGGTCTTAGCATAGTAAATCAGATTCTGCACATTTCTTCCATACTCAGATATGATCAGATGATCTTCCTGAGAGTTATACGTCATATCAAAATCCATAAAATAGTATGATTATTGTTATTTACAAGTTACTCGACGGTAACTGATTTAGCTAAATTTCTAGGTTGGTCTACATGGCAACCTCTCATAACTGCAATATGATATGCAAGAAGTTGCAACGGAATCACAGATAGTAATGGTGTCAAAGGTTCCTCAATTTCGGGTATTTCTATGATAAAGTCTGCAATTTCCTTAATTATTTCGTCACCCTCGGTTACGACAGCAATTACGATTCCTTTTCTTGCTTTGACTTCTTGGATGTTACTGACGACCTTTTCGTAGGCACTTTTGTTAGTGGCAAGCACTATGACGGGCATGTACATGTCTATAAGTGCAATAGGTCCATGCTTCATTTCTGCTGCCGGATAACCTTCTGCATGGATATATGATATTTCTTTTAACTTCAGTGCTCCTTCCAGCGCTACAGGGAAGTTATATCCTCTACCTAAGTATAATGCATTAGAGGCATTACGGATTTCCCCAGCTATATACTTGATCTGCTCATCCTTAGCTAATATGCGAGCGATTTTTGTTGGTACGCTTTCTAATTCTGCAAGCAACTTACGGAAATAGCTTTCCTCTATGAGTCCTTTATAATGACCTAAGTAGAGAGCCATTAAGGTAAGAATCGTTGTTTGGCTTGTAAATGCTTTTGTAGATGCTACACCGATTTCTGGGCCAGCATGGATATAAGAACCGGAATCTGTTTCTCTTGCGATAGTAGATCCGATAGAATTTACTATACCATATATATAAGCGCCTTTTCCTTTAGCTAATTTGATGGCAGCGAGAGTATCTGCTGTCTCCCCAGATTGACTAAGTGCTACGATGAAATCATTTTCCCTAATTATTGGATTACGATATCTGAACTCACTTGCATATTCTACTTCAGTAGGAATTCTTGCCAGTTCTTCTAATAGATATTCTCCTATCATAGCCGAGTGCCAGGATGTACCACACGCAGTCAGTATAATTCTTTTGCTTTTTGCAATTCTAGCAATGTTAGCCTTCATGCCTCCCAGAATTGCCCAACCTTCTTCTGTACTAAATCTTCCCTTCATACTCTCGGCAACAGTTATTGGTTGCTGGAATATTTCCTTAAGCATGTAATGGTCATAACCTCCTTTCTCCATTTCCTCTATCTTAAGTTCTAACTCAGATATCTCAGGACTTTGTGTCTGATTGGAAAGATTTTTAATGGTATAATTACCATCTCTATTGATAGTTATGACCTCTTCGTCATTTAGGTAGATGACTTTATTCGTATACTTAATTATAGGGGAGGCATCTGATGCTAGAAAATACTCATCTTCACCAATCCCAAAAACCAAAGGACTGGACAGCTTGGCACCGACAATTTTGTCAGGATTCTTTCGGTCCATAACAACTATGGCATATGCACCGACGCATTTATTAAGTGCTAATCTTACGGCTTCTTCTAAGTCTATATTATCCTCCTTTCTTATTTCTTCTATGAGATGTATTAGCACTTCAGTATCTGTGTCTGAGGTAAATGTATGACCTAACTCTATAAGTGCTTTCTTGATGGAGTCATAATTTTCTATGATACCATTATGTATAATTGCTAAGTCGCCACCATTAGATACATGAGGGTGAGCATTGATGTCATTAGGTGGTCCATGAGTGGCCCACCTGGTATGACCCATCCCTACTGTGTAATCCAGTTTTGAGGATTGTGAGTTGACGTGTTTTTCTAAATCTGAAACCTTTCCCTTTTTTTTATAGACTGCAAGATCTCCATTCATGAGTGCTACTCCAGCACTGTCGTACCCTCTATATTCTAATCTTTTGAGGCCTTCTATTAATATGGGGTAGGCTTCTTTCTTTCCTAGGTATGCGACAATTCCACACATATGTGATTATGGTTTTGTTGTTATAAGTTTTAGACAAGCTGGATATAAGGGATGATTGGGACTGTAAAATATGGAATGTCGAGGATTCTCCCTCTTATTGTCAGCTAATAATGTGAGTGATGTATTAGTAATATCGCCATTGACAATATCTATTATATGATTAGTTACGATCACCTCATGTTTTAATAATGTCACACCGTCTATCTCCACTTCTTCAAATCGGCTATCAAAGAATCCAGCCGCAGAACTTGTTAGATCTCTTATTCTAACAAGATCACCGTCATCGTTTCTGTAAGAAGCGATTAGAAAATTGAGTGGATCGACGCCTTCTTCTTTCTGTGCAAACACCTCTATGACTGCATAATTAACAAATTCATCTTGAATAGACAAAACACCCGATAGGTCGTATACGACATCAAATCCTTGCATACCTTGTACGTAATTTAACTCTGCAGAATCATCGCCAATTACACTCTCTATTAATGAGCCATTGTAATCTGAAACATAACAATTGTGTTTCACAACAGATTCTTCCTTATCCATTACTAAGCTTGACAGATCGAAAGAGAAAACTTTCTTAATAGAGTCTTGATAGAAAACTTGTATTCTGGCAGTAGACGTATTGCTTAAGTTTATGCCGTACATGTCACTTCCGTTAGGCATTGACTGGATAGCATAACCCTTGACGATGTCTACTATATTTTGCGTAAGTCTTGTATTGAGCGTATCTGATAATACTTCATTCCATACTGCAGCATCTAAAGGAATTCTTATCTGAGGCAAAACTCTTATGATAGAATCTACTGAAGGACTGTATACATCAGAAGAGTCAGTTGGTTCTGGATCAAATGAAAACGAGCTAATCGGAGTATCTTCAAAATCGAAACACATATCTGAGAATAACGTATCTGTAGAGGCAACGTCAATAGCATCTCGTAATCGGTATACACTAAGATCATGTAATACATCAGAGTCTCCATATTGGCCTAAGGTATCATAAGGCAATACCATAATAACTGAGTCTAAACTAGCACCACTAAAGTCGGGCACAGTTTCAGATACTCTAGGGGTAACAAATACAGTAGAACCAGTTACACCAAAATTAGGATCAGTAAGCTCACCCAATAGATATGTTCTACGAGTTAAGATAGGGGAGTTACGATACATAAGAGCTGGATCACCGTAGACTGTCTCTGCTGCAATGTCGATAATCTCATTATAATCAATAGCTATAGGCTGATCTTCTATTATTTCCGATCCGATCGTTACCTCTTTATTACAAGAGACTAATAGACACCCTAATGCAAGAATGAAAATAAAATAGTAGGAAGTATTCATAAATGTGTTACTCTGAAACAGGTTCTAATAGACCTTGATAAAAATCTATGATCGGTGCACTAATCTCTTCCTCACTATAATAGTCAAGTTTAGGAACAGATACACTATCAAATAATTTCATAACATCGTCATCAAGCTTTTCACTTCCTTTAACGATAGCATCAGCATGTTTAATGCCTCCTAAGAGTAACTTTACATCATTTTTGTCCCTGAAGTCAGACAGATCTTCTTCTTCGAGTTGATTGATTGCAGCAATGTTAAAGAACTTCTCGTCGAAAGTCTTTTCATAATCATTCTGGTATGCAGAATAAATGATGTTAGAATTTTCGAAAATCGGCTCGTTAGCATATACATTCCTTAGATAATATGGAATCAAACTGGTCATCCAACCATGACAATGAATGATATCTGGAGGCCACCCGAATTTACGGACAGTCTCTATGACTCCTTTACAAAAGAAGACCATTCTTTCTTGATTGTCTTTAAATGGCTTATCGTCTTCATCATTAAAAACGAACTTTCTTTTAAAGAACTCTTCATTATCAAGGAAATAGACCTGTAATCTTGAACCTGGTAAGGAAGCGACTTTGATAATCAATGGATAATCGTCGTCATCTACAATAATATTCATACCTGACAGTCTGACAACCTCATGTAGACGATGTCTTCTTTCGTTAATGCTTCCATATTTTGGCATTAACACCCTGACTTCCATGTCTTTACCCTGTGTGAGAGGGGCTAATTTATTGACAATACCTGATATTTCAGTTAAGGTAGTGTAAGGGTTCATTTCTTGAGTAACAAATAAAACTCGCTTCTTAGTCATTCATAGATATTTAGTCTCCTAAAACGGGGTGCAAAGATACTCAAAATTTAGATAAGATTATTGTTAATTACTCATATTGCAATGATTATCAATATGATATAGACCTCTGTTACCCGCTGACCGCCTGCATTAAAGTAGCACAGATAATGGCTCCATAAGTTCCAAGTGCATATCCCAGTACAGCCATCAGTACACCTACAGGTGCCAAACTTGGACTAAATGCAGAAGCTACAATAGGTGCAGAAGCAGCACCTCCGACATTGGCTTGACTACCTACTGCTACAAAAAAGAAAGGTGCTTTGATCAATTTAGCGACGACTAATAGAATAGTAACATGAACTAGCATCCAGATAATACCTACACAGAATAGTGGCAAGTTTTTAAGCACCTCACCTAGATTCATCTTGACACCTATTGTTGCAACAAGAATATATATAAATATCGATCCCCAACGAGAGGCTCCGATACCTTCCAGTTTTCTAGCCTTTGTAAATGAAAGGATCATTCCGAAAGTTGTAGAAATAACAATCAGCCAAAAGAAATGAGACATGAGAGAATTGAGCCTTAGTCCATCTAATGTTTCTTTAAATTCTTTCATAAGTGGTGTCATAACATCAGCACCGAAATGAGATAATGCGACTCCACCAAATGCGACTCCTAACATAACAAATAGGCTGGTAGTAGTTGGCATCTGAGAAATACTAGCTCGATAATTAGCCACCCGATTTTTGAGATCTTCTATTGCGCTATTATCCGCCTTAAGCCAGCTATCTATTTTGTCAGACTTATTAGCCCCATACAGTAAGAAACCCATCCATATATTAGCGACGACTACATCGATGACGATCATTGTGCCGAAGAGATTATCTTTTACCTCATAGATTTCTTTCATGGCTGTCTGATTAGCACCACCACCGATCCAGCTACCTGCTACAGTAGAGAATCCTCTCCATACATCTTCCGGATTTCCGCCGATCATATCAGGGGCTACTGCTGATACTAATAGCAATGCAATAGGGCCACCTAATATAATTCCTAAGGTTGCAGACAAGAACATTATGATTGCTTTGGACCCTAAGTTCCTGATGCCCTGGAAGTCTATGCCAATACAGAATAATATAAGACTGGCAGGTAGTAAATATCTGGAGGCCACAAAATATAATGAAGAGTGCCCCTGCACCGATTTGTATTCCGCAGCAGGCACACCATTTTCACTTAGAAATTCTGTGATGCCATCATAACTCAGACCGACAGGAAGCGATAGATTATAGGACCCCAATAGATCATACAGCCCTGTCTCATACCAATGTGGTGCAATGATTCCCAGGGGCCAATTAAGAAGAGCAGGAATAAAATAAGCCAACAAAAGACTGGGAACAAAAGAATAGAATTTCTTCCATCCAGGAGAATCCAGAGAAGCGGTATAAAATATAATTGCTAATGCACTGATAAGTATACCAAGGCTGACAGCGTCATTTGTAAAAAGGGGTGCTATTCTGAGATTCATATTACTGTATGAGAATGGAAATTAGTGAAAAAAAATAGAATCTTATCTATCCGACAAAATCTATGGAAACAACACAGAACGACGCATTACCTTTTAGTGACCTAAGTCGTGATTTTTACCTTATCCATGGAAACCCCTATTGTCTTATTTTGATCCCTTATCTATATTTGAATAGTCAAGAACACCACCCAGAGATTTTTTAAGACCAACAATTAATCGAAAACAATCCTCAATGCGCCTACACCATAGAGAGATAGCCATGTATTGGCTAGTTATATTTGTCGTATTTTTTCATTATACAAGTGTAGCCCAGCTTACCTCACTACAGATAGGTATGGGTCATAACGATGGTGTCACCGTTACGTCGAGTGATGAGACCGGTCAGAGATATAGCAGTGTCACTCTTGCCCAAGATGGCTTCTTACCTAACTTATCTGCCGCCTCAAGATTTCTCTCTCAAGCAACCTTAGGTTACAACATGGATGATATCGACACAGTGGCTATGATGGGCATAGAAGACTGGATAGATGATCACTTAGCAAGATCAGGCTATACAACTATGGTGCAGCTTGTAGAAGACTATCACAACTTTGTAATCAGCAGTACGGGTAATCCAGATGCCAATCCCGGTATAAGATATTGGGACTATGCTTGGTGGCAATACCACATGAAAAGCAAAGACTTATTAAGACAAAGAGTTGCATTTGCACTGAGTGAGTTTCTAGTAATATCAAGATTTTCTTTCTTCTCAAATAAGCCATATGCCTTCGCAGACTATTACGATATTTTGCTCGATAATGCATTTGGAAATTACAAGGATATCCTGACAGAAGTAACATACCATGCCGCTATGGGCAACTACCTCACTTATATAAATAATCCTAAGTCAGATCCATCTCAAAATCAATTTCCTGACGAGAATTATGCCAGAGAACTCATGCAGTTATTTACCATAGGTCTCTATGAGCTTAATAGAGATGGAAGTATAAAATTTGATTCACAAGGACAGCCCATTGCAACATATGACAACGACGACATATTAGAATTCTCAAAAATATTCACGGGCTTAACCTGGGGAGATAGAAATAATTTTGGTAGAAAATATCCGCTTGATGATTCTTCCTATGTAGTGTCGATGCACATGTATAATGACGAGCATGAGCCTGGGCCTAAAAACTTGCTTAATGGTCTTATCGTAAGTGATAGAAATCCGGTAGATGGTGATGCAGATATCGCTGATGCTATACAGAATTTATTTAGTCATCCTAATGTAGGTCCCTTCTTAGGTAAGTTCCTAATCCAGAGACTGGTGACTTCTAATCCTAGCCCTGATTATATAGATAGGGTAGCTTCAGCTTTTAATAATGATGGTAACGGAACGAGAGGAAATCTAGAAGCCGTCGTAAAGGCGATTCTACTAGATCCTGTTGCAACAAGTTGTGACTCAGGTAACGATGTAACTTTTGGAATGCTCAGAGAGCCATTCATAAGATATGTGCAGATGAATAAGGCATTTGAAAACAGCACGATGAGTGGCAATCATAGAAATGATATGGATTATGTATATGAACTTACAGAACAGAAACCCAATTCTTCTCCCAGCGTTTTTAATTTTTTCCAGTCAGATCACCAACCAATAGGACCAGTAGAATCTGCTGGACTGGTAGCACCAGAATTTCAGATTACTAATTCTAAAACCATTTCAGGATATATCAATGGACTCTACAGGTGGATAATAGATGCCAATCCAGCAGATGAATATGACCTCTACTCAGGAGAAGATAATGCGACTTACCAAGACGAATATGCCACATGGAATCTATCGGAAGAGATACTACTTGCTGACGACAATAAATTACACATATTGGTGGACAGGCTTAATCTATTATTAGCTGGAGGCAGGATTAGCTCATACACAGAACAAGTTATCATAAATACAATTAAGGAGTTTCCTAATGAAGATGCAGACGATGCACTCTTAAGAATTAGATTAGCCATATACCTAATCTTGTCATCGCCCGAATATTTAATCAATAGATAAGTTGTAATACATCACAATATAAGCACGAACATATTATGAGTCACAGATACATCAACAGAAGAAAATTTTTAGGAGAAGCCAGTTGTGCAGCGATAGGGACTACTTCATTCCTATCTTCTATCCTTAATTTAGGAATGATTAATACCATCTCTGCTAGACCCCACATAGTAGGAGGGAACGACTATAAGGCAATGGTGTGTATCCTCTTAGCAGGTGGGGCGGACACATACAATGTGTTAGTACCCACAGAAAGCAGTGAGTATGCAGAATATTCGGCAACACGAGGGGCCTTATCACTTAGTAATAATGGCAATCCACCTGAACTTCTGCCGCTTAACTATAGCGACAATGGTAGGACATTTGCAGTGCATGCAGCGATGCCGCAAGTGAGAGATCTATTTGATTCTGGAGATCTATCTTTTATTTCTAATATGGGAACTCTCATAGAACCAATTGCGAATGCCAATCAGTATAATGCAGGTACAAAAAAAATACCATTAGGCTTATATTCTCACAGCGACCAGATCATGCAGTGGCAGACCTCTGTCCCACAGAATAGATCAGCAGTAGGTGTGGGTGGGAGAATGGCAGATGTTCTGCAATCTATGAATTCTATAGATGATATATCTATGAATATATCTTTGTCTGGAAAGAACAGGTTTCAGTCAGGGAATAACGTCATAGAATATAGCATAGACAATCAAGCTACACAGAGTTCTGTAGGTTTTGATGGCTTTCCTTCTTGGTGGAATAATCATGGGCATCTATCAGCACAGAGAGATTCTGCTCAGACTAATATGGTAGAGCAATCGTACGCTAATTTATTTCAAGAAACCTTTGGAAATTTAGGTCAGCAGAACATTGAAAGCAATAAAATATTTAAAACGGCACTGGGCAATGTTATCCCATTGACCACTAACTTCGGAACTTCTAATATCTCTCAAGATCTCAAAAAGATTACTGAGGTTATGAGTGTTAGGTCACACCTTGGTGCATGTCGACAGATATTTTTTGTAACATTTGGGGGTTGGGACCATCATGATGATGTACTTACAAGCCAAAACGCCATGTTGCCTTTGTTAAGTTCGGCGTTGCAAGAGTTTAAAGATGCTCTTGTAGAGAAGAACTTATATGACGATGTAGTTACATTTACAATATCAGATTTTGCACGAACGCTTACTTCTAACGGTAACGGTTCGGATCATGCCTGGGGCGGTAACCAGATGATAATGGGCGGACCTATTGCTGGAAATAATATATATGGCGACTATCCATCTCTGAGCCTTGCAAGTGACCTTAATCTTTCTGATAGAGGAAGAATTCTACCGACTACATCAGTAGATGAGTTCTATGCCGAGCTGGCATTATGGTTTGGCGCTTCTCCTAACGACTTAGACTATATATTACCTAATCTATGCAACTTTTATTCCACCTCGGGGTGTCCTGCTAGTCTGCCTAATAATTACATGCCGATAGGAATGTTTTCTTAATCCCGAAGAGATATATTATGAAGAGAATAATTACAGCTATATTAATAACGATCCATGCATATAACTATCAAGCCCAGATATGCGTAGGAGCTCAAGGTCAGGTCCAATGGTCTGCATGGCAGGATATCGCTTACAGCCAAGAAGGAGAATTGTATGCTGATGAATTCTATCCATCGACGCCAGATGTGTCACTGACAATATTCAAACTACAAAGCCCCATAAATTATGATAATAGAATGGGTGGTCGAATTGCGGGATTTATTATGATCCCGTCAGCAGAAGTTGTACAGTTTAATATAACGGGAGACGATATTACAAGATTCTACCTCAGCGACGGACCAGACCCTAACAACAAACAACTCGTAGCACATGCAGATGCCTGGTCTAACATAACAGAACATGACAAGTTTCCATCTCAGACGTCTGCGAATGTATCTTTAGTGCCAAATGTATATTATTATTTTGAAATCATATATATAGAAGGAGTCGGAGGGGATCACGTCAGTATATATTGGAAGACAGATCTAGAAGATCCTGATAATTGGACCATTATTAATTCTAATTATATATACGATATAGACTGTCTCCCTGCGCCATGTCCTACAAGAGGGACATCTTGTGATGATGGCAACGCTGACACAAGTGATGATCAGCAGGATGGACATTGTAACTGCATAGGAATCCCTACACATAATAATCCTTGCATAGGAGACCATAGTAAAGTCACAGCATATGCCTATGATGATATTCCAGGCAGTAACCTTAACGACCTCTATAATGCTACAGATTATCCAGCTATGCCAGACAGAAGCGTTGAGTTAGATCAGTTAGGTATACATTATAGTAACGCTGTAGATAGTACAGGTAACTTAGTGCAAGCTTACCTAACTGTCCCAGTGACAGGTCAGTATAAGTTCAATATAACGGGTAATAACGAGTGCATCTTTTTCTTGAGTTCTGATGATGATCCATCTAACAAGCAGGCTCATCAGATTCTCGTGACGGGGGGCACTAATCCAACAGAGCACGATAAGTATAATTATCAATCTACATCTTTTCTTAATCTTATCGCAGGGCAATATTATTATATCGAGATTAATCATAAAGAAAGCTCATACTCCGAGCACTACAGTGTTTTCTGGCAGACACCATACACCGAAGCTGACCAGTGGAAAAGAATCCCAGATATATATCTCCATGATTACAATTGCGAGATAGCATGTATACCACAAGGTGTGTTATGTGATGATGGAGATTCTTTCACTAATAATGATGCTTATGATGAGAATTGCAACTGTGTGGGAACGCCATGTAATGGCCCAGACTGTGATGATCCCATAGCCAGTTATGTGCCATATGATAAGTGCAGCATTACGGATCAGCTCGATAACAGGACAGAAAATAATTGGCTATCATGCGTAGCAAGTCCAAGTCCTAACTCTATGAGGGGAGACGGACACTGGATTCGGTATGATATGGGACAGAATTATATTATGGGACAGACTCACGTATGGAATTACAATGTAGCCGGAGAGACTGATAAGGGGATGGGTAGCGTGGCGATAGACATATCATTAGATGGCAATACTTGGACTACTGTCGGAGCATACAACTGGCCACTGGCAAGCGGGGCATCTGACTATTCAGGGTTTATAGGGCCAGATCTTATGGGTACTAACGCAAGGTATGTGCTGATTACAAGTCTCGACCCCAGCAATGCCTGCAGAGGTATAGGCAAGGTCGTATTTAATGTAGAGCATTGTCCTAACGTAGGGGCCATATGTGATGATGGAGATCCTAACACAATAGGGGACGCCATAGATGCTGACTGTAACTGTATAGGCAACTCCACGCCTCTTAACGAATGCCTGGTGGATACATTAAGTCTACAGGACACTTTATTATATGCTGGCAACTATTCAGCAATAAGTAATGTAAATTCTGCTAATCCCTTATCCAATAATCAAGATGTGAAATATATAGCAGGACAGACTGTAGAATTGTTATCAGGTTTTGACGTTCCTCAAGGGACACTGTTTGAGGTGATAATAGAAAACTGTAGTAACGTCAGTTCTGCAATTCTTTCTCCTAAGTTAAAACGACTGCAAGAGCTAAATGCTTCGAAACCCCTCAGTGTGTTGTCAATTCCAGAATCAGATTATCAAATTATTGAGTTTCATGTGGCGAATCCTGGGATTTATACATTAGACATACTCGATGAGAATGGTAAGCTGATTTATAACCTTTTCGATTATAAGATCGCTAACAAAGGAATCTATACTAAGCGGCTGAGAACTAAGAAACTTAATAGCGGTGTATATAAGGTACGCCTGCACACTGATACTGTTAATGAGTACGATAAGATGATAGTGTTGTAGAGCATAAGAAATTAAATGCTTTAGGCATTGGTATTATGACAGAACTCCTACAATACTAAAGCATCTTCAGAAGTAAGGCAATGATGAGGAGGTATAGAAAAGAACTTAGTATATCTCGACGATCATATCTATCTCCACACAGATATTTCTTGGAAGAGAGCCCATGCCGACGGCTGCTCTAGCATGCTTACCTTTGTCTCCGAAAACTTCTACCATAAGATCAGAAAACCCATTGATAACTTCAGGATGATTCTCAAAAGTATTTATAGCATTCACCATCCCGGTCACTTTGAGAATTTTCTTTATCCTATTGAGGTCACCTAAGTAGTCTTGCAAGACTGCTAACTGTTGGATGCCTACAGCTCTTGCTGCTTGATAACCATCTTTAACTGTGAGGTCTAAACCTAACTTTCCTTTGATGTAATCTCCAGATTCCGTTTTAGGACCTTTCCCAGCAAGATATAGGATATTACCTGAATGGGTGATGTGAGAATAGTTAGCTATAGGAGCAGTGACTTTTGGTAGTTCTATATTGAGATCTTTAAGTTTTTGGACGTAATCTATTTTGCTGGCATTTTTTTCAAGGTTTACACTTCTATGGGTTGGCTTTTTGCACGAGAAGGAGAATATTAAGAGTAAGAATAATATGCGATTCATTTTATATAATTAATAGGCTAACAAATAACAATGACAACCAATGATCATTTTATGGAAAGATAAATAACTCTAAGTTTTAAAGATTACACCTTCCCCAAAAAATCAATTAATTTTGACTAAAAGTTGAAATGAATAGAATTCAAAGAAAGTTAAAAGCTAATGAAAAAACAATTGGAACGATAGCATCTACTTTAGCGATAGTAATGTTTTTTTCTTTGATAGAAGTTCTCATTTCTAATTTAAAAGGAAATAGTAATATATATATACAACCATTAGCCACTATGATCAATGGTGTGTTTTGGAGTATGTATGGTTATGGAAAAAAAGATTACTTTTTGCTAATACCAAATATATTAGCTTTTGTAATTGGTCTTCTGACAGTTATTGCGGCTTTCGTATAGCGTTAAAATGTCTAATTAGAATTTACGTAGGGAGAAATAGAATGTACTTCCATTATTAAGTTCTGATTCGACCCAGATTTTACCTTCATGTTGTAATACAATTTGCTTACACGTACTAAGTCCAATACCGGATCCTTGAAACTTATGTTCTGGATTTAGTTTTTCAAATAATTCGAATATCTTATTTGTACTTTCTGGATTCATACCTATTCCGTTGTCTCTAACAGCGAATGTATAAGCTAAATCATTTTCTTCACAAGAAATAGTAATTACAGGCACTACATCTTCACGACAAAACTTTAAAGCATTGCCTAAGAGGTTTAAAAAGAGCTGCATTATTTTGATTTTATCACCCACAATAACCTTAGGAATATCTACTTTTCTTATGATAGCTTCTACTCTCATAATGTTTTCAGAAAGTAAGAGTATTGTTTCCTCTAACAACTCATTAAGGAATATTTTATCCTTGTTTAGTTCTAGTTTATTTACTCTAGAATATTCTAATATTCCATCTATTAGATTATTCATTTGGGCCCCACCCTGTTGTATATAGTCTAAATACTCTAATTGTTTTGCAGTTAAGTTTGACTCTTTGTTTGCTTTAAGAAGTTGAGAAAAGCTTATTAAGGTTCTCAAGGGAGACTTTAGATCATGAGAAGTCCTATAAGCGAATTTTTCTAATTCATTATTTGAGTTAATATATTGAATGAGCTCTAAGTTTTGATCTTTAAGTTGCTGGCTTGTTTTTTCTATTATTAAAGCTTGTTTTTTCTTAATTCTGATTTCATTTTTGATTTGGTGATGACTTTCCAGGCTCTCCATAAATAAGCAAAACTTGTTAAAAACAAGAGTGTATTTTATTAGTTCATTAATGTTTTTAAGTTCACCATTTTTACCAAAAACTAACAGACTTTTAGATCCTGCAAAACCAACCGCTAGTTCCGATTGTGAAAAATTATTAAGCCTGTTGAAATATTGATAATCATGATCATCGTCATGATATATTTTCAGAGATTCTTTTTTTAGGACATTTCTAGTACTTTCTAAAATTTCAAAGTCGCCTAGGGTTGTTTTGGGAATAGAATATACTTTATGTAGTTGATTAGAATTAGAGATAGTGTAGTATCCTGCAAAGGATAAGTTTTGTTGCAACATTAATGTCTTCAAGAATTGCCGTGCATTTTCTTCTACATCAAAAGACTGCCCTATCTGAAGTTGTATCTCATATAGATAAGTAAGGGCCAGAACGATATCTTGTTTTTTCTTACTCATTTTTTTCTATAATGGTTATAACAACTGTCTTATGGTGATAGTCCATTAGACTTCCGAGGGAAGATGAGATTTCTCCCATGGAAAAAACACCGTATACTGGGACATTCTTTTGCTTAGAAATACAATCTATATTTTCTAATTCTCTATCAAAGTCATTGCCAAGAACCCATGTTCTTGAAATGCAATCTGCGACAAATAAAAAAGATGGATTTTTACATCTTGCGATGACTTCGGTACAGGCATCTTTACTAGTCTGAATCATGTCTTCAGTTTCTGCTTTCATTAGATATAATACCGAGTTAATCGGAATCTCAGCACCGAACCTAATTGCATGGTCAGATGCTACAGAGACGGGATCTCGTATTAAGTATTCGCCATTAGACCGATAGATACCAAAGGGATAATATTTTGCATGATCGTAGTAATTATCTCTTGTAACTGTTACACTTTCTTGTTCTTCCAGAATGTTTTTATAAGTATTATAAGCGGGCTCCCAGTTAATTTCTTGTAGTAAATTTGCAGAGGTTTTAGTGACAATATATGGTCCAGCTATTGGTTTCCATCCATGTCGAATTGATTGATCGATTCGATCTTTTAGAGAGACTACAACTGCTGCATCCATATAGAAACCCTCATGTGTAAACATGCAATTTTTCCGTTCGAAGCTTCCAAATCCAGCACCAGACCCAAACACTTGATAGTCAGAACCTATATTGTCATATAGTTCAAAAATAAATTTTGAAATATAATTACTGAGTCCGTCGGCAAGAATAAATAAGCTATTAGATTCTTTTGGTTTGAATAAAGAAGGAATATCAATTTTGCCATTGTCTAATCCTTGTATTACTACAGGCTGAGATTCGAAATTTACAGGCAAGATCAATACTCTATCGGAATAACTTTTTTTATTAAAGATTACACTTGGGAATATTCCTCCACAAAACGCTATATCCTTTTCATTAAGTATTGAAATTAATTTTTCGTAATTAACAGGTGCCTCTTCACCACAAAGTATCAAAAAGTCAGATTGTCTATATCTATTGTATTCAGCAATATGAGACATTACTAACTGTTCTGAAGGATTACTTATAATCATGCTTTCACAGGATTGATATATAAAATAATTTGTTTTTTAAATAAATATTAATGCCTAGTGAAACTCAATCAGGGGTAGGTATTGAGCAGAGGACGAAAAAAATAAAACTATAAATTGAGCTTACTTTTTAGATAATCATTAATACAGATATATAAAAATAGAGTTCAGTATTAAGAAACTGAAATGATATGAGATAAAACTTTCTAAAACCTAATAATTGCAGAAGGATAAGCCTGTAAGCAAAAATAAATATTGCTAGGCAACATACGCATGATTTAATGATAATCTCCTTGCATGGCACAGTTACAATTCAAGCCAATAAACAGTTTATCTACAATAACACAGTTTTTATCTAAATTGATAGAAAAACTCTTCTCTACTCAATTAATATTCGTTTATTACGTTAGCAGTTTATTAGAGGATTCAGCATAGGGAATTCTTACATTTATATTATCAATCAGATTCGGATGAAGAAGAACCAACTAATCCTTAGCGCCATTGCTATATTAGCAGTCATAGCAGCTATATTTTATTTTTCTCAAGACAAGGCAGAAGAAGGACTCTCAGACATAAGCACAACTGTGAAAAATGGTCCATTTACAATATCCATTAGTGCTACAGGTGAGCTGGAAGCTAAGCGATCTAAGCAGATCATGGGACCATCATCTATGCGTAATGCACAGATATATGAGACAACTATACAATCATTGGTGCCAGAAGGATCAGAGGTCAAAGAAGGAGACTTTGTCGCTCAGCTGGACAAGACAGAAGTCGCTAATAAAATGGCAGACATACAATCTGAGATAGATAAGGTACTTACGCAATTGGAACAGGCGAAGATAGACACGACCATAGAAATGAGAGGCCTAAGAGACCAAATGGTTAATGTCAAATATTCGAAAGAAGAAACTAAACTACAAGTCGAACTAAGTAAGTATGAGCCAGAAGCTATTATCAGACAGAAAAACATAGAGTACGAAAGAATAGAACGAGAGTACGAGCAGCTAAGGGCCAAACTGGGATTGACTAAGGATAAAAACTCTGCAAGAATCGCAGAGATTAACGCCTCACTCAAGCAGCAAAAAGTTAAGATGCAAAGGCTGGTTGATATCTCTGCAGAATTTACAATAAAAGCGCCTGCTGACGGTATGGTTATATATGCAAGAGGGTGGGAAGGTAAAGTAAGCGCAGGATCGAGGCTGAGAGCATGGGATCCAGTAGTTGCAGAATTGCCAGACTTAACAGAGATGATATCTAAGACTTATGTAAATGAAGTAGACATCAGTAAGGCGTCTGTCGGGCAAGATGCCATCATAACCGTAGATGCATTTCCTGATGCTCAGTACTCAGGCACGGTAAAAAAAATAGCGAATATCGGAGAGCAGCTTCGAAACTATGATACAAAAGTTTTTGAAGTAATCGTATCTGTCAATGAACAAGATTCTATCCTAAGACCTGCAATGACGACAGGCATAGAAATTATTATTAATGAATATGATACAGTGACATACGTGCCATTAGAAGCGATATACAAGGATTCTGTATCTTATGTCTACAAGAAAAAAGGAAGGAACATCGTAAAGCAAGAAGTGGTAACAGGACCGTCTAATGACTTAGACATTATCATAGCAGGTGGAATTAATAAAGGAGATGAAGTATTATTAACTAAACCGACTAAGGAGGACATTAAGTTTGTATATTTTGATAGGGGAAAGAAGGAAAAACTATTAGCGGATCTCAAAGCTGTAGAAACTGATCGTCGTAAGAAACTCGAAGAGAAGAAAAAGAGCGTGATAGATGATATAGAGAGGAAAGAAGAAACAGGAACATCATTCATAATTATGAACTGATGACAAGAGCACTATTTAATTTTTATCTAGCGATAGATGGTATTATTGCTAATAAGCTGAGAGCCTTCCTAACAGCGTTAGGAATTATTTTTGGAGTAGCTGCTGTAGTTGCTATGCTTGCGATAGGATCAGGAGCGCAGAAGGCCATACTGGAACAAATGAAACTTATCGGTTCTAATAGTATCATAGTGAAAAGTCTTACCGAAGATGACAACAAAGAAGATTCTGATGATGAAGAAAAACGTAAATGGTCACCAGGACTATCGCTTTCTGACGTACAAGCAATCAATTCGATTGTCCCAACAATAGAAAAATCAGGTGGTGAAATAAATATGAAGCAATCACTGATTGCAAATGGAATGCAATCTAAAGTAAAAGTGATAGGCATCGAAGAAAGTTATTTTAGCCTCAATAATTTAGACATTGGATCTGGGAGTAATTTTTCTGCAATACACCACACTAACGGTACGGCTGTATGCATTATAGGAAAAACTTTACATGCTAAATACTTCCAAGGTGAAAATGCAATAGGAAAAAAAATAAAACTTGGGAACAACTGGTTAACCATAGTCGGCATTACAGATAAGCAAATCGCTAAGAGGGAAAACTTGGAAAAGCTTGGTCTACAAGACAACAACTCTAATGTCTACGTACCCTTGCAGACGGCACTCATTAGATTCAAAGATAGAGCTAAAATTAAAAGTTCTGATATATCTCGGCGATTCAGAAATTTCTCTGGTACACATAATTACCATCAGCTGGATAGAGCTGTATTCCGAGTGGATGATGGTGGGAACTTGCAAGCTACTGCAGAGGTCATCGGAAAATATCTAGATCGTAAGCACAATAGTATTAAAGATTATGAGATACAAATTCCTGAGTTATTAATACAGCAGCAACAGAAAACGCAAGAGACATTTAATATAGTACTTGCAGTTATAGCAGGTATTTCTCTTTTGGTCGGAGGCATAGGAATTATGAATATTATGCTGGCATCAGTGTTAGAAAGAATTAAAGAAATCGGAATCAGAAGATCTATAGGAGCTCAAAAAGGGGATATCGTCTTACAGTTTTTATTTGAGGCGGTTTTCATCTGTTTTTTAGGTGGACTAATAGGAGTGATCTTAGGTATCGTAACCGCAAGACTCATTGCTAACTCAGCAGAAATTCCGACAGTCATTTCTTGGTGGTCGATTGTTTTGTCTTTTGGAGTAGCATTTATTGTGGGTTTAGTGTTCGGATTATTTCCAGCTAAGCGGGCATCAGAATACGATCCGATAATTGCACTTAGATCTAATTAGGGTATGAGTCTCATAATTGAATAAGATTATGTTTTGAGTATCCTTCTTAAAATTCTGGAGCATTAAAATTTATACAGCATGAAATTTATATCAACAATAATATTGAGTTTCTTTTTGGCTATATCGATAGCACAAGAAGCAGAGACATTTACAATAGAGCAGATCATAGAATTAGCACAATCGGAATCTCCTCAAGTTAAGTTAGCTGAATTAAAGCAGTCTAATGCCTATTGGAATAATCAATCATTTCTTGCAAATTATAGACCACAGATAGACTTAGGCATAACATTACCGAGCTTAAATAGGTCTGTAGGACAAATAGATTTGCCTGATGGAACATCAGACTTTATTGCGAGATCTTTTATGACAAATAGTATATCCTTGTCGCTAAGCCAAAATGTAACTGCAACTGGAGGCTCTGTATACGCTGCAGCAAATTTAAGTCGATTGGATGTATTTAAAACAGATAATAACCCGAGTCAAGTTACTTATCGAAGCAATCCTCTCATCTTTGGATTTAACCAACCTCTATTTGGTTTTAATCAATTGAAATGGGATAAACGTATCAGGCCATTAGAGTACGAAGAAGCACAAGCTAGGTTTTCAGAAGAAATGGAGACAACAGCTATGCTGTCAGTTGGACGGTTTTTTGAGTTACTAATTGCTCAGCTTAATCTTAAGTCAGCATTAAGTAGAAAAGTTGTGGCAGATGATTTATATAAGTTGGGTCAAAATAGATTTTCTGTTGGTAATATAGCAGAGACTGATTTACTACAGTTAGAAATGGATGTTATGCGATCTAATACAGACATCTCTAGAGCCAAACTTGCGAAACAAACCGCTAATGAAGAACTGAGAAACTTTTTGGGCATATTAGAAAACATTGATTTTCAATTAGACCTACCTCTCGAAATACCTGATATTACAGTGGACATGGAACTAGCTCTATTACATGCACGAAGTAACCGTAGTACCGTTATGTCATTACAAATACGATTGTTAGAGGCAGAACAATTTAGGGAAAGAAGCAAAGCCAATGCTGGAATTAGTGGGTCATTGACAGGAGAGATAGGATTGACAGGTTTGGGATCTGGATTTTCGGATGCTTATTCTACATTATTAGATCAGCAGATAGTTAGCCTTCGCCTTAATATTCCAATCGCAGACTGGGGCAAATCAAAAGCCAGCTATGAAATCGCAAAGTCTAATTATGATCTGGTAAATTTAAATGTAGGCTTGGAAAAAGTAAATTTTGAGAACGCCGTGAGAATATCGGTTCAGCAATTTGAGCTTATTAAGGAAAATGTCAATTTATCAAAACGATCCTATGAGGCTTCTCAAAAGAGATATGACCTCACTAGAAAAAGATATGTCATAGGTAAGGTAGATGTAACTCAGTTAAATCTGGCAGACATAGAACAAGAGGGACAACGAAGAAGCTACATACAATCCATTAATGATTTTTGGCAAAAGTATTACGAGATACGCTCATTAACACTTTATGATTTTATCAATGGGAAGTCATTAGTGGAAACGAATAACTAAAGTTTGCTTTTATACCATAACAAAGTAAAAATGTTACAGACGGGGATCCTGGTGTCTATATAATACAACTCTTAGATGCGGATGATCTTTTATTTCAAAGCACATCATTTATAAAAATGTAATGTTTTTATAGGGTTATTCTAAGAATATAATTTATCCCAAGCATTAATAAAATATATAAGTTGAATTCTTAATTATACATATCCACATGGGTCTGGTCCTATTCTTGTAGCTTATTATGTATGGGTTATAAGCCTCGCCATAATGTATATGTTGTAGAACTGGACAGAAAAGTCTGGTCTGATAGCGAAAAATTCAGAGATGCCAATCCGCAATATAAAGGTATGATGGGATGCTTATATGTAGGTATGACAGCTCATAGTCCACAAGAAAGATATCGGAAGCACAAAACTGGTTATAGAACAAAGAAAGGAATTAAGATATCATCTTATTATGTAGAGAAATATGGCAAGTTCTTAAGGCCTCACCTTTATGCACAATTTAATCCATTGACTAAAACGAATGCAGCCCAATTGGAAAAAGACTTAGCCAATAGTCTTAAGAAGAGAGGTTATGCAGTTTGGTGGAATTGATTTTTGAAGAACAAGTTTTACTATCAATCATTCTGTTCTTTATCTAATTATTTCCTACAAGAAGGATTTTTATGGTAGGTTATAAATGAAAAAAGAGCAACCAGCTTGGTCACTCTTTATCATTTTTATAATTATACTAATTCTGAATTATTATCTACAGTTTAGTAATTGTTCCTTTTCGAAAATCTGATATGCCCCTTGCTGTATATTCTATCTGATATCTATAGACGCCACTATCCACTTTTTTTCCTCCAGATGTACCATCCCACCATTCAGTAAAGTTGTTAGGATCTATATCGCTGACTTCGTACACAATGTCATTGTAATTATTGATAATAATAAATCGAGTAATAAAAACAGGTGTGTTTTCCTGAACACCGATTGCAAATAACTTATCATCACCTACCATGTCTGGAGCAAAAACATTAGGTATATAAATTTCAATCTTCTCCATCATATCTGGTTGCAGATAGCCTTGAGTTATATTCACAGATTTTGACATTACGGAAGACACTACGACCTCTCCAGCAGATTGACAAATATTATAATCATCTGTAGATATTTTTGTAACAAAAGGAACTATTGCCGTTTGTGCATCTATAAGGTTACTTGAAAAAAAATAGCAGATTGTTAATATTATTATATGCTTCATGATCAAGTTTTAATTAGATATACTTAAGTTTTCTAATCCTTTTCTTACCGCTTTCACTTCCCAAGAAAAAGTAAAATTAGAAGTGCCACCCTTTAGTTCTTTGACTAAGAATCCATCAGCAGTTCTTTGGGTAACAGCCAGTCCGTATGTGTCAGCACTATAAGGTGTAACTTGTACTGTTACAGTAGCCGTATTAATCGTTTGCTTAAAGTGATCTGAGTATGCAACAAAGAACTCTCCATTACTAAGCGTTGATTCTCCTCGCTCATAAGCAGCAGCTTCAGGTCCTGCTAATGCAACATAGTGCAATGGCGACTGATCTACAGGATTATTTCCAACTAAACTCATATATACATCTCGTTCATACTGCGTATCAAAAGTTATATTCGTTCCATCCTCAGATGTATATGAAAATGTACCATCTTCATTATCTGCAATTGTAGTTAGGGTCTCTTCTATTTGAGTAACTGTACCATCACCACTGGTATGTGTAGCGATAACGTTCCCGTCGTTCAAGTCAGTGAAGGTAGAAACGATATCTCCTAAATCAATAATATTTGTATCACCGTTTTCATCGATATATTCTAATTGATTGGTAAGTGGACTATAAGTCAAAACTGTCAACTCGTTTCCAGAACCTCCGCCAGTATTAGTTCCGGTAGACTCTCCTGTAAATGTAGTGCTTGTACCATCTTCATTTGTATATGTAAGTGTACCATCTCCATTATCTACAAGTGTTGAGATAGTTTCTTCTATATCAGCTACTGTGCCATCACCAGAAGTATGTGTACCGATAATATGCCCATCATTCAAGTCAGTAAAATGAGATACAAGACTACCCATATCTATAACATTAAGATTACCATTTTCGTCTTGATAATTCAGTTGATTAGAAAAAGGATCATAACTTAATTCAGTCAACGTGTTGCTTCCTGATCCACCACCAGAAAGAAGGCTACTCAAATCTATATTGTTAGTCGTACCATCCTCATCTAAGTAGACGAGATGACTAAGAGCTGGATCAAAAGCTAATGCAGTTAATGTCTCACAATTATCAATCACAGGACAAAGGTCAATTACATTAGCATCCCCATTTTCATCAATATAATTTAGTGAATTAGTATTGTTATCTAACTGAATTGATGTGAGCGATTCTGCACCAATTCCTGAACCAGCTAATCCAAAAGTAAAGGCAGTACCATCTTCATTAGTATAAGTGAAAGTACCGTCGTTATTGTCCACAATTTCTGTGACTGTTTCTTCTATGTTTGTTACTGTGCCGTCACCAGATATATGCGAAGCAATTACATTTCCATCATTTAAGTCTTCAAATTGAGACAGAAGACTACCCATATCTATAATATTAAGATTACCATTTTCGTCTTGATAATTCAGTTGATTAGAAAAAGGATCATAACTTAATTCAGTCAACGTGTTGCTTCCTGATCCACCACCAGAAAGAAGGCTACTCAAATCTATATTGTTAGTCGTACCATCCTCATCTAAGTAGACGAGATGACTAAGAGCTGGATCAAAAGCTAATGCAGTTAATGTCTCACAATTATCAATCACAGGACAAAGGTCAATTACATTAGCATCCCCATTTTCATCAATATAATTTAGTGAATTAGTATTGTTATCTAACTGAATTGATGTGAGCGATTCTGCACCAATTCCTGAACCAGCTAATCCAAAAGTAAAGGCAGTACCATCTTCATTAGTATAAGTGAAAGTACCGTCGTTATTGTCCACAATTTCTGTGACTGTTTCTTCTATATTTGTTACTGTGCCATCACCTGATATATGTGATGCGATAACATGACCATCATTTAGATCTTCAAGAGTAGAGATAAGATCACCTAATGGGATAATGTTTGTATCTCCATTTTCGTCTATATATTGCAGTTCGCTGGTGAAATTATTAAATGCAATAATTGTCACTGTCTCGCAATTATCTATTACAGGACAAAGGTCTATAGCATTATTATTTCCACCTTCATCGGAATAAGTCAATGTATTTGTCACAGGATCTAATTGTATAGATGTCAGAGTTTCTGTAATATTCCCTTCTGACATCAAGTCAGATAAGTCTACGGTATTACCATTACTGATACCTAACTGAGTGCCGTTTAATTCTAAATCTTGTCTTTCATTTTCGGGATCGCTATCTGCATCATCTACATTATCTATTACACTCTTATATGATACAAACGAGTATGGTACTGAATTTAATTTAGCAACAGCTTCCAATGGGTCACCATTATCTATACTCGTAATTGTTTTTAAATAATAGTTATCAGCAGCCCAATCAATTAGGCTTAGGTCATCAGAAGTAGAACCTTCTCCGATAACAAATAAGTAAAGACCAAACTCGTTAGTCATTGTAGAATGAGTTTCAGAATATACTTCAGGACCGCTTTCTCCACTTTGTAGAATTAGTATTTCTGCATCTATCGCAGCATTGACTATAGGAAGACCATCTGCATCTCTGGCAATAGCCTGATAATTAACAGAAAAGGGAACAGACTGACCTATCAGAAATATTGGCAAAACACTAAATAATAGGATGTACAATGCACTATGCAATGTTTTCATAATGTTGATGATTGAATGATTATAATATATTAGGAGCGAGCTTCTAGATTAAGCACGCGAGGGGATATTAAGAGGCAAATCTTAAGTTAGGATATTCTTTTTCACATTGAAAGAATTGTGCTAAACATAATATATCTGTGTAAAGTAATTTACAAATACCAATAAAACATAAGGACTTGACTGCACTAACTTTTCTTTATTATGAATAAGTACAAATAATAAGCTGTGTTTAATTTAGTATATATACTTGTAGGAATGACATACCTTTGTGCAAAAATCAGATCTATTGTTTCCAGAATATGATGTCATAGTAGTAGGTGCCGGACATGCCGGTTGTGAAGCAGCAACAGCTGCGGCCAATATGGGTTCTAAGGTGATGCTCGCCACGATGAATATGCAGACCATCGCTCAGATGAGCTGTAATCCCGCAATGGGAGGTGTGGCTAAGGGCCAGATTGTCCGCGAGATAGATGCACTGGGAGGTGATAGTGCCATCATAACAGATCATACTATGATCCAGTTCCGTATGCTTAATAAGTCCAAGGGTCCAGCGATGTGGAGTCCAAGGGCTCAGAGTGATAGAATGTTATTCGCTCGTATGTGGAGGAATATGCTGGAGGCTAATGAGAATATAGATTTCTGGCAGGAGATGGTTACTGGGTTAATTATAGAAGATGGCAGATGTTGTGGTATACGTACAAGCATAGGTTTAGAGATAAGATCTAAAGCCGTTGTTTTGACAAATGGTACATTCCTTAATGGTCTCATACATATCGGTGAGAAACAATTTGGTGGTGGTCGAGCAGGGGAGAGAGCAGCAACAGGTATTACGGAACAGTTAGTAAGCTTAGGTTTCGAATCAGGTAGGATGAAGACAGGTACTCCTGCAAGAGTAGATGGACGATCATTAGACTGGAATAGAATGGAACTACAACCAGGAGACGAGAATCCAGGGACATTTTCATATACAGATACACCGAAATTAGAAAACCAGACACCTTGCCATATTACATTTACTAATGAAGCCGTACATGCAGAATTAGAAAAGGGCTTTGATAGATCACCGATGTTTAATGGACGGATAAGAGGACTCGGTCCGAGATATTGTCCGAGTATAGAAGATAAGATACATCGATTTGCAGGGCGAGATAGGCATCAGTTATTTGTAGAGCCAGAAGGTAGAGATACCTGTGAGATATATGTGAATGGATTTTCGAGTTCTCTACCAGAGGATGTGCAGTATAGAGCATTGAGGAAAATAGAAGGCTTTGAGAATGCTAAGATGTTCCGACCTGGTTATGCTATCGAGTATGACTTCTTCCCACCGACACAATTAGATATCAGCCTGGAGACTAAGTTGGTTCCTGATTTGTTTTTTGCTGGTCAGATTAATGGTACGACAGGGTATGAGGAAGCAGCATGTCAGGGTTATATGGCAGGTATAAATGCCCACTTAAAAGTCAACGAACAAGATCCATTTATTCTTAAAAGATCAGAAGCTTATATAGGTGTACTCATAGATGACCTTGTCAACAAAGGTACTAAGGAACCTTACCGTATGTTCACATCTCGTGCAGAGTACAGAATATTACTGCGTCAAGATAATGCAGACATGCGACTTACTCAGAGAGCACAAGATATAGGTGTGCAAGGGTTAGAAGAAAGAATAGAAAGAGTACATACGAAAGAGAAAGGGGGCAAAGAAATCAGAAAGTATATCGAAAAAACGGGTGTAACACCAGACCAACTAAATGGATACTTGAAGGAAATAAATTCTACACCACTTAAGCAACAAGTCAAAATAGGAACAGTTCTTACTCGACCAAATGTGAGTCTCGAAGGATTGCGACAGCACTCCACAGTGCTCGATGATTTTCTTAGTGCCTATGATAACGAGACCATTAATATTGCAGAAACAAACATAAAGTATGAAGGCTATATTCTGAAAGAAAGAGAGATGGCAGAAAAGATGGAAAGACTGGAAAATTATAAACTAGCAAAGGAGATTGACTTTGACAGTCTACAATCTTTGTCTGCAGAAGCTCGTGAGAAGCTCAATCGAATCCAACCAAGAACGATAGGACAAGCGTCAAGAATCAGTGGCGTATCTCCATCTGATATCAGTGTGCTTTTGGTGCATATGGGGAGGTAGACGGTAGAGCATTACAATTAAGAAATTGAATTCCTTACTTTCCTTTCGAGTGTTATGAATTATAGCAAGCTATATATACTGTCCAAGATTGGATAGGATTACATTTCAATTTCAATTTTATGATTTATCCCACAGAACGCAAATGCTATTTACTTGATTAGAATTTTTTAAAAAGAAGTATTATACTATCAGATTCACCAAATAAGTTTATAAATTTTAAAAAGTCTCCATATATAAAGATTGTCTTAAATATATATATAAGCCATCTCAAACTTTACTTTATTCTATTTGTTTCTTTTGATGAGTAAGCAAGAAATCAATAGCTTGCGTTCATCATTATGCCAAGACCCACCATCAAACCATTAGGACAAAAAAATAAAATCACACTTAGTCAAAGCTTCTCAGCTTTGAAGTACCTACCACGATTTATTGCGGAGATATGTGCTAGTGGAGGCTTATACTTTTGGAGTAATCTCATAGCTCGACTTATCTCTTCTGGTATCCCGATACTGTTATTGTGGGTAGCTAAGCTTATAGTAGATGAGGTCGTATTCCAAGCAGCACAAGAGACTAAGATATTCTCACAATTATGGAGATATGTGACCATAGAGATTGTACTTGCGATCAGTTCAGACTTGCTTCGCAGAGTCATTAATCTGACAGATGGATTGATGGGTGACCTTTATTCTAATGACTCTTCGGTTAAGCTGATACGTAAGACCAAAGAAGTAGAACTAAAAGATCTCGAAGATCCGACCTTCTATGATAAACTGAATATGGCAAGAACACGGACGACCAGTAGGATTAATCTAATGTCTAATGTGCTTAGCCAAGGTCAGGATATAATTATGATTACCTCGCTGATCGTAGGGCTGGTGGTCTACGAACCATGGCTGATATTATTATTAATAGCCTCAGTTATACCAGCATTTATTAACGAGTTTAAGTTTAGCAGTTCTTCTTATTCTCTCGCGAGATCATGGACTTCCGAGAGAAGAGAATTAGACTATCTCCGATACATCGGCGCTAATGATCGGACAGCTAAGGAAATTAAATTGTTTGGTCTATCGGATTTTGTGGCATCACGATTTGCAAGATTAGCAGACAACTATTATCATGCTAACAAGAAACTTGCCGTTAGGAGAACGCTATGGGGAAGTGTGTTTAATGTAATCGGAGTAGTCTGTTACTATGGTGCATATGTGATGATTATTACTAAGACTGTCATGAGTATTATTACGATAGGTGAATTGACATTTTTATCCAGCTCCTTTAATCGACTGAGGAATAGTCTGCAAGGCGTCTTCACACGTTTTACAAAGATTACAGAAAGTGCATTGTACCTGCAAGATTACTTCGAGTTTTTAGATTTAGAAATAAAAAAAGATGTAGGATTTTTAGTTAAGCCGACTCCCGCAGAGATAGTAGATGGCTTTGAATTTAGGAATGTACATTTCAGTTATCCAGGCGCAAATGTAGAAGTTTTGAGCGGACTTAATCTCAAAATAAGAGTAGGAGAGAAGATGGCTTTTGTCGGTGAGAATGGATCAGGTAAGACAACATTGATTAAGCTAATGCTGAGATTCTATGATCCGACACAAGGTGAGATATATTTAGATGGGGTAGATGTAAGACATTATAATCGATCAGAATATCAGCAATTATTTGGGGTTATATTCCAAGATTTCGTCAGGTATGAATTTACTATTGGAGAGAATATAGCCGTAGGTAAGATCGAAGAAGTAAGTAACGCTAAGAAGATACGTGACGCAGCTGACAAGAGTCTGGCAGCAGAGGTTGTAGAAAATTTACCTAAGCAATATGATCAGCAATTAGGTAGAAGATTTAAAAGTGGAAAAGAACTATCTGGAGGACAATGGCAAAAAATAGCTCTCGCCAGAGCTTATATGAAAGATGCTAAAGTGATGATTTTAGATGAGCCAACATCTGCGTTAGACGCAAGAGCTGAGTACGAAGCTTTTCAGCGATTTATAGCATTGACAGAAGGTAAGACCTCAGTGATTATATCTCATCGATTTAGCACAGTGAGGATGGCTGATCGGATTATGGTTCTTAAGGATGGGAAGATATTAGAGCTGGGTACACACATAGAGTTAGTAGCCCAAGATGGCTTGTATGCAGAATTATTTGCACTGCAGGCGGAGGGGTATAGTTAGTATATATCTTCTGAAGATAAAAATTAATCACCACCCTATTCACCGTATATTATACATTATAGTGAGTGTATTCACTATATATTATGTTATATAGTGATTATGTTCACCTTTTATTATATTTTTGTATAAAAAAGAATGTTTCACAGGAGTTTAGCTGCAAAAATAGAATCTAAGATCGGAAGAGGCAAAGCCATTATGGTTATTGGTCCGAGGCAAGTGGGTAAGACAACATTGATACAGCAATTTTTAGAAAACAAGGACCATCTATACTTTAACGGCGATGATCCGACTGTAAGAACACTTTTAAAGAAACCCAATACCGAGAAGCTAAGACAACTCATAGGTGATAAGAAGATCGTATTTGTAGATGAAGCTCAAAGAATAGAAGGCATAGGTCTTACATTAAAAATTATCACTGACCAGTTTAAAGATGTACAGTTGTGGATCAGTGGTTCCTCATCATTTACATTATCACATACACTTAACGAACCCCTTACAGGCCGCAAGTGGGAGTACGAACTCTTACCCATTAGCTGGCATGAGTATGAAGACAAAGTTGGATACTTAAAAGCAGAACAAGAATTAGAATTAAGGTTAAGATATGGTTTCTATCCTGATGTGCTTAATAATCCAGGAGACGAGGTAGAGGTTCTTAGTAATCTTGTCAATAACTATCTGTACAAAGACATCCTGTCTTATGCAGAAATCAGAAAGCCAAAGGTCCTAGAGTCTCTAGTGCAAGCATTATCCTATCAAGTAGGATCAGAAGTGAATCTCAATGAATTGTCACAAGTCGTAAGCGTAGATAAAAATACCGTTAAGCGATATATCGATATATTAGAAAAGGGCTATGTCATATATCAACTCAATGCCTATAGCCGTAACCTCAGAAATGAAATAAAAAAGGGGAAGAAGATATACTTTTATGACAATGGTCTCAGGAATATGATCATAGGCAACTTTAATGACCTAAACTTAAGGGATGACGTAGGGGCACTGTGGGAAAACTTTCTGATATCAGAAAGACTAAAACGCAACAACTATACCCGCAACCTATCGAGGTCTTACTTCTGGAGAAGCACTCAGCAGCAAGAAATAGATTATGTAGAAGATAATGCAGGACAAATAAGTGCTTATAAGTTTAAATGGAATCTCAATCGCAGAGTAAGATTACCAAAAACCTTTACGAATGCTTATAGCGCTACCGGCCATATTATTACGAGAGAGAATTTTAGAGAGTTTGTTAGGATACCAGAAGTATCATCATGATAATGATAAGAGGAATTATTACTTCAAAAGAATATTTATAAAATTTAGGAGGATGCATTATTGAAGGCCAGGATAGAAGAAGATTTTATCTCAAAATCCAGAGAAAATCAGGCACATTAATATTTTATGCGATTTTTTTATTGATAATCAATCACTTACAAACATGTCCATCAAAAAAAACCTCTCAAAACCCTTGTATTCCGAATAAAAGAAATATACATTTGCAGCGCCTTAAAATTAAGGTATGAAGTGTGATATTAATACACTTCTATATTAAATCAATACTTTAAAGAATTCATCGTGGATACATTAAGTTATAAAACGAAGTCAGCTAAGAAGTCAGAAGTAGACCGCAAGTGGTATGTGGTGGATGCTCAGACGGCTGTCGTAGGTCGATTGAGTACTAAGATTGCTATGGTACTCAGAGGCAAGCACAAGCCGAGCTTTACACCTCATGTCGATACAGGAGATTATGTGATCGTTGTCAATGCTGATAAGGTCAAGTTCTCAGGTAATAAGATGGCACAGAAAGAATATCTCAGATTCTCAGGATATCCGAGTGGTCTTAAGAGAAGAACGGCTCAAGAGATGTTAGAGAAAAAGCCGATTGCAATCATGGAAAAAGCTGTGAGAGGAATGTTACCTAAGAACAGACTTAGCAGACAGGTGATTAAGAAATTATATGTGTATGCAGGACCAGATCACCCACATGCAGCACAACAACCAGAACCACTTAACATTACAGAATAATTATGGAAGTAATCAATACTACAGGTAGAAGAAAAGCAGCGGTTGCCAGATTATATATGAAGGCAGGTAGCGGTAATATTATTATCAATGGAAAAGACTACAAAGAATATTTTCCACAAGATAATATCAGATTTAACATAGATGACCCATTGAATATAGCAGAGTCTTCTAAGATATACGACCTTAGGGTTAATGTCAAAGGTGGTGGATTCAAGGGTCAAGCGGAAGCAATCAGATTAGCAATATCTAAAGCATTAGTTATTGTTAATGAAGATATCAAAACATCATTGAAGGTAAAGAAATACTTAACGCGAGACTCAAGAGTCGTAGAGCGTAAGAAGTATGGTAAGCCTAAGGCGAGAAAGAGCTTCCAGTTTTCAAAAAGATAATTTATTTCACGTTTTACAATACAATAAGAAGTATATGGCAAGGCCAACATATAAAGAGCTATTAGAGGCAGGAGCACACATGGGACACATGAAGAGAAAGTGGAATCCCAAGATGCAACCATACATATTTATGGAGAGAAAAGGAATCCATATTATCGACCTTAATAGGACTGCAGAATATATGGATAAAGCAGCAGCAGCACTTAAGCAAGTTGCTAAGTCAGGTAGGAAAGTAATGTTTGTAGCGACTAAGAAGCAAGCAAAAGAAAACGTTTCCCGAATGGCAAGAGAAGTCAATATGCCTCACGTAACTGAAAGATGGTTAGGAGGAATGATGACTAATTTCTCTACGATAAAGAGATCAGTCAAGAAGATGAATAACATCGATAAGTTGTTAGCTGATGAGAATGTTACAAGCATCACTAAGAAGGAAAGACTGACATTGACGAGAGAGAGAAATAAATTAGAAAAGGTATTAGGCGGAGTAGCTAACATGAATAGATTGCCAGCGGCAATATTCGTAGTAGATACAATGCATGAGCATATTGCGATAAAGGAAGCTAAGAAATTAGGCATCAAAATATTCGGTATCGTAGATACTAATTCTGACCCTACATTAGTAGACTTCCCGATTCCAGCTAATGATGATGCATCTAAATCTATCAATATCATCACAGGTTACATGTCAGAAGTAATCAAGGAAGGATTAGAGGAACGTAGAAAGATGAATGATCAGAAGAAGGAAGCAGTAGCTTCCTAAGAACTTATTTATTATTTAGAATACAAACAAAAGAATTATATACAATGGCAATTTCAGCAGCAGACGTAAAAAAACTAAGAGATCAAACCGGCGCCGGAATGATGGACTGCAAGAAAGCACTAACTGAGGCAGATGGTGATTTTGAAAAAGCAATAGAAGGACTTAGAAAGAAGGGTCAGAAATTATCTGAGAAAAGAGCAGATAGAGAAGCTAAGGAAGGTGTGGTAATCGCTAAGACATCAGCTGACAAGAATAATGGTATCGTTGTCAGATTAAGTTGTGAGACAGACTTCGTATCTAAGGGAGATAGCTTTGTAGAGTTAGCAACGTCGTTTGCCGACTTAGCACTGAAAAACTTGCCTGATAACTTAGAAGCATTATTGGCATTAGAATATGAGCCAGGAATGACTATAGCTAAGAAAGTAGAGCAACAGACAGGTGTCATAGGTGAGAAGTTAGAAATCAGTGCCTATGAGAAATTAGTCACAGAGGCTGGTAAGGGACAAGTCCTTCCATACATACATATGGGTAACAAAGCTGCAGTAATCGTAGCAGTTAATTTAGAAGGACCTCAGTATGAAGAGCCAGGTAAGAATGTAGCCATGCAAGTAGCAGCGATGCATCCGATAGCTCTAGACAAGGATGGAGTAGATGCATCAGTCGTAGAGAAAGAAATAGAAATAGGAAAAGATATTGCAAGACAAGAGGGTAAGCCAGAGGAGATGTTAGAGAGAATTGCAACAGGTAAGCTTAATAAGTTCTTCAAAGAAAGAACGCTACTTAATCAGATGTATGTCAAGAGTACAAGCAAAGAAACAGTAGCAGACTACCTTAAGTCGGTTCATGCCGATCTCACGATCACAGACTTCAAACACCTAAAGTTAGGTTAAGAAATATTATTTAAGCGATTCTTTTTGAATCGCTTTTTTTATGCAGTAGCAATAAAAATTACTTTTATACTCCTTTTGATATGGATGACATATCATGAGTTTTGGAAAGGATAACCATAACAACAAAGCAGGCACAGAAATGGCTAATAAGTACAAGAGAGTCTTACTAAAGTTAAGCGGAGAATCACTCATGGGTGAGCAATCTTTTGGTATAGAACCCACTAAGCTAACACATTACGCCAAGGAGATTAAGAAGTTAGTAGATGCTGGTTTCGAGACGGCTATCGTCATAGGTGGTGGCAATATATTTAGAGGGCTGCAGGCAGATGAGAGCGGTATAGAAAGAGTACAGGGTGACTATATGGGCATGATGGCAACCGTAATCAATGGCATGGCATTACAGAGTGCATTAGAAACTAATGAAGTGTATTCTCGATTAGTGTCGGCTATAGAAATGCGTGAAGTGGCAGAGTCTTATATCAGACGTAGAGCCATAAGGCATGTAGAAAAAGGTAGAGTGGTTATATTCTGTGCAGGGACTGGAAGTCCATATTTCACGACTGATTCTGCTGCAGCATTAAGAGCAAGCGAAATCAATGCTGATGTAATCTTAAAAGGAACACGAGTAGATGGGATCTATACTGCCGATCCAGAGAAGGATCCTACTGCTACTAAGTATGACAGAATCTCATTCAGCGAAGTCATTTCTAAGAATCTTAAGGTGATGGACATGACAGCATTCACAATGTGTCATGAGAACGATATGCCGATAGTCGTCTTTGATATAAATAAAAAAGACAACCTCCTAAAGGCTGCGAACGGAGAAGATATTGGCACTATTGTGCATTGTGATTGCTAGGTACTTATCTAATCCTTAAGAGAATAGTATAGAACCTCTTACCGGCAACATAATCTACTATTTATATTATATTCTTTATCTGAAGATTTCTACATTTCACTTCGTTATGGCCGAAATGAAAAATTAAAATATTTTAGTCACTGAACTTGTTTTTTCATCTCGAGCGTAGTCGAGAGATCTTCAGGTTTGGAATCAGACGTATCCTCAGAAACAATACTGGTAACGAATAGATGTTGGTGGCGACTTACAGTCGCTTACCTACTAATACCATTTACATTCTTATGTGTAAATTGTATAAGTTCCGGTCTACCGACCGATGTGTGTTTAGTTACAAATATTGTATTCAGGAATAGATATATGATTCTGCTGAAAGCCAAGGCTTATGTTTTGTGTACGACTACAAGTTGTAACGAACAGGGAGAGGTTGCAGAACCATATATTAGAAGGAGAGCAATACGTCATGTAGAGAAAGGAAGAGTGGTTATGTTCTGCGCTGGAACGGGTAGTCCGTATTTTACAACAGATTCTGCTACAGCATTACGAGCGAGTGAGATAGTGGCATATGTTATATTAAAAGGAACACGAGTAGGCGGTATATATACTGCGGATCCCGAAAAAGACCCTAACGCAACAAGGTACTATAAGGTCTCATTCAGTGAAGTGATTTCTAAGAATCTCAAGGTTATGGACATGACAGCATTTACATTGTGTCATGAAAATGATAAGCCAACTGTCGTATTTGATATTAATGTAAAGGGCAACCTATTAAGGACGGCAAAAGGGGAGGAAATGGGAACGAGCGTTAATTCTGATTGTTAAGTCTGGCTATTTTCATTACAATTATTAATAATAAAAATTGTTTTATATAGTTATAACACATAGTTTGATTTCATTCAAAATTTAATATAGTATGACTATGAAAAATAATGTCTGTCTAATACTTTATTGTCTTTTTGCCTTATCATGTTCGAAGGATACAAATTTGAATGAAAATATTGATATTTTAGATACAGATGAATCTTATGAGAAATCGCTTCTGATAAGCCTTTACAGTGGTAGTTTCAACTTTATTGATTTAGATAAGATTTTTTTAGTAAAAAAGAATTCTTTAGGACGAGAGACGGTTCCTAAGTTAAGCTATTCTGGACTTAGCCAAGGAGATGGTGTTGAGCATTTTATCGTTAATGGGTTTGACGTTCCAGGTACATCCCATAGATATTTTAAACAATTTAGCAATGCGGAATCTAAATTGAACATTAATGATACCTACACTCTAAATGTAGGCGGAAACATTTCAACTTTGAAAGACGTTGAAATAACCTTCTTACCTCATGAAACTGAAGTTAATAGTGGAGCTGTTTTCTCTTGGGAGTTTTCTAATGATTATGATGGTCCAACATTAGTTGTCTTAAAGCAGAATGCTTTACTGAGTTCAGGGGAGATACTAAATAATACTAAGTCAGAAATTATATTTGTTGAAGATAGTTCCATAGAAATTACATCTACATTGTTGTCAAAGTTTTCTAATAATGATGAAGTTACAATCTATATTTTTGCTGCCAATTATGATCTAACGCAGAATGAGAGCTGTATTGCTGCTGTCACATCATATGATTCATCAACGGGAACTCTTGTTATTTCAAAATAGGGTTATTGGGGCCAATAAATAATTTGCTTGAGTTAAGTAATATCACATCAAGTAAATAAGTATTTGTAGGGGTTAAATCTTTATAATTCTAATAATAAGAAACATTGAAGACCTTAAAGTAGAAACGAAAAGAAGCGCAACAGTTTTAAATTTTTAATACATGAAGCTTATCAAGTATTTAATATTATCAAGTATTTTATTAGTAAGTGGATATATTCAAGGCCAGTTCTCAATATCACCACAAGTTGGCTTGAATTACGGAAATTTTGAAGTAGACTATTTTGGTGATCTTATATTAGAACCTCGACAGAAGAAAACATTTGTTACATTAGGCTTGCAAATCAATTACCTTAATAATAGAATTAATTTTAGTGGGGATTTCAATGTTTCTCAAAAGAATCTTTATAACATTCGACTAATGCCAGGAGTTTTTGGACCTGATATATATAGTATTTCAACGAGGATTTTTGAGTCAAATATGTCGCTAACATACAATTTGGTTAATAAATTATTTGTCGGCTCAGGAATTAAAATGTGGCGTTACAATAGGTTAGATAATTCTATATTTAAACCATACACAACAGTATATGCTAATCTTTGCACTTCTTATATATATCAAAGTTTTAGATTTCAACTCACTTGGTCTAAATATTTATCTGTATTTGGTGAAACTAATGGAATGCCAAAATACGAGATTCTAAAAGCACCTGAATTGTTATCACTTAAAATTGGTTACGATTTAGGATTTAAGAAGAAAAAAAGTAGTATTTAAACTAAAAAAGGAAGATCAACTATCAAGCTGATTTTTCCTTTTTTTCATTTCGAGCGTAGTCGAGAGATTTTCAGATATGTATCGTAGAAAAGAAGTTGGCAATTACAATAATAGAATTCTATCGTCACTTCGTTATGTTCGAAATGAAAAATGCAATAGACGACGCAAATCCGTGTAATCCCCTAATCCTTCTAAATCCGTGATTCAGACAACTGGTATGCCAAAGGCTGCAATAATACCATTACACATTAGAATGTCGCATATATTCCGATGAAATTAGCTAATCTCAGCGTTAAAAATACTACCCATAGCTACGGCTATGACAGCGTTTTTTGCCTTGATCTTAACATATTTAATTCAGAATATTTATACGACATTTTTAAAATGTAAATGGTATAAAATATTTCTACAGGAATCAAAAATCAATAAAGCTATAATAAAAAAGAGAGCCCAATAATCAAACTGAACTCTCTTCATAATAGTTATATGTTCATGAAAACTACTCTGCAGCAGCTTCTTTTGTTTTCTCTTCTTTCACCTCTTCTTCTGGCTCAGTAGGAAGATAAGCCTGTGTAATCTTAGCAGCAATTTCCTCTTGTACTTCTGGATTATCTATCAAGAACTGCTTAGCGCCTTCTCGACCTTGAGCAATCTTAGTTTCGTTATAGCTGTACCAAGATCCACTCTTACCTACAATATTTAGTTCTACTCCGTGATCTATAATCTCACCTGTACGTGATATCCCTTGACCGAATATCATATCAAACATGGCAATACGGAATGGCGGCGCCAGTTTATTCTTAACAACTTTCACCTTAGTCGGATTAGCTATGATATTACCTTCCTTATCCTTAATGGCAGATCCTGACTTTCTGATGTCTAATCTGATAGAAGAATAAAACTTAAGGGCATTACCACCAGTTGTCGTTTCTGGATTACCGAACATCACACCGATCTTTTCTCTTAACTGATTGATAAATATGCAACAACAGCCCGTACGACCGATTGTACCTGTCAGCTTTCTTAGTGCTTGTGACATTAGTCTCGCTTGTAGACCCATCTTAGAATCACCCATCTCACCTTCTATCTCTGCTCTTGGTGTCAGTGCTGCTACAGAATCTATGACGATGATATCTATCGCTCCTGACCTGATTAGGTGTTCTGCGATCTCTAGACCTTGCTCTCCATTATCAGGTTGTGCAATTAATAGATTCTCGGTGTCTACACCTAATGCTTCGGCATAAGTCTTATCGAAGGCATGTTCTGCATCTACGATAGCAGCTATACCACCTTTCTTCTGGCATTCTGCGATGGCGTGGATGGCAAGGGTTGTCTTGCCGGAAGATTCTGGTCCATATATCTCTACGATACGACCTCTAGGAAATCCTCCTATTCCGAGGGCTATATCCAGTCCTAAGGATCCAGTAGATATGGTATCTACATTGACCATTGGCTTGTCACCCAGCTTCATAACGGCACCTTTACCGTATGTTTTTTCCAGCTTATCTACAGCCAGATTTAGGGCTTTTAGCTTAGCTTCTTTTTCTTTACTATCGTTGCTCATGTCTTTAATTATTTCAGTGTACAATATACGTATTTAATAGTTTATAATATATAAATTTAAATGTTGCTTAGTTCACCTGTATGATATGCGATTATGGAATTAGCTATCTGATGATGTATGCATCCATAACCACGATTTTCAGTATTATATAATCTCTTTAGATTTTATGATACAAATATATTCTCTATCGTGTATCCTGTGTGCACGATAAACCAATTGCTCATTCTTATATACTATAATCAGATAACATCTCCAATATTCCAGAACATATCGCCTCACGAAAAATCATTCATATAGATATGGATGCCTTCTATGCTTCTGTAGAGCAGAGAGATAATCCCGATCTTAGGGGAAAGCCTATTGCGGTAGGCGGTGGCTCAGAAAGGGGAGTGACAACAACTGCAAGTTATGAAGCCAGAAAGTATGGTGTAAAGTCTGCGATGCCAGGATATAAGGCTAAGCAGTTATGTCCCTCTATCATATTTGTAAAACCACGATTCGATGCTTACAAGGAGGCTTCACTGGCAGTAAGACAGATATTCGAAGAGTATACAGATGCTATAGAACCTTTATCATTAGATGAGGCATTCTTGGATGTAAGTGATAATAAGAAAGGTATCAAGTACGCTATGGAGGTCGCTGATCAGATTATGAAGCAGGTAGAAAAAGAAGTACAATTAACTTGTTCGGCTGGGGTGTCCTATTGTAAGTTTTTAGCTAAGGTAGCATCTGGCTATGACAAGCCTAATGGTATGACGATTATACGACCTTCTCAAGCAGAGGCATTTTTGGAGGCACTTCCTGTTAAGGATTTTCATGGTGTAGGAAAAGTGACAGCACGCAAGATGCATCAGATGGGAATCTACTTAGGCTCAGATCTCAAGCAATTTTCTAAGCTAGAGTTGGCTCAGAAGTTTGGCAAAGTAGGTCCTTATTATTATAGTATAGTTAGAGGATTAGATGACAGACCGGTCAATAGTAATAGAATAAGAAAGTCGATAGGCGTCGAGCGAACTTTTAATCAAGACTTAGAATCCGATGAAGACGTAGAATTGATTCTTTTAGAAATAGTAGAAAAGTTCTATCAGCGTCTACAGAAAGCGAACAACTATGGAAGAACCATCACATTGAAACTTAAGAATACAGACTTCAAAATAATTACTCGCAGTCAATCAAAAAATTATCACATCCATGACTTTAGCGAGATAAAAGCAATGGCTTTGAGGTTATACGCAGAGAACAAAGAGGGCATAGGAAAAATTAGATTGATAGGTTTGACAGCATCTATTTTAGAAAAGGAAAATGAAAACGTAATAGATCCACAGATGCGAATTAAGTGGTAATGTTATCATATTCTACCTACCGTTAGATATAAAAAAAACCTCCGACAAGCGCCAGAGGTTTCTATAAATATATAATTTAAACTAAGGTCTAAGTAACATCAGCTGATTCGTCTTCTTCAAATAATTCTTTGAATTTGCCATTGCTAACATCAGCGCTTCCATTCTGAGGAGTAAATATACTTTTTTCAGTATACGGCCTTTCTCCGATTAATCTAATAATATCAGACTTAAGCAAGACTTCTTTTTCTAAGAGCTGCTGAGCTAATATGTCTAGTTCATTTCTTTTGTCTTTTAATAGTTCTTGTGCTGCAACATATTGCTTTTCGATAAGACTTCTAACTTCGTCGTCCATTAGGGTAGCGGTATCATCAGAATATGGCTTGTTGAATTGATCTTGAGACAGACCATAGAAAGAAACATTTCCGACCTTATCATTCATACCAAAAACAGATATCATAGAGTAGGCCATCTTTGTGACTTGGTCCAGATCATTCTGTGCCCCAGTAGATATCTTATCAAAAACTATTTTTTCTGCTGCTCGTCCACCGAGTGTCATGGTCATTCTATCTAGCAAAGCTTCCGTCCTTGTGATATACTCTTCCTTAGGAAGGTATTGTGCATAACCTAATGTCCCTATACCTCTAGGGACGATCGTTACTTTTACAAGAGGAGACGCATTCTCTAAGAACCAGCCACATACAGCATGTCCCGCTTCGTGGTAAGCAATGATTTCCTTTTCTCTAGGAGAGATAATTTTATTCTTTTTCTCAAGACCACCGATGACTCTATCTAGGGCATAGTTAAAGTCATCCATCTCTACAGCTTTCTTATTTCTACGTGCTGCGACTAAGGCTGATTCATTACACACGTTAGCAATTTCTGCTCCTGCGAATCCTGGAGTCATCTCGGCTAACGCATTCGGATTTACATCATCAGATGTTTTAATGTTCTTAAGGTGTACCTTGAATATTGCTTCTCTCCCCACGAGATCAGGTCTATCGATTCCTATTTGTCTGTCAAATCTTCCCGGCCTCATCAGAGCTTTGTCCAGAATATCATGTCGGTTAGTTGCCGCCATAAGTATCACACCTTTATCAGTCGAGAATCCATCCATCTCTACGAGTAACTGATTCAGTGTGTTTTCTCTCTCATCATTGCCACCTTGTACAGCACCTCTGCCTCTGGCACGACCGATGGCATCGATCTCATCTATGAATATAATACATGGCGCTTTCTCTCTGGCTTGTTTGAATAAATCTCTAACCCTCGAAGCTCCGACACCGACAAACATTTCAACAAAATCACTACCAGAGATGGAAAAGAACGGCACATTAGCTTCTCCAGCTACAGCCTTAGCGAGTAGTGTCTTACCAGTTCCAGGAGGACCTACGAGAAGGACGCCTTTCGGTATCTTGCCACCAAGGGAAGTATATTTTTTTGGATTCTTAAGAAAGTCTACGACTTCCATCACTTCTTCTTTAGCTTCTTCCAGACCTGCTACATCTTTGAATGTGACATTGACTTTAGCATTATTGTCAAAGAGGGTTGCTTTTGATTTTCCAATATTAAAAATCTGTGAACCAGGACCACCACCTCCAGAACCGACCTTCCGCATAAAAAATATCCAAAGACCGACGATTAGGAGCAATGGTATCATCCAGCTCATGATCATCCCAAAGTAATTGGGTTGATTCTTGGCTTCGTAATCTACCAGAACTTTGTCACCTGTATTGATCTGTGATTCTATGAAGTCATCGAAACTCCCTGCATCTATAATGCCGAAAGTGAAGTGTGGTTGGTTACTTGGGATTTTGCTATTAGAAAAATTAGGATATTTACTAAGTGATTCTTTCTTGAGGTAGACCCTGACTTCTTTTTCATTGACAACATAGACTTTTTCTATATGACCTTTTAATGCAATTTCCTTAAACTTATACTTAGTAATCTCTTCAGTCTTATTATTGACAAATGCCAAGACTTGTAAGGCTACCAAGACAAATATGGCAATACCATATATCCAATAAGAATTGATTACAAATTTCTTAGGATTTTTATCTTTTTTCTTGTCGCTCATTTATTCGATTGTATGACTCTCTGTTTTCTATAGAACTAACTGTACAGAGAACTTAAGGTTTCTTTTTATAGTGAAAAGCTTTGATTGTCTGCATGGAATACATTAATCAGTTTAGCGTATTAGTCGATTTTGCCTATGATAATCACAAGTTCTGGTATTCTGTAATACTCGCATCACTCCAGAGATCTTCAATATCATAAAACTCTCGGGTTTCAGGATAGAATACATGGACGACGATATCAAAATAATCTACTAACACCCACTTAGAACTTTGTAACCCTTCTCGGTGAGAAGGTGATAGTCCGATTTCTTCCTTTAACCTCTTGTGTATATTATTAGCTATAGCACTTATTTGTGTTGTAGATTCACCCTCGCATATGATAAAAAAGTCTGTTGGAGCCTCTCCCACTTCTCTAAGGTCTAATTTGACTATGTTTTGCCCTTTGATATCTTGTATACAATCTATTATCAGATTAGTCAATGTATCAGAATCTGGGACTTTTTGTAATTCAGCTGTATTGGTATCCAAATTATAGTTTAGATTTAATTTTTTTTATAACAACGTATAAGATCATTGTTTTACTCTAAAGATAAATATTCCATCACAAAATACATCTATCTAAGAAGCTGTCATTCGACCAATGATTATGGTACAAATGTATCATCAATAAGTAATCCAAACCAAAATTATTGTGTTTATACATACAATCAGACAGACGGGAAGGGACAAATTGGCAGGAAATGGCATATGGGAGAGGGTTTAGACATCGCTTGTTCGTTCTATTTTTGTATTGATGACTTACTGGCTAAGCACCATTTCTACCTTAATATGGCTGTAGGTATCTCCGTACATGATACAGTATCGGAGTATGTAGACGATGGGCAAGTCCGTATTAAGTGGCCAAATGACATATATGTAAATGATAAAAAAATAGCTGGTATTCTTATACAAAACCAAATCAAAGGAAAATATATATCAAAAACAATCATAGGCGTGGGTATCAATATCAACACAGAATCATTTCCAGAAGAATTACCGAATCCGACTTCTATTATGAACAGCTCCACAAAAGATAAGAACCTATCTCAGCTTAAGGTATTACATAGCTTAGAAAAGAATCTGAGGCAGAGGCTATCCCAGATGCAAGTAGCACATGCTCAAGCCCGAAAAGAATATATGGAAAAGTTATATCGAGCTTATGAGTTACATTACTACGAGAACAAACAAGGAGAACTCATAGAAGCAAAAATTATAGGCATCTCAGAAGAAGGAAAACTACAATTATCTACAAAAGAATCGATTAAGGAATTTGCTTTTAGAGAGATAACTTATAGGATATAAATGCGGTTAAGAGCATTTATATTTATTCACGTAAATACATAAAGAAATCAAATAATGAATGCATCCATTATTACTATTGGGGATGAGATATTAATCGGACAGATAATAGATACTAATTCGGCATGGTTAGGGTCAGAGTTAGTATATGAAGGTATAAGTATCAGACAGATCGTCTCTATATCAGATGATGTGACAGCCATACAGACCACTCTTAGAGAGCAGATGGAGAAGAGCGATTTAATTATCATGACAGGTGGCCTTGGTCCGACTAAGGATGATGTAACCAAGAAGGCATTGGCAGAATATTTCGGAGCAGAAATGGTGTTTATTGCGTCAGCCTATAATCGGATAAGAATATACTTCGATAGTCGAGGTATACCAGTATTAGAGGCTCATAAGGAACAGTGTTATATGCCCTCTAATGCCCGCATATTAGATAACGGTATGGGAACAGCTCCAGGCATGTTGTTCGAGTCAGATGGGAAGCTGATATTGTCTGTACCAGGAGTTCCATATGAGATGAAGTGGATATATAACAACCAATTCTTGCCACTTCTTAGAGAAATATTTCCTTCTAAAAATCACATTTTCCATAAGACCATCAAGACAGTAGGCAAAGGCGAAAGTAGAATAGCAGATGAAATCAAAGATATAGTAGAGAATCTGCCCGATCATATATCGTTCGCTTATCTACCTAGCATCGGTTCTGTGAGACTTCGCTTATCCAGCGTATCCGAAGAAGATCATACAAAGCAAGTCTTGCATTACTCGGACAGAATCACTGACAGATTAGGGAAGATTATCTATGGATATGATGATCAGAGTTTAGAAGGTTCTATTATAGATCTTTATAAGGAGAAAAACCTAAGTATTGCCACTGCGGAGAGTTGCACGGGCGGATATGTGGCACATCGACTCACTGCAGTGCCAGGTTCATCAGCAGTATATCAAGGTAGTGTGGTTGCTTACAGCTATCCGCTTAAGGAACGCCTATTAGGTGTCTCTGATGAGACCTTAGTAAAACATGGTGCTGTAAGCGAAGAAACGGTTATAGAGATGCTTAATGGTCTACTCGATAACTTAGGTGCCGACGTAGGAGTATCCATATCAGGTATCGCAGGACCAGGAGGAGGAACTGAAGATAAGCCAGTAGGAACCATCTGGTTAGCATGGGGCAGCAAGGGCGATATTAAGACAAAAAAACTAAACTTAGCTAAGGACAGAAGGCTTAACATTCAGTATACGGGAGTAGCAGCCCTTAATGCTCTTAGGCTTTATGCTATAGAACTGCCATAGAATAGAACCATTAAGGATATTTTCACGTAAATTTGTACCACAAAATTAAAAAGAACATATGGCAAAGATAGACTTGGTAATGCCTAAAATGGGAGAGAGTATCATGGAAGCCACTATTCTTAAGTGGGTTAAGAATGTAGGAGACAAAGTATCTGAAGATGAGACCATCTTAGAGATAGCAACAGACAAGGTAGATTCTGAGATTCCTGCACCTACTGATGGCACTATCATAGAGATCCTATATAAGGAAGATGATGTAGTAGAGGTAGGTAAGGTCATCGCTCGTATCAGCACGAGTGCAGATGTGTCAGCAGATGCTCCTGATACAGCACCAGTTGTAGATAAAGAGGAAAAACCTATGCCTGCAGCGAAGGTCAGTGTGGAGAAAGTCGCTCAGCAACCTGTAAGTGCAATCGCAGTAACTACTTCATCATCCAGCACATCTAATGGAAATGGAGCTAAATCTACAAGATTCTATAGTCCGTTAGTCAAAAGTATCGCTAAGCAGGAGAATATATCGATGACAGAGCTGGAGCAGATCCAAGGAACTGGCAGCAATGGCAGGGTGACTAAAAAAGATATAATGTCTTATGTCCGCAATAGAACGGTACCTACTAGCAATGGAAATCAGACCTCAGCTATCGTTACACCAGTAAGCAACAATGGTTCTGCTCAGAAAGCGACACCTATATCCACGAGCGGTAATGTCGAGATCGTAGAGATGGATCGTATGCGTAAGATGATTGCAGATCACATGGTAATGTCTAAGCATACCTCTCCCCATGTGACATCATTCGTAGAGGCAGATGTAACTAATATTGTCAACTGGAGAACGAAGATAAAAGGTCAATTCCAGGAGAAGTACGGAGAGAAGATTACATACACTCCGATATTTATGGAGGCAGTCGTCAAAGCACTGAGAGATTTCCCTATGGTCAATGTCTCTGTAGATGGCAGTAACATCGTTGTTAAGAAAGACCTGAATATTGGTATGGCAACAGCACTACCGTCAGGTAACCTGATTGTGCCAGTGATAAAAAATGCAGATTATCTTAATCTGCCCGGACTCACTAAGACGGTTAACGATTTGGCTAAGCGAGCACGTGAGAATAAGCTCAAGCCAGTAGATATCCAAGACGGCACATTCACAGTAACTAATGTAGGTACATTTGGGAATGTAATGGGAACACCTATTATTAACCAACCCCAAGCGGCAATTCTTGCAGTAGGAGCCATAAGAAAAAAACCTGCTGTCTTAGAGACTAAGGACGGAGATGTCATCGCTATACGTCAGATGATGTTCTTATCGTTATCATATGACCACCGAGTGGTAGATGGCTTCTTAGGTGGTTCTTTCTTAAGAAAAATTGCAGATTACTTAGAAGCTTTTGATAGCGAGAGAGAGTTATAGACTTGTAACTTATTTATAATCAGATAGAATAATCCAATAGAGATTGTTATTACGCTTTCTTTACATATTAATACTCACATTGTTATCGCTCTGTGTCTACGGACAAGATTATGTAATGAAAGGCAACGCCGCCTACAATACGGGCAATTATGAGGCTGCAATAGATTATTATTCTAAGTATGATAAGATATCTAATGACCGAGATATATTAGAAAAAAGAGGTAATGCCTACTACAAAACAAATGAGTTGCCTAAGGCTATATGGGATTTTACAAGAGCTAAGAAATTAGGCAATGAGACGCCAGACTTATATCTTAAGATGGCAGAGATTAAGCAACATTTAGGAGAGTTAGATGAGGCAACATTTTTCTATAACACATTCATAGAGCAAGTCGGAGCTGAACATCCTAATTATAATCGAGCTGTCGTAGAGTTAAAAAACTGTGTGTTTACAGCATTCAATAATAAAGAAGAAGATATTGCCTCGATACAAAGTTTTGGCAAAGATGTGAATACGCAGTATGACGAGATATATCCACTACAGAGTCCACGCTATGGGAATGTATATTACCTATCCTCTAATCGTAATCTTAAGGACTTTAATCTATATTCTTATAGTATAAATGAAAAAGGAGACTGGCAAGCTGAGCAGGAGTTCGTAAAGACCGTAAATACTGCTAAGCACGATTACCTGCAAGATATTTCTCCAGATGGACAAGCATTGCTCTATCAAAAACACGGCGCAGAATCTTCAGATAGAAAAGTAACTTTCTCGACATATAATGAAGATGAAGAAATCAAAGTAGACATACCAAGAAATATATTACGTGATATAGAAGATCTACAAATTGTCAATCATAACACCTTAGCTTTTGCCAGCAAAAAATTAGAGGGTCATGGTGGTTATGATATATACACAATAACTTACAAGGATGGTAAGTGGTCTCTACCAGTTAATGCAGGCCCACATGTAAACACTATGCATGACGACAGATTTCCTTTCTATTCCACCACCCAGAAAGAATTGTATTATAGCTCTAATCGTCCATATGGATATGGAGGTTATGATGTATATCATAATGTAGATCTGAGCAAGGATGTGCCGACTAAGAACATAGGACAACCGATTAATGGAGCGGGTGATGACATTAATTTTAGAATAGATAACGTAGGTCATACGGCAATATTTAGCTCTAATAGGAAAACGGGGGAAGGCGGATATGATCTATACTTCGCTTACATGATAAATGTCAGTGCTCGTGATGCAAGAGATAGTATACAGTTCGAATTTCTTACAGATACTATGCAGAAGAAAGTAGATGAGATAGCTGCAGAAGAGGAAGCGATAAAGCAAAAGGCTCTACAAAGAGAAGAAGAGGCAAGGCAGAAAAAACTAAAGAAAGAAAAAGAGCAGGCAGAAAAAAAGAAACGAGAAGAAGAGCGAAAAGAGAAAGCAGCAGCTGAAGCATTAGCAAAGGCAGAAAAAGAAAGAAGGTTAGCTGAGGCGGAAAGACTGAAAAAAGAATTATTAGATAATAAGGTAGAGAAAGACAATACAGTCACTGCCACCATAGAATCAGATAAAAAAGACGCAACTAAAAAAACTGAAGACAAAAAAGAAAACAGACCTACTGATATCCGGACGACCTCTACAGATGGACTAACATTGCCTTCCGAAGACCCTAAGATAAAGAATGACCTATACGATATCAAGACCTTAGAAGCGATACAATCTTATGTAATCTATTATCAAGATCGACAAGATCTGCTCAATGATAAAAACAAGCCGATTGTCCATGCCATTGCTCATAACCTCTCAGAAAATGAAGACCATAACATTAGATTGTTAGTCTATACAGATTATGCTGAGCCAGGACTTCCAGAATTTGTACAGTATAATACTCTCCTCAGGGCTAAGACAATTTCTGACTATCTTGTGGGTATGGGAATAGCACCAGAAAGAATACACACCGAAAGCTTAGCTGCTAATTATCCTATTGCAAGAAAAAAAGTAGCAGGAAAAGAAAACTTAGAATACAGCCACCTCAATAAAAGAATAGAGGTGCAAATTGTGGACTCTAACGGTAAGATTATACAGGATGATAGAATAGACCCCGCCATAATCCCATTAGCTAATCGTGACAGGAAATATATTCTCTTCCAAGACATCAGAGACGAGCTCTATTATTCTGTAAAAGTTGCCAGCACACCACGTATATTTAAGAATGCCATATTGCGGATGTACGACGACATATATGTGAGGAGAGAATCAGCTGATGCCCCTAATGATTACTACATCGGCATCTACACCGAGTATGCCGATGCTAAGGTATTGCAAGAGAAACTTTCTATAAGTACGGCCCCGCTTTCTGATATCGTCGCATTCTATAACGGTAAGCTTGTAGAGGAAGCAGATATTAAAGCCCTGACAGCGGAGTATCCTGATCTTAGAAATTATGGCGAGCAATGATCTAAGTGATCTATGGGTACTTCACCTACTGGGTAATTGTAAAACTTTCTTTAGTTATAGAATATAAGATATATCCATTCTAGTTTAACTGCTGGCGTTTTGTGTAAATCCTATTTTCAGATTTTCTATGATACTTTTCTTCTTTGCGATTGTTTCTGTTTCTGAGTCTTGAATCATTAATGTTAACATAGCACTTTCTTCATTTATAGCTTTGTCCATTATCTTGATTAACCTATCCAATAATTTTTTATTGTTACTCACTAATTTCCTCATTTCTCTTCCTAAGACAATTATTCCTACTTCTTCGTGTTCTAAGTCTTCTCCGTACAAATCAAAATGATTACCCCAAATAAAGTTTGATTCTAATGATGGATAATATTGACAAATTGAATTTATATCAACGATGTCTTTTGTTCTGGAGCCTGGTCGATCGTCATATGCAATTAGTTTTAAAATCATTACTCCTGGAATCGAACATGACTTATAGATCTCATCACCTATTTTTATTTCTTTAGCACCATTTGTAAATGCCTCTTTAAATCCATCTAAGTTTATTGTTGTTAAGCCTTTACCTTCTATTATCACTTGTCCGTCTTTTTCTATTTCACCGAATGGTAACAAATCAATTTGTTTTCCGTCCTGTGTGATCAGACAAAACGCATTTTTAGTACTTTGTACATAATTGTACTTTTCTTTTAGGGCTACTCTTAAGTCATTGTACTTTTTTATATCAGAAATGTAAACTCCAAAATCTATATCCTTTGTACCTCTTGAATTTTCATCATTTGAAAGATACCATATGTTTCTCGCAATAGCGCCTACAATAAAAAACTCGATTTCTAACTCTTTGCAGGTTTCACTTATTTGGACGAACACTTCTTTTAGTCCATCTATTGCAAGGGCATCATAATTTATTTTGGACATGATCTCTGTAGATTAGATTTGCTGCCTCTAAATGCCTTGTATTAGGATCATTTAATAAATCAGCATAAATTAAAATAGGATTGATTAGCTCAACATCGTGATTTTGATTTTCCCAGAACATTTCTGTTACTGTTATTATTCCTTTACTATCAGGTATCATCTTCATTGACTTCATAACCTCTTCAAATTTGAGACCTGTATATATTTCGACCTTATCTGCTATTAAATATTCTGTTAACCTTTCTGCTGCATTAACTCCTCCCCAATAAGTTTCCTTAGGTAATTTAATTTTCTTCCAATTTTTATTTTTGCTTAACCAGCTATATTTTTTCGTTCTAAGCTTTGGTCGTAGATTTCTGTTATATTCTTTAACCCAATCTCTAAATAGATTTTCTCTATTCCGAAACTTGTACTTTTTGTCATTTATTTGAACTACGTAGTTTTCTTTCAACAAATCCTTTATCACCACACCAACAGTAGCAATTGCCACTTTAGCTATTTCACTTATATTCCTATATGACTTATTTAATAATTCTGGTCTAATGAGAAACTGATAGATAACTTTTAGTCCAGCCTTGTTAAAAGCCTTCGTATTTGTCTTTAATTTATCTCTATTTGTTTTCTTGGTTTGTATTAAAATGTAAATGTGTTCATTTCTTAAAAACATATTTCCTGCCGTATCAACATATGGAATGGTATTAAATCTCATCAACTCTTTTGCCTTGGGTGTAATATAATCAGCTAAGTATATTAATGCTTTTATGCTTTTACTTTTTTCTATAATTCGGGGAATGTCATTAGGTAAAATTTTTTTCTTTATTTCTACAAAGAACCTTTCTTCTAAATTATTATGCTGAATTACTATTTCAGCATCGATATAATTATTCTTTATTTGAATTTCTTCATTAAGGACTCGGCAATCTATACCTATTAATTCATTAATCTTTTCTACTGTTGTATTTAGTATTTCGACCTCCATGTATGCAAATATACTATGTATGTTTGTAACATACAAGACGATTTATCATACGATATTCCATTTGCAATTCTACATTTACAACATAACACAGATTATAGAATTGGGAATAACCTGGCAATTTATGGTTAAGCAAAAACATAATATAGTTCGTCGGTAATTGAACTTGATATAATAGGCTAATTTAATTTGGTACCACAAGTGTGTAATTCAAAATAGACTTTGTCGCCACCTTAGTCACACTAATAACTTGATTGATCTATCGTTTCATTTATCAATTATACAGCATCTAAGCTGTAAGCTAGGACGAGCGAATGGAAATATGTCTTGAAAAATAAGACAAAATTCCCTATATTTGAATAAATATACTATGTAATGACAGCCGCGAAAGTACTATCCAAGTATAAATCTGCAATTAAGACCGACTTCTCAATTGTCAAAAGTGCTAACATAGGAGTGGACTCAATTATATTTTCTGAGTTAGTAGAAATTTCAGGAATAAATCGAAACTTTTTGGCTGAAGAAGTTTTTGATATTTCTTTAAAAACGATGCTTAGGTATCAGAAGGAAAGGAAGAAGCTGAACCCTCGCAACAGTGAAATAGCGTTAAAACTTCTCAATCTTTTCAATAAAGGAATCGAGATATTTGGAACAATGGATTCTTTTATGTCTTGGTTGAATAAATCAGCTTATGGCTTAGGTGAGCAAATCCCTGTTAAACTGATGAACACAAACACAGGCATTGACTTGATAGAAGAAGAGCTCATAAGAATTGAATATGGTGCATTAGCATAATTCATGGAAGTATATAGAATAACACTTACGAAGTGGTCAAAATCTCTTAAAGCATCTGGTTATCCAGGTAGATGGAATTCAAAGGGAGTCTTTATGATTTATACTTCTAATACAAGGGCATTAGCAAGTTTAGAAAATTTAGTACACAGAAGTGGAGAGGGACTTAATAAGTCATTTGCCACGATGATAATCGATATTCCAAAACAGTTAAAGGCTAAAGAAGTAAAACTCAATAAGCTTTCAAAGAAATGGTACAAATACGAAAACTATATTGAGTGTCAAGAACTCGGTGATGCATGGATAGAAGAATCAAAATATCCAATACTTAAAGTCCCTTCAGCAATCATAAAGAGGGAGCATAATTATTTACTTAACCCAAATCATGAACAATTTAAGCTGATAAAGATCAAAGGTATCGAAGATTTTGATTTTGACCCAAGGTTAAAAGGCTAGCCATGTTTTCAAACACTCGTAGTGCTTTTTGTGATTCAATTGCATTGGATCGAAGTCGGGAGACTTCGACCATCGGCGGACTTATATTAATTAATCGAAATTAGTTGTTGTTTGTTATTTAACTCGGATATATCACCGTACCATTTCATAACTTCAGTCACGTTAACAACTTGTCTATTCTATGGTTATAGTTATCGAACGTATAACATCTGAGTAGCAAGCTGAGGCATTTTGATTTATATTTTTATAATTTTTTTAGAATAGGTCGTTCCTTCAATTCCTTGTAATCGTAAAATGTAAACACCTCTGTTATATGAACGCATATTGATTTGCGTTATGCCCGTAAAAGAATCTATAGACTGCCCTTGTATATCGAATAATTCGACCGAATTTAATGATGGTACACCCGATAAAAATAAAATATTAGACACAGGATTAGGGTGGATGTCTATCTGATTGAAAACATTCTCTTCTGTAGAAGTAAGGTCACACTCTGCGTCTTGTATTTCTTGGATGGAGGAGCAACCAACACCATTGTTACTAATGGATATATTATCAGGAAAGTTTTGCAATTCATTGAGTAGGCAACAATCCATTAATGAGTCATTATCTATAATTTCTAATGTACCTTCTATAGATGTTAGACCAGACAATCCATCTATATTCAACAAGGCTTCATTTCCACTAATTTCTAATGTTCCTTCTATAGCTGTCAAACCAGATAGGGCATCTATATTAGTCAAGGCGTTATCATTTTCAATAATTATTGTCCCGTCAATTGATGACAAACCAGACAGGCCATCAATATTCATTAAGGCATCATTTCTACTAATTTCTAATGTTCCTTCGATAGCTGTCAGACCAGACAATTCATTTATATTGGTCAAGGCAACATTTTCTCTTATTGATAATTGCCCTTTGATAGCTGTCAAACCAGATAGGCCATCTATATTGGCCAAAGCATCGTTCTTTGAGATTGATAATATCCCTTCAATAGCTGTCAACCCAGATAGAGCACCTATATTGGTCAAAGCATCATTATCAAAAATTGATAATTGCCCATTAACAGAAGCTAAGTTAGCTAAACCATCAATATTGGCCAAGGCACCGTTGATGCCAAAAGCTAATATCCCTCCTTCGATAACTGTCAACCCAGCTAAAGAATCAATATTTGTAATAGCAGTACCAACGATAACTAATGTTCCTTCAAGAGATATTAGGTTAGATAATGGATCTATACTACTCAAGTTATTTGCTACACCAATTCGTAATCTTCCTTTAATAGATACCAAGTTAGAAAATGAATTAATATTTGTAATATCAGGTCCACCTATAAATACAGTATCTATAAGCACTGTAATACTTTGATCCCAAGCATCTACTTTAGCTTGTGTATCTAATATAAAATTCCTTCCTACTATATTGGTACTGTCACACTCATTGACTTCGATTTCTTGGATGGAAGAACAGCCAATTGCGTTGTTACTAATGGATATGTTGTCAGGAAAATTTTCTAATTCATTAAGTATACAGCAATTACTTAAAGCGGCATTATCTGAAATTAATAATCCTCCTTCTATAACTGTCAAATTAGATAAGCCATCAATATTTGTCAATGTCTTATTAAAAACAATAACCAATGATCCTTGAAGGTCTGTCAAGTTAGATAAATCATCTAAATTGGTCAGAGCATCATTTTCTGCAATTACCAATCCTCCTTGGACAGAAGTCAAACTAGATAAACCATTTAAATTGGTTAAGGCATTATTGACGCTGAATCGTAGCGATCCTTCAATGGTTGTCAAATTAGATAAGCTATCAATATTGATTAAAGCTTGGTTATGGGATAATACTAACGTTCCTTGAAGATTTGTCAAACTAGCTAAACCATCTATGTTTGTCAAAGCTCTATTGTCATTCCTACCTATGTTTAAGTGTCCAGTAGTTGAGATTGTGTTCAAATTTGATAAGCCATCTATATTGGTTAGGGAATAATTACGATCAAGTGTTAGGGTTCCTTGGATAGATTCCAATCTAGAGAAACCACTAATATTGGTCAAGGCATGATTATTTTCAATTATTATTTTTCCTAAAAGAGATGTCAAGTTAGATAAGCCATCTATATTAGTCAAGGCAGAGTTACCGCCCTCCGTAAAATCACCAATTATTAATTCTCCAGTAATTGAGATTGAGTCCACATTTGATAAGCCATCTATGTTTGCTAAAGCAGGATTATCAAAGATTTCTATTTTCCATTCGATATTTGTCAATCCAGATAAACCATCTATGTTGGTCAAGGCTGGATTATTGTGAATAATTAGTTTCCCTTTAAGATCAGTCAATCCAGATAAGCCATCTATATTTGTCAAGATAGAATTGCCACCCCTTAAACTATTACCAATACGTAATTCTCCTCCATTTGCAATTGAGTTCACATTTGATAAACCATCTATATTGGTTAGAGCAGGACTTATAATTTCTAATGTCCCATCAATAGATGTCAAATTAGATAAGGCATCAATATTTGTAATATCAGATCCAGATATTTCGACAAAACCTTTCAGCACGGTAATACTCTGATCCCAAGCATCTACTTCCGCTTGGGTTCTCAATGACTGTCCATATAAGCTCGATAGATTGCTACCAAGTATGATAAAAATGAAAGCGAATAATCTGAACTTTTTCATAACGATATTTTGAATAGGCTTTTCTTTTAGGTTTTGTATTTAGCTATTCTTTACACTTTGCTTAAGTGGAACAATCCCTAAGTTAACACCTATGTGTAGTAGTGAGATTTTAAATCTCTATTGTACTTCGATGCTTCATCTGAAGTCTGACTAATTTAGCATGGATGTCATGTGCCTTTCTTTTCATATTATTATGTCAATATCTAAGCCAAAATAAAGTCTTAATCTATTTAGAAATATATTTTTCAAGCAGATAGTAGTGAGCGTTGAGGAAGAAACTGGGTTTACGTCTCTCATGCCTAATCGTTTTCTGCCGCTATCTTTTTGTCACAAATCGCAATACTTTTCCAAATAAAGAAACTACAAAACCAATACACCGATAGTTGTCACAGTTCATTTATAATCGTATTCTAATAAGCTCCTTATTACTGTTATAGACTGTGTTGTGTATAGATAAGAAATATAAGTAGCCACTGTGTACTTTAATTTTATTGTAATCGATAATTTTTGAATCTATAACTGTTTTTAACTCAGTATTCCCAGTTTCTATATCTATAAGATGGACTGCAATACCTTTCTTATGATTGAATAAAGTATAATGTTTCTGACTTATCTCATCTGTAATAATTTTCTTAAGCCATTTATTTTTCTTTACGTACTCAAATTCTATATGTTCATAATTAGTACGGTCACTCCCGTTCGTCGATGCTTGTAGCGTCGATGCAATACGCTTATCTAATTTGGACTATAGCAGTCTGTTGTGCCGAAAGGAATTATTGAATTTGCATTTTCTAAATCGGATCGAAGTCGGGAGACTTCGTCCATCGAGGTGTACAACTACTGGTGTAGAAACAGAATGGTCAACGGATGATTGTCAAGTAATATCTATAACTGGTGATGATGGGCAAGGTGGAAATCCACAAGTTTTAAGATTAGAATTAATTTCTATAGTTGAAGATACAATGCAATTATCAGGTTTAGGATTAGGTCTATATTTAAGGGTTAGATAATATTCCATAATAGTTTAAGTTACTGAAAGCTATTAATAAGTAAAACTGGAAACCTCGATGCTGTACACTCATCCCTATTGCAATCTACAAATTTAACTAACTACAGGAGAGGTCATATGATGAGTAGTATTTTGATTCACGATTTTGTATTTGTTCACTTAGTATTTCCTGTGTTTCAAGTGCATTAGATCGAAGTCGGGAATGGTTTCTATGCGATCACCTTCTACGATAAGAACTTGATCGAGATAGATAGTTAGAGGGTCGAGGCCTGAGCTATTACCGTGTAAGAAGTTTTCAGATCTGGCTAAGAGGGTCTTAAGCTCTGGCAGGTCGAGATTCTTATCGGTGTAGAACTTGTCGAAAGCTGCTGCTGTCAAAGCACCAGAACTACCAAGACCATAGCCGAGAGGGATAGAAGACTTGAATATTAGCCCTTTTTCTATGGCGGCATCTAGATTGGTCAAATCGAGAGTGCCTGAAAGGCATTCTCTGATCATGCCATTTTATATGTAGTGAATTATTTATGCATTATTTGTGTTAATTTATTAGATTGAGTTAAATATCTAATAATGACGAAAAAAAGCAGAAATAGCAGTAAAGGATGGTCCAAAGGCAAGCCAGTTACACAGAAAATGGTTAATGGCTTGTCTAAAGGTTTAGATAGAGCTTCTCGAAATGCTAAAACAGGTAAGTTCGCATATAGCGATATTATTGTTAGAGGCGAGGGGAAGTCATATAAGTTTAGAGAGCTAGGGTAAAATGAATATAGCCTTAGGTTCATTAATATTATTTCTTGTATTACTACCAGGAATAATTTTCAGATCAAGTTATTTATCATCTTCGTTTTCACGAAAAGTATTTGACAGAAAGCCCATTGATGATGTTTTCTTTGCGGTTCTTCCAGCAGTTTTTTTTCACTTTATTGGAATAATATTAATTAACTCTAGAGACAACGGGATTTGTGAAGTAAAAGTGAATGTAGAGTTTTTAATGCAACTTTCTACATCTTCTGTTAAAGGTGACTTCAACCCAATAGCCAATTTCCCACTTGAGATTTTTCTCTACAATTTTGCGGTTATTCTAGTTTCATTTCTATCTGGACATTTAATTAGAGAGATTATTCGTTATTGTAAACTTGATAGATCAACAAGGATGTTCAGATTTACAAATAAGTGGCATTATGTATTTTCAGGGGAATTATTAGACTTTCCTAACATACCTGATCAAAGTAATGACGTTGATATTATAATGCTTGATGTCTTGAGCGATGTTAGTGGTAAATCTGTTATATATTCGGGACAATACTTAGACCATTCATTGACTATGGATGGGGATCTTGAAAATATAATTATAAAATTTCCATCTAAGAAAGAATTTGAATCAACTAAAGATTTTATCGAAATTCCAAGCAGGTTTTTTCTTATTCCTTATAAAACAATAAAAAATCTAAACATTAGATACTTCTCCATAGAAGAAACAACGGACGACGAATCTGATACAGAATCTCAAATTGAAGATGCTATCATAGTAGAAGATTAATTATCGAATAGATTTACGTTTTGAGCCTGACATATGTTTTCGTAAATTAAATTCAAAGGTCACACTACTCTCCATCACAAAACCAAAACACCCCCCAATAGCCCCCGTTCGTCGATGCTTGTAGCGTCGATGCAATTCGCTTATCTAATTTGGACTATAGCAGTCTTGTTGTGCCTAAAGGAATTATTGAATATGCATTTTCTAAATTAGAAAAATCCCCATACACCAAAAAATACCCCCCACCCCCAGCACCAGACAACTTCATAAAGTACTCCCCAGAATCTAAACCACTCTTCCAAATATCCCGAACAGTATCAGGAATCATATGCTGAAAGAAATCAAACTGCAGCTGACTAATCTGCGCCATGATCGGTTTCAATTCTTGGTCCTGAGAAGTGACAGCGTCTATAGCCTGCTCGTTAAGTGAGTTTAGTTGGACAATGGCATCGGAGAAGTCGGGGTCTTGTAATTGCTCATTGTAATAAGAGACGAGTATTTTTGTATTTCTCGTTTGTCCTGAGTCTATTAGGGCAAATTGCTTATTGAGTTCTAACTTAGGAATGGTTTCTATACGATCGTCTTCTACGACAAGAACTTGATCGAGATAGATGGTTAGAGGGTCGAGGCCTGAGCTATTGCCGTGGAAGAAATTTTCAGATCTGGCTAAGAGGGTCTTAAGCTCTGGCAGGTCGAGATTCTTATCGGTGTAGAACTTGTCGAAAGCTGCTGCTGTCAGAGCACCAGAACTACCAAGACCATAGCCGAGAGGGATTGTAGACTTGAATATTAACCCTTTTTCTATGGCGGCATTTAGCTTTTCCTTGTCGTATCCATCTATAGTCTTTAGATAATCAAAGAAAGGCCTTATTTGCTCCTCAGTGTGGCCTCGTTCCCAGTGACCATCATACATATCACATGGCATCGAAAGAGCCATACCACCTCCTATGATGGTATATTCTCCGAAGAGCAACACTTTGGCGCTATATGTCTTGAGATTTGAGATATAAAAAGACTATTTGTGATGTCAGATAGACGATAATTTTGTGTAAAATAAGTATTCATTTTTAATTCAGTTATTCTACCTTTGCAGTTCAATTATTAAGATGAGTACTGAAAATACATCTACTAAAACTTATTGGCTATACTTCTTAGTCTCTATGATAGCTATGATAGCCTTTTTAATCTTATTACCTGAGTGGTTTTGGGTGATGCTACCATTTGTAGGTACATCTTTTGTCTACGCAATGGATTGGACATAGTATCTAATGTATTGCCTCTATAGGCCTTAATTGACATCACTGTCATTTATAATTTTTTGCCTTGGATAATCTAAAAGGTCTGCTGGATCGATATTCCGAATCTCCGCAGACTCAAAGCATATTAGAAGGGCTGTCACAAGATAAGCCTACTCGACTATTATTATCAGGAATGGTAGGCGCTCAGGATTGCTTTGTCCTATCAGCATTATTTGACAAGTCTCCGTACTCTCATCTCTACATAGCAAGTGACAAGGAAGAAGCGGCTTACGTGCAGAATACCTTAGATAATATCGCAGGATCACAGCAGGTGCTATTCTTTCCTGACTCATTTAAGCGAGCAGGTGTCTTCGAAGAGATAGACAACAACAACGTGCTAATACGTACTGAGGCGATTAATAAGATTAACTCTGAGCTGCATCAGCGAGAAATTGTGGTCACGTATCCAGAAGCTCTATTCGAGAAAGTGGTCGACCCCAAGTATCTTAATGAGCAAAGAATTACCATCAAAAAAGACGAATCTCTGGATGTAGATACGATCATAGAGTTTTTGGTCGAGTACGGATTCGAGCGGACTGACTTTGTATATGAGCCAGGACAGTTTTCTATCAGAGGTGGAATAATAGATATCTTTTCTTTTGGTAACGAATGGCCATATCGGATAGAGCTATTTGATGATGAGGTAGAAAGCATCCGATTATTCAATCCGACAACCCAATTGTCGCTTAAGAATATCCTGATGGTTTCCATCATACCTAACATCAGCAATCGATTCACACAAGAACAGAAAATATCTTTCTTTAAGGTCTTAAGCGAGAACACTTGTATATGGATTAAGGATGTAGAGATGCTGATAGAGCGCCTCACAACTTGCGAAGAGAAAGCAAAAACTTTTTCTGATCAGATCGTCGGTGATAATGATGCGACACTTAAGAAGTTATTAGACGAGAGAGCATTCATACTGCCTAATGATATCATCGCAGAGATGGAAGCACTAGATGTTATTCTACTTAAGTCCAGCGAACAAAAAATAAAAATCGATCGAGAGATCAAATATAACACAGTGCCCCAGCCGACTTTTAATAAAAACTTCAAACTACTTCTCGAGAATTTAGAGAAGAACGACAAGGAGGGGTTACACACATATATATTCACAGATAACAATCGTCAGATAGAACGATTCTATAATATATTCGAAGATCTCAATGCGACTGTAGAGTTCCATCCAGTCGTTACATCTATACATTCAGGATACATAGATAAAGATCTCAATATAGCTTGTTATACAGATCACCAGATTTTTGATAGATTCCATAGATACAAATTAAGGAAAGGATTCACTAAGGATCAGGCGATCAGCCTGCGAATGCTCAGAGAATTGAAGCCTGGAGACTTCGTCACACACATCGATCACGGTATAGGTAAGTATTCTGGTTTGGAAAAAATAACCATAGCTGGTCGAGAACAAGAATCAGTTAGATTAATCTATCTTAATAACGATGTATTATATGTAGGTATTAATTCATTACATAAGATATCTCGTTATTCTGGAAAGGACGGACATGCACCTAAGCTGAGTAAGATCGGTGGCGATGCATGGAAAAATCTTCGTCGTAAGACAAAGAAAAAAATAAAAGACATTGCCAAGGATCTGATTAAGCTCTACGCTAAGCGGAAGGCATCTAAGGGATTTGCCTTTCCAGAAGATGGTTACCTACAGAATGAGTTAGAGGCATCATTCTTATATGAAGATACACCCGATCAGGTAGAAACCACAGCATTGGTCAAAGAAGATATGCAGAAGGCATTTCCTATGGATCGCTTAGTGTGTGGAGATGTAGGATTCGGTAAGACTGAGATTGCGATCAGAGCAACATTTAAGGCAATCATAGGAGGTAAGCAAGTCGCTATACTGGTCCCGACGACGATATTAGCATTGCAACATTATAAGACATTCAAAGCGAGACTGGGAGAATTCGGTGTAGACTTAGATTATGTCAATCGATTCAAATCAGCTAAGCAGAAAAAAGAAATATTTGCCAAATTAGAAGAAGGAAAATTAGATCTCGTCATTGGGACTCATGCTATCCTTAGCAAAAAAATAAAGTTCAAAGATTTAGGTTTGCTCATTATAGATGAAGAACAAAAATTCGGAGTCGCAGCGAAGGAAAAACTCAGAAACCTTAAAGTCAACGTAGATACACTGACACTAACGGCTACACCCATACCGAGAACGCTTCAGTTCTCTCTGATGGGCGCTAGAGACCTGTCTATTATAAGGACGCCTCCGCCCAACAGACAGCCCATACATACGGAGCGTCGAGTATTTAATAATGATGTGATTAAGGAATCTATCTATTATGAATTTACAAGAGGAGGCCAAGTATTCTTTGTCCACAATAGAGTGAAATCATTGCCAGAGATGACAGGACTCATCCAGAAGCTATGTCCGGACCTTGAGGTCAAGATGGCTCATGGTCAGATGGACTCTAAGGTATTAGAACAGACGCTGATGCACTTCATAGAAGGCAAGTATGATGTCCTAGTATGTACTAATATCATCGAGACAGGGTTGGATATACCTAATGCTAATACGATGATCATTAATAATGCACATAACTTTGGGATGAGTGATCTACATCAGCTCAGAGGACGTGTAGGTCGATCTAATAAGAAGGCCTATTGTTATCTATTCTCACCGCCGATATCTACGCTTACAAGTGATGCTCGTAAGCGACTGAAAACGCTGGAAGAATTTTCTGACTTAGGTAGCGGTTTCCATATTGCTATGAAGGATCTGGATATCCGTGGGGCAGGAAATCTATTGGGAGGAGAGCAGAGTGGATTCATCTCAGATATAGGCTATGAGACCTATCAGAAGATACTGGAAGAGACGATGCATGAGCTTAAGGAGAATGAGTTTAAAGACTTATTCAAAGAAGAGATCGAGAAGAAAAAGGAATATGTATTTGAGGTAGAAATAGATACAGATATAGAGATGCTCATTCCAGATGATTATATTAATGTCATATCGGAGCGCCTCAGTATATATACTGAGATGGGTAAGGTAGATAATGATGAGCAACTCTTAGCATTACGTAATAAGATGAAAGATAAGTTCGGTAAGATTCCTTTCCAAGTAGAAGAATTATTTAATGGTATCAGGCTGAGATGGATATGCAAGCAGTTGGGTGTAGAGAGGCTTTCTCTCAAGGCAAGAAAGCTCAGGTGTTATTTTGTCAATAATCCACAATCCTCTTTTTATGAAACGAAGTTGTTTAATGATCTTATAAAATTCATCTCAACTAAGGGTCCAGAATATGGCCTATCCTTAAAACAATCAAGAAAAAATCTTATTCTAATAAAAGACCAATTGAATAACCTAAAGCAAGCCAGAAAATTATTAGAGAACGTCATGGCAGAAATCCAATAGTCAGATGAGATTCCATAATCAACAAGTAGATGTAGGCACTTTACCACAGCTGTCAGATGTTATATTTCAGGGACTGGAAAAAGCATATCTCAATGTCTTACTCTTAAGATTATCACTTTTCTCATTGGTTCTTATTATATCATTAGTAGGTCTATATATTTTCCAACCATTGGAAGATGTTTTAGGCTTTGGATATATGGCAGCACTTGGGATGGGTATCCTTTACGTGATATGGAGATACATAGTCGTCGTTAATGGATTTAGAAACAAAGCCTATGCACTTAGGAGTAAAGACATCGTCTATAAGACAGGATGGTTATGGAAGTCTACGACCACGACCCCATTTAATAGAGTGCAGCACATTAGCATAGAGCAAGGTCCGGTAGAGCGAAAGTGGAATCTATCGAGATTGCGACTCTTTACGGCTGGTGGTAGCACAAGTGACCTAAGTATTCCGGGGATAGATCATAACACGGCACAAGAGCTCAAAGAATACATCGCTGGAAAAACGAGAATCGCCGAGAATGAAGAAGAGTAATGAGATAGACTTATATGCTCCACAGCGGCAATCTTATGTGGCTATCCTCATCATCACTTACAAGCTGATTAAGACAACAATCCGCCAGTCGATTCCTGCTCTGGTGGTTATATTCATCGGAGGGTCGATGAGGAAAGTAGGTGGTATAGCGATAGGCGTTATTGTATTAGGTACTCTACTCAGTATCTATAGTATCATCTCATTTTATAAATACTATTTCTATGTAAAAGGTAACAAGCTGATTGTACATAAGGGAGTATTTAAGAAGACGGTTTTAGAAATCCCTTTCGATAGAATCCAATCGATCAATAATGAGCAGAATGTCATCCACAGAATATTCTCTGTTATAAAACTAAATGTAGACACAGCAGGTAGTGCACAAGAAGAGGTACAGTTGTATGCAATTAGAGAAGAAGTCGCTCAGAAACTTAGAAAGCACATATTAGATTACAGAACTCAGAATGTTGATGAAATTTATTCTGTAGATAGTGATATAGAGACGATAGAAGAAGGCTCTGTTGTAAAGGATAAAATATTTTCTTTATCTCTGATGCAATTGATTAAAGTAGGTATGACGGCTAATCACTTGCGATCATTCGGCATAATGGTCTTTTTCTTCTTTTCCATCTATGATGACCTTGAGGAAATAGGCATGGACATTATGGAAAGGGCAGAAGAGTATATTCCTATTGCTCAGGCCTTGCTACAGAGTGTTTTTCTAATCTTATTTTTGGCTGTTCTATTTGTGTTTGTTTCATTTACTATATCTGTGATTACAACCATTATGAGATATTATGGTCTAACGATGTATCGGATCGGAGATGGATTCATAATAGAATCAGGATTGCTCAATAGAAAACAATATGCCGCGAAAGACAGTAAGATACAAATACTATCCTGGTCACAGAATCTGCTGCAGCGGATGGCAAGCATCTATACAATTATTATGCAGCAAGCTTCTAGTGTCAATACTGCCAATGTAAAAAATGCTACCGCAGCGGGTCTGACACAGGAGAATGTAAATGAGGTGAGTCGATATGTATTCCAAGATAAATATGATGACCTTAAGGATATAGAATGGTACTCGATACATAGTTATTATGCATACAAGCTTATTCTCAGATGGACATGGATATTCATTGTTCCTACAGTTCTATTTGTTATATCTCAGAAATACAATCTTATATTACTTGCCGTGTCTCTATATATTATTTTGGTAGTCAGCTGCATATTAAAGTATAAAAAGAAGAAGTATGGATTATCTAATCGGCTGATAGCTATCAGAGGAGGCGCATTTGGCCATCAGTTATCATTAATGGAATTACATAAGGTGCAGAATATTAAGGTCACTCAGACACCATTCCAGAGAAGGAGAGAGCTATCAAGTCTTGCTGTACATACAGCTTCTACAACAATACATATTCCTGAAATTAGTACATCGCAGGCGATGAAGATAAAAAACTATCTTCTCTACAAAGTAGAGTCGAGTAATAAGCCTTGGATGTAGGGTATAAAAAAACCCCATCAAACAAGTTCGATGGGGCGATAGAATATTTAAGGGTGTTAAAGTCAAGACAAACATAAATTTAATTTTAGTAATATCGAAATGATATATACCTTTTGTGCAAGATAATTTACATTATAAAGTGTTAAAATTGCGGACTTAAATAATAAATATTGAAATACTTATTTATCCTCTGTCTCGTTTACATTAGTTATAAATTAGTAGTGCCTCGCAAGCAGATATCTAATCGTAGTAGCGACGAAATACAAGAAGCTGATGATCAAGAGTATACAGATTATGAAGAAATCGAATAAGAAGCAGAACTTATGAAGTTAAAAACAATAGGGCATACTTCTGACTATGTAGTAGTACAAAAACCACCATGTATGCTATCACAATCGGATATCAGTAAAGATTCTGAGAATGTGGTAGACATAATGACCCAGAAGATTAAGAAACCATTGCACCTATTGACAAGATTAGATAGACCAGTTGGTGGAATATTGATATTATCTAAGAAAAAGACATTTACAAAATATTATCTGAGACAACAATCCGAGGGAATTGTGACTAAGCGCTATCTGGCGATCATCGAAGGTAAACTGAAAGAGGAAACTATTGACTTAGAGAACTATATCGTTCATGATAAAAAACAAAGGAAAACTTTTGTATCCGATAAGCCATTAGATAATTACAACAAAGTAGAGTTAGCGGTGGAGCGAATGGCAGAATTAGATAATTATACGATCATATCTGTAAGACTTAATGCAGGACGATTCCATCAGATAAGAGCACAACTATCTCATGCAGGTTACCCTATCAAGGGGGATGTAAAATATGGTGCCAGAAGAAAGAATAGGGATAGAAGTATATACTTGTTTGCCCATCAGATAGAATTCAAAGATATGGAAAGACAATCAGTTACTTATAAGGCGCTATTATCAGAAGACGATACATTATGGCAATTAGCAGAAAAAACAATTAAATAAGACAGATGGAAAATTTCGATACAAAATTTACAGACGTAAATACCTTAGGGGAATTTGGTCTTATAGATAGTCTTACAGAAAATTTTGACAAGCATCACCTCTCTACTATTAAGGGTATCGGTGATGATGCGGCAGTGATTAATTATGGCAATGCACATTTTGTTGTCTCTACAGATATGCTGATAGAAGGTATACACTTTGACTTAATGTATACGCCACTTAAACATTTAGGTTATAAGGCGATTATCGTCAATCTTTCTGATATATATGCGATGAATGCAGTGCCGACACAAGTGACAGTATCTATTGCAATATCTAACAAGTATTCTGTAGAAGCATTGCAAGAATTATATTCAGGTATCCGCGAAGCGTGCAAACTATATAAGGTCGACTTAGTAGGTGGTGATACGACTTCTTCTACTAAGGGATTATCGATGAGCGTCACAGCAATAGGCGAGGTCAATAAAGATAAGATCTGCTATCGATCAGGGGCTAAGCAAGGAGATATACTATGCGTGACAGGTGACCTAGGTGCAGCATTCTTAGGGCTACAAATATTAGAAAGGGAGAAACAATTGTACGTGTCTAACCCTGGTATAAAGCCAGACCTCGAAAACCAAAAGTATCTGCTAGAAAGACAACTAAAACCAGAAGCCAGAAAAGACACCATAGAATTCTTAGCAAAGGAAGGGATCGTCCCGACATCTATGATAGATATATCTGATGGTCTTGCATCTGACCTTATGCATATCTGCAAGGCTTCGGATGTGGGGGCATACGTAGAAGAATCTAAGATTCCTATTAATCAAGAAGCGCAACTGATGGCTATCAAGTTCCAAATGGATCCTGTGACGACTGCTCTTAATGGTGGAGAGGATTATGAGTTGTTATTTACAATCAAGGAAGACGACTTAGAAAAAATAAGGTATATGCCCAGTGTCTACATCGTAGGTGAGATTACGGATAAGAAAGATGGCCTGACTCTACATACTTCAGGTGGCAATATACATCCGCTAAAAGCACAAGGGTGGAATCACTTTGAGGATAAGGCGGATCAGAATTAATTCAAGCAATTAAAAAGATGGCTACACATGAATCTTAAAATCTGAAAGTAGTTTTCTATTAATAAACATTAGGGATATTCAGAAATAAGAAGCTGTACTCCCAAAGGGATTACATTATGTTTAGCCCAGCAGGAATTGCAGGGATTAGGATATAAAGTTTGAGGGGATTTGGCAGGACAGAGTGGTGGTGTTAACCAACAAAATGACCAAAGTCATTTTGTAATGATGGAATTCCAAAAACCTTTGGAGGTGGGATAGCCGAACAAAAATCATGACAAATCTGATAGGCATGTGTCAGCAGTATTGGCTGTATTTGACCATATACTGAGTAATGGATTTAATACCATTTAAACATTAGAATGTCGGAAATATTATAATAGAATTAGCCAATCTCTGCGTTAAAAATACTCTCCATAGCTACCGCTATGACTGCGTTTTTTGCCTTAATCTTAACAAATTATATTCTATAATCTTAACCGACATCTTAAAATTTAAATGGTATAATTTATAACATCGCAATAAACTGAATCTAAGCAAATAAGGTTACTTCTGAACAACCCAACATTAGGGAATAATCAATGGGATTATTTTCTCTCCTCACGTTCCGGTATAAAATTCAAATACTTAATAGTACGACCTTTAGCTAAGTGTTTCTTTTCATAATAGGTTTTGATATCAAGATCAGGATGAGGCAATGATTTTTCAGAATATATATCAAAGTAATCATTAAGTAAAGGGATCTCCATTTCTCCCAGTACTTCCTTAGTATGTGCATAAAATTCTGGAGAGTCTGTCTTGACATTAATGATCTTATTCCCTCCTAATACCTTTCTATAGTTTTCTATGAATGGGGGAGAAGTCATCCGGCGGTTGTATTTACTCTCTTTGAGGAATGGGTCAGGGAAAGTAATCCATATCTCATCTATTTCTCCTTCGTCAAAGAACTGAGCGATAAACTCGATCTTGCATCTTATAAAAGCGACATTGCTAAGCTTTTTTTCTATTGCCGTACTGGCACCCTTCCAGATTCTTGCACCCTTGATATCCACTCCGATAAAGTTACGATCTGGGTAGCGCTCAGCAAGAGCTAACGTATAGTCTCCATGTCCACATGCCAGTTCTACTGTGATAGGATTATTATTCCGAAAATGATGTGATTGCCATCTTCCGTTAAGTGTAAGCTTCTGACCATCTATACCGGATAGCTCCGGGTGATTAATCTGAGTACTCTGGTAGACATTAGGAAATGTTAATATTTCTGTAAACTTCACCAGTTTATTCCGTCTTGTCATAGCTAATTGTCACCTTTAATTGGATATAGATACATCTATGTGTATTGATACCTACGTTTTATTCGTATATCTTCACCTTTATTTTAAATTACGAACTTTAAATTTCAAATTTCTTGAAAAATATTCTCTTCTTCTTACTAATAACTGTTTTTTCTACTTCATTAATCTCACAGCATAAGGTTGGTGTCAGAGCGGGTGTTAATTACGGTAAGTTTTCTGGCCCTTTAGAAGAAAACGAATCGTATGGTATATCAAGTGGTTTCCACTTTGGCATTAATTATACTTACTTGCTTAATGATAGACTAAGTTTCCGAGGTGAGATAGTATACTCACAACGTGGCAATAAGCAGAGCTATGTAGATACACTTGGTGGATCATATTATATTATTAATCCTAATGAGAGCAACATTAACTTTACGGCAATAGGTAACATAGAATATAACTTAGAGGTAACTAACTCTTACTTGTCTATACCACTGACAGCAAATTATAGATTAGGTAAGAAACTGGAAGCCTTTGGTGGATTTTCATTAGAATTTTTGATTGGACCATCAGCTAAAGGTTTAGTAGATTTTAGTACGGATGAGTTTTTCTTTACGCAGTCATTAGATCATCGTTATGGTTCTGACGTTGCGGGAGGTTTTAATAGATTTAATCAGGAAATTGTAGAGATCTTGTTTGATGGAGAAAGGTTGACAATGCCTCGATTCATAGGTGCTTATTATAATTTTACCCCTGAGCAGAAAACGGGTCAGCGATTTAAGCGATTTGATTCTAATCTAATTGTAGGTCTTAATTATTTTATCAATCCAGGATTCTACATCGGAGGAAGGATAGAATATGGGTTATTTGATATTACTAATGATGAGATGGACTTTAGCTTAAGAGAGTTAGATGCTGAGCAGAACTTTATCTTTCGAGATGACAAGGACCGTTCGATTAACTTAGGCTTATCTTTTGGATTTCGGTTCTAAGTTATTCCTCTAAGATTTTTTCTGCATTCTCTGCGATTTGGAGCTTCTCTATGATGCTTTCTATCTGACCGTCCATGATCTTATCTAAGCTGTACATAGTTAGATTGATCCTATGATCAGTCATTCTATTCTGCGGATAATTATAGGTTCTTATCTTATCAGATCTATCACCACTACCTACAAGGGATTTACGTTTCGCTTTTTGCTGTGAGTATACTTTTTCGACCTGTGCTTCTTGTATTCTTTGATACAACTTTTGCATGGCGATTTCTCTGTTTTTGTGTTGTGATCTGGAGTCGGTACTCTCTGAGACTATACCTGTAGGTAGGTGAGTAAATCGAACGCCCGATTCAGTCTTATTAACGTGTTGGCCGCCGGCGCCACTTGCTCGGAATGTGTCTACCTTAAGATCATCTTTTTTTATATCTATGTCTTCTACCTCATATTTAGGCATGACAACTACCGTAGCTGCAGATGTATGTACTCGTCCTTGTGATTCTGTTTTCGGTACACGTTGCACACGATGTGCTCCTGACTCAAATTTTAATTTGCCGTAGGCATCATTACCATATATTTCTAGAATAATCTTGTTATAACCACCTACACTACCTTCATTAAGAGATACAATCTCTACCTTATACTTGTTATTCTCAAAGTACTTACTGTACATCTTATATAGGTCACCGACGAATAGACTCGCCTCATCACCACCTGTACCTGAGCGTATCTCAAATAAGACATCTAACTCATCTGTAGGGTCTTTAGGAATTAGTAGAAAGTTTAGATGTTCTTCTATTTCTTCTAGTTGTGGCTTCAGTTCATTAAGCTCATCCTTGGCCATACTTTGCATATCGGGATCAGGATCGCTTAGCATTTCCTCTGCGCTCTCCATATTCGCCTTTAAGTTTTTGTATTTCTTGTACTCCTCTACTATAACCTGTAAACTTTTATATTCTTTATTGAGCTTAGAGTAGACCTTCATATCGCTTACGATAGTAGGATCAGAGAGTTTTTCTTCTATGGTGTAGAAGTGATTTTGGATAGATTCGAGCTTATCTAGCATATGGGTATAGGACTAAGTAGTCAGTACAGGACAGAACTGATGAGGGAATAGTTAAGTAGAGAGTATCAGTGCAGCTAAGCTAAATGTTGATATTATTCTTGATAGTCTGTATAATATCAAAAGGAACAGAAGGACGAGAGATGCTATTCTTGATGAAGTCTCTGCTTTTTCTTTCTTGATTGAAAATTTTAGAACAGGCAGGATCTATGCTCACTCTGTTAAGTAGATCACTTTGTTCTTTTTCGTTTAATGCATTATCAAAGTATAAATTTACTTTGTTTTGTAACTGTTGTACAGTGTATGGATTTTCCATCTTTTTGATGTATTTATAAAAATTACAAATGCAAATAAAAAATTCGTTTAGACTAATGGAACACGAATTACAAGTATATAAAACACAAAATATTATATCAAATAAAAATTACTCTTCTTCTGAGCTTTTTTTTGTCTTTGCTTTAGAGACGCCCCGTTTGTCTTCATATCCCATCGTAGAAGCGTAAGATTTAAGTTTTTCCTTTAACATGTTACGAGCTCTAAATAAGCGAGATCTTACTGTACCTATAGGAACATCTACAATTTTAGCTATTTCTTCGTAGGTAAAGCCTTCTACGTCACATAACAAAACGACTGTTCTAAAATCTATAGGCAGAGAGTTAATAGCAATTGTTACCTCATCACCCATCATATTGGCAAACAACTCTTCCCTCAAATCAAGATATCCAGCCACTTTGGACTCATCGCTATCATGGTAATTAACGATGTCTTGGAAATCTACTCTGGTAGGCTGCTTACTACGCTTACGGTAGTGATTGATGTAAGCGTTTTTCAAGATTTTAAACAACCAAGCTTTCGCATTAGTTCCCGATATATATTTATCTATAAATCTATGTGCCTTCATATAGGTCTCTTGTACGAGATCATTGGCATCATCGTCATCGTAAGTGAGATGGAAGGCGAAGGTTTTTAGTGCATCTATATGAGGAAGTAGCTCCTTTTCAAATATGGTGTGATTTTCTGACACGTATCTTAGAGTAGTTTTTGTTAGGTTTTAAGACTATCCAAACATACAAAATTTATAGGCTTTTGCAATATGGTCAGTTGTACTGTAGGTAATTGCTGCAGATTAAAACTATTTATAATACCTTAAGTACTGCATTGGCTGTTATGGCATACACATCATCATCCATGTCTGGCGAGATGTTATATCCTCCTGTAAATGCCCCAAATGCTGGCAAAACACCACTTTTATTACCAAAATGATAGCATGGTAACCTCAGCCTTTGTAATCCTCTACCTTTCATCTTAATGCATGGATGGATGTGCCCACATAGATTGTATAATTCGGAATGATGACTAGGCTCATGTGTAAAGTGAAATGGTGGCATATCTAATATAAGGTGGCATGTCAGATTATCTGCAATGTATTTATCTGAGCTTAGTATATCATGATTCCCTAATACAAGATGGAAAGTGATGTCAGCAAAATGATCTAAAAATTCTAAGAAATTATTCCATTCTATATTGTAAGTACTATGGAAAAGGTCTCCGAGAATAATGACCTGCTGTATGGGATGATTAAGCAATAGGTAGGATAATCGATCATAATTATCTTTTTCTATTTCTCGGGGTAGAGGAATACCCGCCTGTCGGAAGTGTGTAACCTTACCTAAATGTATGTCTGATACGATCAGCGCCTTGCAACTATTCCATAGAATTGCCTTATCTGGTAATAGCTCTAGTGATTGTCCTTGTATGTAATACTCAGTGATATGCTTAGTGTGTATAGGCGTCGAAACTATAGGATAGTGGCGAATTTTTCGTTTTTCATCCTATTTAGGTTGATTTGCTTAGGGTATAATTTTATTTTCGCAATCTAACAAAAATAGAGTTGATATTATGGGACGAGCATTTGAATATAGAAAAGCTACAAAGTTTGCAAGATGGGATAAGATGGCAAAGCAGTTTTCTAAAGCCAGCAAGCACATCACGATAGCTGTAAAAAATGGCGGCTCAGACCCTGATACCAATATCTTGCTCAGGAGAGCGATACAGAATGCAAAGTCCGTCCAGATGCCCAAGGATAAGATAGAGAATGCTATCAAGAAGGCTTCTGACAAAGACACAAGCAATTATGATGAGGTCGTATTCGAAGGGATGGCCCCTCATGGGGTAGCTGTAGTCGTAGAGACAGCCACGGATAATAATCAACGGACCGTTGCTAATGTGAGATCATACTTCCGTAAGAAAGGCGGCTCATTAGGGACTCAGGGTATGCATGATTTTTTATTTAATAGAAAAGGCGTATTCTACATTCCTAAAGATCAGATCTCTGATCCCGAAGAGATAGAACTGGAACTGATAGATCATGGATTAGAACAAATAGAAGAAGATGTCGTAGAGGAAAAGGATATATATAAGATCTATGTCAGCTTCGAAGACTTCGGTAAGATGCAGCAGGCGCTGGAAGATCAGAAGATAGAGGTGGAAAAATCTGAACTCGAAAGGATACCTACGATTACTAAAGAACTATCTGATGAGCAAGTAGACGAGGTTTTAGATCTGGTGGATATGATAGAACAAGATGATGATGTGAGTAATGTATTTGTGAATCTGGCTTAGGGACTGTCTACCAAAGAATAATGCAAATAAAAAAGCCAGCTATTGTACTCAATAGCTGGCTTTACTTTTTAGAAATTTATAAGATTAGCTCTTTGTGAATTTCATTGTATTCTGTCCATTGTCAGACTTCACAGTGATGAAGTACATGCCTGATGCAAGATCAGATACATCATATTGTGAGTTAAGTTGAGTATTAGAGAAGTTTCCTAATGCTCTTACTGTCTTACCATATATATCGTTAATAGTTACATTGTAGTCAGTGACTTCTGAGAAGTTAAGCTCTACATTAAGTGTCTCAGATACAGGATTAGGATATACCTTAGATCCTTCTAATTCTGTGATTGCTTCTACACCTGTAGTCATCTCAGTATTGACAAGAACGTCGATTGTACTTCCCCAGTTAAAACCTTCCCCAGTTAACTCAGTGATAGAAGTACCATCATAGGCGATCACATTAGTTTTTATTTCATTACCCCACTCATCTAATATTTCTATTCCTGGAGGTGTATCCATATTTACGTGATCAAGTGTGAGTGTACCCATACCATCGCCATAAGAATCATTAATTGTTAATGTAAGACAAGTAGCATCTGCAGGAACCTCGATCTCATACTCATGTGTTGTGTTAGCGTCAGCTCCACCTCCCATAAATTGATCTGGACCAGGAGCATAAGGACCAAAAGAAGCAAGCTCAGTACCATTATCGTCAGTTACTACCCAAGATGTCTCTAATGCATACTGGTCAGTTGTGAATAGTAATGTGAATTTTTTAGTCGCTAATTCGTATTTTCCTGCTGAACCAGAAAGTTCTGCATAGTCTCCCGCTTCATCGTTTACAGAAACTACATTTACAACAACATCTGAAGCATCAGTAATGGAAAGTCCAGGAACAGTGATCGTTCCAGTCTGGAATGGTGTGATAGGATCGCCATCATACTCATACGTACCAGCAACTGCTCCATTAACCATTACCTCAAAAGTTGCAGCAGTTATGTTATTAGCAGTAGGGTTAAAAATTGAAATTTCTGTATCTTCAGTTGTTAAGTCAAAGCAGAAATCTGATAAACCTAAATTTCCACCTATTCTAGCGCCAGGAGCATCTTCAATGCCTAAAGCACTTAACCAAAATGGTTCGTCAAATCTTGGATTCGGAGTTAGTGTACCGAGTTCTACTAATACACCGTCAGGCTGTACCATATACAGAGATGGCCAATATCCAATACTTAATGTAGTTGCAGCATCAGTGTTCTGTATCATACTGTAAGTAATATTTTCTCCAGTAGCTGGATCTTGTGTCCAGTTCCCAAGAGAAGTTGTAGCTGCCGATCCACCATTTGCAGCCATAAATAAAAGAGATTCTGCAGTTCTAACATCTGCTTCTACACCTAATATTCTAATCTGATCTGTACCTTCTGGTCCATATCTTTCATTCATATCATCTAACCATCCTGATTCGTGAAAAGACCAGCATGGAGGGCACCAAGTTGCGAATACATCAATCACCACAAATTTGCCATCGTCAAGCCATGCCTGTACATCTACAGCCTCATCAGTGATAGCATCGCTACCTGTAATATTTGCTGGCAAAGTAGAACCCGCAGCTAATTGAGCTTGAGACACTACAGCCATTAAGCAAAAAGAAATCGCTAACAGTAAAGTTTTTTTCATTTAAATTCTTGTTTAATTAATCTATAAATTTCTAACACAGCTAAGATATAAGATTTTTGGTCTTTTGCAACTGCGAGATGGACTATAATACATAAGTTAAAGCGACATAACCCACAATATTTTTTTAACCCTGAGGAAAGAAAATGTCCATTACAACAATGTTTGTTGACTTATGATATTTATTTAAATGTATGATCTAAAATTTTATTTAGCCATAGATTTAGGTTAAAATCCGCTGAGTTCAGTTTTTTCTCTGATAGCATAGTATGATTAGGGTTCTCAGATAGGTGGTGGGCAAGATATTCTTGTTCTGGTTGTCCAGGAGTCGGGATGAGTATGGCCTGAATATCTGTAGCAAAATAATCCATTATAGAGCTGTATCCAGATCTGCTTATTACAAGCTTGCTAGACATCAGGATATCATTTATTAATGTGCTTTTAGCTCTATTTATAATATCGAACATATACCCAGGACCTTCATATCGTGTGCTTGTGCCTCTTACTGCTATAACTTTTAGTTTTGAGGACCCTAGTTCATGGAATAATGATGTTTCTAATTTAGTTCTGGCTGGCTCTGGTCCTGAGAGGATAACTGCTACATCGTATTTGATTTTTTGTTCATATTTTTTCATCCTGCTAAGAGGTCCTATTTTTATTTGATTTCTAATTGTAGAGTTATGACTCAGTTTGCCTGATAGATTAGATTCGTTATCTGGGACTAGACACTTGTCAAATGAATTTAATAAACGAGTATTAACCTTATTAGCAATAAATCGAATTAATGGAGAGGTAAAATGGAGTGATAACTGATGACTGATAATATAACTTGGGATATCAGAGTGCTTAAACCCAAATCGACTGTCTGATATAATCAAATCAGGCTTTATAGAATCTGCGATTTGCTTAGCAGCTTTATTCTCAGATCGGATAGCCGAAAATATATTAGGACAATTATTTCTTATTATGGTTAGCGTATTCTGGCTATTGTATCTGATATTATAAGAAGGTAATTCTACACATGTCAGTTGCGAATACTCTTCTTGCAAAAACGTTAGGGCTTCTCCATCAGAAGCTATAGTCACTACCTTACCTTCAGATAGTAGGATGTCGATGATAGGCATACACCTCGTGGCATGACCTAAGCCCCAATTAAGTGGAGCAACCAATACATGTGATATATCCGATGTAATGATAGAGGAAAGACTGAGTGGAAGTTTTGTAAGATCGATATTTATACTTTCATATTTCAGAATGAATATACAACTCGAAGGTATGGAAAAGTAAAGGATGGCTTATGGTTATAATATAAGCTCAGAGAAGGTTTGGATTAATTGATTAAGTAATTCTACTTTTGTGGTTTTATTTCACTCACGTTTAATGCAAAAGCGATGAGACTATATAATAAAGTCGACAAAAAATTACTTAAAGAGGTCATAGATAAAGACTCAAGACCAAGAGTCACGTTGTCTTTCTACAAGTATGCACACATACCTAATCCTACATTATTTAGGGATCATCTATACATACTCCTGGATGACATAGAAGTCTTAGGTAGAATATATATATCTTCTGAAGGAGTAAATGCTCAGATATCCGTGATAGAAGATAATTATAATGCTCTGGTAGAAGCCTTAGACACTATATCATTTCTGAAAGCGGTAAGGCTTAATAAGGCGATCGAGGATAATGGAAAGTCATTCTATAAACTCAAGATCAAACTCCGAAATAAGATCGTAGCGGATGGTCTTAATGATGAGAGTTTTGATGTAACAAATATCGGTCAGCACTTAACAGCTTCAGAATTTAATACACTAAGCGAGGATAAGCAGACTGTCGTCGTAGATATGAGAAACCATTACGAGAGTGAGGTCGGTCATTTCGCAAATGCTATTACACCAGATGTAGAGACATTCCGTGAAGCGTTACCGCATGTAGAGAAGATGTTAGAAAATCAGAAGGACAAGAACATTATTATGTACTGTACCGGTGGTATCCGATGTGAGAAGGCCAGCGCTTATCTTAAGCATAAGGGCTTCCAGAATGTCTTCCAGCTGGAAGGCGGGATTATAGAATATGCAAGGCAAGCTCAAGCACTCGATCTAAAAAATAAATTTTTGGGCAAGAATTTTGTCTTTGATGATCGGCTAGGTGAGAAAATCGGAGAAGATATAATATCTCAATGTCATCAATGTGGAGCGTCTTCAGATACACATACTAATTGTGCTAATGATGCTTGTCATATATTATTTATACAATGTGATAATTGTGGATCACAATGGAATAATTGCTGCTCAGAGAAGTGTAAGGATTTCATAGAATTATCTGATATAGACCAAATAGAATTAAGGAAAACAACCGAATTTAACGGTACAAAGTTTGGAAAGGGAAGATACAAGGCTCACCATAAAAGGGATAAGTTGGATTAGAAATCAAGGCATAATCCACAGGAATATTGTTACAATAAATTAATAATAATAATCCACGACGACGTCTTGGTATGTGTTTGCGCAAGTAAGACTCTTATTTCAGTATATTAGCATATACTGAAAAAGAGCTCTGAATATACTGCATGAGAAGGAGCTCAAGTTTTTTTTTTAAATTTAGTGTTGGTGCAGCGTTATACTTGGTAAATGCATATCTATCACTAGAGGGTTCTACTGACACAAGCGAACACTATGTACAAATCAAAATTATTCTTCTTAGTTTCTTTTGCACTGATATTTAATGTCTGTATTGCCCAAGATGTCCCTATCACAGATTATAGGGTAAATGTATTTGGGCAAGTGCAATTAGAAATAGAAGGACAATCAGATAAATATTACTTGTTGTCTGCAGAGCATGCACCAGAAGGTGACTATGAGTCGATTACTTCTATGACTCTTGGTATCGATGGTATTATGACGATATCAGAGCCGATGTCTGCGTATCCTTTGGAGAATTATAAGATTACGGCATACTCTGTGACAGATCCAGCTGATGTGGATGGTGATGGTATAGATGATATCACAGAGTTCAATAATTTACCAAGTCGCTCTCCACTTAATGCTGGGAGAGAGATTCCGCTTAATGACGGGACAGCGGCAATCGAGAGCAGAGAAGTATTCTCAGAATTAGCTGTAGTCAGCCATGATATTCCTTGGGCACCATTCCTTAACAATCAAGAGTTTGTCAAGTTTGCTATTGTGAATCAAGGCACTGCGAAACCGGAGATATATTTTATAAACAGCAACACCCATTATATTCATGCAGATTTTTTGGCTACCATCAATGTAAATCGATACTCTGATGATGTCACAGCTGGAGAGATAATATATAATCCTAATGCGAGCTCTCCTAATGGAAGTAGTGGTGTGTACACATTTAACTATTCTTTTGGAGAAGCGTATACGTTTGATGAGACACGTCAGACATTTGAGTTGCTTGCTAAAAATATGCCGTTTTTAAGGAATAACTTTCAGCACTTTATAGGAAGTGGTGGTGAGGCAGAATATAATGGCCAACATAAGGAGGATTACCAAGGGTCTCGAATAGGTGTGGTATTAGAGTCCGAATATTTTGCAGACGTTGACTTCTTGCCTTTTAATCAGGCCGAAGGATACGGTTTTTTCAGAAAGATGGAGCTGGATGATAATCCAGGCTCCAGAGATGTTGTACTGTATGATGCATTACCTAACTCATTACCTAGAGTCGGCGGTATTATAACCTCTGTAGTGCAGACACCTCTATCACATGTCAACTTAAGGGCAATACAAGACAATGTTCCTAATGCGTATATTAAGGAACCGTTAGAGATCCCAGCTATTGCTGATCTTATAGGAAAATATGTCTATTATAAGGTAACAGAAGATGACTATGAGATACGTGAGGCAAGCCTGGAGGATGTGAATGATTGGTATGAGAAACTAAGGCCGACTGAGGATCAGATTCCTAATCGAGACCTATCTCAGACAGATATTCTTCCATTAGATGACATTGGCTTTGAGATGTCTACTTCATTCGGAGCTAAATGTACTAACGTAGCGACGATGAGAAAATTTGGTTTCCCGGAAGGGACAATACCTAACGGATTTGGAGTACCTTTCTACTTCTATGATGAGTTTATGAAGTATAATGGATTCTATGATGATGTAGAAGAAATGATCTCTGATCCAGAATTCATAAGTGATCTGGAGACACGTATAGATATGCTTAAGGATTTCAGAAAAGAAATCAAAGCTGCAGACATGCCACAATGGATGCTCGACGAATTACAGGCCATGCATGAATCATTTCCAGAAGGGACATCAGTAAGGTGTCGATCTAGTACTAATAATGAGGACTTGCCAGGATTTAGCGGAGCAGGACTATATACTTCTAAGACACAACATCCAGAGGAAGGACATATATCTAAGTCTATTAAGCAGGTATATGCAAGTATGTGGAACTTCAGAGCATTTGATGAGCGAGACTTCTATCGAATAGATCATTATATTGCCGCTATGGGAGTACTCTGCCATCCTAACTTTGAAGAAGAAAAGTCTAATGGGGTAGGTGTGAGTCTTGATCCCATATATCAGACTGATAACACATTCTACCTCAATACTCAAGTAGGAGAATTTCTGATCACTAATCCAGATGCTAATTCTAATCCAGAAGAAATACTGCTGAGTGAAGATCCTGCAGGCGGATATATTGTACTAAGGAGATCTAACTTGGTTCCCAATGGGCAATTAGTGATGGACCACAGCTATCTGGATCAGATGAGAACTTACCTTAAGGTTATACATGATAAGTTTGCAATTCTGTATGATGTGGTAGGTGTAGATGGATTTGGGATGGATATAGAATATAAGGTTACGGCAGAGGATCAGCTTATCATTAAGCAAGCCAGACATTGGGTTTCTTTTTGGGCTGAGATAAAATCTAACTTTGACCTATCTATCACAGAAATCTTAGAGCCGATTAGTTCTGCATCATTAGGAGATGCTGAACTTGTAAAAACAACAGTCTCTAATACAGGACTGAAACAGATGAGTAACTTCGAGTTACTACTTTTCAAAAATGAGCAATTAGTAGAAACACTTAGTATCAGCGATACATTAGAACGTCTAAGTGAAAAAGAATATCAATTTGAGATTCCTCAAGATTTTTCCTCGATTGGGGATTATGACCTCAGCGTTGTTGTATCTCACATCGAAGATGGATATAACAAAAATGATACTCTAAAGACTGTTATCAGCAAATTGCATGCATTAGAAGCTGGAATAGAAACTGGGCAGGTCGATGTAAAATGTAGAGGAGAAGTAGAACTAACTGCTACAATATTAAATTATGGAGGAACTACAATTACAAATACAGAGGTAGAAGTCATTCTCAATGGACAGTCAGTAGAGACTGTAGAATTTGATGTAGATATTCCATACTTATCATCGGAAGACATACGGATAAGTCTCAGTGAGAACTTACAAGATGAGAACAACATCACACTGAACTTACTTAAGATTAATAATGAAGAAGATGCTGTAAGCACTAATAACACAACATCTGTAGTCACTAATTTGGATTCAGAATTTGATTATGTAACCCTAATTATTTTTACAGATAATTATCCACTAGAAACCTCTTGGGCAATATTTAATGAAGACGATGGAGAACTTGTAGAATCAGATAACATAGACGAAAGTACACCTGAATACAGAAAGGATATCTGCCTAAGTAACAATTCCTGTTATTCATTGTTTGTATATGACTTTGCAGGCGATGGCATATGTTGCCGTTATGGAGAAGGTAATTTTCTTCTTGTTGATGTGATGGGAGACACCCTACTTACTAATGATGGAAATTTTAATTTGGAAGTAGAGGAAATGTTCTGTACCAGTCCTGTCATAAGCAGCACAAATGATCTCACTTATCAGCCTTTAAAAGTATACCCTAATCCGACACAAGATATTCTTACGATAGATATCAGTGATGTCAATATTGCAACATCAGATATCAAGGTGGAAATATATAACAGTATAGGCTCACTTGTAGCCAAAGAAGCAATACCTATTGGTATGACAAAGAAAACATTAACAATGAGTCACTTAAGATCAGGTAGTTATATCGCTAAATGTTATAATAGAGACTTTGAAGCTTACTATAAAATCCTAAAACTCTAAAGGAGATAATTGTACATAGAAAAATAGAAAGAAATCTATATTACGGATTTCTCTCTTTTTAGTGTGCCATGCATGCTATATACCTATAGGGTTAAAGTCCCGAATGCGCCTAATTGACAGGAAGCATTAGCTGATCGCAAGGGTGTCCATTGTGAGGTGGAATCTGAAGGAAGCGTAAGGCAAAACAGAAGACGTGACGAACAGAAATATGATATAAGGCCTACCGTCTGGATAATTGAGCTATAGATCAAGAAGTCCAAAAGTCAAACGTAAGGACGGGTGGTAAATCATGCACGTTGCTGTGGAGGGTATAATAGCTTACCGTGGGAGGTCTTTGAATCGAGAGATTCAGAGAAGTCAGCAGAAGCCATAGTACCATAGATACGAGCTTGGCGAGAAAAAAAAGAAACCAAGAAGTCTCACGAAAGGGAAGGGCAGAATCATTAACAAGGAGCAGTATCTCTACAAATTGTAAAAGTGTCAAAAGGTATAGAGAAATATCGGAAGGCGAAAGAATTAGCTTTAGATGGCCAAGAAGTGGACGGCACGGACGTATACGATGCTGAAAGCGGAAAGGTACGTACCGAATGGCTTTCAAGATGTAGAGAAGAACGAGCCTTGACGAAAATGTATTCTCATTATTGTTCAAAATTAATGAAACCGCCCAGTACGTAAGGCGTACGCTGGGTGGTGTGAGAGGACGAAACGACCAATGAATTTATCATTGCTCGTTTCTCCTACTCGATTTTTATCAATAGTTATTGTCTTGGAATTGTCTCGCTAATACCATTTAAATTTTAAGATGTCGGTTAAGATTATAGAATAGAATTTGTTAAGATTAAGACATGCACGAATGATTTCGTCGCAGACGAATCGAGTATGACAATACTCGAAAAGAGTAAACCACGAAAGTGGGTGGGCTGAATCATAGCGGTAGCTGCCGCCGTGGGCGGCACAGGTTATGGTGAGTATTTTTAACGCAGAGATTGGCTAATTCTATTATAATATTTCCGACATTCTAATGTTTAAATGGTAAAATATATCATGAAGATAATTTACAGAGTTACAGCTTAACAAACTTCTGAGATGAAATTTGATCGTGATTTTTATCTACACCTCTAATCACGTATACGCTATTCTCAAAATTTGATACGTCTATATCGAGCTCAGTTCTTCTGTCTGTATCTACAGACATCATTACCTGACCATTAATATTTATAATATCAATTCGAGATACATTATTTAGATCACTCATTCTAATATGATCGACAACAGGATTAGGAGAAAATACAAACTGCGATGAGCTCAAATCTTGCGTACTCGTAGAAGTCAATAGTACTTCTATATCACCATTGTCATCAAAGGGGTCAGACCACTTCTCGTTAGTATATACATCTATTCCAGTTAGAGTCTTAAGGAAGGCAATCACACTACTCTTTTCTTCTTCGGTCATATTAAGTTTCTGAGTGAAAGCTCCATTTTTTAACCTTGGGTCTACTACAATGTTAGGGATGCCTGTAGCGGTCTCGATGTCATTGTAATGTTCTATAACCTGAGAAATATCATCGAATAATCCATTATGCATAAGTGGACCGTTAAGTTCGCCTACGGGATTGAAGATGTCTCTAAGAGTAGGTGACCTATTGACGCCTTCATCTATGTCAAAACCGTTAGCTGCGAGGATGACACCATTTGTCCGGCTGTTAGAGCTTATTGAAAATTCTGGCGCATTGTGACATCCTGCACAACCTATTCCTCCACCTATTCGATTACCGCCATTGCCAAATTGTACAGGTCGCAGAAACAATCTCTTACCACGATTTTCTTCCATGGTGAAATTTGGAAAAGGTATAGAGTCATGAGTCACACCCATACGCCCACTGTCATATCGTGAGTCAAAAGATTGTATGCTTCTGACGAACTGTGCTAATGCCAATTGCATTCTTTCTTCAGAAATGAAACTATCCCCAAAAGCAAACTCAAAAAGTGTATCATAATAATCTATACCTTCCATCTTTTCGATCAGACCATTAATGTCAGGATCTCCAAATTGCCCACTGTATCCCATCTCGATAGCATCTTGTATAGGCATGGTCGTCTGTTCTTCTAATGTAGATGCCCGCTCATCCCAGAAGAATCGTTCCTCAGCAGAGAATCTTGCATTGACTAATCTCATAGAATGCCTACCAGTTATTCCAAAAGACCCCGTACTGACCTGATCCGTATCTCCGAATGCAGCATCTTGCTGATGACAACTGGCACAAGAAGTTCTGTTATCTAATGACAATTGCTTATCATAGAAGAGTACTCGACCCAGTGTTGCTAGCTCATCGGATATAAAGTTATCATCCGTATTGTCTAATGTTATGTATGGTGGTATATCCTGATTCGCGTAATTGTATAGGTTATCTAGATAGATGATACCCGAACCCATACAAATGATAAAGCAAAATATAACTGACGCTAATCCTAATTTTCTCATAATTGTAAAATTAGATATAAAGCAAGAAAGGTGCTTATATATTTTTTAGAATTCAGCTTTCGCTGATTTGTATGATACTTTACGTTTTGGGTGACTTGCTTTTAGTTGCTGATGCAAGTGTGGAATTCGTCTTTGATAAAACATCACATTTAAAAATGCCCGAAATTTAACACAACTTGCATAAACCTCGGGCTCGTATTCTTTTTGTGAATAAGATGCTTATTTCTTAATCTTTTTCTTTGGATGTACTAGTTTCATCTCTTTGATTAAGTGTGAGGCACCTGCCAGCTTATCTACACAGAATAGAATGTACCTTGCATCTACCATTATATTACGACAGATAGAAGCATCGTAATTATAATCGCTCATGGTTCCCTCCCAAGCTCTATCAAAATTAAGTCCGATCAGATTACCGTGAGCATCTATGGCAGGACTTCCTGAGTTACCACCAGTCGTATGATTAGTCCCTATAAAGCATACAGGCAGTTTTCCATTACTGGCAGCATACTGTCCATAGTCTTTATTCTCATATAGCTCTAAGAGTTTAGCTGGTACATCGAACTCATAATCTCCAGGCTCATATTTAGCCATGACGCCATCGAGATGTGTGACCGGAGTATATCTGACAGCATCCATTGGATTATAGCCATCTACTTTACCATATGTGATACGCATGGTACTATTAGCATCTGGATAGAATCGTCTTTCTGGAAAGGTTTCCATCAGAGCTGCCATGTAGATTCTCTGTAGGGAATCTATGCTAAATTTGTTTTTATTATATGGCTTAGACACTTTGTCATCATATATTTCTTTCCACTCCTGACCTAATGCATATGCAGGATCTGCTTTTAGTTGAGTGATAGCCACCTCAGGACTTTCATTGAGCAGTGTCATCATTTTGTCTTTAGATGTCATGATGGTTTTCTGGAATATGTTGGACGCAGATGGCGCAGTCTGATTGAAATTTAATGCTTTAGAATTAGACATCATAGCTGGATGATATTGTTTGCTGACATTATCATTGTACATAGCTATTAGAGCATCGTATACTTCGCTGTCTATCTCTGGTCGATAGTCTTTATAGAAGCCTTCTAAGAATGGTGTTATTCTTTGTCTGAAATTATTATACCCTGTCTCCCCTTCATTCTCATATGCTGCTACAAGTCTCTGAGATATAGTAGAGATACGCATCAGTTCTATATTACGGCCAGCAACTTCATTATAATAATCACGTACATACGCTAAGGGTTCTTGTTTTTTGTACAGTGTTTCGAATTCATTTATAATACCTCTATACTGACTATCGGATGGAAGTGCTGCTAAGAATTCTTTTTCTAATTTTCTTTTCTTCTCTACACCTTTTGTTTTCTTGATTCCTTGACTTTCGCCGATCCACTTCTTCCAATAATTAGCTACTCTTGCAAACTTAGAAGCATACTGCAGTCTGATACCTTCGTCTTTTCTCATGTACTTATCGATGATGTTAAGTGCTGTCTCTCTGATGGCAATCTTAGCAGGATTAAGAATTTCTACGATCTGCTCCACTGCAACTGCCGGAAGGTATTCTTGTGTCCGACCTGGGAATCCAAATACTAACGTAAAATCATCTTTCTCTACACCATCCAGTGAGATAGGTAGGAAGTGCTTAGGTGTATAAGGCTTATTCTCTGTAGAGTAATTTGCAGGCTGATTATCTGGTCCTGCGTATATTCTAAACAATGAAAAGTCCCCAGTGTGTCTTGGCCATACCCAGTTATCTGTATCAGCACCAAATTTCCCAATAGACTCTGGAGGCGTACCTACAAGTCTGACATCATTGTATGTGGTGGTGATAAATCCAAAATATTGATTGCCATGGAAGAATGGTCTGATCACCATGTCTTGGAATGCACGGAGGTTTTTGCGGCCCTTAATCATCTCTAAGTTCTTATCTATGATCGATTGTCTTTCTTTCACACTCATCTCATCTGTTACACCTCTGAGAGCATCATCAGTGACATCTATAATCTCATCTATCAGTGTGGCAAATAATCCTGGATTGGCTTTCTCATCAGAGAGATTCTCTGCCCAGAAGCCATTCTTCAGATAGTTGTCTTCGATCGTACTGTGAGATTGTATTTGACCATATCCGCAGTGGTGATTAGTCAGCAGAAGACCTTGCGATGAAATGATCTCAGCAGTACAGAATCCACCGAAGTGCACGATAGCATCTTTGAGTGAGCCTTTATTGACAGAATAGATATCTTCTGCTGTTAGCTTCATACCCATTTGTTGCATCTCTGCTTCGTTAAGGCTCTTAAGGAGTAGTGGTAGCCACATGCCTTCGCCATCTGCTTGTGCATTATTGAGAAAACATATGATGAGTAAGGATGAGAAAAATGATTTCATAGTTTGATTTATTTTATAAATTATCTTTTTGTAAAATGACTTCTGTAAGAATCCTAATAAATATAGTGATTCAATAAGTATCTTGTAATTTAGAAAAAAACGTAATGACCCTATAGATGGATTTGAATTTTCTATATCGGGAAGCTGAATTTAACGCTTTCACAACACAACATGGCTATCCTTTATTGCTAATAGCGATAATCGGTGTGGTGTCTATATGTATTGCTAAAAAATTTCTCACCGAGCCACAAAGGTGGACAATGCTATTTGTCCTGAGCTTCGTGCCTTTTTTGGGATACCTAATTATGGTTGTTGCGTTGCTCTATGATGGTTCTTTTGATATAAAGGATGACTTGCCGATACATGTCTGCAGGATACTTACTTTTATGGCCCCGATTATTATCTGGAAGCGTAATCGCTTTTGGATGGGCATCATTTATTTTTGGATTATTGCAGGTACGCTTAACGCTAATATTACACCTGATATGGATTTCGGATATCCACATTGGGACTATTTTTCATATTGGCTTAAGCATGGATTTCTTGTATTGATTCCATTGTATTATGTAATTGTACTTGGAATCAAGATTAATAAGAAAGACTTATGGAATGCTTTCTGGACGGCTAACCTCTATATGGTTTTTTCTTTGGTCGTTAATTATCTCTTGGGTTCTAATTACATGTATACAATGCGGAAGCCAGAAGCTACAACCTTATTGAGTTATATGGGTGATTGGCCATGGTATTTGATTACTACTCAGTTGCTGGCTTTGGTATTATTCGTTCTTGTTTATTTACCTATTGTTGCAATCAGATATTTTAATAAAAGCTAATAGCGAATTACTCATATACCAAAGTACACATCTTTTCTACAGGTGGGGGAGGAGGATCGCCATTGTCAGGATCTTCAAATTCTATCATCAATGTTACATCAAAAATCAACTGATTATTTTCACTTCTTACTTCCACATCATTGATTTGTGCAAAAGGTCCGAGATAAGTTTCTAGCTGCGCTTGTGCAATGCAATTTCCATTAGATAGAAAGAAATTAATCTGACCAAAAGAACCAACTTCTAAGAAGTCGGTGACATTCAGCTCCTCTTCATTAAAGGCACTTTTTTCTATAGTCATTGTGCTACCGACGAATGTATCTAACTCAGTACAACTAGTGCTGATCATAGTCTTAGTACCAAGGTAAGGCACAAAACAAATATCCAGTGGATTAGCGATGTTATCTACGACTCTAAAAGTCTGCGTGTGAGAACTAAAGACCTTAGTACTTGTACGGAAAGTATATTCAATCTCATAATCACCTGCAGGTACATTTTGATTAGGGTCGGTTCTAATAATACGAGATGATCTGAGCCTGATTCCATCATATATCGTATCTACACCTGAGAAATTTTGAATATCTCCATCAAGAAAGCGACCTAATTCTGAGTACGTTTCTATATGAGTATTATTGGGTAATCCTTTAATATCTACGTAGACATCTTCGGGTGTGCCTTGTATCCATCGATAGGTATAACTCAGATTAAATCGAGGGATATTATCTTCATTATTAAATATAGGCATATCTACAAATTGTAATGGAAATGCATAGATTAAGGGTTCTATGTTACTCGTTCCAGCCGCTAAAGCATATGGCACGCTTAAGAGCTGATTAGCGCCGACAAATGTATAGTCCATGCCGCCGTCGAGATCATGATAGAGGCTGATATACTTCCCATCAGTAGGCCAATCTATATCTGCAAACACACCAGATAGGACTTGTCCCATTCCGATATTGATAGAGTATAATCCATTGATGTTAGTTGTAGGCACATGCCTTTCCTCGTAGACGATAGGGCCGTTAACGTCTTGAGTGTGTATTTCTATTTTTACACCGATATCAGTATCTGCTACAGGGCCACCATTGCTGTCTGTAACCAGTGACTGAAAACTAAATGCTTGCGGTATCTGAGTATGTGCAACATGAATAAAAAGCATACAAATGATGCTGCTGAGTAAAGCGACTTTAGTGTAATGAAGTGTCCGCATATATTTATTTATTGATGGATAGTTTAACTGATTTTTTATTATTGACTACCAGAATATATAATCCAGAGTGTAGTTCTGAAACATTTATATCTTGATGATTTCTGATGTCTTCTATATTCTTGATGACCTTACCACTGACATCAGTAATGAGGATGCTATTAATTTTTTCCTCTGATATTACGGATATTTTATCTGAGCTAGGGTTAGGATATACGATTAGATCTGATATGCTTATGGCATCTACATTATCTATTATTTCGGAAAACAATTGTACACTGAAAGAATTAAGAATCCCTGAGTCCTTATGTAAGATTATATCACCTACTAAAAAGGATGCATTGTCAGAGACAAAGGCGCTAGTAGATATTTTAGAATTGGATAATTCTTGAGCATGCAGGCTGACTACACAAGAAAATAAGACGATGGAAATAACTAATCTAAGCATAACTATAAACAATATGATTGCTTTAAATTATAAAACTATAACCGAAAAAGTATTATTCCGCCTTATCGATCTCTTTCCGAGACAGATATAACTCATCGAGTTGCTCATCGAAAATAGGCGACGGGGCATCGATCATCATATCGCGACCACTTGTGTTCTTAGGAAAAGCGATGAAATCTCTAATAGAATTCTGACCATTCATCACAGCATTCAATCTATCAAAACCGAAAGCAATACCACCATGCGGAGGGGCCCCATATTCGAATGCTCCAAGAAGAAAACCAAATTGTTCTTCCGCTTCTTCTTTAGTGAATCCAAGTAAGTCAAAGTTTTTAGATTGTAGCTCTCTATCGTGTATTCTTATCGACCCGCCGCCTATCTCTGATCCATTGATTACAAGATCATAAGCATCCGCCTTAAGCGACTTCATCGTTTCATGATCACCATTAAGCATTCTTCCGATCTCTTCTACTTTAGGTGCTGTGAATGGGTGATGCATTGCATGGAATCTTTCTGAATCTTCATCCCATTCTAACAAAGGAAAGTCAACAACCCATAATGGCTTAAAAACCTTAGGATCCATTAATCCTAATGTTCTTCCCATCTCTAACCTTAATTCATTAAGCTGTTTCTGGGTCTTCTCTTTCTCACCACAGAGTATAAGAATCATATCTCCTTTCTTGGCACCCATTTTTTCTACCCAAGTCTGTAGGGCTGCATCATCGTAGAATTTTCCTACAGGAGACTTCAATGTACCATCGTTATTTACTTTTACATAGACAAGGCCCTTGCATCCTATCTGCGGACGCTGTAACCATTCCGTTAGCTTCTTAATATCTTTATTAGAATAAGAATCCGCAACCCCTTCTGCACAAATTCCAGCTACAAATTCTGCGTTATCAAAAACTGGAAAACCATTGCCTTTCGCTATATCTGTCAGCTCTACAAATTCCATCCCAAATCGCGTATCTGGCTTATCACTACCATATTTTTCCATCGCATCATCATATGACATCTTAGGAAAGTCTGGCAATTCTACATCAAGCATTTGCTTAAAGAGATTCTTAGTTAAGCCCTCAAAGGTTTCTAAGATTTCATCTCTTGTCTTAAAAGACATCTCACAATCTATCTGTGTAAACTCTGGCTGACGATCAGCTCTCAAGTCCTCATCCCTATAGCATTTTACAATCTGAAAATACTTATCTAATCCACTCACCATCAATAACTGCTTGAATGTCTGCGGTGATTGTGGTAAAGCATAAAACTCTCCTGGATTCATTCTTGATGGAACCACAAAATCTCTGGCTCCCTCTGGCGTACTCTTGATAAGATTAGGCGTCTCTACCTCTACAAAACCTTGATCGCTTAGATACTTTCTTGTCTCTACTGCGAGCTTACTTCTGAATATCAGATTATTCTGTAATGGAGACCTCCTAAGATCAAGGTATCTATACTTCATACGTACATCTTCCCCTCCATCTGTTTCGTCTTCTATTGTAAATGGGGGTGTCTTCGAGACATTCAAAATCGTTAATTCTGTTACATCTATCTCTATATCTCCAGTACTTCTATTGGCATTCTTGCTACTTCGTTCTCTTACAACACCATGAGCTGTGATGACAAACTCTCTTCCAAGCTTTCTTGCTTTCTCAGTTAACTCTGCTTTCTCATCCATATTAAATACCAACTGGGTAATCCCATATCGATCTCTAATATCCACAAATGTCAGTCCTCCAAGGTCTCTACTTTTCTGCACCCATCCTGATAAAGTAATCGTCTCACCTATATGATCTGCTCTTAATTCTCCGCAATTATGTGTTCTGTACATCTTGTCTGTTTAGTTAGTGTGCAAAGATAGGATTAGGTATTGTTATATGGTATTTTATTTTAATGTTTTAAGATATGATAGTGCTTTTAAGCTGTACAACTTTAATGTTAATCGAAAAACTCGAATAATAAAAGCACTATTCCTTATCTTAATGATAAATAAAAATTTATTTGAATTGAGAATAATGAAAATCGCTGCTCTACTTTACCTCGTAATTTATAATGGAGTATTGAATGGTTATAGAAGTTTTCTCTTGCACAAAAACACAGGAGTAAACCCATTAAAAAATATTCAGAAAGAAGGAATTGGGGGCTTTATCGATAAAGTCTCAGCCGTTTGTTTTGTATCAGTATCTGTAATTGTTTTAAACTTTGTTTTTTTAAAAAGCAATTACCTTTGGCTAATTCCAGTCTACTATTTAGAAAATTTAACTATCGGTTATATAGGAATTGGCTTAAGTATTATTGGACTTGCAATTGACTTTATTGCACAGTTACAAATGGTACACTCTTGGCGTTTAAAAATAAATGAAAAAGAAAAAACCAAACTCGTCTGCAAAGGCTTCTTCAAATATTCCAGAAATCCTATCTACGTAGGATTCTTAATCTCCAATTTAGGTACTAAAATTTTTAATCTTAAATTTGGTCAAACTATTTTAGTTACCCCGCAAAAAGATGAGAACTCAAGGTTTAAGAAGATCAAATTACCTGTGTTATCAACAGCAGAAATAGATGAAGAAATTACTCAATTATGTGGACGATAAGATGTAAGTCAGTTCTTATAAAGTGAAAATAATATTTGATCTAAATGAAAACAATAACATTTCTAACATTCGTAGGTGACCAATGCGGTAAGGCTCATGAAGCTATGAGGTTCTACACTTCTATATTTCCGAACTCAGAAATTTTATTCATTACTAAATACTCAGAAGGAGAAGCTGGTGGAACAGCACAGCTAATTAAGTATGGTGCATTTACAATAGATGGGATTGAGTATAGAATCTCTGAAAATAACTATAATCACGCTTGGTCATTAACCCCTGCTGTGTCCATATTTGTAGAGTGCAACTCACAAGACACGATAGAAACTTTCTTCGAGAAACTTTCTTCTGACGGAGGTAAGGTTATGATTCCTCTGGATAATTACGAATCAGATAATTATGGCTTAGGAAAAAAATTTGGATGGTGTGAAGACAAGTATGGAGTGTCTTGGCAACTGAATTTGGTAGAGTAATCTTTTGTATGAAGAAGAGATAAAGCATTCTTATACAAGAGCTACTATTAGATAATAGACCTCAAGTGACTAAAAGGTAGCTGACGATTTCATTTATTTATTATGCTCTCTTTGCCAATGGTGATCGATATATGAGTCATCTTGTCCGCAAGCTTCCACAACTTTTGTTAACCAGATCTGTTGAATCAACATCGAATAAAAGTAACTTGCAGACTATGTTTATTAGTTCATCTCCACTTAAGCAAATTAAGACGCCGATTGCAGAGCATCTTCTGCGATTTGAGAAGCACTTTAAGGGTTCTATGAAGTCGCATGTGCCACTTCTGGACAAGATAACTTACTACATAGTGAAGAGCAAAGGCAAGCAAGTCAGACCTATGTTTGTTTTCTTAAGTGCCAAAATCTGGGGTCACATTAATGACTCTACTTATAATGCAGCATCACTGATAGAACTATTGCATACGGCGACACTCGTACATGATGATGTGGTCGATGATTCTAACGAACGTCGAGGTTTTCTTTCTATTAATGCCGTATGGAAAAATAAGATTGCAGTACTTGTAGGTGATTATTTATTGTCACGTGGATTACTTTTAGCACTGGATAATGACGAATTTGATATACTCAAAATCGTATCTAATGCTGTGAAGGAAATGAGTGAAGGTGAGTTACTACAGATAGAAAAAGCGAGAAAATTAGATATCGAAGAATCTATATACTTCGATATAATAAGACAAAAGACAGCTTCGCTTATCTCATCATCTTGTGGTGCCGGTGCAGCCTCTGTGACAGATGATAAGGCGATCATAGATCAGATGAAGACATTCGGTGAGAAGATCGGTATTGCATTCCAGATTAAGGATGACTTGTTTGATTATGGAAACTCTGCAATAGGCAAACCAAGGGGCATAGATATTAAGGAAAAGAAAATGACCCTTCCTCTCATATATGCACTCTCACAATCAGATAATGCAGAGAGAAAACACATTATCAAAAGCATCAAAAAACACTCTACCAAACCAAAGGTGATCAAAGAGGTCATCCAATTCGTCAGATACAAAGGCGGGATGGAATATGCCGAAGGCATAATGCACGACTACAAGAATGAAGCGATGCAAATGTTATCAGAATTTCCAGATAATGAAAGTCGAAGTAGCATGCGGCAACTGGTTAATTATGTTATCGAACGTAAGAAATAGGGCTGGCATATAATTGAGCCAAGGCTACTACTTTATATCGCGTGACCTTTCCTCGATCAATTTTCCGATATTGGCATTCTAAATCATACATGATAGGTCGTGTTTGTCACGATTATCATAGCATAGATATTAATGAATAAGCCAAAAACCAGAAGATCATTTATTAAAGATGTAGCTCTTGTTGGAGGGTTTTCAGGATTAGCTGCTTGTAATACTTCACGGATACTACAATCGGAATCTAAGAGTAAGTTAAGAAATCTAAAATTTCCACTCGCTATCAACATGTGGGACTACAGTTGGTTGCTTAGGGCCTATCCCGGTGGTGGCTTTGACAACTGGGATCGGGTGCTTGATGATTTGCAAATCAGGGGCTATAACGCTTTGCGAATAGATGCTTTTCCGCAATTCATTGCTCATGATGATAATGGTTATAATTCAGAAGAATATGATATCAAAGCAAATAAAGGCAAAGTCTTATGGGGGAATAAAGATGCTGTAACCATAAGGCCGCAATCAGCACTTATAAAATTTTTACAGAAGTGTATAGAAAGGAATATTGAAGTGGGCATCTCAAGTTGGTTTGCTTCCCATGGTACAAATAGAAACTTGGCGTTCTCTGGTGTAGAGGGATTAGTCAGAGCATGGGATGCAACGCTAAAGTTATTAAAAGAAAATAATTTTATAGATAAGATTTTATATGTCGATATTCTTAATGAATACCCATTATGGCACGGTTACCAATGGCTAAAGGATGAATTGAATCGATTAGCTGAAGATCCTAAATCTAAACCAGAAAAGTGGGATTTTCTAAATTCCAAAGGACAGAAAAAGTATAATAAGCAGCAGATAGACTTTTATAATAAATTTATAAATGAAGTCATTGCACAACTTAAATCTAAATGGCCACATGTAGATTTTTTTGCCTCGCAAACGAACACGCTTAATACTCCTTGGCAAGATCTTGATGTGAGTCAATTTGATATTTTAGACATTCATATCTGGATGATATATAATTATAATTTTAGTAAAGCCACGGGATATTTTGATAATATTCATACTTTAGTTAAAGAGGAGAATTTTGAAAAATGTTTTAGCTTGATGTCATCATATTGGAACGCCAATCGTGGAGAGTTGCAAGAATGGTTAGAGATAGAAGTGCAGAAAAGAAAAAACTTAGCTGACAGTCACAATATACCTATAGGTAATACAGAAGGGTGGGGTGCTGTGATGTGGATGGATCATAAGGACCTATCCTGGGACTTTATAAAAGAAGCAGGAATTATGGGTGCTGAAGTAGGGCAGAAATTTGGCTATGCATTTAATTGTTCTTCTAATTTTAACCACCCCCAATTTAAAGGCATCTGGAATGACATATCCTGGCATCAAAAAGTTACAAGCATTATCAAAGGGCATTAGATACTCCCTTTTTCTCCTATTATTAATTGCAGCTTACCCCTCATATTCTCAGCAACCAAATGTCAATCATCTGCTCGCAAGCAACTTCACCACGGTAGGAAATGTAATAGAGATTACCACACCTCCTGACTGGGTCAGTCAGCAAGTGCTGATAGGATGGAAGCGTTCGGATCAGGTTACTTATGCACAGATGTTTTATGTGCCGAGAGGCACATCAGCCGTACATCTGAGTAAGTATAATGCATGGAGTGGTAATATAGAAGTGGTCGCAACTACCGATAATAGATTAAGTGCACAGGTCGTACCTAAGTCATGGTCTCATAATATTGAATTTTTCTTATCTCCTAATCAGCTGACACCTGGCAGCATTAATTTTGATTTGGGATATACCATTGGTAATACACCATTTTCTCATATACTTTTTGGATTATTTGCTCTCATAAGCCTGGTTGTTTTTGGTATACGTAGGAAGGAATTTCTGTTATCCTTGTTGATTGGATTTCTTATAGTATGGGGCATGTTGGATGCTCGACAGATTAAGAATCATATGGACCAAATCTCACTATTCCAATCGAATAACAACCAACTGACACCTTTCGAAGGATTTGATAATTTTTATGATAGTTGTGATACGATGATAGGTGATGAGACATGGCGACTACAACCTTTATCAGGTGTATGGAATAGTTATGCTAAGTACAGGTTGGCAGAAAAAACATATGCTCCCGTCAACAAGAAAACTGGTAGAGAGCCAAGTCTGCTGGTTACTCCAAAGCCCAATAAACGCAAACCATTAATTACTAACCAAGGGGTGTCATTAGTCCGATTAAAATAGAGCAGATATGACATTATTATTGATAGTAATTCACAGTATAATAAATATCGCATTAGGCTATGTAGTGTTGTATCTATTAGACCGAGGACGTAAAAGTAGACTATGGGTAGTGGAGGCATTTCTAATCGGTGCTTTCTTAGAGACGATGATAGGCTTCGTATTTTTGATGATTGGTATGAGTGAGCTATATGCTTTTTATACCACCATTGTTATAGCCTTTTGTTTTCTACTTTATCAATTTTTTATAAGCAAAAAACTAAGACTTAAGAAGCCGAAAGTATCAGGGAAATTGAATCTGTTTGAAGTACTTCTTTTGATACCGATAGTTACTAAGGTCTCTATAGCTTTATATCAGTTGCTTCGATTTCCTATATACTTTGATGATGCGATGACACACTGGTCGGGAAGAGCACATGCACTATATGGTAAGGTTAACTGGTCAATGGATGCTACTTCAGAATTTTTTCTCGGCGCTGCTTTTGGATTTAAGGAATACCCTTTGTTTCTGGTAATATGGCGAAGTATCAATGCAGGAATATGTGGTGGATGGAATGATGTTGTAGCAAGAGCAGACAGTTTTATTTTTTATATACTTATCATGATATCTGTCTATATAATAATCAGAAAAAAGACTGAGAAAAGATGGATGGCATTGGCTGCATCATTCATTATTTCGGCAGTGCCTTTGATGCATATACATGCCACATCAGGTTATAGTGAGATAGCCGTCTGCCTAGTTGTACTCGTAATATATAATGCCTTAACAGAAGGCGCATATTTTAAGGCGGGTATACTTACTGCCTTATGCATTTGGACTAAGAATGAGGGCTTGTTTTTATTCTTTCCGATATTCGCAGTGTGTACATTATATGTAACAGCTATGGACAAGCAGTTAGACTTAAAACGTAAAGTTATATCTACAGCAAGTTATTGTCTAAGTACAATGATTTTGATATCCCCATGGCTAATCTACAAGAGTATGAATGGTATACCGCTTTCAGTCATATCATCTGAGGAAAACTTCTATCATGCTGATTCCATATTATTGTTCTTAAGTAAATTATGTAATAGTCCGTCGAGTAATATTTTCTGGATGGCATTTTTTGTTTTTATAATAATAGGATTCAATAACTGGCGGAAGCAGAAGGAAATTGTAATGGGAGTCGGGTTGATACTAATGACTTTGACTTTGTTGTTTTATGTCTTCTGCTTTACTGATGCACATAGATTCTTAATAAATGATATGACGGCTCACAGAAGCCTACTTCAGATAGCTCCTATTGCGGTGATTGTTATCATAGCGTCTGTCATTAAGAGTCCAGAATCTTCTGATTCAGAATCGAAAAAAGAAGTTACCCACGCTGATGCTTAGCTTCTTTAAGTATCCGCATTCTCGACTTAGCATAATCCTTATATTCGGCATGCTCGTGTTTTGACTTGATATACTTGTTATAATAATTAATAGCGATAGACTTATCCTTGTAGTAGACATCACAAGCTCTTGCAAGATAGAAGAGTAAGACTGGATCATCGCTGTATTTGTAGGCATCTTTATAATGAGGAATAGCTTCTTTGAGTTGGTTGTTCTCGTTGTATAATTTGGCGATGTTACGATGGTAATTGGGAACGTTAGAAGAGATGCCTTCTTCCAGAGCTTTCTTGTAGTAGAATAATGCATTGGCTTCGTTATCTAATTCGTCATAAGCTGTCGCTAGGTAGTAATAGGCATACTCTTTAGATCCGTCATCTGTCAGTGACTTCTGTAAGTAATATATTGCTCTGTCAAAAGAATCAATCTGAATATATGAGTAACCGAGCATTTTATTATAGTAGGCATTGAGATCTACAACACCAGTAATTCTCTTAAGATAATAGACTGTGCTGTCATAATCTTTTTGTTTGTATTTACTACGTGCTAATAATTGATATAGTAATACATTAGTACTATCTAATTGTAGTCCTTTATTAATTATCGTATCTGCGTCTTCATACTGTTTATTTCCTATAAATATTTCAGAGATTCCCTTAATGGTAGATATGTCTCTATTATTTAATTTATAAGACTCATTGTAATAATGAAAAGCATCTAATGACATTCCTGCTTGTGCATATTGCTGAGCCAGCTTACGCCAGTAGACACTATTGTCAGGAAATATAGAAGTAAGCTGCGTATAGTATTTGATGGCCTTTGGGGCATTGTTTTCTCTTTCGTATATGGATGCTAACTGACTCAGACTCATTCTGTCCATACTGTCTCTTTTGATAATGCTTAAGAAAAGAGTCTTAGCAGAAGCCATATTTCCTATGTTATAAGCGGAGAGGCCAGCTTTTTTGTATGTTCTTATATCATTGGTATCCATTTCTATGGATTTCTGATAGAGATCGTAGGCTAATAAATAATCACCGTTCTCATAGGCTTCATTAGCTAAGATGAGTGTGCTATCCACCTGGGCAAGACTACTGAGGATTGTAGTAACATTAATTATAAGAAGGATAAGCTGCTTCATAATCACAATTATTTTGGTTGATAGTTAAGACTAAGCACTAATAAGAATATGGGCGTTCTGATATAATGTCCTAATAATGAATGTCATAGATACTCAGATCTACATAAGATGCAAAATTAGTCTCAAACAAATGTATCCCTCTAATTTTTCTTTTCTCCCACCAATGTGTATACCTTAGTACACTATTCTATCAGTGAGTATATATAATAACATATTATCCGATAAGCGTAAGAATCACAAGAACTTTGTGGTTCTCATAGATCCTGATAAGTCGAGTATGACGGAGTTGGATCGCTTACTACGTATGGCAGATGATGCCCATGTAGATTACTTTTTTATTGGTGGTAGTCTTCTACAGCATAACGATCTTGATAAATTTATAGTCGAAATTAAGTCACGATCATCTATCCCTTGTATTTTGTTTCCAGGTAATGGATTTCAGATTAGCGCTGAGGCAGATGCTATATTATACTTGTCGCTTATATCTGGTCGCAATCCAGATTTACTCATAGGGAAGCATGTGGAGACAGCAGCCCATATTAGGCAGACACAATTAGAAGTGATGTCGACGGGATATATGCTTATAGATGGAGGAAGCAGTACAGCGGTTAATTATATGAGCAACACACTGCCGATACCGCATGACAAAAATTCTATTGCAGTATCTACAGCAATGGCTGGAGAGATGCTGGGGATGCAGATGATCTATCTAGAAGCAGGTAGTGGAGCCTACACAACTGTATCGACTTCTATGATCAGCAAAGTTAGCCAGCATATTAGGATACCGATCATAGTAGGTGGTGGAATATCAACACCGGAAAAAGCACAAAAAAACTTAGAGGCTGGCGCTGACATTATTGTTGTAGGTAATGCCATAGAGAAAGATCCAGAGTTATTAATAGATTTATCTGCAGCCATTCACTCTAGTAAAACAATTTCCCATTGATGTTGAATGGATTGATCGTTAGATCTACGGGGAGTTGGTATGAGGTGCTCTTAGACTCAGGAGAAGTTATGCCATGCAGAATGGTAGGGAAGTTTAAGTTAGATGGAAAGAAACTGACTAACCCTGTGGCAGTAGGCGATAATGTATCTGTTGTAAAAGAAGAAAATCAAGAGACAGGTATGATCAAAGAGATTAAAGATAGACGCAACTATGTCATCAGACAATCTCCAAGAAAAAAACACTTTCTCCATATCCTCGCTGCTAATATAGATCAGGCGATTCTCATCGTCACTATTAAGAGTCCGATGCTTAAACAGGGATTCATAGATCGGTTTCTGATGATGACAGAACCATATGATATTCCAGTCCATATATTATTTAATAAGTCAGACTTGTATAATGAAGATGACATAGCGTTGTACCACTCGCTGAGTGATATATACACCAATATCGGTTATCAGACTCATATGGTGTCAGCCATGGATGGTAATGGTATAGAAACGCTTAGAAAACTGATAGATGGAAAGACAACTTTATTCTCAGGACAGTCAGGTGTGGGTAAGTCTTCACTCATTAATAGTGTCTTACCAGATCTACAGTTAAGGACGGAGGTGCTCTCAGATTATACGGGTAAGGGACAGCACACAACGACATTTGCTGAGATGTTTCTGATAGACAATGAGACAAAGATCATAGATTCGCCAGGGATTAAGACATTGGGCTTTAATCATTTTGAGAAGCAAGATGTGGCACATAATTTTAAGGAATTCTTCGAGGCATCTTCAGAATGCAAGTATGATGACTGTCTACATATCAACGAACCATTCTGTGCCGTCAAGGAAAAGTTGGAAGCAGATGAGATCAGCATCTATCGATATCAGAATTATACACAACTCTTAGATGAGATAGATGATCAGAATTATTGGGAACGGAATACAGATTTTTAGCTAGTAATAATATAAATCTATTCTTTTAGTGTAAATCCATCTTCTATCCTCTTTCCACGCAGTAATACTTCATATTCATTATGATAAGGCATACAAGGAATAGCCCCATAGCAATATTCTGTCTTGCTTCTAAGTATTTGGGATTCAGGATCTATAACAATGTAATTATCTAAGGTGACAGTTCTTGCAGGGGTCGTCAAGTGATCTGATATGTTAGCATTATACATAGTCATTTTGGCAGTCCGGATACTTGATAGAATAATTGCGATCAAAACTCCAAACACCACAATACGTCTAAGCGACTCACTTGATTCTATTATATCATATAATATAAGAACAAAAAATGCCAACAAAAATACCCATGCAAATCTTATAGAAGGGAAGCTAAACAACCATAAAAGTAAAATCAAAAACAGCACATTTCTGACCACCCACAATGATGTTCTTTTAGCGTTAATAAAGGAGCATACTATATGATATCCAATACTTAACGGAAGAGCTACAATCACTAACTTACCAACAATTAATTGCCAATTATTTTCTAACCACGGAATAAACCATTCTTGTGGTGATAGTTTTTCTACACCCGCATACAGGTAGTCCGTTCGTATAAGTTCTATCTGTGCATATTCTTTAATTAGTAAATAATTATTATACGCCAGATCAGCAGGAATCTTCCAGTCTATAGAAAACAAGTCTACATAATATATAGGATAGATTAAGTATCCGCTAATCATGACATTACGATAGAGCCAAGGAGATACATAGACTAGACAAAGTAAAGCGATGCTTAATGGGATTACAAGCTGACGCTTCCATAACAATTTACAACATATAAATAATAAAGGAGTGAGATAAAAAATAGAAAAAGGCCTCACTGTAAATAGATACAAGGAAATCAAAGTCAGGACTACAATCTGGATATCAATTCTAAAGAATTGCTTGCTTTGGATTCTTCGTAATATTTCGGAAATGATATAGATGCCGATCACAATGCTCGGATAATCTACATCCATGGAATCTATCAAAAACCGGAATGGAAATATTAATGCCAATGCAAGTAGTAGATCTGCAGAAATACATAGACTTTTCTTAGTGAGTAATCTTGACATAGAGAGATACCCCATGATATGCAGTAAGACATATAACAGACCATTGAGATCATAAGCACCACCATCAAATATATAGCTGTAACCAAATACGGCACACGTCATATGATAAGCAGAATTATAAGCAATACGAGCATTAAGTAATCCAGTCCCAGATACAAGAGGATATTGCTCAGCCCATTTTACAATAGATAAGTAGTAACCTCCTTCATCTAAGTTAATTGTCTGACTAGCAGAAGATATTAATGCAATTACGATAGCATAGATTATGGCAATAAGTATGGCCCAATGAATTTTCTTAATAGATCGTATACTTTTCTTACAAGCCTTAGTACATGTCCTAAATCGTAGACCGATACATGTCACCGTAATAAAAAGTAAGAAGCCAAAAAACTCAAATGAGATACGATAAAATATAGACATAAAATTAGCATAGAAGGTGATGATACTAAGACCTGTCAGAAAGTAAGTGAATAGCTCAGTTTCTATATGAGCATGTATGTCTAAGGTAGGCAACCACCTTCTAATGATGTGTATGGTCATATGTCCAATGGTGAGACATATGAGCAAACTAAGAATCCACAATAGAAATATCAATATCATCGAAGACTAAGGTAATACTATTTAAGATTAAGAATGTCCCGTATATTTTGCCCTAATTCTCCAATTTCTTCTTTAAAAATACCTACCTCTATTGTGGGCAGGCAGGTTCGTGGTTACCTGTGCCGCCCACGGCGGTAGCTAAAGCTATCATTCAGCCCACCCACTATCGTGGTTCACTTCTTTCGAGTATTACTATACTCGATTCGCCTGCAACAAAATCATTCGCTCATGCCTTGAACTTGTAAAATTAATTTCGAAATCTAATAGGACATCTTCAACCTTAAATAGTATAAGCCTATCGCCTGACAACTATTAGGATGTCTATATTTTAAATTTTCTAAGTATAACAGGAAGTATCACTAGATCAGCAATAATAGCACTCACCAATGTAACAGATATCAATAGTCCTATGACAACACTGGGCTGATTAGCAGAGAAAAGGAGAACTAAAAAACCAAAAAATAAAATGATAGAGGTAAATATGATCGCCTTACCTGTTTCTATAAATGTGATTTGCAATGCTTTCTCTTGATCGTTATACTCGTTCATCGCAAGCTTATACTTCGACATGAAGTGGATGGTGTCGTCTACTGCGATTCCGAATATTATAGCAAACACAATAGACACACCTGCTTCCAATGGAATACTAAGATATCCTATAAGTGCTGCAGCGAATATTAACGGTATCATATTAGGTACCATGGCAATGAATAGAACTTTAAAATCTCTAAATAGCAAACCCATGAGTACACTGACTATGATCAGCGCCATACCCAATCCATAGATTAGGCTTTCTCTGACAAATTCTGAGTTCTTATCTAAGATCAAGCCCGTGCCCGTCTGTCGGAATTGTATCACATTAGAGTCGATATTATCAGCCAACCAAAGATCTATTTTCTTAGAGAGTAACTTAATGTTATCAGCGCCGATATCTTTGATCTTGGAACTGATCCGTAGCTTCTCACCATCCTTACTGATAAGCATATCTGCCGTCATCCCGAAGATGATTTGCATAAGACCTTTGGACTTATCATATATCTCTTTGTTGGGCATTTTGTAGGCGTTGTAATCATTTCCATTGAGTGCTTGATTCATACTTCTGACCATGGTGGCAGGAGAGAATGCTAGTTGGATTTCTTCTAATGACTTAATATATGATTCCGTTTTATGTACGGCCTCCATCACCTCATAGTCTGTGTATGCATAGCCATCTTGTACATACCCGGCCAGTTCTAAGGGTCTAAATCCCGCATACTGCTTTTCGAAATAATTAAAATCTTCGCTAATTTTTTCTCCTTTTGGGAGATTACTGGATAGATCATAATTAGTATGTATTAATGTAATTCCGTAAAGACAAACAACAAGAAATATTAAACTGGAAATACCAATTAGACGCCCTCGGTTAAGTGTCATCAGGTATGTCTTATGTAACCAACCTGCCCATCTGGATTTTCTGTTTGAGAAATAAGTAAGGTCTTCCTTTCTGAATAACGTCATGAGTGGACATGTCAGTCCGATGACGACGATATATGCTATGATAACACCGATAGCAGAATTAATTCCGAAGTCTTTAATAGGTATTATTCTGGAAGTCAATAGCGTAGCAAATCCTGCTGCTGTAGTCAATGATGTCAGCAAGGTCGCCATTCCTATTTCTTGGATGGTTGTCTTGATAGATTGTCGCTTATCATGCCCCTTATGCAATTCGTCGAAGTACTTAGTCATGATGTGGACGACGTCACTGGTGCCTACTATCAGCATCAGGATAGGGTATAATGCTGCCATAAGTGTCAGTTCTCTTCCCAGTGCTGAGAGCACACCCATGAAAATAAGTAAACCGACTCCGATAGAACCTAATGCAATCAGTATACTCCGCCATCTTCTGAATATCAATATCATCACTATAGAAATCAGCAAGCCACTGATAATGGTAGACATAATGATCTCTCGGAATTGCAGCTCTGAAAGCTCTGTCTGGAAGTAAGCTCTACCCAGCATATGATACTCCGTTAGCTCATGTGCATCTAAGTTGAGATAGACTTGTTCCATCATTTTTTTACATTCATCTATCTGAGTATTTTCTTCAGTCTTTAAGATGACTACAGTGGAGGTGGCCTTTGCATTGATGAAGTTATAGACGATCCGTTCATCATTAAGCAACCGTAGGCTGTCTTCTTTTAGTAATTTGGGATTATCTATATGTATAGCAGGAATACCGCCTGGTCCCAGAGGAGTAATGGTTGGATACTTGAAGTTGCTAAGTGACTGTACAGATTTTACATGAGGGACGTCCTCAGATGCCTTTGTAAATGCATCTAACTTCTTCAAGAAAGTAGTATCAAATATACTGGGCTCATTATCCAGAGCAATCAGCAGGAAATTATCATCACTCTCAAATTCAGCGATGAATTCTTGGAAGTACTCTAAGTCTTCATCACCCACAGGAAAGAACTGCTCAAAGTTGAAGGCAAACTTTAAGAAGGGCAACATACAAGCACTCATGATGCTTAAAACAGCAAAAGTAGCAATGAGCCACTTTCGATTATTATAGAACTTATCAAACCACATGTACTGCAAACATATAAAATCAATTTTTGATTATGGAAATGGAGTTTATTATTAGAATTCTATACATATCTTTGATAGATGCTTATGCCCTACCATACACCCGACAAAATAGAAGCGGGTACAGATGAGGCTGGACGGGGTTGTCTAGCTGGTCCAGTATTCGCAGCCGCCGTTATATTGCCCAGAGATTTTTCTCATCCTTATCTTAGAGATTCCAAGAAATTAAATTCTATCCAGAGAGAGGAGCTATTCCATCTTATCAAGGAACAGGCCATATCTTTTGCGATAAAAAGTGTAACACCAAAAAAAATAGACCAAATCAATATATTAAATGCCTCACTATTAGCAATGCACAAATCCATTAAGGCCTTGCACATACAACCAGAGTATATATTAGTAGACGGCAACCGATTTAATCCATATAAGAAAGTACCTCATGCTTGTATTATAAAAGGTGATGACAAATACTACAGCATAGCGGCAGCGTCGATATTAGCTAAAGTAAGCCGTGATAATTATATGCTTAGAATGTCACGCAAGTATCCTTATTACTCATGGGAAACTAACAAAGGTTACCCGACTAAAGCTCACCGGCACTCTATCTCTACCTATGGAATCACGCCATTGCATAGGAAATCATTCAGATTGTTGGCAGATAGCAGCCAACTGGATTTGTTTGATTAATTGACTACTTTTGCCGACCTAAAACAATAAATTATGAGTCTTCTTACAGTTGGTACAGTAGCATTTGATAGTATAGAAACACCTTATGGTAAAGTAGAGAAAGTCATCGGTGGGGCATGTACATATATCTCATGGGCAGCATCTTATTTTACTAACGATATAAGACTTACATCTATAGTCGGTAATGATTTCCCTCAGGATGAGATCAAACAACTAGAAGCGAGAGGTGTCAGTATGGAAGGGCTTAAGGTGGTAGGAGATGGTAAGACTTTCTTCTGGGCTGGGAAGTATCATGAGAATATGAATCAGCGAGATACCATCACGACTGACCTAAATGTATTGGACGACTTCGACCCAGAACTTCCTAATTCTTATAAGGATAGTCAGTATGTGATGCTGGGCAATCTGACTCCAGATATTCAGATTAGAGTATTAGAGCAACTGACTGCACCTAAGGTGGTGGCTCTGGATACGATGAATTTCTGGATGGATATTGCGATGGACAGATTAAAAGAAGCCATAAAGAAAGTAGATATACTAACAATCAATGACGAAGAAGCTCGACAGTTATCTGGTGAGTACTCACTATATACAGCTGCTAAGAAGATCCATGAGATGGGTCCTGAGTATTTAATTATCAAAAAAGGAGAACATGGAGCAATATTGTTCCATGGAGATAAGATGTTTTTTGCACCTGCATTACCACTTGCTGTGGTTAAGGATCCTACAGGAGCTGGTGATACATTTGCTGGAGGATTTATGGGATACTTGGCTAAGGCAGGTGAGCTCAGTTATGATAATCTTAAGACAGCCATTGTCTATGGATCAGCTATGGCATCATTCTGTGTAGAAGAGTTTAGCTTAGAGAAAATGAAGACATTGACTCAAGATGATATCAATGCTCGAGTACAAAAGTTTGTAGATATGAGTGACTTTAGTATTTGATAAAGTCTTCTGTTCTAATTACCCAAGGCCGTTTTGATTCATACCGTAGACCCATATAAGTAAGGATACGAAAAGTATGAATACAACTATGACGACGCCTATTGCGTAACCTTTCTTTCCCCAATCTGCTGGATTACCTCCTGACATAATTTTTGTTTTTGTATTGTGATGCAAAGAAACAGAAAAATTTATAATGGTAGAGTGGAACATTCATTTTTATGTGAATGTAGTCTCTCTATAATTTCTGCCATTTATACCATAAGAAGGCTCTTATATACTTACTGTGTTACCAATTTCTGAGTAGAAAATATTAGAGAACTTTACATTTTTCTTCTAACCAAAGTTTAGCATTATCGTCTAAATGAGGACTAAGTTTGTCATATACCATCTCGTGATAGGCGTTGAGCCAGATAATTTCCTGCTTAGTCATCATAGAGCTGACAATTAACTTTGTATCAATCGGGAAGTAAGTAATGGTCTCAAATTCTAAATAATCCTCATGCTCAGAAGGTATACATACAATTAGATTCTCTATTCGTATTCCATACTCACCATCTACATAGTAACCTGGTTCGTTAGAAGTAACCATACCTGGAAGAAATGCAGTTTGTGCTTGCTGCGTTTTGCCAGCTACAATTCCTTGAGGACCTTCGTGGACGTTGAGAAAAAATCCTACGCCATGACCAGTCCCATGCAGGAAATTCTTTCCCTGACTCCATAGATGTTGTCTCGCTAATATATCTAGCTGAGCTCCAGTAGTACCAGCTGGGAACCTCGCCATGCTCAATGCTATCATTCCTTTCAGTACTGCCGTATATCCTTCTTTGATAGATCCTTCTACTTCGCCTAAGCCTATAGTCCTTGTGATATCAGTAGTGCCATCTAAGTATTGGCCACCGGAGTCTACTAACAATAGACCTTCTTGCTGTATAGCTGCACTTGTTTCGGCTTTAGGTCTATAGTGTATGATGGCACCATTCTCTTGATAGCCTACGATGGCGTAGAAGCTTTCGTCATGGTAATGATCTTGGTCACTTCTACAAGAAGCTATCTTACTGGCAAACTCATATTCTGAAACAGTTCTGCTATTCAGTTCCGCCTCTAACCACATGAATGCATGAGTTAGTGCCAATCCATCTCTAACCATACACTGTCTAAAGTTAGATAACTCCACTTCATTTTTTTGTGCCTTAAGTTCTTTTGTTATAAGTGTCCTATGTAAAATTGAGGCATTAACAATGCTTTGATATAGGGCTACATTTGTTGTGGAATTATCGATTATAATACGCTGAGAACTATCTAATTCTTGGAGATATTTTAGTACTGAGTTATAAGATTGAGTATGGATGGCATCATCTTCTAATAACGATTTGATATTAGAATCTAACTTTGTATCATCTATGAATAATGTGCAAGTTTCTATTCCTATTATAAGATATGATATGAATACGGGATTAAGCTCTACATCTGAGCCTCGTAAGTTAAGTGTCCATGCGATATCATCTAATGTAGCAATGAGATGATAATCAGCTTTAGCTTCTTTCATTAACTCTCTTACGGATGCTAATTTCTCACTGACACTAATGCCTGCGTAATTTATATTATGTGAGAACACCTGATTTTTTGGAAGAGGTTTTCTATCCGTTCTCACCTCAGAGATAAAGTCATTAATTAACTTAACTGAGATATTTTTTTCTCCAAGTATCTTGACTATTTTATCATACGCTGCTTTAGAAAAAACATAGCCATCTATACCTACAATTGCATTCTCTGGCAAATTATCTCGCAGCCAGTATAGTTGTGAAGGCACAGATCGCTTGATAACTTTATGTAATTCTATATCGGTGCCAGCTAATTGTTCCTCAGCCTGTAAGAAATATCGCGAATCGGTCCACAAGCCAGCATTCTCTTGGGTGACAACAATAAGACCTGCTGATCCAGTAAATCCTGATATCCATTCTCTAGTAGCCCAATATTCAGCTACATACTCTGACTGATGTGGATCTGAAGATGGAATTATAATGGCATCCAGAAGATTCTTCTGCATATAACCCCTCAATGTCCGCAATCTACCGTTTATCATATTAAAATATATACTAATGTGTTATTATTTGATTTATAATACTTTAAATATTATTTATTTTTTTAATATTTGGCATTGTATTTGATTCTATCCTATAATATAACCTCAAATTGACTGAACGCAATATCAGAATTCATTGTTAATATTAAAGAATAACTCAATATGCTTCGACAAAGTCTAAGTCAAAAAATGACCCAAAAGCTGTCTCCACAACAGATACAGCTTATGAAGTTATTACAAATTCCCACAGCTACACTAGATCAGAGGATACAAGAAGAATTAGAATCTAATCCTGCACTGGATGAGAGTGATAATGAGGAATCTTCAGAGGTTTATGATATAGATGGATCTGATGACAAAGAAACGGAAGTAGAGGCAGAAGAAAAGTCAGAAGATTTTGAGTTAGATGATTACATAACAGAATATATCGAGGACGATCCTACAAGCTATAAGATTAAGAGTGAATCTATCCAAGACGTAGAGGAGAAAACTATTCCCATTGCTGTGGAGAGTTCTTTTCATGAATATCTGGATAGACAGATCGGCATGTTAGAGATCAATAGTGAAAAAGAGCTTGCAATTGCGGAGCAAATAATCGGAAGTATAGATGTAGATGGTTATCTCCGAAGAGAACCTATAGCGATTATAGATGATTTATTATTCACACAGAATATAGAAGCTACTGAAGAACAGATCAATGATTTCTTAGGACGTATTCAGAAATTTGACCCACCTGGTGTAGGAGCAAGAAATCTACAAGAATGCCTAATCCTTCAGATAGTTAATAAGATAGATAAGGAGCCAGATAATCATAGGAAATCAAAATTGATAGCTCTTAAAATATTAGAGAATCATTTTGATCAATTTACTAAGAAGCATTATCAGAAACTTCAAAAGAATTTATTCTTATCGGAATCTGAATTAAGAGATGCGATAGAAGAAATTCTTAAGTTAAATCCGAAACCGGCAAGTGGATTTAGCCATGTTTCTGGACAGACTAATCAGTATATCGTTCCAGATTTTATCGTGACAAATAGAGACGGAGAATTAGACCTTGTGCTGAATAGTAAGAATGCCCCAGATCTTAGAATCAATGATCACTACTTAGATATGCTTAAGACATATCAGGATACAACTAAGGGTAGGAGAGCGGAGAAGAAAGAGAAAGAAGCGGTTATGTTTATCAAGCAAAAGATAGATTCTGCTAAGTGGTTTATCGATGCGATAAAACAAAGACAAGAGACGCTACACAATACGATGTATGCTATCATGCAGTTTCAGCTCAGGTTTTTTACTACAGGAGATGAGCGAAAAATAAGACCGATGATACTTAAAGATATTTCGGAGATCACAGGATTAGATATATCTACAATCTCAAGAGTCGCTAATAGTAAGTTTGTACAGACAGAATTCGGAACTAAGAGATTGAAGGATTTCTTTTCTGAATCTATTACAACTCAGAGTGGAGAAGAAGTATCGACACTGGAGGTGAAAAATATACTTAAGGATATCATCAAGGTCGAGAACAAAAAGAAGCCAGAATCGGATGAAAAATTAAAAGAATCTCTCCAAGAGAAAGGTTATAAAATAGCAAGAAGAACTGTAGCCAAATATAGAGAGCAATTAGGTATACCTGTTGCAAGGCTTAGAAAACAACTATAGAAAATTCTTCTACACTCTACCTAATTGGTTGATAGAATAAATAAAGGATGTTGAACTTAAAAAAGAGTCGAAAGACTTTTTTTTATGTTTAAAAATCACTCAATCCTACGCAGTACATCTATTACTAAATTAAGTTCTTGCTCATAGATATTAAAGAATATAGACTTAAATTCTTTGCTTTCAAATCCCTCTATACGTTCTATTAAGACGGTCCCATCTGGTGTCAGAAATAAATTTGATTCACGCATATTTTCTGGATTTGATCTACGGATTACCAGCTGCATATTTACCAGCTTGGTTAGTATTCTAGAAACGGATGCGACTTCTTTAGATAGATTTTTAGCTACAGTTTTCTGATTGATCTCATTATTTTCTGCGACTTCATTGAGGATAAGCCACTGGTCGAATGTGATAGGAAGATCCTCCTGATTAAACAATAAATTAAATCGCTCCTTCACATGCTTACGACATTGCTCCATAGAAAGGTACAATGACTTATGTACATTAGCGATCCGTCTTTTTGTTCTCATAGAAAGAATTTTTTTTGCAGAAATGAATGACTCTAATGAGTATAAGTCACTATAATCCTATCATCTTTGTATTGTAAATTACGAAATTGAAATTACTTATTATTATAACACCATTTACCCCTTATCAGACACCTAATACGATACGGTGGACTTCTCTGATAGATTACTTTCTAACTAAAGGGATAGAGGTAAGCGTACTTACAACACAGGTAAGCTCTGATCTTATGCATCAGACTAATAATAAAAAATACAAAATCTATCGAGCTGGCTACAATACATTACTAGACTGGACACAAGATAAATTCTCATCGAAAACGAAAAGAGGATTACCTAAAAAATCGGGAACACCAATAATTCCAACAAGAAAAAATTCTCTTGTAGAAAGAATTGTGGACTTCACTTGGCGTAAGAATTATTGGCCAGATGGTAGCAAGTTATTTCTAAAAAAGGGAATCAAAAAAGGAAATGAAATTGTAACATCAGATGGAATCACACACATATTATCTGTAGGTCTTCCTTTTACTTGCCATTGGATTGCTTATCATCTCAAAGAACAATTTTCTAATCTACATTGGCATCAAGATATCGAAGATCCATTCAGTTACTCGGATGCATTTTGGGTTAATAATTTTAAAAAGTATAAAGAGAAAAATATCGATGCTGAGAGAAAAGCATTTCAATTATCTGATAGCATCTCTGTGACTAATGAGAGAGCGATGGAAAAATATAAAGAGATGTTCTCTGACTCAGCACACAAACTAAGCGTTATATATCCGATCTTTTCTGGATATAATCAAAAATCAATTTCTGATCTGATAATCAATAATGAGAAGCTGCACTTAGGCTATTTTGGTTCTTTCTATACTGGCGTGAGATCACCTGAGCCATTTCTTGAGATGTTACAATATATCTTGAAGCACAAAAAGGAGACCTTCGGCAAATTTCATTTCCATTTTTTTGGCTTACAAAATAAATATAGTCTTCCAATATTTGAAAAATTTGACAGACTTAGTGATCATATCACATTGCATGGATTCTATGATAGAGATAGAAGTATGTATGCTATAAAGCAAATGGATGTCTTACTAAATTTTGGCAATAGCACCGACTATCACCTTCCAAGTAAAGTGGTAGATTATTTATACTGTAATAAACCTATAGTTAATATTCACTCTATAGAAAATGATAGCTCTAAAAACTTTTTTAGTATTTATTCTGATATCCTTAATCTAAATACAGAGAGTAATAGCGTTGGGCATTTGTCAAAGTCGTTTCTGGAATTTGTAAGCAAACAAAGAGAATCCACAAGCCCTGATATCGGTAAAGTAGAAGCTTATCGAAACTATACGATTGGAGACAAGTACTTAGATCAGATGACTAAATCGCTCTAATTATTCTTATGGTTTCCCTAAAGTCAAACTCCCACTTAGATTGAAATTCTTCCTTGTAATTTGTCAGATTAATTTTGATAGACTGGTAGTATTCAGCATCATCTTGCAGCCGTAGCATGGCATCTCTGAGAGCGTTTGTACTTGGTTCTGTCCAAGCACAAGCTGACTCACTGATTTGTTCCTGTAATCCTGGCAACTGACTTATGATCATAGGTATACAAGCATCTATTCCAAGTGTCAGGACGCCTGACTGACTGGCATCTATATAGGGCAAGACTAATACATGATGCGTCTCTATTAGATGTGTGATTTCAGAATTACTAAGATGTGTATTTATTACTGATACTTTATCTATACTAGATATAGATGTATCTCCTGAGCCTGCGATTGTTATGTGCTGTATACTTCCGTGATTAGCTGCATTTATTAGTAACTGATAGCCTTTGTATGCTTTGAGTCTGCCTAAGAATAAAAACTTAAGATCTGGGCTGTGTCCAAGCGTGTGATTAGCATGACTATCAAGGAGTGGGTGAAGAAGTACAAGTGATTTTTTCTGGTACTTTGGGTGATAGGATAGGGCTTTGTTTTTTTCACTTTCTGTAAGAAAGATAATCTTATCTGATATATCCATCTGGCGTTTCTGTAGTAACTCGATTATTCTATTCTTTTCGCCTACATGTGTATGATAATCGTGTATCGTTGTAACGACAGGTATATCTTTAATCCCTGCCCAAATAGAAATAATCAAATTCCAAGGATGGAAAACAGGAAAGTAGATGATCAGATGATCAGACTTAGACTTATAAGAATCAATCAGCGCAGGGCAGCGAAAGAAAAAAAGAAAAGACTGAATCAAAAACGAAAAAATACCACTGTAAGTTTCTATCGACTTGTCCACAACATCAAATGACGCAGAAGATTCGGTAGAGCAAACTATCCAGGGATCGACATAGCTCATCTGACGAGCTATCTCAGCCGCATAATCTGTACTTCCTTTACGACTCAAAGAAATAAACAATATCTTTCTACCTTGTGTAATCAAACATTCAGTTTTGGCAAAAGTACTAACTATCATTGGGACGAGACCGGAAGTTATTAAGACTGCAGTCTTACAGTCATTGTTGGCTAATGATCCAGATATAGAAGCGATCTATTGCTCTACTGGTCAGCATAAGGAGCTGCTGCATAGTGTACTGGATGATTTTTCTGTTAGCTTGGATATAGAATTAGATGCTATGGCTCATAATCAGAGTCTCCCACAGCAATTGTCTTATAGCATGACATCGTTACAAAAGGTTATAGATAAGGAGACTCCAGATCTGATCATTGTTCAGGGTGACACACTATCTGCTTACTGTGGAGCTATGATCGGATTTTATAATAAGATAAACGTAGCTCATATAGAAGCTGGACTTAGGACTGGAAATAAAAATGGCCCTTATCCTGAGGAGATACACAGAAAATATATCGACGATGTTGCTGATATACATTTTGCTCATTCGGAGATGGCACGCCAGACATTACTGACCGAAGGACACCTTACGGATACGGTATACATGATAGGTAATACAGGAATAGATGCACTCCTGTCTATTAAGAAGCAACTAATAACTGGCGAATTGTCTCCTACAGATCGCATTAAGAATACTGTAAAAAACTTAAAGCAATCAAACTCTAAGTTGGCACTGCTGACATTGCATAGAAGAGAAACTTCGGGTTCCCACCAGATCGAAATTATAGAAAAGATTATCGCTTGTGCCGAGGAGTTAGATATGCAAGTAATCATGCTTACTCATCCTAACCCCATGTTGCAGGATAATATGGAGACCATCAAAGGAAGTAATCGAATAGAAATCGTAGAGCCATTGTGTTATTCAAGCTTTGTCTGGTTGATGACTCAGGTTGATGTCATCTATTCAGATAGCGGTGGCATACAGGAAGAGGCACCTTACCTCGGTAAAAGAGTGATAGTTCTAAGAAGTGAGACCGAGAGGCAAGAAGCTATAGAAGATAAGAAAAATAGATTATATAATGTTCAAGACTTAGTGACTACGACATCTGAGCTACTAACTGCAGAGGGTACTGTCCATATGCCATATGGTGATGGAAATGCTAGTGATAAATTAATTAAACTAATTAAAAAGTTTATTGCGAAATAGCAATGAATTCAAGTATTTGGCATAGATTTTTCATTATATATTTTCCCCGTACTATCTGATCTTACCGATTGATGAAATCAAGAATTATTAATTTATATAATTGCTATGAAACTCACCTGCATCGCCATTGGCCTCTTATTCTGTATTCATAATATTAGTGCCTTATCTGTTGTGCCTAATCCTTCTACTTTAGCTTGTGGAATGACTTCAGTTACGTTTACATTTGATTGTAGCTTTACTGGGACTGTATTTATTCCATCGTCACCTAACGGAGTGAGTTACACTGATAATACTACAGCCAGTGTCACTGCAGGCCAATTGACATTTGACGTGACGGTGACAAGTGCAGCAACACAAAATTTCTTAGTCAATTTTGTTGTACTCAGTTCTGATATGTCAGCTTGTGCTCCAAATAATAGCTCTGCTGCCGCTTCATTATCACACACCTGTATATTGCCTCCTAATAATGATTGTGCTGGAGCAATATCACTTTCCATAAGCAATAATTCTTGTACATCTATAAGTTACGAAACTCTACATTCGACGGACTCAGGCAATAGCCCTAACTGTGCACCTCCTGATTACTTAGATCTATACTATACATTTAATGCTAACAATGATACAGTGACTATGGAAGTTCCTGCAGTTCCAGGGACAGTAGGATTCTATGCATTATATGATAGCTGCCCAAATAATGGTGGCAATCAATTGGTGTGTTCTATCATTATTGCTTCTCAAAATATGACCTTTCCATTGACTGGACTGACGGTGGGGCAGGACTATTACATTCAGTTATTATTTTTGCCTGGCAATGCTGGAATAGACCAGCAGATATGTCTACATAGTACAACAGTTACAATGCCTCCTAATAATTGTATGGCAAATATTACAGTATCAGATATAGGACCTAATTTCCCTAATATATCATATCAGTCTAGTCAGTCTATCAGTACTGCTGGAATAACAACTGTCACTACATCAGGGGTTGTATATGATGCTGGTACAGAGGTGATCCTTAATCCAGGTTTTGAAACTGGACTTAATGTTGTCTTCGAAGCTAAGATCGGAGGTTGTACGCCTTAGCCTTTAAGTTTTTCTTTATCCTTATTCATCATAGTTTCCAGCTGAAAAGTCTTGAGATTTTTACCTATGATTTTTCTTTCTTTATTCAGGAGATATAACTCAGGAGTGACATCTACATAGTAGGTCGAATATATGGACACGTTAGTGGGGTCATGCACATTAGTGAATGTCATATTGTTCTTAGCAATATAATCTTTCCATTCTTGTATTTCCGTATCTAATGCTATGGCATATACGTCACAGCCTTTACCTTTATTTTCATTATACCACTGGACCAGTTTAGGAGTTTCTTCCATGCAATGCTCACAAGATGGTGCATACAGATATACGACGATGTAATCTGCTTTGGAATCATAGAGTGTTTTTTTCACACCATCGACACCAGGTACTGATACATTAGGTCCCTGCTGGCCTACGAGACTATTGCCCATCTCTCTGCTTCTATTTATAATAGCATACACTTCCATAGAGTCAGCCCAGAAAGCTCTTTCCTTTGTGAAGTATTCTTGCGTGATATTAACGAATACCGCCTCTGGATCCATTAGTGTACTCTTACCAGCTTCATATTCTAAGACAATCCAATTAGAGAAAAACTTGTAGTATTCTGGGTATTGTAAGGTCTTATCTATGAGGAACTTAGCAGAAGCAACAATCGAATCTGCATTCTGAGGAGTAAGTTCTTTGATGTATCTTTTCAGTTTATTATTGATGACTGGGGTTCTGATAAGTCTGGTATCGGAGAAGTCCACATTATCCCAGAACTCTTGTCTGAAATGATATACCTGTTCTTTATCACTGAGCTCTGTTCTCACAGTAGGATTCTGCCCAGCCATTTTAAATTTTGTAAACAATAGATTAGGATTTTTATTGAATACAGTTTCTAACTTTTTTCTCCTCTCATTTTCTAGTGCTCTTTTTTCATCATCGGCTTTTTGGTATTCAGGTGTTCCTCTTGTTAGCGATTTTAGTTTGTTAGTAGCTACACTATATCGTGCATTATATGATTGTTCATATTTAAGATTTTCATAGAACAACTCGTTTTCTAGAGAGCCATTGACTGTGATTGTATTGAGTGGGTCATTAGCATCGAGAGATACATCAAATTTCTGATCTTCACCTAAGATGATCTGCGCAAATCTTTCTGCTCCTATAGATACATAATATAGACCTTGATCATAACCCCCCGGTCTCTTAAAGACTATTTTTCCGTTATTAACAGTTGCGGTATCAGCTTTAAAGTGATTTTCTGCAAAGAATCCTATTAAGGAAGCGGTCGGCTCAGTCATATTTTTGACATTGAGAGTGATCTCTGCAGGTCCACCTTTTAGAGGATCTGAAGTTGTGGTGACAGTTGGCGCTTGCGAGTTGTCAGTGGTTTGTGCTGCATTTTTTTCTATGGCTTGGGGAGCATTTGTAGTATCAGGGGAAGACTTTACAGTATCTCCGCAACTTAGAAATATACTTACGATTAATGTAAAAATAGTCGTCATAAATAAATGAAATTTCATAAGAAAAATATTAAAGTATCTATTGAATATTAATTGTCTCTACTAACAGTCGAAAGAATATTATACAGTTTCTGAGCTATGATCTGAGAGTTAAATTTCTCCACAGCTAAGCGTCTACCTTCCAGCCCCATCTGATGTCTCTCATCATAAGATAGATTGTATACTTTTTGCATAGCACTGCTAAGGTCTTTAGAATCTTTCACTTCTACAAGAAATCCGTTTTTTCCGTCTATAACTGTCTGTCTGCAACCTGCTGTATTTGTCGTAATCACTGGCTTAGCCATAGACATCCCTTCTAATATTATCCTGGGCATCCCTTCTCTATACGACGGTAATACGATGCAATCGCTCTTAGCAATGAGTGGTCTTACATCCTTAACGAATCCATGATAGATTATGTATCCGTCATCTATCCATTGTAATAACTTAGATTTTTCCACCATGGATGGGTTACCTCCATCTAACTCTCCGATGACCCAGAACTCTATCTTTCTATTGCCATCTGATAATTTCTTAGCAGCTTCCACATATTCTACGATGCCCTTATCATAGAGTAATCTACCTATAAATGTAAATATTAACTTCTCTTTGACCTGACCATTGGGAAAAGGTATAAATACTTCGGTATCGACTCCACACCCATTAATTGCAATGCCTTTCTCTTTTTTTATTAATGATTCTGAAATAAAGAAGTCTAAGTCATCTTCATTTTCGAATATGGTCTTGCTATGGAAGCGACTTGTGTATTTATATAACCTTGAGGTCAATCGACTTAAGAGCCCGTTATTAATGAACGCATATCCTAATCCAGTAACTACGGCAACGGAGCGAGAATCAGTCATTTTAGCTGCGAGTCCACCATAGATGTTAGGCTTGTGTGTGTAATGAATGACAAGGTCTGGCTTAAGTTTTTTGTAGATATACCTTAATTCAAATAATAATCTAATATCTTGAATCGGATTATTTTTTTCTCGACTGAGTTGCTTGAGTGGTATATGTTTTACCTCGGGAAATTGTTCTTTGTATTCTATGTATTCATCTACAGGGGCTACGACAATCACATGATTACCTTGCTCTATTAGTTTGCGTATGATGTTAAGCCGGAAGTTGTAGATGTTCCAGGTTGTATTAGCTACTATTATGATACGCTTATTCTTCAAGACTTATTTTACTTATAAATTTTGTCTTCTATTCCTGCTCTTAGTTGTTTGATTTTTTGTTCTTCATCTTTGGGGTATATAAGCAACACGTCAGACTCATCTATGACGATATAATTTTCTAAATTTTTAATGACAACAAGTTTCTTTGCATCCGATCTAACAATACAGTTTTTAGAATCTAAGAGCATAGTGTTATCACCGATGACCACACTTCCACTATCATCTTTGTCCTTATAGGCATGTAGTGCATTCCATGTACCTAAGTCGCTCCATCCGATATCAGCAGGCAGAGTGTAGACATTGTCAGCATTTTCTAATATAGCGTAATCTACTGATATACTTGGTGTTGTGGGGTATACTTTGTCTATGTAGGCTTGCTCCTCAGTCGTATTATACTTAGATAAGTCTTGAGTCAAGATATCATATATATCGCTTGCATTATCCTTGTAGCTTTTAAGAATAGTAGACACACTCCATATAAATATTCCTGCATTCCAGTAATATCCTCCTGCATCTAAGTATCCCTGTGCTGTCTCTACGTTAGGCTTCTCACGAAACTGTTTTACTTTAATAAATTCTTCTTGCTTAATATCAGTTGTCTCTATATAACCATAACCTGTATCTGGTCTTGTAGGCTGTATACCGAGTGTGATAATGACATTATCTTTCGCAGCATAACTTAGTGATTGCTGTATCTTATCGAGAAAAGCTTCTTCCTTAAGTATGACATGATCAGAAGGCGCAATGACAAATGTTGCTTCTGGGTCTATAGCTTGCAACCTTAAGGCAGTATATGCGACACAAGGCGCCGTGTTATTACGAGATGGCTCCGTAAGAATATTTATCTTAGGAATCTCAGGAATATGCTCTTGTACAAGATCTTCATATAACTTATTAGTAACTACAAGAATATTCTCAGGTGGAATTATACTAGCAAATCGCTCATAAGTTAATCTTATGAGAGATTTTCCGACACCGAGTATATCTAAGAACTGCTTTGGCATATGTTCTCTGCTTGCAGGCCAAAACCTCGATCCCACACCTCCAGCCATAATAGCTACGTAGTATGAATTATTTTTAGACATGTATTATTTTTTAATTTATAATATCTGCTCTACTGGCATTAGAAAAGATCTCATTTACAAGAAGATTATACTCGACTATCTCCACTCATCGACTCTTATTATATTCCTATCCACAAGGCATATAAGCGATTATTGTCGCTCTAACACTACCAGAAGTGTAATTAACCCCTGATTACATTAATGAATACTATGATAATTGACTTATTTATACACAAATCCAAAGCTATCAGTAATAATCATATTAAAAAAATATCAATATGTTCTTTTTTAGTTGAATGAACAACAATACCTTAGCAGATGATATGAAAAGCAGGACGATCTTAATAGGTCTTAACGAAATTAACTTTGATTTTCTCAAAGCTTATATTGACAAAGGTCATCTCAAGCACTTTGCAGCTTTGCTGTCAGATTCTAAAGTCATCCAGACAACTTCCGAGGACAAGTATGAATTATTAGAACCCTGGATACAATGGGTGACCATATATACAGGACGTTCTTATGATGAGCATAACATATTTAGACTGGGAGATATTATGGAACACCCGAAACTTCCTCAGTTATTCGAAGAAATAGAGGATCAGGGATTGACTGTAGCTGCTGTATCTCCATTTAATGCAGATAATAGGCTTAAGAAGTCTTCATTTTTTATTCCTGATCCCTGGACTAAGACTAAGACATCCGGAGGATGGTTCGTTAAGAATCTATATAAAGCCATACATCAATCTGTTAATGATAATGCAAGCGAGAAAGTATCTCTTACATCACTGATTACCTTAGCTATGGCATTCGTCTTTTATGTACCGATTACGAGTTGGGGAGAATATCTAGGCAATATCTTAAAGAGAAAAAAACCAGGGATTAAAGCAATTGTATTAGACAGTTTGCTCATAGATGTATTTACCAAATTATGGAAAAAGCACACGCCTGATTTTTCACATTTGTTTCTTAATTCTGGCGCTCACATACAGCATCATTATTTATTTAACTCAGATGCTTATAATGGAAAACTAAGTAATCCAGAGTGGTATTGCCCTAAGGGATGGGATCCATTGTTGAGAATATTGACAGTCTATGATAAGCTATTAGGTAAGCTGAGTCAATTAGATAATGTAAAGATTATCATTGCCACTGGACTCCATCAGCAAGCTCATAATGAGCTGACCTTCTACTGGAGGCTTAATGATCACAAGGTGTTCCTGGCAGCAGCGGGAGTACAAGATTATACACAAGTCTTACCTCGTATGTCCAGAGACTTCTTGATTAATTTTCGATCAGAAGAAGCATGTCTGTCAGCGGATAGATTATTATCTAGTTTCGTATCTACCTTAGATCAGGAGCCTATATTTAATGTCGATAATAGGGGAGACAGCTTATTCATAGAATTAGTATATCCATCTGATATAAAAGAAAATCACAGCATCAAATCAAAATCTAACAACAAAGAAATTAAAGATTTTAAGCAATATGTCTCATTTGTCGCAATCAAGAATGGGGAACATAACGGTGATGGATACCTGACGTCTAATGTACCGTTGCAATCAGCAGATAAGATCGAACTGACAGCTGTGAAAGATATCATCATGCAACAAGTATTAAGTTGATAAAAAATGCATTTACAGTAGACTTAGAAGATTGGTATCAGGGTATCGAGATGCCATATGAGACATGGGGTAATTATGAGCAACGTGTGGAGGTCGGCATGAATCGACTGCTACAATTACTTTCCGACTCTGATACGAAGGCCACATTTTTTACCCTTGGATGGATAGCAGAGACTTATCCTGATATGATTAAATTGCTTGCGGCAGAGGGTCACGAACTCGCATCTCACGGATACTCACATGAGAAAGTCTATGATCTGAAACCCGAAAAATTCAGAGAAGAGATCCGACGTACTAAGAGTGTGATAGAGGATTTGTCTGGCACTGAGGTATCAGCGTTTCGAGCGCCATTCTTTAGTGTGACTGTAGATAGCTTGTGGGCATTGCCCATACTTCGGGAAGAGGGCCATACAGTAGATTGCTCCATAGCATCTGTCAAAACCTGGAGATATGGTATCCGATCGTCTATCGATGATATCTATTTACTTTCTGATATAGATATGATAGAATTTCCGGTATCTACTTTTAATTTACTCCATAAGTCCGCAGCACTTGGTGGCGCCTATTTCAGATTATTTCCATTTTATCTTAGCTGGCGAGCTTATAAGAAAAGAATAGCGAAGGATAGACACTCTATGTTCTACATCCATCCATGGGAGTATGATCCTGATCATCCTTATGAGGAAAAAATGGAAAAGAAAGCTCGATTCACTCATTATACTAATCTCAAAAAAACAAGTGGATACACTGAGAAGATATTGAAGAAGATGAATTTTACAACAGTATCAGATGTGATATCTAGAACAGTGGATAAGAAGTGCCTTCCACAAATGAAGGTATCAGATCTCCATGATGACTAACACAACAGAAAAATAGCTATCTTGTAATTAGATATTTTAGTCATTATCCACTTCATAAAACATTAGTTATGAATTTCACAAAATCATTCTTGACCATTTTCATCTTATTCTTAGCAAGTCTTAGAATTGCTAATGCTTGTTCTTGTTTGTATGTAGATCTACCCTTTTGCATCTCATGTAATTTAGACAATAACATCATCCAAGCAGTGGTTACTGATAAGCCATATTGGTATAGTATGGAAGTAAAAGTGATAGAAAATATTAACCTACAGGTCGACAGTAGTAGTATCTTAATCTTAGGTCAAGATGGACTTAATTGTGGACAAGACTTAGATATTTTTGAGGTGGGTGACACATTGATATTAGCACTGTATAACTATCCTCAAGAAGATGCTGTCAATAATGAAGTCTATAACTGGACAATAGATGGATGTAATATTAATTATTTGTTCTTTTCTAAGAGTAATGTAGATGGTACGATAGATTATGATACGACCTCTAAATCTTACGAAGATTTTAAGTTAGATCTAATGGACTGCTTGGAATTAAGTGCAAGTAATAATGAGATTATAGAAGAAGATATTTTAATATATCCTAATCCAATGGATGAGTATGTAATCATAGAGTCAGATAATGCAAATTCAGTGAAAGTTTATGCTTTGTCAGGGCAGTTAATCCAAACGAAAACTTCTATTACAACGGATACAATTCTAATAGACATGAGTTCTGTCGATAGTGGTGTATACTTAGTGAGAGTAGAAACTCAAAATGGCTTTTTTATAAAAAAGATAATTAAGAATTAGTTGTCAATTAGAATTTTTACACTTCTTGTTCACACATAATATTAAGTGAAAGTACTTGTCTACATATTTTTCTTATGTTGTCTATTTCCTTATGTAGAGGTACTAATGATAGGGACAGATACACAACCTAATGCAATATTAGTAGGTGTGTTGATCCTGTTATTTATGAAAAATAAAGTTATCAATTATCCATTGATGGCATTATGGTCTATGTTTTTTCTATCTCTATTGTTTGCATTTGATTCTAATCTGGACAACTTCACTACAGTCAAGACCACCTTAAATTATCTATCTCCAGCAATCGTCGCAACAATAACTTATAACATACTTTCAAACACTAAATTTCGAATTAGTTTTCGATTTTTCTTTTCTGCGGTGATGATTTATTTTGTCATAGGTTTTGTGCAGCATTACTTTATCTCACACTTCATGACATTCTTACTCAGTATGGCGAGGGGTATACACATGCATGGGAGAGGAGTTATTTCATTGACTAATGAGCCAGCCTTCTATGGGATCACCTGTCTGATGATGATGATATTTTCGTTGATGAATTATTCTAAGAAGCAGAATCTTTTATGTATTCCAATACTTCTATATCAATTATTGTTTCTGGCTAAGACGACGACTGCGTTTGGCGTTTTGATCGTAGCTCTGGCGATATTCGGAGTGATACAGACGATCAGAATGAAGCTGTGGTATGTCTTAGGATTTGTTGTTGTCATTGTTATAGGCAGTATAACTTATACTCATTTACTTAAGGTCTACGAAGATACACGAGTGGGTAAGTTGGCAGAAGAATTTATAGAAGATCCTCTGATGCTTGCACAAGTAGATGAAAGTGCCTCCATTAGATTGACAGGTACTTTTGCACCAATTTTAGGCATCAAAGAAAATTACTTTTTGCCATTTGGATTCGGCAGATATAATTCATTTATAAGTGAGTTATATTATGGTAGGAAGTATAGAAAACTAATTATACCATATACCCTCAAGTTTAAGGATAAGATCGAAGGAGGTCTTAATGCCGTTCTATTTCATTTCGGTTTTTTGGGACTCTTATTTCCATTAGGTATATACTTTTCGTTTAAGGGATTGCTTGGTCGCCCCGAGTATTTATTTTCACTTATACTTTTTTATTTACTATTGGTTAATATCCAATTAATGAATGCGATGATAGGTCTCATCATTGGCTACACATTATATTCTACGACTGACTTTAGTCATAATACCGAAAGAGATGAGAGTTAACCATAGCAGAATTATGAAACTTGTTCTTCTTAGAAGAAGAATTCTAACCAGTTATAGATTGCTGAAGTGTAAGCTTGGCTTAAGAGATGTGAAAGTCGGAAAGAACGCTTCCATTAATGAGAATGTACATTTTACCAGAAGGCATAAAGTTCGTGCAGGCAAGAATTTACTGATCTCGAGAAATGCACACATGGCTTCTAATCTTCAGATAGGCGATGATGTCATGATCGGACCATATGCCACCTTTGTAGGTGGTGAGCATATCGTAGATGGCATCGGAGACATGCCGATCAGACAATCTGGTGTCGATGATTACAAATTAACAGTTATCGAAGATGGCGCTTGGGTAGGATGCAGAAGTATCATCATAGCTGGTGTGACTATCGGCAAGGGTGCAGTAGTAGCTGCAGGCGCTACAGTGACTAAGGATGTACCACCATACACAATCGTAGGGAACGGCTACGCTAAGGAAATTAGAAAAAGGAAAATGTAATCGAAAGCATTTTTATGCATATTTATCCTGTGCATGATCCATGGCCTTAAGTAGAATATCTAAAGCTTCAGCCAGTTCGGCTTTATTATATATTAGAGGCGGCGCTAATCTAAATGATCTATTATTAAACAAAAAATAATCGATTAATGCCCCTCCTTCAAATGCTTGATTGACCACATGCTTTAAGTACTTTCTTTTAGTGAGCTCTACAGCCATCATCATGCCGGAGCTTCTTATTTCCTTAATTATTGGATGTTGTAATTTGTTTCTGATATACTTTTCATTCTTTAATACTTGACTGATTATATCATTACTTTGTAGTACTTCTAAGGTAGCAAGTGCTGCAGCACATATGACGGGATGTCCTCCGAAAGTTGTTATATGACCAAGGTCTGGATACTTAGCAAAATGATGTAGTAACTTTTGGTTAGCAACTAAGCCGCCTATTGGCATACCGCCACCCATAGCTTTTCCGATACACATCATATCAGGTATTACATCATACTTCTGATGAGCAAACAAATGTCCAGTTCTACCAAAACCTGTCTGTATCTCATCTAGTACCATTAGTGCACCGACATCATTACAACGCTGTCTTACTTTCTGTAGATAATTTTCATTTGGTAAGACAACACCAGCTTCTGCCTGCACTGGCTCCAGGATAATACCTGCAGTTCGGCATGATATATTTTCCAGCTCAGCTACATTGTTATATGTGATATGCTTAATGTGTGGAATCAGTGGAGCGTAGGCGGACGTGTGTTCTATGTCAGAACGCAGTGATTCTGCACCTAGTGTACTTCCGTGGTAAGCCTGCTTACAAGCTATGATCTCATATCGGCCAGTTACCTTGCGAATAAGTTTCATAGCCGTCTCGAGAACCTCACTACCAGAGCTGAGGTAATAGATTGCATCTAAGGAATCATCTAATGCTTCCGATAATTTCTTAGCATATCTGACTTGTGGATTTTGGATATGCTCTCCGTACACCATTGTATGCATATACAGGTCTAGCTGATCCTTTACAGCTTGTATAACGATAGGATGCTTATGACCGAGAGAGCTGACAGAAATACCTGAATTCAAATCAAAATATCTATTGCCATTAGTATCATAGATGTGTACTCCCTCAGCGTGAGATATCTCTAACCCAAGCGGATAGGTGCTTGTCTGAGCGACATGATTGAGAAAAATTGCTCTCTTAGAAATGTGATCCATGCAGTGTTTTGATTTTTCGTTATTTTACCTTGTTTCTTTGTGTGTTTCGTGCATATGTTACATGTACATTAGAATTTGCGACCTTATCTGTCATTATGCAATCATATTAATGAAAATCCAAAGACTATATTTAAACTATTATAGCCGGAATCCCAATTATTGTTATCACTTAGAATATTTCGTTTTTTGTTATACCTCATTTCTAAGCTATATCTATTTGAGTATTTCAAACCTATCCCTAAAGCCAAATTTATTCTTGATACAGCCTTAAGTTCGGATAGCACTGAGCCATCATTTCTTAAGAATTGGATAGATGACTTACTCGGCAAAACAAAAACAGTCGAAACGTTTGTAAACAGTTTTAATTTATCTTTTATGTAGTAGTTGTATCGTACACCTACTGGCAATTCTATTGATTTGTAATCAACTTTTGAAACTAAGATTCCACCAGAAACAGTGTTTGTTTCCTTCGATTGTTCTGATTTAAAGTATTGGTATGTCGGTTCTATTATTATGCTCCATATTTTGCCATTATATGGTAATGTAAACTCAGCTTCAATCCCATACCTAAATCCAACATTTTTATCAAAATTAAAATCTCTTGAATTAGACATAGAATTTTGGATTTTCAAGCTACTATAATTCAATCCTGGTCTCAAAGTCAAACTAAATAAATCCTCCTTTTCGGTTGATTGATAAATCATATACTCAGACTGAATACAGTCATTATATTTGACAAATAATGGAACCAAGTCCTTCTTAGAATATTGGAGATCTTCTATATCACGAAATTCTATTTCTTCACATTTTAATGTCTGAAATATTTGATTTTTGAAATAGCTATTAGTCGAAATTTTTTCATTTATATTAAATCTTTTATAGATTAGTTGACTAATTTCAGAATCACTTACTTTATAAAACAATCGTATCAAATTATTATCAGTGTAAAGATATAATGACGCTTCCCCCTCAATTAACACATTTAGAAATAGTAATTCTTCATTTAAAATGGGGTCCTTATTAGAATCCATCATATTGACCTGATCACTAGATCTGTCTATTTTCACTCTATCCCTGATATATTTGGAAACACTATAAATCCCAAATTCTTTTACATTCTCAACATTTGCTGTTATACCCTTATCGTTTTGAAACATTTTATATTTGAACTCTGTAGGATTATTTCTCCAATCAATACTCTTGATTAGACATTCATACCTTTGATCTGATTCGTCGATGAAATACCCCTTCTCAAATGAAATCTGGGAATAGGAATTAATGAATGAAATTACAAGTAAGGTTATTAGAAAATGCTTTTTTTTCATGTATTGTACGTTTGGTTTATTCACTTTATTAAGGCAGTTTGTCAATAAACATATGTGAGAAGATTAATTTCAATTTATACATATAAGTTCGCAAGAAGCAAATCGTCAGCGTGCTATATTTTTGATTAATCGATCGTCGAAATCTAAGACCTCATTGCAAGATACTCATCTTGTTTGCCATTTTTATTATTCATAATATTGATCTGTTTCAAATTTGATTTCTAATTTAGTGTCCGTCTATTCAGTTGTGAAAAAATTTATTTTTCCAAGTGCATTGATTTGAGAATACTAATCTCGAATTTCTACGTAGAACAAAATTAAGCGCATTCTTTTTATAATGTCTAATCTGGTTTTTGTCTGTTCTATTAATTGATATAACTGTATTTGACCGAGGTTATAAGCATAAATCATCATGGTTGATTTAGGCATTATAATTACTTATCTACAAATGTAATGATGATAATTGAAGTACTATTTTCGTTTATATGATAAGACTTAATTACTTCTGCTCTTTATTAGGTTAAATTGATATTAAAATATCAGCTAATTATGGATATAGAGTGGACATTGTAGGGCAATTTTCTCACCTTTAAATGTGTTATCTTTGATAATCCGACCATGGTTGATTCTGGAATAAATCAACATTTATAACAAATAAGCAAAATTATTATGTCTACCATGTCTAAATTATATTCAGTAATCATTCTCAGTCTTGTTCTTTCAGTGTCATATGGACAAGGAATTGAGTTTTTTGAAGGCACTTGGAAAGAGGCGATAGCGGAAGCAGCGAAAGAAGATAAGATCGTATTCGTTGATTCTTATGCACAGTGGTGTGGTCCATGTAAGAAAATGGCTAAGAACGTATTTACACAACAAGCAGTCGGAGATTTTTTCAATGATAACTTTATTAATCTTAAGCTCGACATGGAGCAAGCTGATGGTCGTACTTTCGGTGCTAAGTATCCTGTCTCTGCATATCCAACTCTATTTTTCCTCGACAGCCAAGGGAATATTCTCAAAAAAGTAACTGGAGGACAGAATTCGGAAGGACTCATTAGCCAAGGTAAGCTTGCGATTAAGAGCTATGATAAGACTGAAGCTTATGCGAAATTATATGATGAAGGCAAGAGAGACTATGATCTAATGGTTAACTATGTCAGAGAATTAAATAAAGTAGAAAAACCAAGTATTAAAATATCTAATGAATACTTAAAGTCTAATCCTGATATCTCGAAGCAGGAGAAAGCAAATTTTCTCATGCAAGCGGTTATAGATGCTGATTCTAAATTATTTGACCAATTAGTAGAACTTAGGAAAGAAGCGATCTCTGGATCATCTAAGGAAGCTTATGCAACTGTAGTCCAATCAGCAGCGATGAAGACAGTCGCTAAGGCTGTAGAATATGATTACAAAGATCTTGTAGACGAGGCGATTACTCAGTATGAGAAAGCAGATGTGGGAAATAAGGATAAATTTAAGGCAGAAGCATACTTACAATATTATGCAGAATCTGGTAATTACAAAGAATGGAAAAATACGTCGAAGTCATATCTTAAAAAGTATGGGAAGAAAAACCCAGATTTATATAAGGAACACCTATCTACAATACGAGAATCTCTTAACTATGAACAAGACGCTAAGTCGTATGCGGGTGAATTATATAAAACCCTTGTCAAGAAAGATGATTCTTCTAAAAATTATAATGAATATGTCCAATTCTTAGTAGCTAATAAGGAATTAGAAACTTCAATAAAAGTCATGAAAGAAGCCATCAAGAAAGCAAAATCGAGAGATGAGGACGTTTCTCAAATGGAAAAATTCTTAGACTATATTAACGGTCAAGTGAAATAAAAAATTAATACCCCTTTTAAATGTTGTTTCGTATTCTCCTATTTTTCTTTTTCTCTATTGGTATCTGCAATGGACAATCTGGTGAGGTTCGCTTCTCTACGATAGATCTCCGAGCTGCTAAGCAACGTGCAGTGATAGAGGACAAATTAATATTTGTAGATACCTACGCAAGCTATTGTAAGCCATGTAAGATTCTTAGTCGAGAATTCAGAAAACCTAAGCTGTATCAGTATCTCAATAAAAACTTCATCAATGTGAAGGTCGATATGGAAGGAAAATATGGACAAGCATTTAAGAATGCTTACCAAGTTGTATTCCTTCCGACGCTTATGATATTAGATAAGCATGGCAACTTAAAATTTAAAATAGATAGGCTTGCAACAGCAGACGAATTACTTGCTCTAACTAAGCATTATCAAGAAAAACTGTATCCAGAATCAAAACCATACTTAGCAGAGGCAAAACCTGCGGCTGATAGATCTGTAGCTCGTACTCCAGCCGTCAAAAAACCAAGACCCACTGTAAAGAAAGCAACCATAAGAAAAAAGGATGTCGTCGTAAAAGCTAAGATAGAACCAATCAAGAAACCGGTCGTGGTACCTGTAGTAAATGATAGTGAAGTCATCGTGCATGTACTGGGTCAAGACGAAGACCTTCCACCTGAGGTGCTTAAGCAAGAAGCCTACTTCAGGATGGAGCTAATGGATGGTAGTCACATTTCAGTAGCGCAAGACTATCTCAAGACACAAGAGGACTGGTCGACACCAGAAAATAGTCGATTCTTATTTGACTTTTTATATACGGTCAACTCTTCGGAGTTTGAATACTTAATAGAACACAGAGAGGCATTCAATACACTTATAGGAAAAGAGCAGGTAGAAGAAAGTATCAATATACTGGTAACTAAAGAATTGGAAAGAGCCTTTCCAAGACCTGATAAAGCAAAAGCGATAGAGCTGTATGGTTACTTAGATGTAGCTGAGCCAAATAAAGCAGCAGCGGAATATAATCTGTCTACTCTAATGGACGCTGAGGATACTAAGAATTATATTACTGAAGCTGAGGCATATGTCGACTTATATGATGATGCAGATGTCGGTATCATAAAAGCACTATCAGTAAGCATACTTAAATCAAGTAATAGCAAACGAGATCTAAAAAAGGCAAAGAATTATGCTGAGCAAGCCGGTAAGAAATCGCCTAATGATAGCAGCATAATCTTGCTACAATCTGCAATCTATTACAAGATGGATAATATCCGACAGGCTAAGAATTACGCAAATGAAGCACTAACTATAGCTAAAGCTAATGGACAGAATATTCTGGAGATCAATAAAATGATCAATACCCTAAGTACTCTTTGATAACTAATTTACCTACGTTTTCTAAGGATTAATTTTCTACTTGATATCGATTGTCATCATCACTGGTACATGATCTGATTGTACAGCTTCTGTCGCATGTCTGACCTCAGATATTTTTTTGCTAATATTTTTAGACACTGAGATATAATCTATCCTCCATCCTTTATTCTTCTGTCTAGAGCCCGCTCTATAACTCCACCAACTATAGACATCTTCTTGTTCTGGGTATAAATGTCGATACGCATCATCGAAATCTGTGTCAAACCATTCCGCTAACCATTCTCTCTCCTCTGGCTTATATCCTGATGGCTTATCCTTACGCTGTGGATTATGTATGTCAATATCTAATCTTACAATATTGTAATCTCCGACGATAATGACTTTCTTTCTTTTCTGGAGTAGTTCTGTGACCCACGGTCTAAAATCATTAAGAAACTTCATCTTAAAATCATGACGATGATCACTACTAGATCCAGATGGAAAATAACAATTAAGTAATGTCATAGAACCAAAATCAGTTCTTAGCACACGACCTTCACTATCATAGTCTGCCATAGATATGCCTGCGATTACTTTACTTGGTTTCTTCTTACTTAAGGTCATGACACCAGAGTAGCCTTTCTTCTCTGCAGAATGCCAGTGAGCGGTATAACCTAACTCTTCGAATATATCCGCAGGTACCTGATCGGGTTGTGATTTAGTCTCTTGGATACAGATGATATCTGCATTGACTTCTTTGATCCATTCTATCAGGCCTTTCTTTATTGCAGCTCTGATACCATTGACATTATAACTGACTAATTTCATTTCTTTGTTTTATAAAATTCATTAACTGCTTAGGTTTTCACAATCGTTCACTTCAGAGAATTGCATTTCTATGTTGCAGTATTATATTTTAAATGGATCGGAATCATAACCAAATTCTAAATATGAACTGCCAACTTTTACATTTTCCATACTGACTTTTTTTCCTGCTAACTTATGCGTGATACACAACTTAGCTCCGTTGTAGACGTTCCATTCATCCCAGTTAGTGTATAGACCTTTCACAGGTAATATCTGGGTCCACATTTTAAATCCTGTAGGCATAAAGTTCTCATCTAATATCCATAAGTAACTATCTCCAGGAGTCACCCCTCCTGATATGTATTCTATCAACAGTCCATGAGCACCATCTTCGATATCTACTATTTTTCTTTCTGTACCTGGATCATATACTTTATAAGGAGCAACTAACCAGAACGAATCATTACACCAGTATGACCAAGCTTTATCTTTAAGTTTTTGATTCTCATCACCTAATACTTCATTACCACTCACGTAACTACGAGATTCTTGAGACTTAGTATTTAGAACTACTTTATTATCATCCCATCTGATGATCACCATGTTATTTTTCTTATCCCAGAAGTACTTATGCCCTCCACCAAAAAATTCAAAATTGATATAAGAGATGGTATCATAAGCTGCTACATTAAGTTGCTGCAGCATATTGTTAGCTAACTCGTCTGCTTCAGTTCCGCTTACACCAATCGGCTTCTCCTCACTGAAGTACTTTATAGCTACGAAAGCAGCAATAGCGAGTATTAGCAAGAAGAGGCTGAGGTATTTTATAATTTTCATGTGTTTATATTTAAGCGGTAATGTCGCTATCGTATTAAATGATACTAGTTAATGTTTCAATTATTTGAGTTATGAACGTTCCGTCATTCTTTGATCGGGCATAAAAATAGTTCTAATATTAGATTAGTTATGTGACTATAGAATACTACTTATTAAGCTCTCCCGTTACTAATTCCGATATCTAAGAACAACTCTTATATTTGACATTAAATTATTGTGTCATATGTACAAAGGAAAGAAAGTAGTTGTTGTAATGCCTGCCTATAATGCAGCTTCGACACTCGAGAAGACGTACAGAGAGATTCCTTTTGACTTAGTAGATGAGCTTATCTTATGCGATGATGCCAGTAAGGACGATACAGTCGCAGTGGCAAAAGCGCTGGAAATCAATTACATTATCAGTCATAGAACTAATAAAGGCTATGGTGGCAATCAGAAGTCACTCTATAATAAAGCTCTTGATATAGGTGCAGATATAGTCATCATGTTACACCCAGACTATCAGTATACACCATTACTTATCCCTTCTATGGTTAATATAATAGGGGAGGACTTGTATCCAGTTGTCTTAGGTTCTAGAATATTAGGTAAGGGTGCACTGAAGGGCGGTATGCCTTTGTATAAATATATCGCGAATCGATTTCTGACATTTTCACAGAATCTTCTCGTAGGATATAAATTGTCTGAATATCATACCGGCTATAGAGCATTCAGCAAGGATGTCTTAGAAAAGATAAAATTTAATAATAACTCTGATGATTTTGTATTTGATAATCAGATGTTATCTCAGATCATCTACGCCGGTTATGATATAGGGGAAGTAACCTGTCCGACTAAGTACTTTGAAGAAGCATCTTCTATCAATCTTAGTCGAAGTATTAAGTATGGTATAGGAGTACTTGGAGTATCCATCATACATAGATTGCAGAAACTTGGGGTCGCTCGATCGAAGTTATATTAGAGCCCACCTTACACAGTTGGTTTTCGTGATGCATAAAAAAAGGAAGCATTGAAATCAATACTTCCTTTTTTAAGATTTTAAATTTTTCTACAACATTTCTTACGTTTATTTTTTCACAAAGCCGGCTCTGTAAGTTTTGTCTGCAAGAATATATAAGTAGTAGATTCCAGTTTCCATATCAGAAACATCTATATTATTCCAGTCACTCTTTTCTTGTCGTACGAGTTGTCCTTCTACATTATAGATGAGAACATTTCTAACTTCTGTAAGATTTAGATCTACATTGATATAATCTGTTGTCGGATTAGGCCATATGTTGGCACTGATATTTTCTATACTGGACACGCTGGAATTAAGGACTTGCTCATAGCAGCCTATATCTGGCATGTTATCTCTAAGATATCCTTCTATATCACGCTCAGGTGCAACACCTGGGATACCTGCGTCTACACAAGGACTTCCCTCAGCGAGTCTAAAATTATTATTAGCTAAGTCTACAAATAACGGGTCTGGCTGCAGTATATCATCATCACCTAATATATCTATCAGATCACCATCTCTACTAAAGTTACCACCTAGACTTGTAAGTGTAGGTACTCCAGCTTCTATGGCGAAGTCTTTAATATTGTAGAGTAAAGTATTCTGGATATTGATATTTCCGAAACCTTCTAAATCTGTAAATGCAGCGATACCGCTTGATAGCACACCTAAGTTATTTACGATAGAGCTATTGACAATATCTAAATTGATTTCAAGAGCCATAGAGTCAGAGACGTTGTGTGATATTGCACCACCTACACCTGGACCGTCAGCTGTATTGCTGTGTATAAGAGAATTTTCTATTCGACCATTCATATCATTGATATTAATTGCACCTCCTTGTGCTATGGCCATATTATTTTCTATGATACAATTTTGTATAAGAAATCTCGCGGTATCTATTCTTGGATTGTCATCTGCATTGAAAGCAATTGCACCACCAAAATTTCCTTCGTTTTGGAATAGCGTACATTCTGATATGGTGAAATTTGCACCATCATTTATAGAAATGGCTCCTCCATTTCCTGTAACGGTATTTTGTGTAAATTCACTATTTGTTATAGTTATAGTTGTCGTATCATTCTGAGACGATATGGCTCCACCAGAAGCAGCAATATTGGTTCTAAATTCACAACTATCCACAGCAAGAGTAGACTGAAAACCTCCATATATTGCACCACCACGAGAGTCCGCAGCGTTAGATAAGAATGTAGAATTCTTAACGACTGCATCCGTAGAATCGCCGTATATAGCTATTCCTGCACCCCAGTTAGAAGCATTGGTACCAAAGAAACATTTATCTATTTCGACAACCTTATCATTTCCATTAGAGAAAATGGCACCACCTGAATTTGTTCCAGCAGATACATTACCTAAGAATGTACAATCTTCGAGTGAATATGAGCCTTGAAATGTTCTGAAAGCACCACCCTGACCATCCAATGCTTGATTGGTTCTAAATTCAGTATTTCTAAAGATGACACTACTCTTATCAGACCTAGGTGAGGTGCTTCCACTGTAATAGAATCCGCCAGCTGTGACAGCTTGATTTAAGCTATATTCGCAATCTTCAATGACAACATCTTTACCTTGGAAAATAAATAGACCACCACCTGTACCAGACCGAGCCTCATTTTCTGTAAAGACGCAATCCTTTATCAGTAGTTGCATGTCATCATTGATAATATTTCTAGCGTCGAAATACATGCCTCCCGCTGAATTAGCTTCGTTACCGATGTAAGCATTATTGATTAATTGTAGATTACTTGTCTGCCATACAAACATTCCACCACCAAAACCATCTGGATTATTGTTGTTTTCAAACATGCAATCCTGAATGGTTACATTGACACAATTATTAGGATAACAACATCCTCTGTTTGTTATGTTGTTAGTAAATGTACAGTTAGAGATTTCTGCATCATTAACAAAGTACATGACTAGACCTGCAGACTGAGAATCAGAAAGATTGCTATCAAATGTGCAATCAGTTACTGTAACCATATCGGTAATAGATCCATCCACTAAGTCTCCACTATCAAAAGCGATACCTCCACCTGATCTACCATAGTTATTAGTAAATATACAATTGCTGACATCTAATGCAGTGAAACTTAAAATACCTCCACCAGCTCGTTGTATAAAATCAGCGTCGCCATTATCCGATGTATGTCCTCCTGTAATAGTGAATCCATCTACTGTAATTTTTCTACTGATAGATCCATCAAATAATAACACATGACGTGAATTATCTAAGCGACTGAGTGAATCTATCATGCCATTGTCATCTCCTGCGAGATCTCCACTTAGAACGGTAGCTAGACCAGTAGGGTCTCTTTCTGATCTATCATTTTCAGTTCCTGCAAATCCACCATACAGATCTACAGGAGCATTAAGAAAAAAAGTAGAGCTGGTATCAGCCATATCTTTGCCAGGCTTATAGGTGCCTGAGGCGACCCATATTTCTTCTTGAGTTAATACTGAGGTACCATTAAACTTGTCGAGAGCATCATCTAATGTAGTAAATGCATTCTCCCAAGAAGAACCATCTGCAGTGCCAGTAGCACTAGCGTTAACATAAGTGATCTGTGCACTAAGCACATTAGGTAGAAAACAAATAATGGAAAAAAGTAAAGTGTAGAGTGTATATTTCATATGATTCGATTTTCTTGCTAATCTAATACACTTTGAGGTAAAAAAGAAACCGCCCTACGGAAGTAGGACGGTCACTAAGCTTTTAAAAGAATCAATGAATAAGGCAAAAACTCAATCTCATACCTATAACACCAAAGAATATGCCATAAATTCCCATACTCTTGAGATGTGTCGCATTGACGTCTTTTTGAAAATTGTATTAAAATAGGCTACATTTGCAAAACTTTTTGAAACCTTACCATTACTATAGATTTTAAGCAATAAATATGGCTCTGATAGGAAAAATAAGACAGAATTTTTGGTTCGTCTTGATACTTCTAGGACTTGCATTAGCTGCATTCCTTATTATGGATACTTCATTATCCGGTAACGGTGGCGGCGGAGCTGCACCAGCATTTATCGGTTCAGTCAATGGCACCAAGATCAATTACAACGATTTTACCATGACAGAGCAGGCATACTTCGGTGGTTCTCAAGCAGATTCTTACTCTAAGAAAACAACGATCTGGAACTACTATGTAGAGAAAGAACTTCTCAGAGAAGAAGCAGATGCCCTCGGTCTTAATGTGTCTTATGATGAATTAATGGATCTACAGTTTGGGGCTAACCCATCTCCGATCATCACTCAGAATCAGTGGAAACCTGCTGACCTACAGGGTATCAAAACTTCTCTTACTAATGGTGAAGCGATTAACCCTAGCTTAGAAGCTTACTGGATAGAACAAGAAAAGCAGATTATGAATGAAGCCATCAAGGCTAAGCTTAATGGTATCATATCTAAGTCTATATATACGCCATCATGGTTAGCCGAGGAGTCTTTTGCTTCTGAGAATACTAAAGTAGACTTTAAGTATGTCAAGATTCCTTACGATCAGATAGACGGTGCAGGTATAGAAGCAACTGATGCTGATATTAAGAATTATGTATCTGAAAGAAAAAGTCAGTTCGAGCAGAAAGAGGAGACAAGAATAGCAGAGTATGCAGTATTTGATGTTATGCCATCTACGGCAGATTCTTCTTATTGGTTAGACAAAGCTAACGAGATGAAAACTAACTTTCTGAATGCAGCTAATGACTCATTATTCGTCACTGGTAATAAAGGCTATTACAGTCATATATATAATAAGTTAGATCAGGTCTCTGAAGCTAATAGAGGCGGTATTGCAGCACTTAATCCAGGTGAGATGTATGGTCCTTTCCAAGAAGCTGGATCCTATGTCGTCATTAAGATGATAGATAAGAAAATTGTTCCTGATACTGTACAAGCAAGTCATATCCTAAGATCAGCAGATCCTAATAACCCGACAGCGATGGCTCAGGCTGAGGCATTCATAGATAGTATTAGAGGTGTGTATAAGTCTGGTAAAGTATCGTTCGATACATTAGCTGTGAGACATAGTAATGATCCTGGATCTGGGGCTAAGGGCGGAGACTTGGGCAAGTTTACCCAAGAGACGATGGTGCCAGAATTTGCTAAGGCATGTTTTGGTTATGGAAAAGAAGGTGGGCTGTATACAGTAAAGACACAATTCGGTGTGCACCTTATTAAGGTGGTAGATCAGATATATAATGACCAAAATGTCAAGTATAATTTTGCTTCTCTTAGTCAGAGCATCATTCCGACCCAAGAGACTCAAGATACAAGATATGATGAGGTCACAGAGATCGTCAGTCAGAATAGAGAGGCAGCAGATCTTAGTACAGCATTAGAAGCTTATCCTAATGTTAGCTTAGAGACATCAGCACCCCTTAAGATTAATGATTATGCATTTGCAACATTAGGTAGTGGTAATACACCAAGAGATATCATTAAGTGGTTATTCAACCCAAGTACTGAAGTCGGAGATGTATCAGATGATGTATTCAGATTCTCGGACCAGATACAGTATTATGATAACAAGTATGTAGTTGTGACACTTAAGTCGATTGTACCAGCAGGAATGCCGACGGCAGATATATTGAGAAATAAGGTAGAGGCAGCGGTGATCAATCAGAAGAAAGGTGAGAAGCTCCAGAGTTCTCTTAGCGTTACATCATTAGATGCAGTAGCTAGTCAGTATAATACGACTGTAGAGACAGCCACAGATGTGACGGCAGCAGCTTCATTTGTTCCAGGTGTCGGTAATGAGCCAGAAGTTATCGGTACGGCATTTGACTTAGCAGCACAGTCTGTATCTAAGCCTATCGTAGGAGAAAGTGGTGTCTTCGTCATAGAGCCAATCAGAAAAATGGACGCAGGTGCTCCTACTAATATTCCTTTCCTTAAGAGCAGTGTATCCACTGCTACAAGAAGTCAGGTTTCATTTAAGATAATCGAGAATATGAAGAAAAGAGCAGACATCTCTGATAGTAGAGCTAAGTTCTTCTAAGCTTTTTTCTAAGAAATATAGTAAGCCCCGATGATTTAAGTTGTCGGGGCTTTTTTTGTTTTTTATGAATTTAGTGGGCGAAGCGTTTCTTTTAATACCATTTAAATTTTAAGATGTCGGTTAAGATTATAGAATAGAATTTGTTAAGATTAAGGCATGAACGAATGATTTCGTTGCAGACGAATCGAGTATGACAATACTCGAAAAAAGTGAACCACGAAAGTGGGTGGGCTGACTCATAGCGGTAGCTATGAAGAGTATTTTTAACGCAGAGATTGGCTAATTCTATTATAATATTTCCGACATTCTAATGTTTAAATGGTATAAGACACTCTCTTTTATTTTTTATTAGTTAGAAATAATTTCACTTCATCGATAAATTCAGGCATCGGCATTTTATCGATTTCGTCTACTGCTATTTTTTCCGCTGTATTTTCGTCATATTCACCGTAGTATTTTTGGAATTTTTCTTCAAAAATTTTAGTTCGAAAATCATTATATCTAAACCAAATTTTCATGGGGCCATCAAGATTTCTTAATCCGACAGTTTCTATAAACCAAGTTCTCACAGCACAAATTAAATCTTCTACTTCGTTATTATGATTCTTTATGTCGATGCCATTTAAATCAGATATCGATTTCATGTAATCATACTTTTCTTTAGCAAGAACTAAAAATGCCTTATTTGAATACTTTGAGTTATATGTCTTACAGCCGAAATCTGCGCCTAATTCAAATGGCATGTTGAATCTAAAGAATTCATTTTCTTGTTTTGCTTTAATTCGTGATAAATCGTGAATTCCAAATTGTGATTCTTTGATACAATCTAAGATCTTTTGGAGTCTAACTCTTCCTGAATCTGATTCTTCTAATGAGAGGCGAGGTTTGTAATCGAAATACAGTACCGTATAGACAAGTGCCTTTAATAAAGGTTTGTACTCTGAATCAAATGGACAATTGATGAATACATTCTTGGAATAATTCTTATGCAAGATATATTTCGTTTAACCTTTAGGTGGATGGGGATCGTTGCCATAAGAATTTCTGTTTTGAATTGAGCCATCTTTTTTATGAATGTACAATTCGGTTTTTTCAGATTTGCTCAACTTTCTTCCATACTTTACAGCTTCATTTTTGGTTCTGAAACTCTTAGATGCTCTCAATGACCCTGATTTTTTTACTGCCCACCCTCCTTTCGCCTTTGAGCGTACAACATGGTTTGATTTAGACATATTCTTTGTTTACAGGTATAACTAAATTCAGATAATTTTAGTTTCAGTTATTTTCCCACTAACTATTCCTTATCACCCGCCCACTTGCACTATTAGAAAAGCTTTAGTAATTTAGTCGTATAATTCGGTAATTATAGGTCGTAATAAGCGACATATTCTTACTTCTCATCATTTTCATACCATTTGTATTCCAATGTATAAGTGGTATTACAACCCAAAGTTCATGTACGACCGAGCGATATTACATATGGATCTGGACTCTTTCTTTGTCTCAGTAGAGTGTCTCAAGAATAATCAGTTCTTAGGCAAGCCTCTGATTATAGGAGGATCTGGATCGCGGGGTGTGGTGGCATCTTGCAGCTATGAGGCACGGAGATTTGGGGTGCATTCTGCGATGCCGACTAAGATGGCATTGAGGTTGTGTCCACAAGCGATCATTCTCAGAGGAGACATGGACAGCTACTCTAAGTACTCGCAACTGGTGACAGATATTATCGCTGAGGATGCGCCTGTGTACGAGAAGTCTTCTATAGATGAGTTCTATCTAGATCTCTCTGGAATGGATAAGCACTTTGGATGTTATAAGTGGTCTAAGGAATTGCGTCAGAAGGTGATACGAGAGAGTGGTCTGCCGATATCATTTGGTCTATCGGTTAATAAGTTGGTATCTAAAGTAGGTACAGGAGAATCTAAGCCTAATGGAACGAAAGCCATCGACAAGGGTTCTGAGAAAGATTTCTTATCACCGCTTTCTGTGAGAAAAATTCCAGGTATCGGTAAGCAAACTTATAAGAAACTTAGCTTCATGGGAGTCCGTCAGATTAAGACACTGAGTGGTATACCGGTGAGGCTTCTGGAGAGAGAATTCGGTAAGTCAGGGAAGAAGTTATGGCAGAAGGCTAATGCGATAGATAATACGCCGATTGTACCATACAGCGAAAAGAAGTCGATGTCTAAGGAGAGAACATTTACAGAAGATACGCTTAACCTACGCTACATCCGTAACATGCTACTCAGAATGGTGGATGAGTTGGCCTATGAGCTGCGAGCGACAGAGAAGTTAGCTTCTTGTGTTACGGTTAAGATTAGGTATGCGGACTTTAATACTTATACGAAGCAGCGATGTATTCCTTATAGCTCTAATGAGACTGTACTGGCTCGTCATATCTGTGAGCTATTCGATAGTCTGAATGAGCGGCGGCAGCTGATCCGACTGATCGGTGTCAAGTATAGCGGCCTGGTATCGGGCAGTTATCAGATCAGCTTGTTCGATGATACCGCTAAGGCGATAGCACTGATGCAAGAGAAGGATAACATAAGGAGAAGATACGGGACAGATAAGATCATGTGGGCTTCTTATATGAATGAGAAAGCAAGAATGCCATCTAATCGATGATATTGCTCCCGAGTAGGTTTGATTTTTTTTAAGACATATCTAATTTTGTATCTTTCGTAGCGATGAAGTGGCTGGACAAACCATACCCGATAATAGTAGATCCTAAGATAGCATTGGCTGTCTCGTTTGGGATAGGTATTGTATGCTTTCTTATTCTATCGATTTTTGAGCCATTTGGCATTTCAGATATTGAGGTCGATAAGTCATTCTTTTTATTTCGTTTTGGACTCAATGGTACGATAGCGTTATTGATTTTCTATTTTGTAATACCTAAGATATTTCCATCTTTTTTCTTAGAGTCTCGATGGACAGTGAAGAAGCATGTTATACTTTACATGTTAGTATTAGCCCTTATAACATTGTTTAATTTCAATCTTAATTCTACTGCAGGTGCAGACTTTTCTCCACAGCATGGGCTACTTAAGTTTTTCTACATAACGGCTACTGTGGGAGCATTTCCAGTACTATTAATCACCTACATCACTGAGAAACTGGCAAGAGAAAAGAATGAAGACCAAGCAAGATTGCTTAACAATCAAAAATATAACATAGCAAAACGAACACACGAATATCAAGAGATTATAATTACATCTGAATCTAACAAACAGGAAACGATAAGCTTTCTGATCGACAATTTTTTATATGCACAATCACAGAGCAATTACACCCAGATCCACATAAGAAAAAATGATGGTATCGAAAGTAAGATGATAAGATCGAGTCTCAAGAATATAGAAGTACAAATCGATAGTAAGGACCAGGTCATCAGATGCCATAAGTCGTACCTCATTAATAAATCTAATATCCAGAGCATAGAAGGCAATGCAAGGTCTTTATATATTAAGATCACAGACGTAGAATCCCAGATCCCAGTCTCTCGGTCATTGGATAGAGATCTTCTTGTCTAATATTTTTCGTAGTGAGATATTCCCATTCAAATCAAAAAATCCCTTATAGATAATAGGGCTCCCATACGTCCCTAATGCCGCCGATAGGTCACATAATCTGTAAGAATCCAAAATTGTACTCTAAGTTGCAAGCATTAATTAATCAAACTAACAACGATATGCTTATACCAGAAATTAATATACTTCCCATAATAGTTGCAGCACTTGTACCTAATATTATAGGAGCTATATACTATGGCCCATTATTCGGAAAATCATGGCTGAGCTCATTAGGAATGACCACAGAAGATATGAAAGGTAGAAACGAGGCCCTTATCTACGGGTCTGCATTGGGATTGTCATTGATCATTTCATTCTTTATTAATTGGGTATTGCAGATGGGCCATAAAAATGTGAGTGAGGCAGGAGAACTCATATTCGCCAGTTATAATACATTTCCTCATGGAGCATTACACGGTATGATGTTATGCATGGCATTTGTTATGCCAGTGATTGTATGCTTAGGTCTATTCCAAAAGTCTTCCGCAAAGAATGTGTTGCTTAACGTAGGTTTTTGGCTTGTATGCTATGCTCTTATGGGAGGCATACTGGATGTATGGCAATAGAAATGAGTCCAATATTAATGAAGCCTGACTTAGGATTAGTGCCATTTAACACTTAACAATTTACTTTTATACAATCGATTATATTGTAATCTATTTTTCTAACTAAAAAAATTATAAGAAATGACAACAAAAGAAGTTGCAGACAAATTAGTAGACTATTGTAGAACCGGCAGATGGGATCTTGCCCAAGAAGAACTATATGCTGCTGATGCAGTCAGTATAGAGATGGAAGGAGCCCAGGGATTCCCTCAGAGAGTAGAAGGAATGGAAGCGATCAAAGCTAAAGGAGAACAATGGAACGCAATGGTGGAGGAATTCCATGGAGTAGAAATAGAAGGTCCGATCGTAGCAGGCGATCACTTCACAGTGAGCATGAGTATGGACATCACAATGAAGGGTCAGCCGAGAAAAAAAGATCCTGAGATTGCACTCTATAAGGTAAAAGATGGTAAGATTGTCTCAGAACAATTTTTCTACCCATTAGGTTAGGAAGTATCAGAACGAAAAAGAGCTCCAACAATACCGTCGGAGCTTTTTTTACTATGTTAGAAATCTATAAATTTTTTGGTATTAGAATGCGAATCCTACCGATAGACTGATTCTGTTAGCACTCTTATTTAATTTCATATCATCATCACCAAAGTTAAATCCGTCAGCGATACTGCTAAATTTATTCATGTACTTAAGATCTACATGAATGATTCCCCTTTGGTAACCTGCTAAAGCTTGGAAACCTAATTCTACGTTCTTAGAAGTATTTTGGTAATATTCCAGATCTGCAAATCGGCTATCCTTATCTACAAGAATCTCGGCTACTGGTCCGATACCTAATTTGAAATTTTTCTTGACAAGTATACCTGCTACAAATGGAATTTCTAAAACGTAATGCTGGTCTGTATAGACTGGAGAGCTGGTGCTAACTTTATTATAGTTATCCATTCTATATTCCATTCCATAAGTTGTGGCTAGTATTTCACCTTGTAAGAAGAAAGGGCCCATATTTCTATAGGCCATAAGTCCTATAGAGTGTACAGTCGTTCCACCCACAAAATCCAAGTCATATAATCCATGATCTGAATTAGGTAAAATTCTAAATGATTGCTCAGATTGTGTGACAGTTCCTATAGATAACTTAGGTCCGATATGCCATTGGGCATGCACTGTAGTACAGCATAATATTGCGATCGCAATGATCAAAAGATGTTTCATCCTCAAATAATTTTTTTAATAACATATAATGTTCTATCTAAATCCAGGTGTAGGCATAAATCAAAATAAAATATTGTTGATTCCGTATTGAGACTGCAAAATTATAAATTAGGTACATCCATAACATGAAATTCAGAATAAAAAAATGTTAAGAAGATAATTGTAGGAAGGAAATAAGATGTTAAAACAAGAATAAATCGAGATAATAGTTGTCTTAAAGAGGCGTCTACAATAGATAAATATAGAACCTCAAGAGAAGTCAGATATTAAGGCAAAAAAAAGAAGTCATCCAAAATTGTTTTGAATGACTTCTACTTTACATTTTATTTTTGTGGAATCAAATACACAGATTTATGCCATTTAGATTTTAAGATGTCGGTTAAGATTATATAATTGAATTTGTTAAAATTAAGGCATGAACGAATGATTTCGTTGCAGACGAATCGAGTATGACAATACTCGAAAAGAGTGAACCACGAAAGTGGGTGGGCTGAGCCATAGCGGTAGCTATGGCGAGTATTTTTAACGTAGAGATTGGCTAATTCTATTATAATATTTCCGACATTCTAATGTTTAAATGGTATTACTTGATATGTATTTTCTTAGTTAATCTCTTGTTCCCATCTGTCAATGTTAGGATATAGATGCCACTTCTAAGGTCATCAGCTGCAATATTAGTCCTGTTAGAGAATGATGTTTGCTTAATGATCTGGCCTGCGCTGTTATAGAGATCTACTATATACAGATCGGAATTATTAGCTAAGATATTAATGGAAGAATCATCATTAGATATTGTAAATAAAGATGCATCTAATTCTTCTACATCAGATGTGACAGATGCAAATGTGCTAATTGCGGTAGAATAATCTAACACATAATCATCACCTTGCTTACGCCATACGATAGCTAATACACCTATATTGTCAATATCGTATTCCGCATTAGGTGTCCATGTATAAGTGTAAGTCTGATTGTCTGCACCTTGAGTACCAGCAGTCCTTATCTGGTCTCCAAAATTCTCAGAAGTTAAAGCCTCCCTAAGGACATTAGGGTGAGCGACCATACCACTCCGTCCTGCCTGCACATCCATGACATTATTCTCATAGATATATACACCGAGGTATAAGTCATCAGGTGAGTCTTGAGAGGTGACTTGTACATTAATATTGAGATCACCATTATCTGCTACAACATCATATGTCTGAATAGTAGCATCAGCAAAGCTGGTTTGATTATTCAGATAATCAGATACACCGCTTTTGATCTCATCTACTTTGGCTTGCCAGTTAGAGGAAGTGACAAAGTAGTTTTCGTTAGACACAAAGAATTGCGGCTGTCCACTTACTTTTAGATTAGAGGCCATCCATTGACTTACAGGAGTCTGTAGATTGCCACTGTAGTGTACACCGAGAACTAATGCATCGTCACCATTCTGGTTATAATCTGCTTTTAGAGTTTCCATAATATCCCAACCATAACCTCCACATCTCGGGCACCAGGTTGCAGTAACTTTTGACATAACGGCTCTCTTCTGAGCAGTGGCAACACCTACAGATAATAGGGTAACTAATAATGTCAGTAAAGTAAAATTTCTCATTCTATGTATTTTTTTGTTTGTATATAAATATTAGGCTTATTACTCTCTGGGTAGATATATATTACAATGTACGTGTTATAATGTTCCATCAGATTCTTTATAGATCGTCGCTGTAACGACTTGTCCTACAACTCTTAGTGATCGCTTATCTATAATGGATAGATCATCACATGACTTATGCCAGCACTTCTGGAATCTTACACCATCTGGTTGATTAATAATATCTATCATAGGGATCTTAGCAATTGTATTAACAAATAGGTGATCATCCGTAAGATCTCCAGTGTTCTTAGTGACAAACATATCTGAGTAACCCATCCGTTGTGCCAGTGACCATACTTTTTGTAAAGTATCATTAGCATATTTTTGTGACCAGACATCTTGACCAAAAACAGGATTCTTAGCACCGACCATGTCAAGGTTTATCCCATACTTAGCTCTATAGTTTTTCTTATGCTTGTTACGAGACCAATATTGAGATCCAAGACACCATGTCTCTCGCCCTTCTCCTCCCTGATCCTCTGCATCCCAGAATATAATGTCTATCCCTAAGTCTATTGGATTATCCTGTATCACTTTAGCAATTGCCATCAGTACGCCCACTCCTGAGCCGCCATCATCGGCACCCATGATAGGTTTATCCACCATATTGGGGTCTTCGTCCTGATCTGCCATATATCTAGTGTCCCAGTGTGCACTGAGTATGACTCTATCCTTAATATGTGTATTGTATTGTGCAATAATATTAGTAGAGGCCCACTCTTCTCCTGTATGTATTTTTGCAACAAAGTCTTGCTCTATGACATCTGCACCCAGTGCTTTCATCTCTTGTACAATCCAGTTCTTGCAGGCCTCATGAGTAGGAGTACCAGGTACTCGAGTGCCAAAAGACAGTTGCTTTTCTATATATCCGTACGCCCTGTCAGCGTCAAATGCTGGAACTTTCACAGGATCTTTTTTGATCGTAGATTTTGTATTAGTTTTCGGATCACTTTTACAAGAGAATAGAAGTGCTCCTAAGAAAAGCAGTATTATGTATTTGTAAGAATTCATCTGTATACTTTTATATCTATTAATTATGACACAGACCACGAGGTGCCATCCTTACCATCTTTAATTGTAATCTTGTTCTTAGCTAATCCATCACGGATCTTATCAGAGGTATCCCAATTCTTATTAGTCCGAGCATCCTGTCTGAGTTCGATGATGAGATCCATTACACCGCTTAGGACATCATTATCTGCATTATCCATATCATTCTGTAAGCCTAAGATATCATAGACAAATTGTGGTAGGATAGTCTTGAGTTTACTAAGAGCATCTTTAGATAATCCATTAATGTTTATGTGACTATCTTTCATAGAATTAATCTTACTGACTAATTCGAATGCAGAAGCGATGGCCTTAGGTGTATTAAAGTCGTCACACATATGACCGATCATCTCATCTAATAGAGATAAGATCTCATTGTCTAATGCGCCATCGTCAGATGTTGTCTCTAGTGATTTCAATGTTGTCAAAGCCATCATCAGTCTACGGTACCCTTTCTCAGAAGCTTGCATACCTCCGTCAGTTAGGTCCAGTGTAGAACTGTAATGTGATTGTAGCATGAAGAACTTTACAGCCATAGGTGTGTATCCTTTGGATACATGCGGACTCTCTCCAGAAAATAATTCTTCAGGTGAGATGGTATTGCCGTCACTCTTAGACATCTTACGACCATTCATCAGAAGCATATTAGTATGTAACCAATAGTTAGCCGGATCACAATTACATGCACCGACATTCTGTGCTACTTCGTTTTCGTGGTGAGGGAACTTCAGATCGTTACCACCTCCATGTATATCGAATTTGTCACCTAAGTATTTAGTACTCATTACCGAGCACTCCAGATGCCATCCTGGGAATCCTACAGACCACGGTGAGTTCCATTTCATAATATGCTCGGGGGCAGCCTTCATCCATATGGCAAAATCAGATGGGTGTTTTTTTTCGCTTTGATTCTTCAGGTCATCTCTCGTCTCAGTGAGTAGGTCCTCTATCACACGACCTGAGAGGTGACCATAGCTTTTCTTTTCAGTATGAAACTTAATAGTATCAAAGTATACAGAACCATTCTTCGCATAGGCATAACCATTGTCCATGATCTGTTGTACCATCTCTATCTGTTCTATGATGTGCTGAGTGGCTCGTGGTTCTATGCTCGGTTTTTTGGTATTAAAGACATCCATCATAGTGTGGAAAGAGTTACTGTACTTCTGTACAATCTCCATAGGTTCTAATTTCTCGAGAGTCGCTCTCTTAGAAACTCGATCTTCTCCATTATCTAGAAGGTGCCCCACGTCAGTGATATTCCTGACATATCTTACCTTATATCCTAAAAACAATAAGAATCGATACATCACATCGAAACTCACAAATGTCCTCACATTACCTAAGTGTACATCGCTGTAGACAGTAGGTCCACATACATACATGCCGACATAGCCCTCTTCTATCGGGGTAAATTTTTCTTTCTTCTTGCTGAGGCTATTTTGTATATATAAATCTCTCATCTACTCGTTGTCTTGTTTTCTAAATTTTAAAATCATAAAAAGTAAAAATGAAAATCTTTCGATAGAAAAATTATTCATTCCTTCATCTGTCATCATTTTATCTAAGTCAAAGACGTTTTGTGACTTTAATTAGAACTGAAATAATGAATGCAAAGTTACATCGTCTTTTAGACTATTGAATTTTCTCTATCTAACAGTTGTGATAATAGGAGAATGATCCGATAGCTTGATTTTGAGAATTTTGTGATTTAATATATTAATGTCCTTATCTGCAAATGCATAATCTATACGTAAGCCTGGTAGATTAGTTTTCTGGGTCTTTCCGAGTCCACTGCCATGCTCTATGAATGCATCACAATAATGTTGTGAGACTTTTCTGTATAGATACGATTGTGGCATATCATTAAAGTCTCCAGTAATTATAACTGGATGTGGCGATTGCTCGGCATGTCTCATGATATGTTCTATCTGTTCTACCCGCTTTATAGCGTGGATACTATATTCATCTAATACGTATACACTCTCATCTATTATCTCATTAATATTATCTGTCATATTAGGCACCTTATTAGAGCTGAGATGTATCCCATATATTCTATACATCATAGAGTCATGCATGACATCCACCCACGTCGCAGAATGGAACTTGCTTTCGAATTGTATTTTACCGTGATTCTCGATCGGTAACTTACTATATATGCAAGTTTTCATATCACGGTCCAGATGTGTGTTGTATCCTATAAATATCTCATCCAATATCGGAATCAACAATTCTCGTCTCTCTTGTAAGCACACGATATCAGGAGAGACGTCTCTTAAAAATTCTTTGAATTCTTGGACTTTATTCTTTTTGTCCTTAGCAGAAAAGTGATGGTAAGTACCACCTATATTGTAGGACATAACTGAGAATCCTTCTTCGACAGTCTTAGTTTTGTTAAATCCTACAGCACGTTGTAGCGGTATGTAGCCTACAACTAATGTAATAAGGGAGAGCATAGCATACTTTGGCTTAGTTAATACCCAGATAATGACGAAACACAAATTAGTCACTATGAGTAGGGGATAGCCTAAGCCAAAAAAAGCAAAGAACCACGTCCGGGCAGGATTAACATAAGGTGATACGTAAGCAAAAATCAGACAGACAACTGCAACTATATTGACAACATATATTAACTTCTTACCCCAGCTCATTTTTTGACTTATTCTTTGCTGGCATTACTTAAAAAATCCTTTTCTATATCTGATAGTTTGTCGAAGCCCTGCGCTGTGATCTTTTCCAGTATCCTATCTAATTCTTGTTGCTTATTTATTTGCTTCTTATTAGTTCCAGACTTATCTTCTGATTGCTTGTGTACGACCTTAAATTTTTTCCTATCTGTTTTATTTCTTACTGGAGCTTTTTTCTCTGGCTTCTTAAACCATGAAATGAGATCTACTCCTTGTCGTAAAGCGTATATATATAATACGCCGAATACAGCTCCTGCAAGATGTACCACAAAGCCTCCCGTATTAGAACCTATAGACGTAATGAGGTCTAAGAATAATATACCTAAGGCGATATACTTAAGCCTTACATCTCCCAGAAATAACAATCGCATACTGTAATCAGGTGACAAAGTAGCGGCTGTAAATATGAATGCCATGACTGCTCCAGATGCACCGTAAGCGATAGATATACCATTACTGCCACCTGGGAGAAACTGATCCCAGAATATATATATGACAGCACCGAATAGGGCACTGACTATATACAAGGGTAATATTTTCTTATCACCGATCAGGTCACCGACAATCCGCCCAAACCAATACAGCAAGAGCATATTCCACAAGATGTGCCAGAAACTGATATGCATAAACATATGGGTGAGGATAACCCATGGATGAAAGATAAACTTTCCCATATCAGATGTCAGCGCCAGATTATCTTGAAATAGGCTAAATATAGTCCCATTAAAATCAAAGACCTTGACCAGATTCAATAGTATAAATACGGCAATATTAACTATGATGAGCTGCGACACCATATTCCCACTTCGGAAAGTGGATTTTATATCATCTATTACGGAGTTTAACATGGCAAATTGACTATAAAATTATTATAAATAATTTATAATTATACATTTATATATGATAATAATTAATAATATAAATCTATTAGATTACTATTCTTATAGATAAAAATTATATTGAGATAAAGTTTAAGTAATTAGGTCTTAAAAATTCAAAGTATACGTTGAACGCTTACAATAGACATATATTTTTTGTTTTGCTCTGTGTAATAACAGACATTTTAGTCATCTCAGCCGATTTATCTGCTCAGAGGCATTTGGCACACGATAAGCATATAGAAAAAATCAGTGTAGACAGTATTGGTAATATCGTCATCTATGACGGAGATAATTTATTATTAAATTATAAAAATGAAAGCTTCGAAAAGATCACTGGATCCACTCCAGTAGTCAGGTTATTAGATAATCGACTTGATGGTATATATGTCATAGATAGAGATGGGCTGAAAATGATAAGTGGAGATGATTACTATAAGGTAATGCACACAACTGAGGCAGCAGTTGATATTATATTTAATGGACAGGATACCTTCATCATCTATCCAGATAGATTAAGTGCCCACTTACAGAAAAGACAAGAGGAATGTAAGTTTAAAGATTTTTATAGTTCTGATATTCTGACTGGCACTTATTTATTAAGAGAAAAAGTTATTGTTTTTGACAATCACGGGCATAGCGAACCTTGTGCTGACATAAGTTATAGACAAATTGTCGATATTGATATTACATGTACGGAACGTTATGATCACATGCGTGTACTTATAGGAACAAGAAGTCAAGGCATATGGATGTACAAGAACGATCAATATAAGCAATTCTATCTACCAGGAATCGCTCTACCAAAAAGCATCAAATCTCTGAACTACAGAACTCCAAAATTATGGATACATACATTGGATTCTCTGCTATACGTCTATGATGAGAATAAACATATATTAGAGAAGGTCGATAATGGAGTAATAGATTACGATATAGATAGATGGAATTGTCTATATCTCAACAAAGGAAATTATATAGAAATAAATACAACGTATGCTAACGATGAGTTACCATATGTGAAAATAGGAGAGGTCAGGTCAGGTTATCATGTAATAGATGAGACTCAGAATATGAGCTTCTCAAGGTATCAAAATAGTATATCTGTACACCTGATCTCTCATTATCCATCGTCACCTCAGTCTGTTAAGTATGAGTATAGGAATGAATCGAATGGAAAGTGGAAACAATTAGATTCTGACCAATTATACTTAACCGATATACCGCCAGGAGATTATCACTTACAGATAAGGGCAACTGCAAATCAGGTTCACTATACATCTCCAGTAGGTTTTCGATACTCGATTGCATCAGACTGGAGAGATACTTTATGGCCCATTATTTTCGGAGTGCTGAGCTTCTTACTTGTTGCGTTACTTTTATCTATGAGGAAGGCGAAAAGAGATAAGGATAGAATAGTAAGTGATAAGAAAAGCACAGAGTTACAATTAGCTAAGATTAAGTCAGAGCAAAAATTGTGGCAAGCACAGATGAGCCCCCACTTTATATTTAATGCACTTAATAGTATATCTGGTCTGATAGCAATGAGTCAAAATAAGCAAGCCCGAAAAGCCTTGAATGACCTATCTCAGATGATGAGAATGACACTGGATAATTCGTCAGAGGAAAGCATAGATATAAAGGATGAAATTAGATTTCTAAAAAAATACCTCTCTGTAGAGAAAGCGATTAGAAGTGACTCTTTTGTTTATAATATTATGTGTGAAATAACCGATGCGACTATACCGCCGATGATCATACAGCCATTCATAGAGAATGCAATCATACATGGAGTGTCCGGATTGCAAGAGCGGACAGGAAAGATTATTGTATCTATTTCTGAGAATACATCTTATATAACAGCAGTCGTACAAGATAATGGTGTCGGGAGATCTGCAAAGAAAAAAACAGATCCCGATCATCAATCAGCGGCAGTAGACATTGTGACTAATCGATTGTCATTATTAGATAGATGGGGCAAGGTAACTGATTATGTATCTTATGAAGATTTGTACGATGACAATAACAAGGCCTTAGGTACAAAGGTGACTCTATTAATTCCGAAAAGAAGGTTGTAACATTTATATCAAGAAACAAGAAAACAATGGCAAGTAATAATTTCCTCGAAGTGATGATTATAGATGATATGCCTTTAGCTATCGCTAATCTAAAGGCAGAATGTGAGGACAATCATCCTGAGATACATATTGTCGATACAGCTAACGGAGTAATGGACGCCGCTAAGAAAATAAAAAAACATCAGCCAGACCTTATCTTTTTAGATATACATATGGGTGATGGAGATGGTTTTGACTTGTTAGAGATGATAACACGAGAAGGGATAGAAGTGATATTTACTACGGCGTCTAAAGATCATGCGATCAAAGCTTTTCAATATAAAGCGGCCGACTATTTACTTAAGCCTGTTGACCCAGATTTACTTAGCCAAGCAATAGACAAAATACTGACTCGCAAAAACAAAAAGACGGATATTGATGTAACAAAAAACTTAGATACAATTGCTCTCAATACTCAAGAAGAACTCAGAGTGGTTAGTAAGGCAGATATCATTAGATTAGAATCTATGGGTAATTACACTAACTTTTTCCTATTAGATAATAGCAAAGTTCTGGTTACTAAAACGATGAAAGAATACGTCAATTTATTAGGTGATGATTTCCTGAGAGTCCACCAATCTCACCATGTGAACATATCACAAATCAAAGCTTATGTCAAAACAGAAGGTGGATATTTACTCATGAAGAATGATGACCAAGTACCAGTGAGTCTACGTAAGAAGTCGATGTTAATGGAGGTGTTGTCTAATCGGTGAAAAAAAAGAGGATTGGTTTAGTGACCAATCCTCTACAGAAATTATCAAAAAATCTGTTGGGGTAATTTATCTTGTCTCGCAAATATAATCATTTGGTTTCAAATTAATGTAGAGTGTTGTGAATCCCAAGAAATAATATTTAGAGTTACTCGATATTTTTATCATTAGTTCTTTATAAAAATGCCCCTTATCTTTTTGATTCTGTTCTTCAGTTTCCTTGACCTAATATTATTTCTGTCTCGTAATCGCGGTGTACTTTTAATAATATTATTACCACCACTTCTGCTGATAATGATGTCATTTTCTCTGATTGTCTATCATTCTCCTCATAAGATTGTATCTGATAGACTTTTTAAGTCTCGATATTAATCCATACCGATATAATCAGCTAATGCCCCTTTACTCCGTTCAGATTGACCGATGGTCCGATGAGACATTAATTTAGATGGCTTATATTTATTATTATTATCCTAACCCAATTATAACCTTGAGAATAATCCTATTCATATTACTTATCCTATTACAATTGCAATCTGTTGCTCAGCAGATCACACAGGTAAAAGTAAAAGATCTCGAAGATGGTCTTAATGAACGAATCGTCAATAAAATAGCAAGAGATACATTTGGATTTTTCTACCTATTTTCTAATAATTCTGTCCAACGTTATGACGGAGCTGACTTCGAAAATGTCGAGATACCGATAGGAAGTGAGAAGCTTCTTAAAAATATAAGCACGGTAATCACAGATAATAACGGAGGACTAATGATTAGCTCAGAAAGTACAGATCAAGATATCCATATTGCCTGTGGTGCTTTGAATTCTCAATATGTAGTATCGCAACACACAGATATAATTTTTCCACAAAATGAACTATCGTTTAATGGCAGTTCTGATACATATGTAGTAAGAGAGAATGATACGATCGTTGCGAGACGAGGTACTTTCTGGAAGTATCAAGATGGTGACCTTATACAGCTTGGAGGTATTGACAATGAGGGGCTTAATTGTAATGTAATAACACAAGATAATAATGGAAACATAATAGCGGCATTTGGGTATGTGGCTAATCAATCTGATGCTGTAATGGCATTAAGTCCTGATAATGAGATATCAGATTATTCTGAGGTCCTTGATTACAATGATAAGATTAGAGATATCTATTGTGATGATATAAATCATAGGTGGATGATAGCCACTTTTAATGGTCTTTATATCGTGTCATATATGAGAACAGGCATAGATGTCTATCATGTGGACGAGAATGTTTCTTCTAGCGAATTTGGGTACGTCGTGACTACCGTTTCTGCTGATGGACCAGATGTATTGCTTGCAGATGAGAATTATGGTTTACGTCGAATTACTGATTCTGGCGAATTAGAAATACTATTTCCAAATGAAACAGTTGATTTTTTTGACAATGAAATAATCGTGTATGACACAATAAGCAGCCAGTATTATATCACTGCTAATTTCACTGATGATGAGTCTGTACTCTACATCTGTGATACGACATATACTGATTTGAGCAAACAGATTATTCCATTTAGAATTAGAGATTTCTTAATACTTTCAGGAAAGGAGTTACTTCTTGTAGGAGCTGATAGGACTGTATCAGATGATAATATGAGCGGAAGAGCAATGGTCTGGAATACTGAATCCTCATCAGGTGAGATGGTATTACATAGCTTACCCGTATTAAGAACTGTGGAGTCAGTCGATGAGCACTATTGGATAGGTACCACTAATGGATTATTTGTCTTTGATCAAAATTATGCATTGCAGGAAAAAATAGAATCAGGAATTACAAATCCATTTATATTATGTCTGGAGGAGATAGGGAATCAGATCTATGCTGGTAGTTATGGTGGTGGACTATACTTAATAGATAAAGACACTAAGAAGGTCGTAAGACAATATAGTAAGGCAAATTTTCTTAGTGACAATGTAGTAGCATCTATACAAAAAGATAACCAGGGAAATATATGGATTGGAACATTCAATGGTATAAATGTCATAGATCAGAGTGAACATATCATATCTAAATTAATGGGTTATGACGGCATCTCACATCGAGAGATGAATACGAATGCCATCTCCAAAGACGCTGATGGAAACATATATTTTGGTACACTAAATGGAATGACTAAGATTGTCCCAGAGGAAGTTTTGGAGTGGTCTAGGTCTTTTGGACTACACATAGAGAGCGCTACAGCTTATTATGGTAAGAATGGAAAAGTTATAGATGTAGCAGAGATGCCGATGTCTGTAGAATCAGGTTACGACTCTTTATTACTAAGAATAGTATTTCCAGATTATGTCAAGACGCTATTCGATACTCCTATCAATTATCTGATGATCAATGATCATCCTACTAAGGTCTTAAGTCATGATAAAAGACAGGTGTTATTGACATCATCAGATATAGAAGAACGACCTACTCTCATGCTTCATAATGATAAAAAGACATACCATCATACATTAACCTTCGATACAAAACTGGACTTAACAAAATGGATTATTGGGCTTCTGATGTTACTTTGTATTTTATGCCTATTCATGATTATGTTCTATAGGTGGAAGGTGAATAAAGTATTCTATGAGCAAAGTAAAAAAATCGAAACTAACAAGAGAGTCGCGGAATTAGAATTGAGTGCATTGCAGTCACAGATGAATCCACATTTTATTTTTAATGCACTAGGTGCTATTCAGTATTTCATACAGACTCAAAAGACGGAAGAAGCAGATAATTTCTTAGCAGATTTTGCATTGCTTATGCGGAAGATATTAGAATCTTCTAAGACAAAATTTATAACCCTAAGAGAAGAAAAAGAAATCTTAGATCTCTATGTAAATCTTGAGCAATTAAGATTTGAAGGCTTATTTGATTTCAGTTGGCACATAGATGACAATGTAAATATGGAAATGATCGTACCGCCTATGATACTACAACCGTTTGTCGAGAATGCGATTAATCATGGCTTGTATAATATAAAGAATAAGAAAGGAAAATTAAACATTTACATAGATCAGAAAGCAGATAATATTATAGAGTGTATTGTCAAAGATAATGGTGTGGGAAGAAAGCAGGCAGCACTCTTAAGAAATAAGAAACATAAGCCAAGAGGTATGGAAATTGTCAATGAGAGAATCAAAACGCTCAACTCTATTAATGACATGGAAATAAGAATAAACACTCAGGATCTATATGAGAATAATAAAGCTTCAGGTACGACGGCGATCATAGATATAGTCTACAATAACTTAGATAATAAAAACGAAAAATTGTAGTTGTGATATGAAGTATAAAACGATAATTATTGATGATGAAGATAAGCTAAGAGAGGTCTTAGCTATTAAGATATCTAAGCATTGTCCAGACCTTACTATAGTTGCTAAGGCACGGAATGCTGACGAGGCATATGACCTAATTACAGAGCATAACCCAGATCTTATTTTTTTGGATATTGCAATGCCTGGGCAATCAGGATTTGATCTAATAGCTAAGTTCGATTCTATAAATTTTGAAATTATTTTTGCCACTGGCTATAATGAATATGCTCTGGATGCTCTGAAGGTAAGCGCAGTAGATTATCTTCTGAAGCCGATCAAAAACGCCGACCTCATCACAGCAGTAGAATTGGCTAAGGAAAGAATAAGCACCAAAGAAAAGCTTAAAGATTATGATCTTTTAAAGCATAATATAGAAAACATAGGAGACCAAAAGACTAAGATTGCAATCCCAGGATCTGAGTCATATCAGTTTGTCGAGGTCGAGTATATTATAAGTTGTCAGGGATGGCAAAAGTATACTAAGATCTCTCTTAAGAATGGAGATTCTATAATTAGTTCTTACAACATAGGCGTCTATAGGGATATGCTTTCTTCATTTGGTTTTTTTAGTTGTCATAAGTCTTTTTTAATAAATAATGCACATGTCCGGACTTATGTCAAAGAAGGGTTTGTAATTATGAGTGATGGTTCGAAGTTGCCCGTTTCTCGTCGCAAGAAAAAAGAGTTTCTTGATAAGTTTGTGAATAATGCATAAGCTTGTTTATACTTTTATATAAGCGCTCATGATTGACTTAATACCTTCAATAATTTATCCTTCAGCCAGCAAATAGATTTCTTTTTCTCTGGCCTATAAATTAATTTACAACTGCTACAGAAGCCGACATTAGTTGGTATGTCGATATTTTTGGCTTCTATTTTCTTATAGCAGCGAGGACATTTCATTCTCAGATATTTTGAAGGTCTTAGTAGTAAGTTGACAATGGTACATTAGATACTCTATGTTATTATCAATTTACAATATTAATATTCAGCTTCATCAATCATAAGACCATAGGTAGGATTCCTAAGACTATAGGTCAGTAAATCCGAATACGATTGCGATACTCCGATAAGATATACCGATAGTCGAATGAATAGAATAACTATTGAACTCTTACTTATATTTACGATATATAGAATTAGTATTTTCTGTCAGATTAAGTTTATTACAATGCTAACCCTAAGTGACTTTTAAAATAATTTAATGGAGTAGGTCTATTTAGTGATGATAACATTATACGTATAACTTATTCCTAATCTGAGATCAGTGATGTCCACTTATTCTGATAGATATAATAATTTAAAGTTTGATAAGAAGGGAGGAGGCATTTGCTTTCTCCTTTTGTTTTATACTCTTGTCCCGTTCTTATATAGCCTTACACAAAAAATGGCTACGAGGAAAACCCCGCAGCCATTAACAATCTCATTATATAAACCTATATTTTAATAATCTTCTCATACTTAATCTTACCAGATGAGTATTGTATAACCAATAGGTGTACGCCAACTGGTAGATCAGTCATTGCGATCTGATTGGTATAACCGAAGCTTTTAACTTCTATAAGTTTCTTGCCCTCTGGGGATATTATGCTCATGCTTTCGATATCTCTATAGTGAGTGAGTTGTACATTAAGCAAGTTGCTTACTGGATTAGGATATACCTTATGTTCTGTGGGAGCCTCTTCTATTTCTATTTCCTTGTCCCCTCCACGATCGATACTATCCATTAGCAGATCACTTAAGTCTTGACTTCCAAGTCTGCTTCCAGCTCTTTGTTTTATGTCTATATTAAATTCACAAACCCAGAAATTTCCACATGGGTCACTTGCTCTATACTTTATAGAGGTGGCAGAATTAATAGGAAACATAGAGCCTGATGCTGGTCCTTCTATCTGTTCTACAGATACACATCCTTGCTGATCAGGGCATAGTTCGCAGCATGACATTCCAGATGGGAAGTCGAAAGTGACAGCGACTTCTGATTCTGTAGAAGGAATCCTTATCGTAATATCTTCTAAGCATTCTATCCATATGCCTTGCTCTACGACGACTTGGAATTCGCAATAAGCTACATAGCCACAGCCATCAGCTATCACATAGGTAATTGTATAATCGCCTACATTTACATAAGACCCTGGTGATGGTCCTCCGATTTGTGTGACATATGTACAAGGTATTTCTAAGACAAATTCTAAAGCCGAATCATTGTCTACATCATTCCACTCACCGTTACGATCTATTTCTACGACATCTTGCTTGCTATCTTTATCGTTAGGTTGATTAGAGAACCAGTTATTATAATCTAATGGCTCACCAGACTCCCATACGAAATTACCCTCCTGTGATATATCTGATAGACCGATCATTGCAGTACGTGATCCTATATGGGTAGCGACGTAATGGTTTTCCTCTTGGGAATTAATCGATACGATATGTCCACCTAATCGAGCAGCATTTTCTTGAGCTTGCTGGAATGTATAATTATATCGAGAACAATAATAGTGGCTACCCTTCAGTGATCCTACATATACAAATCCAGGAATCTGTCTACCATCTGGACAAGTAGAGCATGTTCCATTATATACGGGAGGATCCCAATCTATCACTGCGCCACCATTTCCATCACAACTCATGATGATATCATCTGGACAGTCGGGATGAGTTATATCTTCTAATACAGATACTTTAAATGAACAAGAGACCTCATTACCACAATCATCAGTAGCAGTGTATGTGACTGTTGTAAGACCCACAGGAAAGAATCCTCCTGGAGTATAATCACTTGTAAGTGTTACTGTATTAGCACCATTAGATGCTTGTGGTTCTTCCCAGTTAACCGCAGTGAAGTTATTAGCTACTACTACATCTGGTGGACAATTAGATAATAAGATATCTGAGTCATTCTTAAGTTCGACTCTCTGCATACAATTGTATGATATGCCTGGCATCTCAGAGAAATCTGCAGACCAGATACGATAATATACCATCGCTCCATTGCAGTTGCTTTCTACCATTATATCATCGTAATCAATATCTGCAATGCCACAATCCACATTACCAGAGTAAGCTTCTGCAGTGCCTATGGAAGCAGGAGATATATCACTACCTAATGGTAGACATACATCATCTGGACATATTAAGTGGCAGTCAGCACACAGTACCGTTACTGTAAATGATCTTTCTGTAAAGTTAGTACAGATATCTACTGCTCTATATGTTACTGTAGTGACGCCTTCGTCAAAAAGCTGACCGTTATTAACAGGAAAAGTCTGACCTAAACGCTCACCAGTTATTTCTACATAATCTAATAATACGTTATCATATACTTCTAAGAAATCCCATTGTACCATACTCCTGCACATGGATCGATTAGCAAATATTGTGATGTTATCTGGTACATTTTCTATTACAGGTGCTTCTTCATCGACTTGCTTAATGGTCTGGTGACAAGTATCAAAAAGACTTCCATTATTAGGATCTGTTGCTCTCCATATTCTTGTAATTACGATATGACATAAGTTGATAACTTCTCGCTCATCACGATAAGTCAAGATGGGATCATCACATCCTATGGCTCCAGGTTCTACTACGGGCTCACCTGTTCTATTAGGATGTGTACTTTCTGTAGGTTTTAGCCAGACGAATGGAGGACATGAAAGATATGGAATTGTATTGCACATTTCTGATGATGAGTCTGTACAGTCAGTAATACTGGTTTCTGGTGTATTTGATTTTGCAATTTGTATCATAAATACAAAAAAAAGCATGCCCAGAAACTTCGGGATAAGGGTGTGTAGCATTTCGTTTCTTTTAATTAAGACCGTCTATTAATGTCTAAGTTACATACTAGGTTAGTATAGAAATGATGCTAATCTTTTTTTTGCTAGATATCCGACATATGAAGACCCATGATCTTTACCACGGGTCTTGCATAGAATCAGTTATATAATAATTACTAATCACAACCTAAGTGATACGTAATAGCATTGATATTTATATTTCCGTTTTTCAACTTTTTGATTTCTACAGGACTTAAGAGATTAATTTTTATTCTATGTATTCCGCCTTCATTATCAGATATAAAAACTGATTTACGAACGTATTCCTCTCTCTCTGATTTAGTGAGTAACATAGACTTGAGAAGGTTATAAGCTTCTGATATTTCAACATTTTCCATCTCAACCGATACCTTAATTGCAGCGTCAGATTCTTCTCTTTTGAGAGTCACACCTTGGCTCATATACTGCGTAACTTTTAACATATCGTCAAATGTTAAAGTATCAGATTTTTCTACCTCATTGTAATTATACTCTGCCCATGCTAATAATGGATAAGTTAATTGAAGGTCATTCTGCGATAATTCAAACTTTTCTGAGGGTAGAGAAAGGTCGGTCACAAATCCATCAAAGACATAACCTTCTATTCCTTGATATTGTACTTGTATCCAGCTTCCTGACATCCATTCTATAGACTCTGAAATGGTGGTCTCTTCTAGAACTTCTACTTGTGCTCCATATGGGATGACAGTCAACACTTGGTTTTCAATACCAGGTGCAGATCTTACTTTGAGACCTGAGAAGGCGATTACATTTTTGTATACTGGTTCAGTAACAGGATGAGCGAATAAGAACTGGCCTGAGAAGCTGATGATTAAGATGCATATTATATTTTTCATGATTTAGAATTTTAATTAACGAATAAATATTAATTACAATCCAAATATGAAAGCTATCTGCATGGAAAGTACAGCAGAACAAGTAAGCGCTAGTACATTTCTATTAGACGTAGCACTAAGGATATCCACAAATAGTTAGAGACTTAGAATAACCTGTTCTAACTCAGAGGTGATCATAGCTGTAGCTCCCCAGAGTGTATGGTGATCTAAGGCGTAGTAAGGTATATTGTGTAATGTGGTATTTCTGATCTTTAGATCTTTCATCTTTTTATTTTCTGGTAGGAATAGCTCAGCCATGTTTTTCTCTATGACCTGATCCACTTCTGATTCTTGTAATATATATTGTGGCTTCTCATCCGTAAATGCGACATATGGCTGCACGTAGAAGTTACTCACATATACATTTATAGGTGATAATGGCCCTAATACTGTAAGATGGTTCTTTGCTATACCTATCTCCTCGTGACATTCTCTGAGAGCAGTATCAAGCAATGATGTGTCAGTAGGCTCTCTCTTACCGCCAGGAAAGCTTATCTGCCCACCATGCTTATCATTGGGGTTGTTATTTGCTCGCTTTATATAAACTATGCTAAGATCGTTATCATCGGGGTACAGAACGATGAGAACCCCTGCTTGTCGAGCATGATCGGGTACTGTAGTATATTTTTCCTTAGAAACTGGGGACATAAACTTCTGAGCTGCCCAGCCTGGTAGGGGTAGATTAAGTTTTTCCTTGAGAGAAGGAATAATATTTTTATGCATTTGTGTGTATATAACGGATGCAAATATCGACATTTGTAACACGATATAAGTCATGCCCCAGTGCTGGAATTGGTAGACAGGCATGATTGAGGGTCATGTGTCCGTAAGGGCGTGAAAGTTCGACTCTTTTCTGGGGCACTATAATTAAACAAGAAGCTGTTATGGCTTCTTGTTTTTTTTTGTTAAAAGCTATCTTCAATTCAAAAATAAATCTGTCCAAAGATTTTAAATTGCTCATCTTTAGAGATAGTCAGAATGACTTTACATTAGATAACCAAACAAATATCTGGTGACGTAAGTAGCACAGTCAGATCATAAGCACTATGGATAATCATATTACAGCGATACTTATAAGTGGGATATTAGCGATTAGTATTTTTCTATTTTCTAATATTCTCAAAGATCGGTTACTTACGATGCCGATGGTATTTTTGATATTAGGGATCGTTTGTTTTAGTATGCCCTTAGACCTACCCTTTATAGATCCAGAGAATAGTCGTCTGGATAGAAAAATATTAGAGTACTTATCTGAGTTTATCATCATTATAAGTCTCTCGGCTATTGGTATTAAGATAGATAGAAAACCAGGATGGAAGTCATGGCAAGTAGGAATATATCTTCTCGGTATTGCTATGCCTCTTACCATTATAATATTAGCTGTATTAGGTCATTATATGTTGGGACTGGGTATGGGAACCGCTATATTGTTAGGGTCAGTTCTCAGTCCTACCGATCCAGTACTGGCTAGTAACGTACAGGTCGATCCCCCTAACAGCGGTGATGGGCATAAGGTTAGATTTGCATTGACGCTAGAAGCAGGGCTTAATGATGGCTTGGCTTTCCCCTTTGTCTATTTGGCAATTATTGCTGAGCGGGATGGTCTTAATTCTGAGACATTATTATCTTGGCTAAGCTATGAGTTTCTATATAAAATTGCTGCGGGTATCGTGATGGGTTATCTGTTGGGGAAAATATTGGCTAAGGGATTTTTTAAAATAACGGATAAGATTGGCAATGATAAGAAATCCGAAATTAGTGAAGGTATATTTCTCATCGGCGCTACATTATTAACTTATGGCCTTACGGAAGTGATCAGTGGTTATGGATTTCTGGCCGTTTTCGTTGCAGCAGTTACAGCAAGACAGAGAAGAAATGATCACCCATTATATTATAAAGTGTACAATGCCATAGATCATGTGGAGCAAACGATTCTATATGTTTTTCTTTTCATCTTTGGTGGTTTGGCTGCGACTAATGGGTTAGAGGGGCTATCATGGAAGCATCTTAGCATTGCTATATTATTGATCTTTATTATCAGACCATTAGTAGGAATGTTCTCATTTATCAATAGTAAAATGCCTATGTATGAGAAGCTGACTATCTCATTCTTTGGGATTAGGGGTATAGGAACGATATATTACTTAGCATTTGCACATAATGCACTTAATGACTTCAGTAAGATAGATGATATATGGCATATTGCTACCTGCTGCATTATCATATCGATAGTCGTACATGGAATCGCAGCTAAGATAATTATGCCAAAGATAGAAAACGAAACACAGTGATAGAGTCGACTACCATAGTTTCATCTACATAAGGTAATTTGATTTCATATTATGTTCGTGTAGATTCCAGAATTGTCTAATTTTTCTCAGTCGAACATATTGTCGATACTCGAGGTAGAATAGCAGAGAATGGATTATGTGATCAATTCTTCTTATTTCTAAATTCAAAAATATAATCATGAGTACTACAAATCTTATCAGTCAAGATGCAATAGATAAACTTAAAGAGATGGTCAATAATATAGATTTCGCCATGATGCAGACGAAACTAAAATCTACCCCTGCACATACTGTACCTATGAGTACTAAGGAAGTAGATAAGGAAGGTAATATATGGTTCTTAAGCAATAAGAACAGTGATCATAATAAGCATATAATGGAAGATGGCTCCTCACAACTTATCTACTCTAAGCCTTCGGATATGGAGTTTCTCACAGTCTACGGAGAAGCATCTATAAGTACAGATAGAGCTGACATTGATCGGCTATATGGTAAGATGGATGATGCATGGTTTGATGGGAAAAACGATCCTAATATAACGGCAATAAAAATTGCTCCACGAGATTGTCACTATTGGGATACTAAAGGCAGTAAGCTGGTTACACTATTCAAGATGGGTATGGGAATACTGACTGGAGAGAAACAAGACTTAGGTGTACGAGGGGACTTGGATGTGTAGAAACTATGCACTTAGCAATAATATACGAGTGAAGTCATGGAGACCTACACTTTCGTGTGCAATTAAGAATCCATGATGAGCAATCTCTAAAGTAAAACACACTACTTATAAATCTGCACTATACCGCGATTGCACTTGCAGATAGAATGACGAAGCTGTATAGGGAGCATCCGTAAATCTCAATAAGGCTAACGGAATTTTATCATACGACGTCATAACATATAACCTTTCATATCCACTACTCTTACCTTTCATGTTACTGGGAAATAAAATGATAGGCAACTTATAGTTGTCCATTTAGACATTTAGGTGTTATTTCTTGGGTTTATTATATTTCTACTACTTGTAATTAGATCCTTTCCCTATTTTATGTAAAAATTATTCCTTATGAGATTTCTATTTACCTTCCTACTCAGCATATTAATATTTGGGTCTACGTGGAGTCAGTACACCTGGACAGCTATGGATCCACCTAACAAAGAATCCCTTTTTGTATTCCACTGTTCTAATACACATTTTTTTGCTAAGGATATACTGAGTAATATTTATGTTTCTACAGATGAACTGGAGACGTGGACTCAGATTGCATCGAGGGTAAGTATTACTACCAGATTCGCTTTTAATATGATTGGTAGTGTTGTTCAGGAAGATAAGTCTGGTAACTTCTATTTTTTTGGTCGTAATGAGGTATACAAATATATACCTTCAGATAATACATTTCGTGAGTTTCCTAATGACCCAGAACTCACCAGTATTAGTAATATTAGAATTTTGGATAATGATAATTTACTACTTGTAGGTCGTAACGAAATCGAGTTGTTAGATGTCTTAGGGAATAGCATTGATTATAGAGCATTTGATAATGATATCGAGCATGTAGAAGTTGGAGATGAGTTTTTATATGTACACACTTCGGATTTCGGTTCTGACAGTACTATGGAAATATTAGATTACAATTTCAGCACTTTAGAAAATTTTCCATTCGAGCTTCATGATAATATACAAAGTGACGGATTTCTGATATCAGGTGATAGATTGATTTTTGACTCTGGGGTATATTTCAACCTAATTAGTAAAGACTGGGCTGCTTTTAATTTATCTAATGACTTAAGAGGTAATGATCATCTCTTAATCTCAGGGGATACAATTGTGTATACTAATAGAAATTATGCTATTTCATTAGATGGAGGTCAGACTTTTACAGAAGGAGATTGGGACGGATTAGTTACGAGTGCAACGGCCCGTTATTATGCAGGACTTCACAAAGGCAATATATTTAAGTCTAATTCTTTTTGTTTTTACGGAGGAGACAAAGGTGTATTTATGGAACTAAGTAATGAAGAAATTAGGCTTGTGGATTTAGAGTATGGCGTTCCTTATGCTCAATCTGTGAAGGCTGGGACTGCTGATAATGTGCTCATATATGAGTGTGATAATTATGAGGGCATTCTCATCAAAAGTGACGCCAATTCAGACTGGAGAGAGATAGACAATACGGATTTTGTAGCTGACCCATCTACTTCCCGACCATTTGATATCGATGATTGGACTTTCCTGCCTAATGGTGATATTTTAGTTCACTACGGAAATGACTTTAGATCTACAGACAATGGTAGGACATGGGAGTTAGAAAATGATTTGCCATTCTCTTTTTTCAGAAAATTTATTGTGAAAGGCGATAACATTTTTTACGAGGATGATTACTCGGTGTATCATTCAGTATATGATGGAAGAGAGTGGACTGAATTATATACCGATGTCGATAGGTTCACATTTTTTCATGATGATGAAGGAATATCGATAGATGGCTATCATTACCATTCGAGATACTTACTTCAAGGTGATGAGTGGAATACTTATCTTGTAAAAAACAATCTTGTAACTGGTGAGATCGACAGTATTTACTTCGAAGATCACATAGGCAGAGACATAGTTACTTCCAATTATAGCAATGATATTCACTTTCTTTCTGGATATTATGAAAATGGTGAGTTGGTAAGTTTTTACACACGTTCCTCTGATAATGGTCAGTCATTCACCAATATAGAAATCACAGACTTAGGTAGAATATCAGGCTTAACAAGTAATGTTTCTCTGAAATTAGATAGAGCGGACAATTTGATTCTTACTATTAGTGATGAAATATTTGTTTCTATAGATCAGGGTGAAAACTGGATTAATGTAACGCCAACGAATCCTGAGATTTTGAGGATTAATGATTTTACAGTAGGACTAGATAATCAAATGTACATTGCTACCTTAGGTGCTGGTGTATTAAAAGCAGATTTTATATTGGATGGCATAGTAAGAAAACCTATGAAGATGATTACCTTCTTAGACGAAAACGGGAACTGCATCAGAGATAATGATGAAAAGAATATTTCGGGTATACGGGTTAGTATAGATGACTCATATATTTCTGTATCCGATGAGGAGGGAGAAATTTTCTATCGTATACCTGAGGGCAACCATTACGTTAGGCCAGAGATTGATGAAGGTTTGTATAGGTCTTGTCAGTCCGTTTATGATTTTGATGTTATAGGTGATGACACTACGACTGTTAATATCCCTATTGAAATTATTAATTATTGCTCTAAGTTAGAATCTTCCATAGGCACGCCTTTCTTAAGACGATGTTTCGACAACTACTATAGAGGATATGTACGCAATGTCGGTACAGAGAAGACTGAAAATCTCTCGATATTTGTAGAGTTAGATCCCTTCTTCGATTTTGAATCGGTGGATTTAGATATTATTTCATTTGAGGATCAGATATTAGAGTTGGATGCTGGTGAGTTAGAACCTAACGAATCTATAGACTTCACTATCCAACTTACAGTTTCTTGCGATGCCGAATTAGGCCAAGAGCATTGTGTTGTAATAGATGTAGATGCAGATAATATTTGTAATCAAAATACCCTCCGTAGTGCTCCGCAAGAATGCCAAGAGAATATAGGCTCTTATGACCCCAATGACAAAGCCATCATCGTCAATGGCGTGAAGCATGCTGATAGATATGATTTTGATAATAAAATAGAATATCTCATCCGCTGTCAGAATACAGGTAGCGATACTGCTTTTAATATCACGATTTTGGATACCATTTCTAAAATGTTTAAGCTTAAGAGCATTAAGCCACTTGTTGCATCTCATGATTACAAATGGTTTGTGGATCGAGGAGTTCTTAATGTCACATTTAATGATATCCAATTAGTGGACAGCACCACTAACGAGGCTTTGTCACATGCATTTGTAAAATTTCAAATAGAGATAGAAGAGGACCTAAATTATGGTGATGTGTTGACTAACCAGGCTGCTATCTATTTTGACTTTAATGAGCCGATATTTACTAATACCACGATGACAGAGATTAGTACAGGTAGTAGCGTCATCCATGAGGCTTATGATTTTGGTATTCTCATATACCCAAATCCGACAGAAGGGGTCTTCACTCTGAATTTAAAATCGCAAGAATCTAGATTAAGTAAAGTCCAGATATACAACATGAATGGTCTATTAGTTCTTGAACAGAAAATCAATCAATTAGACAGACAATACAACTTGAATGTCAGTCACCTCAGTTCTGAGGTATATATAATTCAGGTTACTGGGAATAATGGAGAAATGTGGAGGTCTAAGTTAGTAAAGATCTAGTGGGCATCGGTCTATTGCCGCCATGATTAGTGAGGGATATTCAGAAATAAGAAGTTATAATCCCAGAGGGACTATATTATGTCTAGCCCTGCAAGAATTGCAGGTATTAGGATATAAAGTCTGAGGGAATTTGGCAGGATAGAGTGGTGGTGTTAACTATCAAAATGACCAAAGTCATTTTGTAATGATGGAACTCCTAAAACCTTTGGAGGTGGGGTAGCTGAACAAAAATCATGACAAATCTGATAAGCATGTGTCACGTCTATTGGCTGTATTTGACCAAATACTGAGTATTGGATTCAATTTATAATATTGCATTAAACTGAATGTAAGCAAATTAGGTTACTTCTGAACATCCCTAATGAAGTATATGATTTTGGACATATAGTACCATTAACATTTTAATGTGTAAAAGGTATAACTTACCCCCAAAAATGCGAATAGCCCGAGTTCTGTAACTCAGGCTATTTCGACTAAGGTCTCAAAATAAGAAAACTACCTCTTTATAATCGCTCCAGCTATGGAGATATTAAGTTCTATTGTATGTATAAGAGACTGTCTTTTATCTCTTTAGGACACTAAGGTATGTACTATATATCCATTTATCAAGATATTAACGAAAAACTTATATAAAAGTTTTCTATATGTACTATATTGGTATATAGGCTGCAATGTATATCAAAAACCTATATGGATAAGTTTTTAGTTTGCCTAATTATCCTTGGGGTCGCTGTCTTTTTTAATATCATCTACTGCTTTCGTGACATCATCAGCTGCTTTTTTAAGCTTGTCCGCTTTATTAGCTTTAGCCTTCTTATTGATTGTTGGCGTTTCCTTAGAATCTGTTGGCTTTTCCGTGAAGGTAAATCCCTTGGCATCTGTTCCTACATAGATCGACTCACCCAGCGTGTAATTACCAGCCAGTACTTCCTTAGATAATTTGTTGACGATTTCTTTCTGTATGACTCTCTTAAGCGGTCTTGCGCCGAACTGTGGTTCATAACCTAACTCTGCTATCAGATCCATAGCTGAGTCCGAGAATTCTATTCCTAGATGCTGAGCCGCTAAGTTTTTCTTGGTTTTCTTAAGTACCAGACCAGCGATTTTCTTGATTTCTGCCTTCGTCAATGGTTGGAACATAATCTGCTCGTCTATTCTATTAAGGAATTCTGGTCTGAGAGTTTCCTTTAGAAATTCAAATACTTCCATCTTCGTGGTCTCAATGATATCCGCTCTGTGATCTTCACCTACAGCTTCCAGATCTTCGAAGTTCTCTAAGATTGTCTGAGCACCCATATTAGAAGTCATGATTATAATCGTATTCTTGAAGTTAGCGACTCGACCTTTATTATCAGTCAGTCTTCCATCATCTAGAACTTGTAGAAGTATATTGAACGTATCAGGATGTGCTTTTTCTATTTCATCTAATAATACAATCGAGTAAGGTCTTCTTCTGACAGCTTCTGTCAGTTGCCCACCTTCGTCGTAGCCGATGTATCCAGGAGGAGCACCGACAAGTCGAGAGACGGAATGCTTTTCTTGGAACTCACTCATATCTATTCTTGTAATCGCCTTCTCATCATCGAAAAGTACTTCCGCAAGTGTCTTAGCTAACTCAGTCTTACCCACACCTGTAGGTCCTAAGAATATAAATGAGCCAATGGGCTTGTTGGGATCTGATAGTCCTGCTCGACTTCTTCTAATAGCATCTGCTACCGCAGTCACGGCGTCTTTTTGTCCGATCAGTCGCTTTCCGATTTCGTCTTCGAGTTTCAGTAACTTGTCTTTTTCGCTCTGCATCATCTTGGATACAGGAATACCTGTCCACCTCGATACGACGTCTCCGATATCGTTAGCAGTTACTTCCTCGTTGGTAAATCGAGAGTCTTCTGGTATCTTATCTAATTCTTCTTCGGTCTTCTGTAGTTGGAGTTCTTTTTCTTTTAGATCACCATATCTGATCTTAGCCACTTTTTCGAAATCACTATCTCTCTCAGCCATCTCGGCTTCGTGCTCTAACCCTTCGATTTCTTTTTTGATGCTTTGCATCCTATCTACGATGGTTTTTTCATTTTGCCATCTCGCATTGAGTGAATCTAATTTTTCTTTTGTATTAGCTATTTGTTCGTTGATTGCTTTAAGTTTTTTATCGTCTTTTTCCCTCTTGATCTGTTCTCTTTCGATTTCCAGTTGCCGGACTCGTCTATCCATTTCGTCTATGTCCTCTGGGACAGAGTCGAGTTCCATTCTCATCTTAGCAGCCGCTTCATCTATGAGGTCTATGGCCTTATCCGGTAATTTTCTTTCAGTGATATATCTATGTGATAGCTCTGCTGCTGCAATCAGTGCTTCATCGAGAATTTCTATCTTATGATACATCTCGTACTTCTCTTGTATACCTCTAAGTATTGAGATAGTATCTTCGATGCTTGGCTCGTCTATATATACTGTCTGGAATCTTCTAACGAGAGCTTTGTCTTTCTCGAAGTATTTTTGGTACTCATCTAATGTGGTAGCACCGATTGTTCTAAGTTCTCCTCTTGCAAGAGCAGGCTTGAGAATGTTAGCCGCATCCATTGCGCCACTACCACCACCTGCTCCGATGAGCGTATGTATTTCATCTATGAATAAGACAACTTCTCCATCGGATTCTTTGACTTCTTTGATAACTGCTTTTAGTCTTTCTTCGAATTCTCCTTTGAATTTAGCGCCAGCAATCAGTCCAGTTATATCTAATGAGAATATTGTTTTAGATTGTAGATTCTCTGGGACATCTTGCTTGACGATTCTCCAAGCGATACCTTCCACAATGGCAGTCTTACCTACACCAGCATCTCCTATGATGATAGGGTTATTTTTTTTTCTTCTGGATAGTATGTGTAATATTCTTCTGATCTCCTCATCTCTTCCGATAATCGGATCGAGTTTTCCTGACTCTGCTCTTTCATTAAGGTTGATCGCGTATTTCTTTAGTGCATTGTACTCACTATCGGCACTTTGGCTATTCACATTTCTACCTTTTCTGATTTCTTCTATTGCGAGCTTCAGTCCTTTTTCTGATGCACCTGCATCCTTAAGTATTCGTGCACCTTTGTCCTTTCCTTTTAGTATTCCCATAAGCACAAGCTCCAGAGATATAAATTCATCTTTATATTCTTTGAGTAATTTTTTGGCTTTGCTAAGTGCAGCATTAGAATCATTAGTGAGGAACTGCTTGTCTGTCCCTTCTACTTTAGGATAAGAGTCAGTATGCTCTCTGAGTGTTTTAGTTAGAGTTGCGAGATTGACTTCCATCTTATTCATTAGGAATTCCATGAGGGGCTCGTCTATGTCTATAATTCCTAAGAGTAGGTGAGGGGTGTCTACTTGTTGTTGGTCCAGATTCTTTGCGATCTGTTGTCCTTTGATGATCGCTTCCTGGGCTTTTATTGTAAAATTATCGTATGTCATATTTATAATTCTTTATGATAAGAATATAGTCAAATTCGATTCCATTTGATTGTTAAGACGATTTTTGTGACATATTGACTATTCCATTGATGGTTTTTGGACAAGTTGTCGGGATATCTACAACATACATCGAGCCTATTGTCTAATACCTAACACACCAGGAATGAGAAATAAGAGACTACTTAGTCCTGCCCTGATCCATCTTTAGCAGTATGGCAATCATCATCAGAAATGATAGTAATGAAGAACCACCTTTACTCATGAATGCTAACGGAATTCCTATGACTGGCATAATTCCTACAGTCATTCCCACATTTATAAAAAAATGAAAGAAGACAAACCCTGCAATAGAATAGGCGTAGTATCTTATAAACAGCAGCTTAGCTCGTTCTGCTATTATACTAATCCGAAATAGCAATATTGTAAATAGTATGATCAAACTGAATGTACCTATGAATCCTTGTTCTTCGCCTAGTATACTAAAAATAAAATCTGTTTTTTGCTCAGGGACATAATTCAACTTGGTCATGGTACCATTAAGAAATCCTTTGCCTGAGAAGCCACCTGAGCCAATCGCAGTTTTAGATTGTATGATGTTATACAATGATCCCTGTGGGTCACTGAGGTCTGGCCTCAGCCAGACATTGATCCGATCTTGCTGGTGGGAATGCAATACATTACTGAATGCCCACTTAGTACCGAATGAAAGACAAGATGCCATAGCGGCTACTATCATACCGATAATCATCGTCCGATAGTTGCCTTCTAAGAACAAGTAGTAGGCAAAGTATCCACTCGCAATAAATAATAAACTTATCAGTATTCTGTAATCCACATAATTATAAGATGCTACACTAAATAGACTGAGCAATAATAACAAACTTAGATGTAGTCGATTATCCTTTAGGTTAAGGGCTAAGAAGAGGTATGTACATAACATAATTAATATAAGCACCAAGTAAGGCGACCATATCAGTGAACCGATAAAAATAAATGTCAGAGCAAAACCAAATATGTAAAGTGAAGCATTAAGTCCAGCCCGAAATAATGGAATCAAGAATGCAAAATAGACTATCGCAGTACCAGCATCAGGTTGTAGAAATATCAAACCTGCGGGTATCAAAAATATGCAGAAGACCTGGAAGATGGTTTTGAAACTTTCGAGATTAATATTAGCCTGACTTAAGAATGCTGAAAACCCTAATGCAGTACCCAGCTTAGCAAACTCAGAAGGTTGTACAGAATATCCAAGTAATGAGAACCAGGAGGTAGCACCCTTGACTTCTTTACCTATTATGAGGACTGCTATTAATGAGAGTATGGATATAATAAGCGCTGGATATGCTAAGGTATTCCATATACGCCAATCTGCAGCAAGTATGCCTATGCAGACCATACCTGATAGTACAAGCCATATGCTTTGTGTACCGATGGCAGAACTCATGGAGAACCATATGCCCTCACCATCATAACTGGCGGTGTACAACATTAACCATCCGATAGATATTATTGCAATGGTAGTAGAGAGTAGTATCCAGTCAAACGTTTTCGCTGTACTCTTACGCCTCATTAGAAGTCTACAAGATCTTCCTTAGCAATATCATCTTGTACCGGTATGGAGAATGGAAAATCTTTTTTTAATTCTAATAGCGTCGCCTCTAAGTCTTCTTTCTTCTCGAATGCCCCGACACGGACTTGGTAGTAAGGTGGGTTATGCTCCCAGCTATAATTAATGTGTGGGTATAATCTTTCAAATTTATTGTAAGTCTGTTCCATCTCCATCCGATCACTCGTAGCCATAATCTGTATCTTCCAGGCTCTGATGATAGGTGTCTGAGCATTCTTACTTTTATAGATTTGCATCAGCTTAGTGATAGCTGGCTCTTCTTGCACGACTATCTGTGCTGAGTTAGTGCTGATATATAGTATACTTATGAATAAAACTAATATTGCTTTTTTCATTTTTTAGAGTTTATATTGAAACTACAGTTTTCTTATTCCTATTAATTTGTCTGCATCATAGAAAGCTATTTTCCGTGGCACTGTTTGTATTTCTTTCCGCTACCACAAGGACATGGGTCGTTTCTTTTGACTTTCTTTTCATCTCTTTTGAATGTTTCCACTCTCGCTCTCTCTCCTCCGCCTGCATTCATAGCGGCACGCTTTCTCGCTGCATCTTCTCTACTGGTCTTTACCTTACGGAAATCAGTCTTATTGGTTTTAGCTTCCTTGACATCTTCTGGTCTACCGAGTAGTAACTTACCACCCATGAGGTATGAGATAACATCATGATTAATTCTATACACGAGTTGCTCGAATAGATCATAGGCTTCCATCTTATAGACAACTAATGGATCTTTCTGCTCAAAAGATGCAGACTGCACTGAGTCCTTAAGCTCATCCGTGTTACGGAGGTGTTCTTTCCAGTTCTCGTCTATGAGAGCTAATGTCAGTGCCTTCTCTATATCTTTCATAATCGACTCACCATCACTTTCTACACCTTTCTCTAAGTCTGCAGCAATAGGTAACGGCTTTTCTCTAGCAGGACTGACATAAGGGATAGAGATGCGCTTATATCGATGGCCTTCTTTTTCGTGTACGGACTTTACGATCGGCAATAGTATCTCTCTAATCTTTTCTGTTTTCTTCTGATAACCTTCGAAGACTTGTCTCTGAAACATCTCTGTGAGTTGCTCGACATTTCCTTCTGTAAATGTTGCCTCATCTATCTCTGGCTCCAGTGATAAGACGGTCATACAATCATTCTTAAATGAATTGTAATTACCAGCGGACTTATGATCTTCTACAAGACTTTCTGTGAGAGAGGTAATCATATTGTAGAGATCTACAGATAGTCTCTGACCAGAAAGCGCATTATTTCTTTTGTTGTATATAGCTTCCCGCTGGATATTCATGACATCGTCATATTCCAACAATCTCTTTCTAATTCCAAAGTTATTTTCTTCCACTTTTTTCTGTGCTCTCTCGATCGACTTAGTAATCATCTTATGTTGGATGACTTCGCCTTCTTGGTGACCCATGGAGTCCATCACCTTTGATATACGCTCCGAGTTAAATAGTCTCATGAGTTTATCTTCCAGAGAAACATAGAACTGAGAAGACCCTGGATCTCCTTGTCTTCCTGCTCTACCACGTAACTGTCTATCGACTCTTCTGGAATCATGCCTTTCTGTTGCTATAATGGCGAGGCCACCAGCGGCTTTGACTTCCTGGGATATTTTTATATCTGTACCTCTACCAGCCATATTGGTCGCAATGGTAACTTTTCCTGCCTTACCAGCCTCAGATACGATATCTGCTTCTCTCTGATGTTGTTTGGCATTTAAGACATTATGATCTATGCCTCTCAGCTGTAACATTCTACTAAGTTTCTCTGAGATATCTACAGTCGTCGTACCGAGTAGTACTGGGCGACCTTGTTTAGTCAGTTTGTCTATCTCATCTATTACGGAATTATACTTTTCTCTTCCTGTCTTAAATACGAGGTCTTCATCATCTGCTCTGACGATCGGCTTATTAGTAGGTATCACAACAACATCCAGTTTGTATATCTCCCAGAATTCTCCAGCCTCTGTCTCGGCAGTTCCGGTCATCCCAGAAAGCTTGTGATACATACGGAAGTAATTCTGTAAGGTTATGGTTGCATATGTCTGAGTGATGTCTCCGACTTTTACATTTTCCTTAGCTTCTAATGCCTGGTGTAGACCGTCAGAATACCTACGTCCTTCCATCATACGTCCTGTCGATTCATCTACGATTTTCACTTGACCATCGATGACTACGTATTCTTCTTCTTTTTCGAATAGGGTGTAGGCCTTGAGCAATTGACTGACTGCATGTAGTCTTCTAGACTTGACAGAGTAGTCTTGTATAAGTTCTGTTTTCTTTTCACTTAGGTCCGCTCCAGTCTCTTCTACTTCCAGTTCTATGGCTTGCATCTCATCGGCAATATCAGGCATGACGAAAAAGCTCTTATCATTTTCACCTTTAGCTAAGAACTCAGTTCCTTTTTCTGTCAGTTCTACATTTCTGTTTTTCTCATCTATTGTAAATAGTAAGTCCTCATCTACAAGATGCATGTTTTTACTTTGCTCTTGCATGTAATAGTTCTCTGCTTTTTGTAGAGTTGCTTTTACACCTTCTTCACTAAGGAATTTAATGAGTGGCCTATATTTTGGTAGTGCTCTGTAGGATCTTAATAGCGCCATTCCAGTATCACCTTCATCATGACCAGAATTCCCAGCCTTGAATAATTGCTTAGCCTGTGCAAGATAGTCTGTTGCCATCTTTCTTTGTTGATTGATGAGTCTCTCGACTTTAGGCTTCAGTGACAAGTATTCTTGTTCTTCTGTTCCTGCTGGAACGGGACCTGATATAATGAGTGGTGTTCTTGCATCATCGATGAGTACAGAATCCACCTCATCTATCATGGCAAAATGATGCTTGCCTTGTACTTTTTCCTCCTGAGATTTCACCATGTTATCTCTCAGATAGTCGAAGCCAAACTCATTATTAGTTCCATAGATAATATCACACTTATAGGCCTCTACTCTCTCTGGAGAGTGTGGCTTATACTTATCTATACAGTCCACCGTCAATAATAGAAACTGAAATATCGGGCCGACCCATTCGCTATCTCTACGTGCTAGATAATCGTTGACGGTAATAACATGTACGCCTTGACCTGTGATACCATTTAAGTATGCTGGCAGGGTAGCTACAAGTGTCTTACCCTCTCCCGTCTGCATCTCTGCGACCTTGCCACTATGTAATACATAACCACCGATGAGCTGTACATCATAGTGTAACATATTCCAAGTAATCTCTCCCCCTGCTGCAGTCCATGAGTTTTTCCATACAGCTTTGTCTCCTTCTATGGTTACAAATGCATTTTTGACAGCGAGATCTTTATCATGTTGGGTAGCAGTGACTTCGATCGTTTCATTCTCCATGAATCTATGAGCTGTTTCTTTCACAACTGCAAAAGCTTCCGGAAGTATGTCAAGGAGTACATCTTCTAAATTCTTATCTCTTTCTTTCTTGAGTTCATCTATCTCTCTGTAGATTTCTTCTCTTTGGCCCAGATCTTCTTCTTTCCCTGACTGCGCTTCTAGTTCTGCGATCTGATTATCTATTTCGCTTAGGTATTCTGCTATTTTAGCACGAAATTCAGTTGTTTTATTTCTGAGTTCGTCATTACTGAGCGACTGGTATGATTCATAGAACTCATTAGTTTTAGCCACATAAGGGTTGATGGCCTTGACATCTTTATCATACTTAGTCCCGAAAACCTTCTTTATTATATTGAACATAATTATCTATCTATTTTGACAGGCTCGAAATTACTGAAAGTCCCATTTATAAGCCTTATTTTAAAATTATTATATGTGATTGATTTGTGTCAATTATCCCAATTCCTAAAGCGGACTAATGGTGACAATTTGCTATTATGTATGCCTATAAGAACGGTCTGATGGTATATATCGTTCATAACGCCTACGGTGATAAGCTTTATTATTAGATGAATCATATAATTTGAAGGACATATTGGCTATTCGATAGCTTAGTATATTGAATTACCAAAATTCTACATCTGAGTGATGCTTTTCCTACTTTTGCGACCAAATAAAGAAAAAGTAAGTATGAATACATCATTTCTAAAAAAACTGAAGCTTAAGAAGAATAATCCTGGAACATTCACAGGACTGAAATCTATAAAAGGCAAAAGCGGAAAAATTGAGTCATTCTCTCCTGTAGATGGCAAATCGATAGGTCATGTGGAGATTACCTCAAAAAGCGATTATCAGAAAGTTATCAAGACCGCTGAGAAAGCATTCGTAGAATGGAGAAGGGTACCTGCACCTCAGAGAGGTGAGATCGTCAGACAATATGGCGATGCACTACGTGCCAATAAAGATGCCCTCGGAAGATTAGTCTCTTATGAGATGGGTAAGTCACTACAAGAAGGCTGGGGAGAAGTACAAGAGATGATAGATATCTGTGATTTTGCAGTCGGTCTATCTCGACAACTCTACGGTCTTACGATGCATAGTGAGAGACCTCTACACAGAATGTATGAGCAATGGCACCCGATGGGTATCGTAGGTATTATATCAGCATTTAACTTCCCTGTAGCTGTATGGTCGTGGAATGCGATGATCGCTCTCGTATGTGGTGATGTATGTGTATGGAAAGGAAGTGAGAAGACACCGATGTGTTCTGTCGCATGCCATAACATATTACAAGATGTACTTAAAGCTAACAAGGTACCTGAAGGTGTAAGTAGTCTCGTTACTGGCGATTATGAGATCGGTGAGTTAATGTCTAATGACTCAAGAATCCCTCTCGTAAGTGCTACAGGAAGTACACGTATGGGTAAAATAGTAGCTGCAACTGTGGCTGCTCGTTTAGGTAACACACTCTTAGAGTTAGGGGGTAATAATGCCATCATCATCACTAAAGAAGCTGACCTTAATCTCGTATTAACTGGAGCCGTATTCGGTGCAGTAGGGACATGTGGGCAGAGATGTACAAGTACACGTAGATTAATTATACACGAATCTCAATACACTAAAGTCAAAAACATTCTTATCAAAGCATATGCACAACTTAAGATAGGTGATCCTTTAGATCCTAAAAATCATGTAGGACCACTTATTGATACTGATTCTGTAGATGCATATTTAGACACAATAGAAAAGATAAAAGAACAGGGCGGTAAATTCGCCGTAGAAGGTGGTGTACTCAAGGGTAAGAAATACAGTAGTGGTTGCTATGTCAAACCTTGTGTAGCTGAAGTCACTTCAGATTTTGCTATAGTTAAGCATGAGACATTTGCACCTATTCTATACATTATGAAGTATAAAGGTGATCTCGAAAATGCAATCGCCATACAGAATGATGTACCACAAGGCTTATCTTCTGCGATCATGACAACTAACTTAAGAGAGGCAGAGCTATTCTTATCCTATGCAGGGTCTGACTGTGGTATCGCTAATGTCAACATCGGTACAAGTGGTGCTGAGATCGGTGGTGCATTCGGTGGAGAGAAAGATACTGGTGGTGGAAGAGAATCAGGATCTGACTCATGGAAAGCATATATGCGTAGACAGACAACTACAATTAACTATAGCACTGAGTTGCCATTGGCACAGGGTATTAAGTTTGAGTTGTAAGAATAACGATACAATAGATATATACGAGCAGGGCACAGCGTGCCCTGCTTTTTTTTGATTTATATTATAGCTTATAATATTGATTTGTGACTCGACTTTTTAGTTTAAATTAAGTCATCAGAAATCACTTCGGACAAGATTTTTATCCGTTCGTCATCCAATTCGTACTGTTGGGACAATTGCCCGAAAACCTAATAATCCGCAAACTATATTTGTATCTGAGAAGTAGCCGATCACGTATACACGGATTATAGTACACATAAAGGAAAACCATTAAATCTTACTATCTAATGAAAACTTTAAATTGCTCAACATCAAAAATTCTTCTGACAGAAAGAGAAAAACAGGTTATTGAACTTATAGTATACGAGCATAGTACTATCGAAATAGCCAATCTTCTGTATCTAAGTAAGGAAACAATAAAGTCCCATCGGGGTAAAATCATGTTCAAACTTGACGTACGCAATGTAGCTGGAATCGTAAGAGAGGCCATCTTGGGAAATCATATTACAATTGGAAATCAAGCTCATGTCAGTTAAATAAATGTCACCAAAAAAAAATTATATCTATTAATTATTTATATACTCAAATAAACATCATGCAAACATTAAAAACCAAATGGAATAGCCTACTCATTTTTTGTATTATAGTTCTTACAAGTCTGCAACTGACAAGCCAGATAACATGGTCCCCTCCTCCAACTGGTGGTGACACTAACTGGCATAATGCATCTAACTGGAGCACTAATGCTGTGCCAGGACCCGGTGATGATGTTGTCATACCAAATAGTACCCTGTATCCGATTATATCTTCTACAGCTTTTGCTAAATCCATAGTAATAGACGATGTAAATGCATCACTCACGGTAAATAACAGCTTGACAATTGCTAATTCGACAAGTTTTGGAATTAGTAATAAAGGAGATTTAATTGTGAATACGAATGGTGTTATTTCCATAGATGACACTGGCACTAATGGAATAGAAGTAATTGCAAATGCAACTCTTAATAATTCCGGAGACATTAATATAGGGATAATGTGTGGAGCCATGAATATAGGTAGAGATGGTCTCCGTTTGTTTGGTGCATTTAATAATTTTACTGGTGGAGAAGTTCATATTTCTAATACAACGAATGCAGGTATTGCAGTTTTAACATCAGGAAGTAATTTGTATAACGATGGATTGATTGAAACTAATAAAAACAATAGAGAAGGGATTTATAGTAATTCTACAGTGACCAATAATGGGACTATTGTAATAGATCAGACCACTTTAGATGCCTATTACAATGCTCTAGGTAGTATAACCAATAATGGGACTTTAACTATAGGGCCTATTGCGCCTGTACTAAGTGGTATTGTGAATTTTGGTGTTATCTCAAATACCAGTACGGGTACTATTTCCATAGATAGAGCAACAATGTATGGCAGTATAAATTATAATAGTTCATCTTTCACTAATGATGGAGACCTTTTAATTGCCACTAATTTTTCAGTACTTGGTAATGCCGTTGAGTTACGTCAATCAGCTTCATTTACTAACAACAATATGACCACGATAGGTGGCGGAGGGATTGGTCAAGATGGAATTTATATGTACAATACAGCGACATTTTATAACAGCCCTTGTGCAGTCATAGAGCTGTATGATAACATAAATAATATTTGTTCGAATGCGATGGCCTTTACCAATGATGGCTATATCGAGTTAAGTACATCAGAAACACATATCCCTGGCAACTTCAATAATGGAGGAATAATCAATGATATACAAAACACTTTTCCTACAGGAGGTAGTGGTTTTACTAATAGCAATATAGTCATAGCACCTACGCTTGATGTTTTTTGCGACCTTACAGTCATTCCCGATGCATTTGTTTACGGAGGTTCTAATTCATACATGGTGGATGGCATTTTCATAGATGCCAATGCAACTATGACTGCTGGTGCCTTTAATCCGGGGACAAATGAATTTACACCGACTGCTCCGTTGACGCCTAACAGCGGTTATACTTTTTACGTTAAGCTTAGTGACGTCAATAGTAGTTGCTCTGATGTCATAGTTGCGTGGCCGGTAACTACATCTGATAATATAGCCATAGCACCTACAACTGTCTTTTGTGACTTTTCAGTCATACCAGTTGTAGTTAATTTTAATGGTTTTAATTTTTACATGGTAGATGGCATATATAATGATGCCAATGCAACCATGACTGCTGGTAACTATAATGCTGCGACCAACGAATTTACACCGACTGCTCCGTTAATGCCTAACAGCAGTTATACCTTTTACATTGAGTTATACGACGCAAGTGCTCCATGCCCATATGTGATTAGAGAGTGGCAAATAACTACCACTAGTGATGTCATTACTTTTGATGGAGGAGGTGATGGTACTGACTGGCATGATCCTCTTAACTGGGATCAGGATATCGTCCCTACTTATTGTCACCACGTCATTATCCCACCTTTGTATTCTGTCGAAGTGGAGAATAATAGTTTAACAGCAGAAGGCAAAACTTTAGATGTTAATGCATTTGCAGGTTTTGAATCTTTGCCAGGCGCTTTAGTGGATATAAAGAATTAGTTATAGTATAATCGAATAGGGATAAAGAAGTATGTCGAGTATAAGAATAAGGTTCTTAAAAAGCACGCATGCATAGACAGACAACTACAATTGACTGTAGTACTGAGTTGCCGCCTGCACAGGGTATTAAGTTTAATCTATAGAATAAATTATGTAAGTATATACGAGCAGGGCACAGAGTGTCCTGCTTTTTTTTTGGTCTGAATTATCGGTTCTGATAACATAGGGGTTTATTAATATGTAAATTAGAAAATCATTTAATCTCAAACCTTCCGTATGAAATATATTCTTTTAATTTTCTTAGTATTTTACTTTCAACTCATGGTTCCTCTCAAGATCAAAACCTTATCGAAAATTCCCCAAAAGAAGATAATTTTCTTATCAAACCAGCTAATGTTTATGGAACGTTTGGATCTATAATATTCGGATTTGCTGGCTCTGCTAATGCAGAGTATCTTTTCTTAAATACTCGGAATATTAAATTAGGACCAAAGATATCATTTGGGGGTGTTGCCATCACCGATTTTTTTATTGGCTTTAGTACTGGCGCCTTTTATAGTCCAGGGGCAAGTCTTCTTATAGGAAAGGACCGCATTAGTATAAATAAAAATTCATTTTTCGTAGAGCTAAATTATGGTTACTTATCTTTTATAAATGACTTTAGTGAAGGTGACTATTTATTCGCTGGTCTTAGATTATATGAGCCATCTGGACGAATCTTCAGAATGGGTATTGGCTTCCCAGAGTTACTTCAAGTCAGTGTCGGCCAAAGTTTTTAAATGTGTAAAGTAGTCCTCAGCAATATTATTGTTAACTCAAAACAATACAGTAACGATTCATATCTTCGGCTTCAATATATATACTAAGCGAAGAAAAATACTGGTGGTGGAAGAGAATCAGGATCTGACTCTTGCTTATTACCTGATATCAGGAGATGGTTATAAGAATAGAAAAGAGGACTATCCAAAAAAGGGTATTCCTCTTTCTAATATATGGTTATGTAATTTCTCTATTTTCGTACCTTTCTTCTTACTCACTGTACTATAGCACAATTAGAAATTAAACAATGGATAAGAATTATATAAAACTTACGGTAAGTATCCTCTTAATTTTATTAGGAACATGGCTTTTATTTATAAATGAAGAAAACCCTAAAATTTCTAACCGATCCATGGGAGACGATTCTTTAGTTGTTATTGATCTTACAAAAATGAAGAGTTTGCCAAGGTACGTGTATATCATTTCTGGCTGCCTACTAATTGCAATAGGTGCAGCATATTTAATCAAGCCGCATCTCGGTCAGAAAAAAGATAATAATGATAATCCTTTAGATGCTTTATCAGAACGAGAATGGACCATAGTTTCTCTCATAGAGAAGGGTATGACCAATAAGGAAATAGGAGGCGAACTCCACATAAGCCTTAGTACTGTCAAAACTCATGTTAATAATATTTTTAAAAAATTAAGTATCAATTCTCGATCTGATCTATTAAAAATCACTGCATCTAATAGGGTTTAGTACTAATTTCCACCCATAGATATTAGCATCATAGTATCAATCCATTTTAATTTGCCATTCATAAAATATAAATTTTGAATATGCGAATAATGAATTTGCTCTGGATCTTACTTTTCTTCTCACACACCATAATCGCTCAAGACATCACAGAATGTACAAAGGTTGTGGACCTTACCGTTACATCAATTAACAAGCAGTCTACGGACGAACTTTCTAAATACCTTTCCGATGATTTTATGATAGCAGGACAGAAAGGCGTAGTGGCCAAAATAGTTCTCAAACAGTTATTCTCTCAACTCGGAGAAACAGTAAAATCACATCATCAAGAAGCCGTCATCGAATCAGAAAATGAGCTGGTATTAAAGTATAATATCGACTATGAAAATAAGGGAATGAAGGAGGCGACATTTACCTTTAATAGGGATAATCTACTCAAAGGTTTAGAGCTTTTTGAGATGGAAGTAAAGACAATGAAAGGAGAATCCGAAGTGCAAAAACCAGATAACAGTATCATTGAGATTCCATTTAATTTGGCAGGAAAATTTATTGTTGTAGATGTAGAATTGGATGGAGAGAAGAAACCGTTTATCCTGGATACGGGATCTCCTAAGGTCATTCTTAACTCGAAGCATATGCCTGGTTTTGATAGTAATCAAAAATCAATTTCTTCTACAAAAGGGGTCAATGGCAATATTTCTGGAATGGATATCAGTAAGGTTAATAAGCTAGACTTTGGAGGAATTCAGCTTGTTGACCAAAAGGTAGTCACTCTTGATTTATCTAAATTAGAAGAAGAATTAGGAATGGAATTCTATGGCCTTATTGGTTATGAACTGATTAAAGAATTTGATATAATTATCGACTACGAAAAGCAAGTTCTTATTTTTATAGACCCTGAAGTCTTTGATAATTATAGAATTGAAAATTTATCAGATAATACTTTAGAAAAGATTCCATTTAGTTTAGAGAGTCATATACCTGTGGTCAAGGTGCAGATACATGGGGAATCTTATTTCTTCGGAATAGATAGTGGTGCTGAGACTAATTTGATTGACAATAGGCTGTGGACATCACTTAAGCAATGTGTCAGAGACATTGGAACAGACGAATTATCTGGAGCAGGCCCTATCATGAGAGAAGTAAAAACAGGAAAAATTAAAAAGACGAAAATTGGAAATACAGAATATAAAAACTTAGATACCGTATTTAGCGATATCTCTCATTTCCTGTCTTCGCCACTTGCTGAAAATTTGAGCTAGAACCCCTATGATTACTAAGTTTAATTTTAAAAATGGGTGTCCCGTGGCTAAATTTGGTCATGTTTATCCGAAAAAAGAGGAACAAGTCAG